>Ga0272448_1002571_pt1 | contig 22505 bp, 29 predicted proteins | sample YNPCB0191_FD_202220 | JGI IMG/M metagenome (GOLD analysis project Ga0272448, IMG submission 202220) | Hot spring sediment microbial communities from Yellowstone National Park, WY, United States - YNP-CB-019-1 | ecosystem: Environmental > Aquatic > Thermal springs > Hot (42-90C) > Sediment... | reverse complement strand
ACAAACTTACCTGGAGTGTTCATACTTAAGCTTCCTTCCTACAAGAACAACCCTCCTAGACTTGCTGTTGAACTTAATCCTCCAGATAAATTAGGAAACCCAAAGAAGAAGAGAGGTCTTATTCTTAGGTCTTCACAAGAGCTTGAAGAATTTTCAAGAATATTTCAAGTTGAGAAAATTTCTTCTTTACTTAAAACAATAGATAAAGTAAATCCTCAAACAAAGAGTGAAACAGGAGAAGAAGTTTTTGAAGTTTAGTTTTCAGAACTATTTTTAAAGAAGCTATAGCTTTTGCGCTTGCGTTATGACCTAGCCGAGAGGTAATTTTACCTTTCAGTATTGTTTTAATTTTTAAGCAGATTTAGCTTTGTCATTTCATAAAGTTTACCTATATGGCCTTCGAATAAAACTATAGCTTTCCTGAAGTACATTTTTGTCTAAAACTTAAATAGTGAAATTTAAGCTAATTAAATTAAAATGGAGAAAAAGGCTCCGTTTAACGTATTCGTAAGCTCTACTTATAGAGGTTTAAAAGAGAGTCAAAGAGGTTATACTGCTCTAGTAGCCAAAAAAGATGATGGAGTATTGAAATCGACAGTGCTACTGAGCATTTTGAGGTGAAAAGTTAAATGAGTGAAAAATATGAAAGTGAGGAAGAATTAAAACGTAGAGTAATTCAGCTGCAATTCAAAGACAAAGAACTAAAAGAAAGAGTTCTCTCAATTATAGATAAAATATTTAGTAGAAAAGAAGAGCTTTGGGGGTATATAAAGTATCTTCAAATGGTAGACCATGGAGAGATGCATACTCGAAATGTCGTTAATCTGTTATCAAGATTTTTAGTTTTTTCTCAACCTAAGCTTCTAAATGAGCTTACTGATATGGAAAAGTTTTGTTTAATATTTGCTGTATGGTTTCATGATGTAGGTGGAAGAGGTTTACCTGAGAAAGATAAAAAATTTTTAGATTTTCTATATACTCGAGGAGAGCATCCCTGGGTAGGGGAAGAAATTTTTATAGAAAAGGCCCCTTCGTTTGGCTTTTCCGAGGAAGAAGAACATATTATTGGAGAGATAATTCCTGCTCATTCTAGTAGAGAAGATATAGATAAGCTTCCTAAAGAGGTAAGCATAAACAACCAAAAAGTGAGACCAAGACTTTTGGCAAGCATTTTAAGTTTTATGGATGCATGCGACACTCAACAAAGAAGAGTAGGGGGAGACGAAGGAGTAAAAAGTGCACTAAAAGAAATCGAGACAAACGAAAAAGAAGCGGAGGAAAAACTAGAAAAGGCGAAGGAAGAAATAGAAGAAAAGAAGAAGCAATATGATGAAATGCTAAAGCTTCAACACAAGCAAGAAGAAGTTTCGAAACTAGAAAATAAAATAAAGGAACTAGAAAAGGACAAAAATCTTTATGAGGCATATATTAATTTTTACAAAGAGGCGCCTAAGCATTTTTACAAGCATCTTTCCGTAAAAGAAGTGTACTTTACTCCAGAGAGCGTAATTTTAGAGCCAAACTACTATATAAGAGTAGTGTACCCTGAAGGGAAGTCCTTTATGGAATATTTCAACTTAGCTTTGGAAGACATTAGAAAGGAATATAAGAGAGTAAAAAAATACTTCAATGAATACGGAATCACAATTAGAGAAATCCGAGCATGTAATGAAAGGGATGATATGGAAAAATTAAGGGAACAGCTAAAACCTCCTCCACCGCCTCCTCCATCACTTCCTCCAATCAATATTCCAGACTTCTACGGACGTGAAGAAGAACTTGATGATATTTACAAGGTGATAACTGATAAAAATCGAGCATACAGCGTTGTTAATGTTTTTGGAATTGGTGGAATTGGAAAAACCGCTTTTGTTGAAGTCTTGTTGCTATACTTAAGCAAAGAATATCCCGTAGTATGGGAAGTTAGAAGTACTGAAGGCAGAGCGACTACCTTCTCTATTCCAGAAAATTATAAGATTGGCACTTTAAAGTTTCCAAACGTAAGAGGTTTAGTGCAACTTTTAGGAATTGAAGTAAAAGAAAACATTGAGGATTCTCTTATAAGTTGGTTAGACAACAACAAAGTTGTACTTTTTATTGATGACCTTCAAAAATTAGAAAGCGACTTTAAAGACTTCATAAACAAAGCTTACAATAGGCTAAGAAATGGAAAGATAATTATCACATCGAGAGGACGTGCTGATGTAAGTTGCCATCTTTATAAAGAGTTGTCAGAATTAAAAGAAGAGCATTGTAAAAAAATGATTAGAAACGAACTAAAGAAAAACTCTTTTGAGCCAAAAAAAGAAATCGTTGACATCATCTATGAAAAGACGAAAGGACATCCTTTAGCTGTTAAAATGCTTGTTCCTTTGATTAGTAAGTTGCCTGTTAATGAACTGAAAAAATTTGGAAGCATTAAAGACGTTCAAGATGAAAAAGAAGTTAAAGAATTTATTTCAAGAGTATTCCTAGAGAATGTAAAAGATGAAAGAGACTGCAACGTTTTTAAGTACTTGTCTCTCCTAAAAGATGGATTTGACTACGATATTCTAAGAGCTATCTTAAAGGTACTTAACGATGAAAGATACAAATGGGGAGATAAAGAGTTGCATTATAAATTTTTAAGTCAGTTTAGACCTCACATAATTAGCTACGATGACAATAGGAAAATTTTTAATTTTAGTCATGATATGGTAAAAGAAGTTGCTTATTCTCAGGTAGAAAACGTTGAAGAATTTAGAGAAAAAATCCTAGAAGCTCTAAGAGAAATGGATGAAGAATTCTCAGAGGAGAAAAAAGCTTTTGTAAATGAAGAAATTGTATACCAAGCAGAAGAAATCATGAAGCTTAAAGGAGAGAGCGAAAAGTTAATGAAAGTTGCATTTGAAAGCTCGTATATGCTAGCAGATTACGGGTATCGTAAAAGTATTCCTTTAATAACGTATGAATATGGAAAAAAGGCACTACATTATGCTGAAAAATTAGAAAAGTGGATTAAAGCACTGAAAATGGCTGGGAATGCATTATCTTATGCTGACGAACTTTTAATTCCAGAGGAAGAAGCTAGAACTTTATACAACAAAGTGAGTGAAGTGTTTCCAAAGGCACTTAAGTTAAATGAAGACAAGGCAAGGTATAACTATGCATTTGCAATGGAATACTGGGCTTTCTATGCTCTAAATTCATTGAACAATTCTGAAGAAGCTAGTTTATCTCTAGAGAAAGCTTTTAAAGAAGTTGGAAGTGAGGATTCAAGATTAATTAAAGATGAGCTGTTGTGGTGTAATGCATACTCTGCTTCACTAACGACTAAGTCAGATTTACTTCAAGTTAGAGGAAAATTAAAAGAAGCATTAAGAGTTCTAGAAGAAGTAGAAAGACTGTTAGAATACTACAAGGATAAAATAATAAATAGATGGGGTGAGAAAGGATACTATGACAATAAATCTGTAATTATGGATAGACTTGTAATACTAACGCTTGCTATAGCAAAATCTGAGGATGACTTAAAAAGAGCCCAAGAGTATGTAAAGAATTATATTATATATTCTCTAAAGGCAGAGAATAGACTAAATGCAGCCTTAGGTAGAATTGAGTTAGCTGCAATTCAAATGTTGCTTGCTAAAAATCAAGACGACTTTAAGAAAGCTAATGAAAAAGTAGAAGGAATTAATCTTGAGGATTGCATTAAAATTTCTGAAGAAGTAGGAGATAAGCGTCTTGAGGCCTCGGCTAAATATAAAATGGCTATTTGTTGCCTAGCTTTAAAAAACGATGAAGACGCCATAAAGTTTGCTGAAGATTCAGTAGAAATTGTTAAGAGAGGACCTGATGAATACTTAAAAGCATACTATGAATTAACTTTAGCTTACATTAAGATGACTTCTAGATTAAGTGATTTTAAGAAAGAAGAATTATCTGATGAAGTACGTGAACTAATTCAAGATGCTTATGAAAAACTTGAAAAGATAAGAGTAACCAGTCAATTCACTGCGCTTGCTTTAGAAGCAACTGCAAAATACTTACAGAACAAAATAAACTTTGATAAGCTCTTAAAAGAGTTAGACGAAATTGCAAAAAAACTAGAGAATATAGATGATAGGGAAAGAGCGTGGATTACGAAACAATTTAGAGATGCTATTAAGAAAAAGAGAGATATTGACGAAGATTTTCTAAGGCTTGAAGGAGTTAAGCTTCTGTTAGCACTGTAGTTATTAAAATCTTTTAAGCTATTGAATAATATTTGCTCCGAAGAAAATAGAATTTTTAGGTGAACTTTTAGCTACAACCATAATACAACTTTCTTCTAAAACTAATTTAGTGCACCCAAAAAATAAGAATACTAGCAACTGCTAGCCTTAATCTAAGACATGTCTACTTTTTCCGTACAGACTTCTCCCCTCAAATTCTCTTACTTTATATATGCGATAGCATCCTGGAGGGATTCTTAGGATACCGTGTTCTGGATGTTCTACTTTTATTTCTTTCTTGCTAACTATGTATGCTTCTCTAAATTCTCCTCTACAAGGAACAAATATTTTTTCTGCACTTACTGTATGATGTTTTCCAGTTTCTGATTTTATTGTTAGTTGTTCTAATTCTATGAAGTTTTCTGGAATATGGCTATCTTCTACTACCATTATATCTCCTTGTCTCCAAACTTTCTTCATTTTCACCCAAAAATTCATTGTTCTTCTACAACCTCATACTCTCCATAAAGTACCATAAGCCATCTTTCGCATGTTTCTATAGAGGCCAAGTAATAACCTAGAGGCAGCCTCAAGCTCCACGTTTGTCCTGTAGAATCTACTCCAGCAATTCTAACGTCGAGCAATCTTATCTTTTCAGTATTAAATGAAAAGTAAACTATCTTCAAAGTTTTTTGCTCTACATGAGTTGCAACTAGTCTTTCTTTTCCATCTACAATTCTCAAGTACAGTTTGTTTTGATTAAAGTATGTATATAAGTTGTTCAATCTTCTTGAAATTCTATTCCATTCTTTATCTAAAACTAGTACTACTTCAAATCCTAAATTTTGCAGTAGAGGAACTGCATCTGGAAAAGATAAAATTTTGTTGAAGAAAGACTTCCTAAACTTTTCCCTTCTTTCTTTCAACTTTTTTAGCTCTTCTCCATAGTATATTCTTGGACCAATGAACTTATATTCAACTTTTTTATTGAAAAACTCTTGAAAAACTTTTGTAAATATATAAGTTGAACGTTTATCTGAATATGAAAATTTCTCATCTGCATGAACAATCTTACCTTCTTTGTCTATTGTAACAAGTGGAGAATAGTAATGCTTTAAAGTTACCAGGTTTCCTTCATGAACAATATAATAGTTTTTGTATTTGTAAAAATTTTTCCTTTTTGCCTTTAAAGCTCTCTCACAGAATTCTTCGAAGTTCATTTTCTCACCATTCTGTTCCTATTCGTGTTTGTTTAACCTTCTTTGTTCTATGTTGTTTTACCGCATCAACAATTTCTCTTAGAAAGTCTACGTTCTTCCTCCATTTTTCTTTAAACCTTATTGTAAGGTACACAACACCTCCTTTTCCAAAGACTTTTTCTATGATTAAGCTTTCTCTAAAGTAATCAAGAACTAATGGAAGATAGCAGGAATCCATGGCAGTGTCTTTATCGTGGTATATTATGAAAGGTTTTTCGCTCTTTACTACGTCGATGATGAAAGCGTTTGGGTTTTCCTTTAAAACCTTTGCATAACTTTTTAGCTTCCTTTTAAGCTTGTCCATGTTCTCACCCAAATAAAAAAATAAAGATGTAAGTTTATTCTTCAACTATTGGCGCTAAGTAGTAGTTAATTTCTGTTCCATCTAGGAAATGAACCAGCATTTTAATTGGTTTTTGAGCATCGTCGTAGAAAAATATTATATGCTGGTTGCTCTTTACGTACTTCACCAATCTTTTTAGTTCTTTCATGTCTACTTTAACTTTTGCACTTTTAGTTATGTCGGAAGTTATTAAAGAAGGATAGAGTATATATTTTTCAGCATCGTTGCTTACTACAAAATTTACTCCTTTGTCGCTGTATCCTATTACTACATGTTCTCCATTTATCTTGAAAATGTTGCTCAGCTCTTTCTTTGTTAAAGCAAAGCTGTTGCTGAAGCTTGCGCTTGGTAAGGGAAGACCTTTATCAAGCAAAGTACCTTCTAACTCAGTTTCAAATGCTTCTCCTATTACTTTCAGCTTTCTTTCGCTCTCATTTATGTAAAGTTCTAAAGTTATTGGCTTGGTGCTTTCCTTCCCTAAAGCTATTACCCGCTTTAGTGCCTCAGAGCTTATGCTTAGTACGAAGTCGCTATTTGGTCTTTCGTAGCCTACATTGAAGACTGCATGCACCATACTTATTTCGCTACTATCTAAAGTTCTTATCTCAAAGCCGTTTACTAGAAAGTGAAGAAGTATGTCGTAGTTTATTTCGACCACGTTTGTTAGCTCTTCAAGGAACTGTTTAGCATTGCCGTGAGTTAGCGATACTACTTTATCAAGAGGCTTTTCAACTTTTTCTTCCAATTTTCTCACCCAAAGAAAAAAACAAGAATACAGCTACTGCATGTTCCTTTTTACTTCTTTTATAACCCGTTTTACTATCTGCATAGGCTTAAGTCTGCCTACGCCTCCATCGAGGCTGTCCAAGTTGAAGTATGAATCTATGTAGTTCACGTAGATTTCATGGTCTCTTAGCTCCTCAGCAACATCAGTTTCTCCTAGCTCTTCTGCCATGTCTGCTATTGCTTTAAGTGTTAGTTTCATGGCTGCACTTATTAAGTCATTAACATTTAGTGGGGCCGAGCTCTCTTCATACGCTAAGTCTGTGATGTCGCCCATTGTGATACCAAACCTTTCGGCTAGAGTTATAACTTCGCCTAACTTGTCTATGTCGCCAGAGCCACACTCTAGAAGATTTGTTAGTAAGTCATCTTCCCAATCCCATTTCCTTTTCATCTTATTTTTCACCCAAAAATTAGAAAAAAGCTTAATCCCACCACATATACCTACGTCCTTTGTAAATTCCATAGTCCAAGATTATATCATAATCGGGCTTAGCTAAAGCCTTCTCAAGAATGAACTTTATAACATCTTCTCGCTCATATGGGATAGCGACAGCTTCAATGCTTAATCTCTCATCTTCCCTTATTTCAGAAATGACATAGAGGTAGAAAAGTGCTCTCGGCTCCATTTTTGCCACTTCGATAAAATCTGCTACACGTGGGCTGTTGTTTTGCCTTATTTCTAGGTTTTCTTTTGGAAGCAAAGTTGCAACTTTTAACAATACTTCGCTTGGAACGTCAGCGTAGAAGTAGTAGCCTTCTCCATATGCCTTGATATGAGGTGTGGTAAGGTAGTCATGCAAAGACTCAATTATTTTCTTCGTGAAACCTTTTTCCAATCTCTTCACCCAAATAGAAAAAAATAAATAGATAAAATGCCTATTCTTCGGCTGTTTCTACTTCTTCGCCTCTCAAAAATTTTTCTGCTTCTTCTTCGTCCAAAAAGAGGGTTTCCCCACATTTAGGGCATCTGTAATATGAGTCTGGCATGTATTCAATTTCTTCAAGCCTTTCATACTCAGTATCTCCATACTCGTTTATGCTGAAAAAGGCTTCTTCTTTGTATATGGAGGAGTACACTAAATAGTTTATCTCGGCTCCACATTTAGGACATTTGGGCATTTTACTCACGCTCCTATGTCCCACACTTTCAACTCTTTTGTTTCTTCTGAGAGTATCCAGCTTTTGCCATAGTCTAAGTAGTATAAAGTAAAGTCGCAACTCTTTACCTTATCTTTTATTTCATTAATTAAGTTCTGGATTACTTCTTCGTCTACATGACTAAACCAATTGACATGCGTAAAGTAAAAAGCATCAGCCTCTGTTCTTTCTCCATAAGCTCCATACTTATGCTCTTCTTTTGGTGGAAGCTCTAAAGCATTTTTAACCTGTTTGATTATCTTTTCTCTTTCTTCTTTACTTGTGCCTTCTTTGAAAACAATGCCTCCTGAGACAACAGTTTCCCAGCTCATTCCTTAACCACCTCAACTTTCTCGCCTTTCAGAAAGTTCTTTGCATCTTCCTCATGTGTGAAGAGTGTTTCTCGGCACTCAGGACAAGTGAAGCTTGTATCTACTCCCCAATAGTCCACATCGACTTCTTCATATTCTGCGTTCCCGTCTTTGTCCACTCGAAAGATGTCCTCTTCTGCTACGTTAGTTATGTATGCTATCAAATAGTCAATCTCTGCACCACACTTTGGACACTTAGGCATCTTTCTCTACACCCAAAATAGAAAAAGAACTCAGAAGTATATTTCAATTGGGTCTACAATTTCTGCCTTTATTCCTTTTTTGTTTAGGAAATCAAGCCAACCTAAGTCGTCGTAGTTTTCATCTTCTTTTCTATATTGGTGGAGTAGCTTTTTTACTGTTTTTGGGTCTGCATCAATTTCCATCAGAAACCCTTCTTCTCCATCATCCCACCAGAAGTTATAAATAGGCATTTTCTACACCCAAGATAAAAAAACCTTCATTGCTTTTCAGACAAAATCCAATCTCTAAGCTCTTCTTTATTTAGCTTCCTAACAAAGACTACACAACCGTTATCGCCATAAGAACCATAGAAATAGTAGAAGTTTCCTGTCTTCTCACTATAAAGTAAGTAAAAACTCCCACTTTTTTCGATTTTCTTGTTGAATTCCCAAACAACATCTATGTTTATCCTTTCATCGTTTACTATATCAACTATGTCCATCTCAGTAGGGCAATAAATCTTTTTGTGACTTCTGAAAATTTCAAAGAGCATACCCTCGATTTTGAACCGAATATTTTTTGGTTTGATAAGAGAACATTCAACGCCTTCATTTACTAAATGTTCAACTGCCTTCGCAATTCTTCTCATAGCTTCTTCCTCAGGAATTTTTTCCATTTCCCTACACCCAAATTATAAAAAAGAGACTAGCATATGCTAGCCTCCTTAATCAAGGACACGTGCACCGTTGCCAAAAAGTCCAATGCTGGCTTCTCTTACTCTGTAGATTAAGTATTTCCCAGAAGGCAAAGTAAAGCTTCCGTGTTGAGGGTGTTCTACAAGTATTGGTTGCTGAGTTGCAATAGCACCTTCTTCAAGAACATCATCGTTAGCTCTTACTAGAACTTCTTGAGCTACTGAAGTATGTAGAATGTGAGGATTTCCTGTTTCACTCTTTATTACTATGTCATTTGTTTCTGTTTTTGATAGTCTCCAGCGTTTTAGTCTTTCATACTCTTCCTCATCTATTTCTCTTATGACGATATCTCCTTGCCTCCAAACTTTTGTCATTTCTTTTTCTCACCCAAAAAAGCAAAAAAGAAACTTATTGTTCTAAGACTACTTCGTCTTCTTTTCTAATTCCTAAGAACCATCTTTCGCAAGCTTGTATGCTCGCCAAGTAATAACCTAAAGGAGCTCTAAGAGACCACAGCTGGCCGCTTTCATCAATGCCTGAAACTCTAACGTCCTTTAGCTCGAAGGCCTTATCGTAAATGCTTTTTTCTATCCTTTTTGGAGAATACATAACTGTTTTTACAATTTGAACGTTGTTTAATTTCCTGAACATGTGAGTTACTTTTAGCTTTGTATTTTCCATATCACAAACTCTGAAGAAAAGCTTATTTGGTCGAATAAACCACGAATGACAATCTGCATCTCTGTAAGGTATTTGGTAGTCATGCCTGAAGAAAGTATCCTCTTTGCTTCCTCTTTCATAAGAGATAAGGTTTACTTCAAAACCTAACTTTTGTAGTATAGGAATTGCATCAGGTAAGCTGTTGAGATGGTTCAAAATTCCTTTTCTAAACTTGAAAAGCTGTTCTGCTTTCTTCTCTCGCCTCTCTCCATAGTAAAACTTACGGTGATAAATTTCGTAATCCTCAACTTCTTTTCCATAAATTCGTTTAAATATCCAAATTAAGTTGCCGATGGCCATGCTGTCGCTAAGACTTAACGTAATGTCTGTGCCGTAAACTATTTTTCCTGAACTTGCATCTAAAGTAATTAGCTTTGTTCCGTAATGATAAAGAGAAACTAAGTCTCCTTCCCATTCTATTTTGTAAACTTCCTCTCCATTTCGCTTAAGAACATAAACGTTCTTAGTTTTATGCATTAAGCCTGTTTCAAAGAAGCCCATTTCTCTACACCCAAAAAACTAAAAAAATAGATTTAAACAAGAGTTCTTAGCATAGTGCCAAAGATAAAGTATTTTACTAAGTCCTCAACAGTTTTTATGTTAGTCTCAGCAAAGAAATTAGCAATGCCGTTGTTCTCAGCGACAACTTCTTCATCTGGAGGAAGCACCGAAATAAGTTCATATAGAGTAAATAATAAAGGCTCTTCTTTCTCACGAAACTTACTAGCAACGTAAATTCCACACTCGGTATAGTCAGTTACTACTTTCTGCGAAGGAAAGTAAAGAACTAATGAACTTTCATCTAGCCGACTATCTCCATAGAACTTTATCATTTTTTCCACCCAAAATAGAAAAAAAGAGCATTAAGAAATTGAAATAAGGTAAAAGCGGAGAAGTGGAGGTGGTGGGATAAGTAAAATGATATTATCGCCTTTCCATAAAGGAGGCATTTTCACTAACTTTTTTATTTTTATGTTAGCGTTTAAAAGTGTATTTATATTGGAAGGATTTTTAAAGTAGCAAGGAACTGCTGAGATTTTGTTTTTTGTAAAAAAGGAAGTTACAAATGACAATGGAACACTAGAGACACGAATATTTAAAGAAGGATAAGGGACAGTAGAGTTGCTCCATGAAAGAAAGTTTAAGTTAAAGTCATCAGTTAAAATTATCATTTTCTACACCCAAAATGATGAAAAAAGACAACGAAAAATATTATGGCATATAATCCACTTAACGAACATAGTAACTGTCGAGAGTTACTCCGAAAATTTTGAATTTAATGTTTTTGATTTCTTCCTCCGTTAATACTTTTCCTTCTGGCAAACGAGCCAGAAGTTGAAAAACATAAATTATGTCATCGACAGATGATAAAGTTATCTGCGCTCTGTTCGTCTGCACAGGAATTCCTAAAAGTTTGGTTAAGAACTGAGCCGTCGCTTCATGACCAATGGCACTGATGAAACCATGCGATAGCTCCTGTTTTAATTCATCTAGACTTATTTCACGTATTGTTATTGTCGTATGCGGATAAGCAAGCATATTTAGACTAAATGCATTAGCCAAGTATCTTTTTCTTTCGCTCATATTTTCTACACCCAAAATAGAAAAAACAAAAAACTAAGAGACTACTGAAGAATGAACCTTACGTATTTATGATTTAATTGAACAGATTTAGAACGCTTTACTAGAGGATAAACTAAAGGATAGATTACATAGAGATTTTCCATGCTGTTGTTTTTCTCAAGTGTATCGAGAATTTGAGCTATTGTTTTGTTATCTGCCTTCATTTCTTACACCCAAAAAAAATAAATTTTAGGAAGGGAAGGAATTAGTCTAATGGAAGCTTAATCGAGAAATTGCTTTTAGGATTATCAACAACGCTAACTAAAGGAGTTTTCTTAGGAAATCTAACAACAGTTGCTACTTTCTTCCCTTCCTTATTTCTTACAACAATAGTTTTCATTCTTACCACCCAAAAAAAGAAAAAACTAGCATGTGCTAGTGTGCCTAAAAGTATATTTCAATGAATTTATGTTTCCTTACTTTTAGTCCCTTACTCTTTAAGAAACGTATCCAAGTTCTCCACGTTCGCATTACTCCATGTTTTGCTTGCTTTCTATTGTATTCTCTTAGTAATTGCTTAACTTTCTTTTCCCTAGCATTTATCTCAAGGCAAGCTACTCCCTGCACTCCCCCTATGAAAAGATAGGTCGGCATTCCTCTCACCCAGACGGGGCGAGGTTCAAAGGGATTTCTAACTACTTCACGAAAGACATAAATCATTTTCTCCACCCAAAAATAGAAAAATAGAAAAAAGAGAATAGAATTGCCTCTATTGTTTTTCCTTGCCGTCAGGAGCAATAGCTTTCTTAATTACTGACAATAGTTTAGTCTGCTGAAGCTGAAGAACAGATAGTTGGTCTTTGGCATTCTTAATTTCCTGTTCAATAGCTTTCTTTTGACTTTCTAATTCACTAATTCTTTTTACTAAAGCTACTACTTGAGAATTGAGTTGTTGGAACTGTGGATTTTGAGATAAAGCTATTATTTGAGCTAGAGCTACTTTTTCTTCATTGAGTTTCTTTTCGTATTCCTCTACTCTACTTAAACGGGCTTTTGCTAGTTCAAAGATATCAATCTCTTTGCTACTCATATTTTGGTCTCACCCAAATTGGAACTACTTAAGGGGCGGAGGACGGTTAGCCTCAGGCGTCATCGCCTCCCCTTGCTAACCTACTAGCATGTGCTAATAGGTCGCCGTGCAGGGGCTACCTGACTTCATAGGTCTGGCTTTTTCGCAAGCCTTCGACCTCAGTCTTCGGTTGGCAAGCGACCTGAGAATTACTTCTCAGGGGAAGCTTGGGTGTAGCTTCCTGTCCTAGCATGATACCTGAGACACCCTGAAGGTAGAGTAGGCTCCTTCCCTAGCTAAGTATTGCTTAGCTAGGCTCATTGAGGCGGGTGCCACCTTCCCTTACCTCTCTTTTTAGCCCTGAGATAATGGAAAGTAAAAGCGTGATTAAGAAAAGCGCTGAGAGAGATAAGGGAGTTGCCTCTCTTACCCTCAAGTCCTCCGCCGTTTACTGAACGTTAATGAACGTTATTTTTTATCTTGGCATAAGCCAAGACTGAACCTAAACCTTAAGCTTAAAGCCTAAGGTTAGGTTGCCAATTTACTTTAATTGGCGTGGATAAAGCCTATATTGGTCGCCACGCCAATTATTTCAATTGGCACCTAAATTCAAAAACTCATATATAAAATTTTCTATACATTTAAAATTCCAATTATTTTCCTTAAAATTCCCCCGTATTTGCCATTTTCCAATTGCGTATATACACTAATATACGCAATCTTTTACTATTAACAGTAAGAGAAAAAAGAAAAAATAGCTTAAAATTTAGAGCAAAATTTTGCTTGGAAATTCCAATAATTTCTTTGAATTTGGCTTTATGCGATTTAATACGCTAAAATACATATTTATAAAGTAAAGCAATAACTATATAATATATATAGGATAAACCAAGAACTGTGCCTTGCCAACGCATAACGTAGTATAGCCTAACACAAGTCAGAAGCACCAAAAACATAGTAAAAGACCCTAAGCTACAAAGAATTCTTAGCTGTATGGCTTCAGAACTTGCTGGTAAGAAACCTGGAAAATTAGGTCCAATCCAAGAAGCTTTCAAATCTGCCAGAGCAAAGTGCAAGGGCTAAAAATAGCCATATAAGTACTACCAAATTTTTTTCTTATTTTTTATTTTTTTGGTTTTTATAGAATCGCTAAACTTGTTTTTAAAAACTCAGGCCACTTTTTATAATGCTACTTCCTTTTTTATAAAAAGCCCCGTCTGTTTTTAAAAACCGAGTCTTGTTTTTATAATAGCTTTTTAAAAACTCCGTGCCATTTTTAAAAACTGCTCATACTTTTTTAAAAAATAGCAAAGTACCTTGCTTGCTTATATTGTAGTTCTCCTTTTAGCTATACGTTTTTAAAAACTCTGCTACAGTCTGCTTTAGATACTTCAATATTCTTACTCGTTTTTAAAATGAATAAAACTGCGAGATAAAGCCAAAATAATTATGTTTTTACAAAGGCACTTTTTAAAAACTACCTGACTTTTTTAAAACTGCTCGTCTTTATAAAAACCACAAAGAAAGATTTTAATATCTTTTCAATGCTTTCTTCATCAAGGCATTCACCAAAGCAAGGTGAAAAAAGGAATCAGAGAATGTAAACTCAATAAGTTTTTCGTAATCTTTAGTATCCCCCTCTTCAAAAGGAAAGAAGGTTGGAATTGTTTTTTTTAGAAAATCTTTAACACGAGAGTTCGATGCAATATGCCAAAGATATGTCACATTTAAAAGCATAGAAAATGTGTCTTTTAAAGCTTCAACAACATTTTCTCTTTGAAAAGTATTTTTTAGCTTGTCCCAGTTATTACCAAAAACTAAAGGGTCGAGCTCTCTCCAGTTCTCTACGATTTTATCAGTATAGTTCCAAAGATTTCGTAGAGTCATCACTTCTGCTAAGCCATAAAGTGTTAGCCCATAAGTTTTTGCTATTACTCCTTTTTCGTTTTTGTATTCTCCAAATTTTTTTATAAGCTTCATTTGTTCAAGTTTTTTAATTAAGTATCGTGAGGATTGAGTTTTTTTCTCAATTTGGTAGGTTGAAAGTTTCCCCTCTTTTGCTAAAAGTTCAAGGACATTAAGTTCTCTTACTTTAACTTTATAGAAGCTTTTCCTTTTTGATTTGTCCGACAAATCTCTCGATTATAGTAATTACTGCACTTATGTAAGTTTTTCTATACTATTATGCAATATAAAATATGGTAAATTTGAAGATGAAAATTTCATAGTATCCAATTTTGTAAACTCATTTTTCATAGTATCTAAAAATGCATACGTTTTTTCCTACTAAATTTATATATCATGTTTTGTATAGTGATAGCTCAACATGAACAAAACTTCTACAAGCGTTATTAAAGTCGTAAAAGCTTATGACGCAAGTGGTAAGGGTGGCCTAGTGGTATATATACCCGCCGAAATAAAAAGACAGTTGAACATAAAAGCTGGGGATAAGTTTCTAGTCCTATTTCAAGGTGATTCAATAGTGTACAAATTGCTGAGGAGTAAGGAAGAACTCGAAACAAACGAATCTGAGGGTGACAAGTAACATGAACGCTAGTTTAAAAATGTTGGCACTGGCTACGACGCATCACCTCAATCGGAGGTGATGCAGAAGCACGGAGGTGGGTAAGGTGGCTTCATCCGAGCTTCCGAGTAATAGTTCTCCAGAAGATTTTAAAAATCTTTCGCCTGCACATTTACAAGCCAAAGTTAAAGTCGGCAATGGAAACATAAAAATTAGGTTTAACGGTAGAACAATCGAACTTCAAAAAGAAGTCTTTCGTCAAGGTGGCACATTAGCGATTGCTGAGGCCTTTGACAAGCAGGGTCTCAAGTTAAGCGAACAGGACTTATTGAAGATATTAGACATCGTAAATAAAAAGATAGAAGAAATAGAAGAAAAACAAGTACAAAAAAGGTATGTTGTTTTTAAAAGCATAGAAACTGAAGAAGGCAGATTATTAGTTCAAGAAGTTTTCGATTATGAAACGCAACAATTCAAATTGTGTATCTTCAACCAAAAAACAGGAGCATTCGAAATTGTAGACAAGTTTGAAGTAGGTCACGAACTTTGGTATCCTAAGAAAGTGCCAATAGACGAGAAGACAAGAATGCCATTCGTTACGCTTGCAACCAAACCGCAAGATTATAGTGATGTAAAAACATTAATGAATGAACTACGACGGTTCATAAATAAATACGCTGACGTAAAGCCAGAAGGCCTCTGGTTTTTAGCGCATTTTATTTTACACACCTGGATTTACGACATTTCTGACTATGCTTCTCAAGGTCAGATACTTGGTGATTGGGGAAGTGGGAAAACAAGAGTATATAAGCTTGCGAAATTGTTGTGCTACAATGCGGTTGGGCTAGGTGGAGGCACAAGCTTTAGCGCTAACTTAAGACTTCAAAGCAAGTTCGGTGGAACATTGTTGGTTAATGAGTTTGAACTATTTGAGACAAGCAATGATGCAAATACTTTCATCCTGTTAATAAATAACGGATTTGAGAAAGGTGTACCCATTGCGCTTTCTAACAAACAAAATCCCGATAAGCAACACTTTTTTTATCCTTTTGGTCCAAAACTTTTCACAAGCCGCAACCCAATAGAAAACATAGCTGCAAGCTCTCGACTTATAACAATAGAACTAGAAACAACCGATAGAACAGACATACCAGTTGAACTACCTGAAGAAGCTTATGAAGAAGCAAAAGTGTTAAGGAACAAACTCCTGCTTTTTAGGCTAAAGAATTGGCAACCGTCCTTTAAAATTCCAAGTGATATATGCGTTAGAATGCAACAAGAACGAGAAATTAGTGGCCGTTTCAAACAGGTTATGCTTCCAATGCTAGTTCTCGCTTCGATATGTGGTGATGTAAAAGAAGTAGACGAAGTTTTTAATTTTTACAAGAATGTAACTTTAGAATTTAAGAAAAAGTCAGCCACACAGACACCAGAAGGAATACTTTTTAATACGATAGTTGAGCTATGCAACCAGGAAAATTACAACGATGACGACTATATAGGCTGTATTGACGAAAACCACAAGTTGGTCGCAATAACACCTAGTTTGCTGAAGAAAAAGACAGGATTTGCTCCCCGAACTATTGCGCAAACACTTCGAAAAATTGGTATGATACAAGAAAGAACCAATAAACCCGTTGTGGTTAAATTTGAAGAAAAAGAGCCCATTGTAAAAAATAAAGCTTTAAGAAAGTGGGTCTTTCCTTCAGAGAAAAAATGGAAAGAAGCTGTTTCTCGATACTACTTCAATGAGCAGAATCCCAAAGACGTTATCCAAATTCCAGAAGTTCTTAAGTCTAGCACGTTCATTGCAGAGCATGTGTCGGATGTGACAGATGTGACAGATAGTAGCGCACACGGCATAGAAAAAAACAGTGGCAAAAATGAAGAAAATATGGAAAAAAACCAAGAAACTCAAAACAATGAAGACAAAAAAATTCCTTCGTATGCTCCATCATCCGTCACAAGTGTCACAAGCGTCACAAACGACTTAAAACAAAAAAACATTGAAACATATCTAAAAAACGTAATTTGTGAAGAGTGCAAGTTTTTCGACAGATCTACTTTTAGGTGTACAAGAGAAGGCGTTACAGTTAGTCCAAACTTCAAAGCATGCCAACATTTTGAGCTTAGAGAAAGTACAAGGAAAATCCTTTATGGTGATTAAAATGAAGGCTGAACAAAAACAAGTAAACCTGTTGAAAAAAAGAATAAGAAGTACGCTTGAGCAAAATTGGGACTATCTTGAAGCACTGTTAGGTGGTTCTTTCTTCCCACGTAAAGCAATGGCTGGTTTCCAAAATGGACAAAAGATATATTTCGAGAAAGAAACTTTGCTTAATGACTTTGAAGCTTCGGACTTTGTTGATTGTTTTATAGCTTCTCATAGCGAAATGGATAAAGAGCAAGCTATTTTAAAAGTTGTATTTCTTGATTTCGACAGCAAAGAAAATATTTATGGAGCAATTCGAGAAGCGATAAAAGTAGCAGATCGAATAAAGAAGGAATACAACGTTGTTCCGCATTTGCAGTTTAGTGGTTCTAAGGGTTGTCACTTAATTCTCCCAATCGAACCACTTGAATTTGAAATGATTGAGAGAGAAAAAGCGTTCCTACATTTTAGTCAACAATTTTTAACTACAGGGTCTAAATACGTTGATAACCAAGTTTTTGGTGATGTTTCTCGATTAATTCGCGTTCCTTTCACGATTAATTCAAAAGCATTAAATATGTCATGGAAAGGCTTCGTTAAAATTTTACAGGAGTGGAATGGTAACTACGCAAATCTTTCTTCGCTTCTTGAACTTAAAAACTTAGACGAGGAAATAAGAAAAAGCCTTTCTCCAAAAATTAAATATGTAAGAATCAAAAAAGGTATAAGAAAAGAAGTGGTTAAGCTTATCGAGAGAGCCAAACAAGGTGTTTACTTAACACACAACCAGAGACTCGCGATTTTGTTTGAATTAATTTCTAAGGGCTATACTGATGATGAGATTGTTGATGTTTTCAAAAATCAAGAAGACTTCGATGAGAAAAAAACCCGCTACTTCATAAGTCATGCAAGGAATCAAGGTTACAGACCATTTACAACCGAAAGGTTACAAGAAATTTTAAAAGAGGCTGACTAAACTTGCCTTCTCAAGCTTTTTACAAAAGACGAAGAAAAAAGATTGGTAAAATAAACAAAGTTAATGAAGTAAATAATTTTCAAATTAAGCTTGAGAAGGAGCTTGAGAAGCTAAAAAAGAAAGTGAACTATGCACATGAACTTAAAGTTATTTGGTTACCAAACTATGACTCTAAACTTTCAGGCGAAGTAAAAAATGGCATAATACATATCTATGAACCTAATGAAGACAAAGCAATTGAAACGTTAAAGCATGAGTTTGTTGATTATATAGTAAGTCAGCCAATAGAGCTCTACAAATCCGTCACTAACAAGTTGATTCAGTTGCTAAACGAAACTGCGTATGAAAGAAAAGAGAAAGTTGTAGAGACCTTAGTCAAGCTTTTGGACAATAGTGATTCAAGTAAACTAAAAATTGGTGATATCTATGATTGAAATAAACTACAACAATTTAAGATATGTAGAGGTGAACGAAAACTATTCGATGCTAGTTGATGGTCTTGAAGTTAAACTTTTAAGAGGAGAGGAAACGATAGGTAAGGCTAGGTTCCCTACTATTTTAAGCGATAAGAACCTTCAAATATTTCTAGAAGAGTTGACTAGTAGGCTCGAAGAAAATGAAAAACCGTCCTTAGTTGGAATAATATCAGAGAAGCTTTCTCAACTTTATGTTCACGAATTTAAGCAAGAGATAGAAAGAGAAAGGATAAAAGAAGCTTTAAACAAATATTTTTTAGAAGAAGGTATTGACTTAAATTTTTTAACAGGATTAAGCTTTGAAGACAAAAGAGAATGGCTTTCGAAAAAGGACTTTAGCTTCCTTAAGAAAGTTGCAAATGAAGTTGCCTACGAACTAGGTTACATAGAAGACAAAAAAGGAATTAAAAGTCTTTCAATGGGCGAAAAAGCAACTCTTTTCGCAAAGGTTATCATGGAGTTAAATTTATTTAATTTTTGCAACTTAGAACTAGAAAATAGTGAAGAGTTGGTTGTTGTTGAGAATAACTTAATAATTGAAAAAGGTGAAGAAGTGCTAAGAAATCTTACTTACTTGGCCTTCTCTGATGAAATAACAAGTGACGTTTTCAAAAACGTATTGAACAACGTTAAAGCAAAGGCTAGGCTAATTTCTTTAGATAAAGTTAACCCTCCTGAATATATACTATTTGAAAATGGAATTTTAGACATAAAAAATTTAGAGGTTTTGAACGGAGTAGAAGACTTCTATTTCACCTATAAAATTCCGTTGAGCCTCGATTTAGAGTTCATAAAACAATTAAGAGAAGGAGAAATTAACGAACAATACTTTCAAAACTTTGCCTCTTATAGAGCAATTCGAAAATTTTATGACGAAGAAAATTGGAATTTACTTAAGCATAGCTTAGGAGCTACCTTATATAGCAAAGACCTAAAACTTTTAGTGATAATAGTAGGCCCACCAAATACAGCAAAAACAACTTTAGCCGTCTTATTGCAAAATACTTTGGGAGACTTTGCAACAAGTGTTTCATTAGAAAGGATTCAAGAAGATAGGTTTGCACTTGAACCTTTCATAAAAGCTTCAGTAAATATAACTGAGGAAAGACCAAGCAACATGTTTAAAGATATCGAGAAACTTAAGAGGATAACTGGAGGTTCTACGTTGGAAATTCCTAGGAAATTTAAGGCAAGTTTTCTTCTAACAAAAAATAAAATAAAGTGGATAATGTTTTGCAACAAACTTCCAAGATTCAAAGAAATAGATGAAGCGTTAGCAGACAGAGTAGTGATTATTTTCACTGCTAATCCGTTGCCCCAAGAGGAAGTAAGTCCAAAAGTTAAGGAAGAACTTTTGAGCAAAGAAAGTAAAGAAGAATTTCTTAAATTTTTGCTCTTCTGTTACTATGAGCTTATGCAAAACAATTTCAAGATACCTAGAGATAGAGAAAAAGTTTCTGAGCTACTTGATGAAGCTCGGTTTCCATTGAGCGAATGGATTGAAGACGACTGCGAAGAGAACAAAGCCTACAGAACTTTAAGAGAAGACCTTTACAATGACTATGTTCAATGGTGCAACGAGCATAAAGAGAAAGTTGAAAAAATACTAACAAGACGAGAGTTTTACGAAGTACTTAGGACGAGGTTTGAAGAAGCTAAAATCCATGGAAACAACTTCTTCAAAGGTCTGGCGATTAAAAACAAGGAAAGAAGCAAAATACTATCATAAAAAGAAATTCTCATTATAAGATAGTGAAGGAACATTCTATTTTATATCACTAATGGTTTATGTTATAAGTGGTGTAAAAGGTGAAGGTTTCTTTCTATTATTGTTATGTACGAAAGTTAGTTGCTAGTAGTATAAGGAGAGAAATGGTAGAAAAATGTTTCACCTTTTTCACCACCTAAAAAATAAAAATTTTATTTTCTAATCTAAATTAGAGAATTAAGCATTGAAGATTTAATAAGCTAACTTGTTAACTTTTCCTCTTTATACTTGTCCATTGTTGTTTTCAATATCTTTCTAAAGTCTGACACTCGCTTACCTAGTTCTTCTACAGTACCTAAATCAGCTTCACTATAGCTCATAGGTAATGCTAAAGCATAAGGGGGTAATTCTGATTTTTCAACTACCTGTTCTACAATCTTCTTTGCAATTCCAGTTGTATGAATCCAATCTTGAGAAATCTTGCCCCATAGTTTGAGGGGCTCATTTTCTAGCTCTATCATCTTTCCAAATTCTTCCAATAATTTAGAGGTACTTACTTTTTCTTCTTTCAATACTTCCTCTAGCGAAAGAAGTTTATTTTCAAAAAATAAATCCTTGTCTGGATGTAATTCTGCAACATAACACTTTGCAATCGATTCTAACATTACTCTAAGTTCATAGAAGCATACAGGTAAGTTACCAACTAATAAGTCAACAAAAATTCCATAACTAAATGGCATTAAGACATTGAACACAAAGAAAATTATTGGGCGATTAGTATATTCTTCTACCTTTTTTCTCTTGGCAAAAAAATTGCATAATCAATCGCATCGTTTACTAATTCTATAACTTCTCCGAAGGATTCTTTTGCCTTCTCTTTTAGAAATTTTTCATTTTCTCTTGCTACTTCTTCTATAAAACTTGCAAATACTTCTTCTTTATTTTTCGAACTCATCTTTTAACACTAGTTAATTGTTTTAACTTATTCTTTCTTTATAAGAATTCTATTAGAAGGCAGTACGCTTACAAACTGCCATCCTTCCTTTAAGTAGCCTTCAAGCTCGTCTTCTTTAACTATTCTTTGTTCATCTCCTTCTCTAATCTTTCTTATTTCGTTTTGTAGCAGCTGAATTTCTTCTTCTTCGCTTATCTTCCTTCCAATCTTTCTTTCCTTCTCTATCTTAATCTTCATTGGGTCTATTCCAAAGGCTTCTGCAAACCTTCTTATTGCCTCTAGTGCAATTTCCTTCCTCATCTTTTCCTCGTCAGTAATTTTCGACAAAATTGTTAAGCTTGGCATTGCCTTAATGTACCAACTCTTAAGCTGTTCTTCAGTATAAAGCTCGTACTCTTCGGCCATATAGCGAGAGTGTCCGCAGAGCCTGTCTGCAATTGGACCTGGAACACCTGAAGATATAACTTGAGTCTTAAACCACTTTCTTAACACATGAGGATGCAAAGTATAGTACTTTTTGTCTTTCCTAGAAAAGTTCTTGAAAACATTCCTAAGCATAAACTCTATGTTTGCAACACCTGTTTCTTTTCCTGTGTCTGTTGCGATTAGAGGAGATTCAGGATTAATCTTATGACCCATTTCTTTACGCTTATTTAAGTACGCTTCAAGGCTTTCCTTTGCTTCTTCAGAGATAAAAGTTATCCTACTTTTTCTTTCCTTTGCCTCAGAACCTCTAACTTTTATCTTTACAGGATTTGAAGAAAAGTCAACGTCTCCAACCTTAAGCTTTGAAAGTTCGCCAATCCTAAGACCTGAAGATAGAAGTATCAACATTATTGTCCTTGTTCTTAAGTCGCATGCGTTTAGCATTTTCTTAATTTCTTCTTTTGAAGGAAGCATAGATTCATTGACAGCAAAGTTCTTAATCCTAATTTTCTTTTTTAGTTCGACGTCGTTTGATTCAAAAAGCTTTCTCAATGCAGAAGCCCATACGCTTACAGTTTTTGGTGCAGCTCCTGAAGAGGACAACTTTAAAACCCATTCCTCGTAAACCTTGTTTGCATCTTTTTTTCCTTCCTTTATTTCTTTTATGAATATATCTAAGTCTTCAATTTCAAATGTCTTCATGAAGTACTTTATTCCTTTTAAGTAAGCTTTCTCAGTTTCAGAGCTCCTAGTTAGAAGCTTAAGGTAGTTGAGCATCTTCTTTATGCACTTAAACTCCTCCAGCTCCATAATAAAAAAGCCAAAAAATAGGCTTATAAATCTTACTTATGTAAAGCTAGGTTGAAAGTAGTTTAGCTTACTATTTATGTTGCTTCATAGCTTATACCTTAGAAACGAAAAATGCGTCATTTTGTTAGTGATTTTGCAGAAGACTTAGCGCTATGAAAG
>Ga0272448_1002569_pt1 | contig 22525 bp, 20 predicted proteins | sample YNPCB0191_FD_202220 | JGI IMG/M metagenome (GOLD analysis project Ga0272448, IMG submission 202220) | Hot spring sediment microbial communities from Yellowstone National Park, WY, United States - YNP-CB-019-1 | ecosystem: Environmental > Aquatic > Thermal springs > Hot (42-90C) > Sediment... | reverse complement strand
GTGGCCCGCGGGGTGGGGACCAACGGCTTTTCGCTCCTGGGCGGGGACGGGGAGATGGTCCTTAGCGGCATCGAGGTGGAGAAGATCCCCGGCCGCCAGCCCGTTCCCACCACCCAGACCCACCACCGCATGGAGGGGAGGAACCTCGTCCGCTCCCTCTCCCTCCGGGAGTGGGCCCGCGGGGAAGGGGAGGGAAGGGAGGGCCATCCACCGGTGTCCCTCTACCCCGACCAGGAGTTTCCCGACCACAAGTGGGGGATGGTCATTGACCTCTCCGCCTGCGTGGGGTGCTCCGGCTGTCTCCTCGCCTGCCAGTCGGAGAACAACGTTCCCGTGGTGGGTCCCGAGCAGGTCCTCCGGGGACGGGAGATGCACTGGATCCGGATCGACCGGTACTACGAAGGACCGGAGGAGGCTCCCCGGGCCGTCCATTCCCCCATGCTCTGCCAGCACTGCGACAACGCCCCCTGCGAGAACGTCTGCCCGGTGAACGCCACCAACCACAGCCCCGACGGCCTGAACCAGATGGCCTACAACCGCTGCGTGGGGACCCGCTACTGCGCCAACAACTGCCCCTACAAGGTGCGGCGCTTCAACTTCCTGGAGTGGACCGCCTTCAAGCGGGAGCCGGAGTCGCTGGTCTTCAACCCCGAGGTCACGGTCCGGCCCCGGGGGGTGATGGAAAAGTGCACCTTCTGCGTCCAGCGGATCGAGGAGGCCAAGGTCCGGGCCCGGGTGGAGGGGCGAAAGGTGGCCGACGGGGAGGTGGTGCCCGCCTGCGCCGCCGCCTGCCCCGCCGACGCCATCGTCTTCGGAGACCTCAAGGATCCGGAGAGCCGGGTGTCCAAACTCGCCCGGAGCGGCCGGGCCTACAAAGTCCTCGAAGAGCTGGGCGTGCGCCCCTCGGTCACCTACCTGGCCCAGCTTCGCAACGTGCCGGAGGATACGGAATGAGCGCCCCCGCGCCGTCCCCCCTTCCCGAAGAACTGGCCGTCCCGCGCTACCTGGAGGGGGAGGTCACGGCCGGGTCCCTGGACGACCAGGTCCTGGCCTTCCCCGAGCGAAAGCCCCCCCTCAAGTGGTTTGTGGCCTTCGCCTTCACGGCCGCCCTGGCGGCGGCGGGCTTCGGGTTCATCGGGTACACCATCGCCACGGGGATCGGCGTCTGGGGAAACAACCGGCCGGTCTTCTGGGCCTTCGACATCATCAACTTCGTCTTCTGGGTGGGCATCGGCCACGCCGGCACCCTCATCTCCGCCATCCTTTTCCTCTTCCGGAAGACCTGGAGGAACGCCATCGCGCGGTTCTCCGAGGCCATGACCATCTTCGCCGTCATGTGCGCGGGGCTCTTTCCGCTGATCCACGTGGGGAGGCCCTGGCTGGCCTTCTGGCTCTTTCCCTACCCCAACCAGCGGGCCCTGTGGACGAACTTCCGCTCGCCGCTCCTCTGGGACGTCTTCGCGGTGAGCACCTACTTCTCCGTCTCGCTGATGTTCTGGTACCTGGGGCTCGTCCCCGACCTGGCCTCCCTCCGGGAGCGGACCACCCACCCGCTCCGGAAAAAGATCTACACGGTGCTGAGTCTGGGCTGGCGGGGCGCCGCCTCCCACTGGGTCCACTACGAGAAGGCCTACCTCCTGCTGGCGGGGCTGGCCACGGGGCTCGTGCTCTCGGTTCACTCGGTGGTCTCCTTCGACTTCGCCGTCTCGGTGGTCCCCGGCTGGCACATGACGATCTTCCCGCCGTACTTCGTGGCGGGGGCCATCTTCGCCGGCTTCGCCATGGTGGTGCTGGTCCTCGTCGTGGTGCGGGAGTCCATGGACCTCCAAAACCTCATCACCTTGGACCACCTGGAGGTGATGAACAAGGTCATCCTGGGCGTTTCGTGCCTCATGGCCTACTCCTACTTCATGGAGGCCTTCACGGCGTGGTACAGCATGAACCCTTACCTGCACCACATCTTCCGGCAGTACGTCTCGGGGACCTACGGTTGGGCGGGAATCCTGACCCTCTCCTGCAACGTTCTCGCCCCGCAGGTCTTCTGGTTCCGCAGGGCGCGGCGCTCGTACCCCGTCATGATCCTGGTGGCCCTCTGCGTTACGGTGGGCATGTGGTTCGAGCGGTTCGTGATCATCGTCATCTCGCTCCACCAGGACTTCCTGCCCTCCGCCTGGCACCTCTACAAGCCCACGCCGGTGGACTTCGCCATCCTGCTGGGGTCCTTCGGCCTCTTCTTCACGCTGGTCCTGCTCTTCGCCCGGATCCTCCCGGTGATCGCCACCACGGAGGTGAAGGCCATCCTCCCCGGCGCCCAGCCCCACCGCCACGGAGGCGGCCATGAGTGACAAGGCCTTTGCGGTCCTGGGCCTCTTCGACAGCCCCGACGGGCTCCTGGCGGCCATCCCCCGGCTGCGGGCCCTGGGACTGGGCCGGCTGGAGGCCTACACCCCCTACCCCGTCCACGGCGTGGAGAAGGCCCTGGGCCTCAAGAAGTCCCCCCTGGCGGGGATGGTCCTGGTGATGGGGCTGGTGGGGGCGCTGTCGGCCTTCCTCTTCCAGTTCTGGGCCACGGGGATCGACTACCCCATCGTGGTGGGCGGAAAGTCGCCCCTGGCCTGGCAGGCGTACATCCCCATCGTCTTCGAGGTGATGGTTCTCTTCGCCACGTTCACGGCGGGGCTGGGAATGTTGTTGCTTCTCAACCGCCTGCCCTTCTACGGCCACCCGGTCCTCTCCTCCCGCGCCATCGCGGCCGTCACCCGGGACCGCTTCGCCCTGGCCGTGGAGGCCCTCGGGGAGGAGCTGGACGTCCAGGCCGCCCGCCGCGCCCTGGAGGAGGCCGGAGCGTCCCCGGTGGAGGTGGTCCCCCTTCCGGCCTCCGATGGGCCTTACTCGCCCAACGCCCTTCTTCGGGGCCTGCTGGCCATCGCCGCTTCCTGCCTGGCGGCGGGCCTCTTGACCTACTGGGGAATCAAGCTCATGCCGGTTCTTCCGCCCATGGTCCACATGGAGGACCAGCCCCGCGTCAACGCCCAGGCCCCCAGCGCCTTCTTCGCCGACGGGCATGCCATGCGCCTTCCGGCCCCCGGCACGGTGGCCCGGGGATTTTTGCCGTACGGACCCGCCTCGCGGGAGGAGGCGGCGGCCCTCCCCAACCCCCTTCCCCGGGACGCCGCCGTTCTCGCCCTGGGCAAGGCTAGGTACGGAACCTTCTGCGCCGTTTGCCACGGCCCGCTGGGGGACGGCGTGCCGACGCTGACAGCCGCCTACGGCGCCAAGCCGGCCAACCTGCAGTCCCGCACCGTGCGGGAATACCCCGACGGGGTGATCTTTGACGTGATCACAAGAGGAAAGAACGCCATGCCCTCCTACGCCTGGGCCCTTACGGAGGAGGAGCGCTGGGCGGTGGTTCACTACGTGCGGGTGCTGGAGCGGGCCCAGAATGCCCGGGACGAGGATCTGAAGTGAGCGAGATCGAGGCTGGACGGGGCGCTGTGGCCCCGGTGAAAACCCGGGAAGGAGGGGAGGGCCTTCTGGCGGCCCTGGCCCTGGCGGGGGGCGCGGGGGTTCTGGCGGCCTTCTTCGGGGCCCCGGCGGTGCGGTTCTGGGCCAACGTGCTCCTCTGGTTCTGCTTCTACGCCACCGTGGGCCTGGGGGCCCTCTTTCTGGCGGCCCTGGAGCACCTCGTGGGAGCCCGGTGGAGCGTCCCCCTTCGACGGGTGGCCGAGCGGGCGGGGAGCCTGGTCCTGCTTGCCGTCCTCCTGGGCCTGCCGCTTCTCTTCTCCCTGTCGGTCCTGTACCCGTGGACCCGCCCCGAGGCGCGGCACCAACCCTTCGTCTCCGGAAAGCTGGACGGCTGGCTGAACGTGCCCTTCTTCACCGCCCGGGCCCTCGCCACCTTCGCCCTGTGGGGGCTGGCCTTCGCCGTGCTGGCGGGCCTCTCCCTCCGGCAGGACCGAACGGCGGACCCCCGCCTGACCCTCCGCCTGCGGCGCTTCGCGCCGGCCTTCATGGCCCTCTACGCGGTGACCGTGACCCTGCTGGCCTTCGACTGGCTCGGCGGCCTGGAACCGGCCTGGTACAGCGACATCTTCGGCGTCTACGTCTTCGCCGGGTCCTTCCTGGCGGGCCTATCGGCCACGGCCCTGGGAACCGTCCGGCTCCTCTCCCGTGGACGGCTGCCCGGCGTGGAGCGGGACCATCTCTACAACCTGGGCGGCTTCCTCTTCGCCTTCCTCGTCTTCTGGTCCTACATCGGCTTCGCCCAGTACCTCCTCATGTGGTACGCCAACCTGCCGGAGGAGGTCTTCTACTACGCCGACCGGGCCCAGGGGGGGTGGCCCTGGGTGATGGCGGCCCTGGCCCTCCTCCACTTCGTCCTTCCCTTCTTCGCCCTGCTCCCTCGGGACCGGAAGGGGGACCCCACGCTTCTCCGGCGGGCGGCGGCCCTGGTTCTCGTGGCCCACCTCCTGGACCTCTACGGCCTGATCTTCCCCTCCCTTTCGAAGACGGTGGTCTTTTCGTGGCCGGAGGCGGCCTTCGCCCTGGCCTTCGGCTCCCTCCTCTGCCTGTGGATGCGGAGGGCGCAGTCGCTGGGCGCCGACATGCCCGTGGGTGACCCCTTCCTCCGCGAAGGGCTGGAGTTTCGGCTATGATCGGCGAGTACCTCGACGGGGCGGAACTGAAGCGCCTTCTCTCGGCGCTGCTGGTGATTCTGGGCGGACTCCTCCTGGCCGCCCTCTTCGCCGTCATCGTCGTTCCGGGGATGCGCAACGCCAACCGCCCGCCGGTCCCTCCGGAAGTGCCGCCGGTGGGGGGGCAGACGGGGTGGCTGGAGGTGACGGAGTACCCGCCGAGTCCCGCCTCCCAGATTCCCCCCGTGCGGCCCGAGGAGCTTCTCGCGGACACGCCGGCGGTGAGGGAGCGGGGACGGGCCCTCTTCGAGAAAAACTGTGCCTCCTGCCACGGAAGCTCGGGCCGGGGAGACGGCCCCGCCGCCCGGGGCCTCGTCCCTCCTCCCCGGAACTTCACCCGTCCCGAGGGCTGGAAGCGGGGCACGACGGTTCCAGACATCTTCGGGACGCTGGAGAAGGGGATTCCGGGCAGCGCCATGGGCGCCTACGAATACCTGCCGGTCCGGGACCGGATGGCCCTGGTCCGCTACGTGCAGAGCCTGGGATCGTTCCCCCACGGTGACACGCCGGAGGCGCTCCTGGCCTTCGCCCGTCCCTACGCCGCCGAGGGCCAGAAGGTGCCGGCCCGGATCCCCGTGAGCCGCGCCGAAGCCCTCCTCCGGGAGGAGTTCGAGCCGGCGGCCCCCCTGGACCTTTCGCGAGGCGGTGCCCTGGGGCGGCTGGTCAAGGACCCGGCGCGGGCCGCGGAGGCCCTCCGCCAGGCCACGGCGTGGCGGCAGGACTCCCGCGCCCTGGCCCGCTTCGCTCTGGAGGCGGGCCCGGCGGCGGGCTTCGACCCGGCGGCGGCCTTCCTCACCGGAGAAGAGTGGGAGGAGGCCTACCGCGCCCTCGCCGCCCGGTTCGGGCTGGAAGGAAAGAGCGCCTCCGCCCGTTGGAAGAAAGAGGTGAAACGATGAGAGATCGGCGGCCTTTCGTGGCGGGCCTCCTCCTTTGCACGGCCCTCCTGGCCCGGGGGCAAGGGGCCGGGGAACCGGAGGTGGGCGTCACCGAGCGGCTGGGGCAGAAGGCGAACCTGTCGGTCATCCTCCGGGACGAGGAGGGCCGCGAGGTGCCGCTCCGCTCCCTCCTGGACAAACCCACCCTGCTCACCCTCAACTTCTTCCGGTGCACCGGCATCTGCACGCCCCTTCTCAACGGTGTGGCGGAGATGGTGAACCGCTCGCCCGACCTGGTTCCCGGCAGGGATTTCCAGATTCTCACCGTCTCCTTCGACGGGCGCGACACCCCCGAGATCGCCCTCCGCAAGAAGCAGAACTACCTCAAGCAGATGCAGAGGCCCTTCCCGCCGTCGGCCTGGCGGTTTCTCACCGGCCCCCCCGAGGCGACAAAGGCCCTCTGCGACTCGGTGGGCTTCCGCTTCAAGCGGGACGGGGACCAGTTCGTCCACCCCGGCGTCGTGGTCTTCCTCTCTCCCGAGGGCACCATCACGCGGTACATGTACGGCGTGACCTTCCTCCCCGCGGAGGTGGCCATGGCCGTCGCCGAGGCCCGGAAGGGAGAGGCGGAGCCGACGGTGGCCCGGCTTCTGCCCTTCTGCTACTCCAGGGACCCCCAGGGGCGGAGGACCGTCCTCGAGGTCACCCGCGTGGCGGGGCTGGCCACCCTTCTTCTGGCGGCGCTGGTGGTGGGAGCGGTGCTCCTTCGAAAGGGCCGCTCTTCCCAGGAGGAGGAAGCCCCATGACCACCCTGGCCCGGCCCCTGCCCCATACCCTCCCCAGTTACCTCGAGGATTCTCCCCGGCGGGGCATCGCCGCCTGGTTGCTGAGCACGGACCACAAGCGGGTGGCCATGCTCTACCTCTTCTCCATGGTGTCCCTTTTCTTCGTGGGCGTGGCCCTGGGCGTCCTCATGCGCCTGGAGCAGTTGACCATGGGGCGGACCCTCATGTCCGCCCAGACCTACAACGCCCTCTTCACGGTCCACGGCGTGATTATGATCTTCATGTTCGTGGTCCCCGGCCTGCCGGCGGTCTTCGGAAACTTCTTCCTGCCCATCCTCGTCGGGGCGCGGGACGTGGCCTTTCCCCGCCTCAATTTGGCCTCCTGGTACTTCTTCATCGTGGGCGCCCTCCTGGCGGTTCTCTCCCTCTTCACCGGGAAGGGCGCTCCGGACACGGGGTGGACCTTCTACGTCCCCTTCAGCCTCCAGTCCGGGACCAACGTCACGCTGGCGGTCTTCGCCGCCTTCGTCATGGGCTGGTCCTCCATCCTGACGGGGATCAACTTCATCACCACCATCCACCGGCTCCGGGCCCCCGGCATGACGTGGCACCGAATGCCGCTCTTCTGCTGGGCCCTCTACGCCACCTCCTGGATCCAGATCCTGGCCACGCCGGTCCTGGGGATCACGCTGATCCTGGTGATCCTCGAGCGTTTCTTCGGCATCGGCATCTTCGACCCGGCCCGGGGAGGCGACCCCATCCTCTACCAGCACCTCTTCTGGATCTACTCCCACCCGGCGGTGTACATCATGATCCTGCCGGCCATGGGCGCCATCACCGAGATCCTGCCCACTTTCGCGCGGCGGCCCATCTTCGGCTACCGGGCCATCGCCTACTCCTCCCTCTCCATCGCCGCCTTCGGCTCCCTGGTCTGGGCCCACCACATGTTCACGTCGGGGATGAGCGCCTTCGGGAACCTGATTTTCTCCTTCCTTACCATGGTTGTGGCCATTCCCAGCGCCATCAAGGTCTTCAACTGGACGGCGACCCTCTACAAGGGCTCCATCCGGTTCTCGCCGGCCCTCCTCTACGCCGTCTCCTTCATCTTCCTCTTTTGCATCGGCGGCCTGACGGGCGTCATGCAGGGGGCCCTGGCCATCAACCAGCACGTCCACGACACCTACTTCATCGTGGGCCATTTCCACTACGTCATGTTCGGCGGAACGGGATTCGCCTTCTTCGCGGCCCTCCTCTACTGGTTCCCCAAGATGTTCGGCAAGACCTACAACCAAAAGGTGGCGTACCTCTCCTGGTTCCCCCTGTTCACGGGCTTCAACATGCTGTACTTCACCATGCTGGTCCTCGGCTACATGGGCCAGCCCCGGCGCTACTACGACCACCTTCCCCAGTACCACACCGGCCACCTCGTGGCCACGGTGGGTTCGTGGTTCCTGGTGGCGGGGCTCCTGCTGCTCTTCGGGAACTTCGTCTGGGCCCTCTTCAGGGGAGAGAAGGCCGCGGACAACCCCTGGGGGGGCGTCACCCTGGAGTGGAAGGTGCCTTCTCCGCCGCCCGTGGAGAACTTCGAGGAAACGCCGGTGGTGACCGGCCCTCCGTACGCCTTCGAAGGGGAGGCCCTCCCGTGACCTCGACGGCCCACGCCTCCGCCCATCCCTCCGACGCCTTCGGCGCCCGCCTGGGCATGTGGCTCTTCCTCGTCACCGAGATCCTCCTCTTCGGCGGGCTTTTCATCGCCTATTCGTACATGCGGGCCCGGTACCCCCACGAATTCCACGCCGGCGGGAAGGAACTCAACGTCTTTCTGGGGGTTCTCAACACCGCCGTCCTCCTCACCAGCAGCCTGACCATGGCCCTGGCGGTGGCCAGGGTGCGGCGGGGAGACGGGCGGGCGGCGGCGGCCTTGACGGGCGCGACGGTCCTTCTGGGCCTCTGCTTTCTCGCCATCAAGGCCGTGGAGTGGAGCCAGAAGATCGGCCACGGCCTGTACCCGGGAGGGCCGGCCCTCCTCTCCCTGCCGCTCGGCGAGCGGGTCTTTTTCGGCCTCTACTTCACCATGACGGGGCTCCACGGCCTCCACGTCCTCGCGGGCGTCTCGGTCCTTTCGGTGATGGGGGTCCTCCTGCTGCGGGGGAAGAGCGGGCCCGCTCGGCCGGCCGTGCTGGAAAACGGGGGGCTCTACTGGCACCTCGTGGACGTGGTCTGGATCTACCTGCTGCCGCTGTTCTACCTGGCGGCGTGAGGAAAGGAGCGGAAGCGGTGACCTTCGAGAGCGCCCGGCGGAGGGGGAAGGGGAGGAGGAACCCATGAAACCTGGCGGAGCCTTCCCGGCGGAAGAAGTGCACGGACCGGACACCCGAACCCTGGTGCTGGTCTGGCTGGCCCTCCTCGGCCTCACGGCGGTTCTGGTGGGGCTCTCGGCGCTGGGCCAGCGGGCCGCCGTTCTGGGACTTCTCACCGTCACGCCGCTGAAGGCGGCCTTGGTCTTCTACTTCTTCATGCACCTGAGGTACGAGGGGGCGCTCCTCAAGACCATCCTCCTGGTCACCCTGGGAACCCTCCTGATCTTCTTCGGCCTGACGTACGCCGACGTGGCCTTCCGGTGAGGCGACCATGGGCTTTCTGAACCCCGCCGCGACCTCCGCCCAGAGAGTGGACGCCGTCTTCCTCTTCGTCTTCGTCCTTTCGGTGGTCTTCCTCGTCTTCATCACCGGCACCATCGTTTACTTCCTCTTCCGGTACAGCTGGAAGCGCCACCCCAAGGCCGAGGCGGTGGAGGGCAACACCGCCCTGGAGATCACCTGGACGGTGGTTCCGCTGGTGCTGTTCCTGGTCATGTTCTACTACGGCTGGACGGAGTTCTCCTACACCCGGAATCCGCCGAGGGACGCTATGGCGGTGGAGGTCCTGGCCCGCCAGTGGAACTGGACCTTCACCTACCCCAACGGCAAGAGGACCACCGAGCTGTACGCGGCCCTGGGGAAGCCGGTGAAGCTGAACATTCGGAGCGCCGACGTCATCCACGGCTTCTTCGTTCCGGCCTTCCGCCTCAAGATGGACGCCGTTCCCGGAAAGACCAACGTGACGTGGTTCCGCCCTACGGCGCTGGGGAGCTACGACATCGAGTGCACGGTCATCTGCGGCGCGGACCACTCGTACATGCTCTCCAAGGTGGTGGTGGTTCCGGAGGAGGAGTTCAAGCGGTGGTACTTCGGCTCCGAGGAGGCCCCCCCGCCCCGCCCCGCCGCCGCGGAACCGCTTCCGGCGGTCCGGGAAGGGGAGGAATCCCCGGGGCTGACCGTCCTGGTGAAAAAGGGCTGCACCACCTGCCACTCGCTGGACGGGAGCGTGGCGGTGGGGCCGACCTTCCGGGGGATCTTCGGCCGCCGGGACGTCGTCGTGGCGGGAGGGAAGGAGCGGCCGGTGACCGCCGACGAGGCCTACCTCCGGCGCGCCATCCAGGATCCCCAGGCGGAGATCGTGAAGGGATACCCCCCCGCCATGCCGGAAAACCCCCTCACGGACCGCGAGCTCGAAGAGGTGCTCCAGTACCTGAGGACGCTGAAGTGAGGGACCCATGACGCGCGCCTTCGGCGAGACCGCCGCTTCCTGGACCGACTGGCTGGTCCTCACCAAGTTCCCCATCGCGGCGGCCTCCACCCTCTCCGCTCTCGTGGTGTACGTCCTGGGCTCGGGGGGCCTGCGGCCGGGACTGCTCTCCCTCTTCGGAGGCGTGCTGGCGGCGGCCATGGGGGCCTCCGCGCTGAACGAGTGGCAGGAGCGGGAACTGGACGGACGGATGGCGCGCACCCGGAACCGGCCCCTGCCGGCCGGGCGGATCTCCCCCGCGGCGGCCCTCGCCCTGGCCCTCGGGCTGGCCGGAGGCGGAACGGCCCTGCTCTGGGCCCGCTTCGGCCCCGTACCCGCGTTGCTGTGCGCCGCCGCGGTCCTCTGGTACAACGGCCTCTACACCCCCCTGAAGCGGTGGACGGCCCTGGCGGTGGTGCCGGGATCGGTGGTGGGCGCCCTTCCGCCGGCCATCGGCTGGACCGCCGCCGGCGGGTCACTCCGAGAGGGGCCGCTCCTGGCCCTCGCCTTCTTTTTCTTCCTCTGGCAGGTTCCCCACTTCTGGCTCCTTCTCTTCCGGTACGGTGGCGAGTACCAGGAGGCCGGCCTTCCCAGCTTCCTCCGCCGCTTGGGGGGGGAGGGCCTCCGGCGGGTCACCTTTTCCTGGCTGGCCGTCACCGCCGCGTCGGTGGTCTTCCTCCCGCTCTTCGGCGCCGTGAGGACTCCCGGAGCGGTGGCCTCCCTGGGCCTCTCGGCGCTGGCCCTCGGTTCGGGCTCGGCCTTCCTTCTCTTTCGAAAGGGCGGGAAGGGCGGCTTTCGGGCCGCCTTCGGGCTCCTCAACCTCTTCGTCCTCGCCGTCCTCGGCTGCCTCCTCGCGGAGGCCCTCCTGCCTTTCTCCCCGCAGGCGGCCCTGAGGTAGAAAAACGGCGGCCTTCGGGTATACCGCCCACGTCGCTTCAGGGAGGCCGCTTATGCGCGAGAACGCCGCGGAGGCCCTTCGCCGCTCCCTCGTTCACGTAACGGAAGACGTGGCCCGGATGCTCGGAATCCCTCCGGAAAGCCGTTCGAGGATCTACGCGCTCCTCTTCGAGGAGTCGGACCTCCGGAAGCCCTTCTACTGGACCTGCCTGCTCTCCGCTTGCGGGATCGCGACCCTGGGGCTGGCGCAGAACAGCCCCGCCGTGATCATCGGGGCCATGCTCCTCTCTCCCCTCATGGTCCCCATCGTGGCCATGGGGCTGGCCCTGGCAATCGGCGACGTCTTTCTGGGCGTGCGGTCGGCCGTGACGGCCCTGGCCTCCGTGGCGGCCTCGGTGGGTGCGGCGGCCCTGATCACCGTGGTCCTCCCTTTCCAGGAAAGCACCGCCGAAATCCTTGGTCGGACACGGCCCAACCCCCTGGACTTGGGGATCGCCCTCCTCTGCGGCCTCATCGCCGCCGTCTCCATGGCGCGCCTTCCCTCGGGAGAGGGCGGCACCGTCCTGCCGGGGGTGGCCATCGCCGTAGCTCTCGTGCCGCCTCTGTGCACCGCCGGATGGGGTCTGGGAGCGGGGCTACGGTGGGAGATCTTCCGAGGCGCCATGGTCCTCTTCCTCACCAACCTGGCCGCCATCGTTTTCGTGTCCCTTCTGTTCTTTCTCGCCATCGGCATGGCCACCTCGCGGGAGACGGAGGAGATCCGGGCCCTGGCGGCGGAGGGGGAGAAGGAGCGCCGGGTCTTCTCCTGGTTGGAGGCTTCCCGGCTCCCGGAACGTTTCCGGCGAGTGGGGACCCTCGGAAACCGCGTCCTGGTCACCGGCGTGGCGGTGCTGGTCCTGTTGATCCCCCTCAATTCGGGCCTGCGGCAGGTCAAGCGGGAGGTGGTTTTCAAACGGGAGGCCGCGAGAGCCGTGGAGCGTTATCTGCCGGGAGTCCCCCTGCTCTCCCGGCAGGTCACCATCGACCCCGAGGGGGCCGAGCTCCATCTCGTCCTCTTGGTGGGCCGGGACTCGCTGAGGGAAAGGGTACACGAGCTGGAGTCCTACCTTCAGGGTCGGATGGAAGGGGCCGTTCGGGTGACCTTCACGGAGGTGGCCAGCCGGGCGGCGCTCCAGGAGGCCATTCCCGTTCCTGCCCCCCCGCGCCTTCGGACCGCGGCCGACCTCCTGAGGAACTTGGACTGGAGGGGGGTGGAGGCCCTCTGGCCCGCCTCTTTCCAGGGGGCTTACCTGGGGCCCTCGGTGGTTTTGGACAGGACGGGAGACTCCTCTCGCCTTCTCCTGCGGTACCTGGCCCAGGCGGATCTGGATCCCGCCGCCGCCGAGGTCCTGAGAAAGGGCGTCGCCCGGATCCTCGAGGGGCAGACCGATTCCGTGGAGCTTTTTCGGGTGGATTCGACCCTTCCGGCCCTGCCCCTCTCGCCCCCGCCTTCCCCGGCCGCGCTCCAGACCTGGAGGGCCGTCCTGGCGGAGCGTCTGGCGGAGGCCGGCACCCCCCTGGAGGTGGAAGTCCGGCTGGTGCTGCCCCGAAGGGGCTCCCCCTCCGCCGCCGAGAGGCTCAAGGGCGCCGCGAGCAAGGTCCTAAACCAGCTCTCGGAAGGAGACCTCCACACATCCCTCTCCGAGATGGTCCTGTCCCCGTCGGATCTCGGGCCCCGGTCGGCCCCGTCGCTCCAGTTCACCCTCCGGCCTCCCCGGGGAGTCACCGCAGGCGGAAGTGCACCGTTACGGTAAGAATGCAGGCGACGGAGGCCCCGCTCCGAGCGTCCACGGGCCGGCTGTAGCGCCATCGCCGGACGGCCTCGAGGGCCGCCCCCTCGAAGAGGGGGTTTGTGCTTTCCACCACCCGGGCCTCCCGCACGGCCCCCGTCTCGTCCACCAAAATCTCTAGCACCACGCGACCGGTGAGGCCCATGGCGGCGGCGGGGGCCGGATAGACGGGTGGTGGCTGAAAGAGGGGGCGGAGCGGAAGGACCTCGAAGGCCTGGAGGACCGGCCGGGGTTCCGGGACGGGAGGGGGGACTTCCCTCGGCTCCGAGAGCGGGAGGCCTCCCTCCACCCCCACCTCCGGTGGCTCTACGGCGTTGGAAGCCGGAGGGTTGGAGGGAGAGGGAAGAACGGTGGGGGTCGCGGCAGGGGCCTCCAGCGTCCGGGGAGAGGGCTCCTGCGAGCTCCTGGGGTGACCTTCGGCGGGAGGGCGCCGGCTGGGCCGGGTGGAGGAAGGAGGGGGCGGGGGTTGGGCCGCTCCGAAGAGGGCCAGGGTGACGGGAGGCGGGAGAACTTCCGGTGCCAAGAGGGCGTGGGCCGCCAGGGCCGCGACAAAGAGCCCCTCGAGGAAACCGGCGGCGGCCAGGGTCAGCCCCCGGGGAGCGGGGGAAACTCCAGTGGAGGCCAAGGTCTGCTCAAACATGGGGTCCTCCTCGTCCGTCTCTTCCGTGTGGGACCGCCAAACCGTCCGGAGGTTCCTTGGCGTCCCCTTCGCATTTCCGCCGCCACGGCGTACACTTTCCGCCATGGCGCGGGTGATCCTTCTCGACCAGTACGCGGGGCTCGGAGGAGGCCAGCGGATCCTCATGGACCTGGCCCACGCCTTCCGCCGGGCCGGCCACGGCGTGCGGGTCATGGTGCCGGGGGAGGGAACGGCGGCCCGGCGGCTGGAAGAGGAGGGCTTTCCGGTCCTTCCGCTTCCCCTGCCGGACATGACGCCCGGCCGGAAGACGCTCCGGGAGAAGGTCCTCTACCCCCTGGCCGCCCGGCGGGCCGCCCAGGAGATCGGCAGGGCGCTTGGCCAGGAGCCGGCCGACCTCCTGTACGCCAACGCCCCCCGTACCTTCCTCCCGGCGGTCCTGGCCGCCCGGCGGGGGGGACCTCCGGTGGTCTGCGCCCTCCACCTCCTCTTCACGCGAGGGCTCGAATACCGCTTGATCCGCTGGTGCTTCCGGAGAAGAGAGGTCCGGCGGGTCCTCTTCTGCTCGTCGGCGGTGGCCCGGCCCTTCACCTTCCTCTGCGGCGGGAAAGGAGTGAGGCTCCACTACTGGGTGAGCCCCCACTTCTTGAAGGCCCCGCCGGAGCGAGAGAGGGCGAGGCAGGGGTGGGGGCTGGGGCCGGAGGACGTGGCGGTGGGCGTCTTGGGCCGCATCTCCCGGACCAAGGGTCAGGCCCTCTTTCTGGAGGCCCTCGCCCCCCTCCTGAAGGACCACCCCCGCCTCCGCCTGCTCGTCGGGGGCGGGGCCGACTTCGAGGACCCCGAAGAGGAGCGGCGGGTGCAGGACCTGGCCCGCTCCTCCCCCGACCCTTCCCGCGTGACGGTGGCCCGAACCATGGTGGAGGCCCTGTCCTTCCTGGACGCCCTGGACGTCCTGGTGGTGCCCTCCCTCTGGGAGGAGCCCTTTGGCCTGGTGGCGGTGGAGGGGATGGCGCGGCGCCTTCCGGTGGTGGTGACGCGGAGCGGGGGCCTCGTGGAAATCGTGGAGGAGGGGGTCACCGGCTTCCACGCGGAAAAGGACGCCCTCTCCCTCCGGAGGGCGGTGGAGCCGCTCCTCGGGGACCGCTCCCTGCGGCACCGGCTGGGCGCCGCCGGCCGGCTGCGGGCCGAGCGGGATTTCAACCCGGAGATCCAGATGGGAAGGCTCCTGTCCCTCTGCTTTGCGGAGCCGGGGGAAGGGGGGGAGGCGGGGCGGTGAAGCTGGCCTTCGTACAGGACTGGCTCGTGGACTTCGGCGGTGCGGAGCGCTGCCTGGAGGTCCTCTGCGAGGCCTTCCCCGATGCCCCGGTCCACACGCTCTTCTACGATCCGAAGCAGTTCGAAGGCACCGCCATCGCCGCGCGGCCCATCCACACGACCTTTCTGAACCACCCCTTCTTTCGGAGCCGGTACCGCGCCTTTCTGGGGCTCTTCCCCTATGCCGTGGAGCAACTGGACCTGTCCGAGGCCGACACGGTCCTTTCCTTCTCCCACAGCGTGGCCCACGGGGCCCTGGTCCGTTCGGACGCCGTCCACCTCTGCTACTGCCACACGCCGGTCCGCTACGCCTGGGACCTGTATCAGCCGTACCTCCGCCTGTCGGGGCTCCAGAAGGGGCTCCGCTCCCACGCCGCCCGGGCCCTCCTCCACTACGTCCGCCTCTGGGACGCCGCCGCCGCGCCCCGGGTGGACCGCTACATCGCCAACTCCCGGAACGTGGCCCGGCGCATCCGGCGGATCTACGGCCGCGAAGCCGCCGTCGTGCACCCCCCCGTGGAGGTGGAACGCTTCGCCCCGGCGGCACGCCGCGGGGACCACTATTTGGTGGTGGGAAGGATGGTCCCGTACAAGCGGAGCGACCTGGCGGTGGCGGCCTGCACGGCAATGGGCCTTCCCCTCCGGGTGGTGGGGGACGGCCCCGAGTACGGGAAGCTCCGGAGGCTGGCGGGGCCCTCGGTGGAGTTCACCGGGCGCCTCTCCGACGCCGAGGTGGCCGGGGAGATGGCCCGGGCCAAGGCCCTCCTCTTCTGCGGGGAGGAGGATTTCGGCATCACCCCGGTGGAGGCCCAGGCGGCGGGGACGCCGGTGGTGGCCTACGGGCAGGGCGGCGCCCTGGAGACGGTGATTCCGCCCCGGGGAGACGACTGCTCGGAAGCCACCGGTCTCTTCTTCGAGGAGCCGAGCGCCCCGTCGCTGGCCGCCGCCCTCCGGCGCTTCGAGGCCCTGGCCGGCCGCTTCCGGCCGGAGGTCCTGAGGCGGAACGCCGAGCGCTTTTCAAGGTCCCGGTACCTTCAGGAGATGACCGCATGGATCGAGAGAAGCCGGGAGGAGATCGGTGAGGGACGCTGAGCGGTTCTTCCTCTACCTGCTGGGGGCCGTCGTGCCCCTTTCCATGGCCGCCACCAACGCCGCCCTCGGAGGGCTGGCCCTGTTCTTTCTCTGGCGGCTCGCCCGCGGGGCGGTCCGCCTGCCGGTCTCGGGATGGTTCCTCCTCGTCTTCGTGGGCTGGCAGGCCGTCTCCGCCTTCCTGAGCCCGTACCGGCCGGAGGCCCTCAAGGGCGTGCTGGACTTCTGGTCCTGGTCGGCCTTCTTCATCGCCGCGGCCCTTCCCCCGGAAGCCCGCGGCGAGGACTTCGGCAAGTGGAGCCGGTTTCTCCTCCTCTCCACGGCCCTGACGCTGCCGGTGAGCGCCGCCGCCTTCTTCCTGGGCACCGACTTCCGGCTGGGGCTCCTCACGACCCGGGCCGCCGTGGGAACCACCAACGCCCACGGCTTCTTCTCCCACCACCTCACCTACGCCGGCATGGCCTCCACCGCCGCCCTCGTGGGGCTGGCCCACGCCCTCTACGGGAAGGGCCGCCGGATGGGCTGGTGGGCCGGCGCCGCGGGAGGGTTCGGGGCCGTTTTCCTCAGCCTGGCCCGGACCTATTGGCTCGGCGTCGTACCCGGGATCCTGGCGGTCCTCTGGCGGAAGGGACGCAGGGCCGTGGCGATCCTCCTCCTCTTGGGAACCGGGGGAGCGGCGCTCCTCCTCGCCGCGGGACCGCCGGCGGTGCGGAGCCGGGTCACCAGCATCTGGGACCGTTCCAATCCGAGCAACGTGGAGCGCCTCTGCCTCTGGCGGGCGGCCCTGGACATGTGGCGGGAGCGGCCGGTGGCGGGTTGGGGGCCCGCCATCTTCGAGAAGGCCGCCGAACCCTACAAGAGGCCCTACGCTTCCGAGATCCACTATCCCACGCACGAAGGCTTCCAGACGAAAAGCCACTGCCACAGCCTCTACCTGCAGATCCTGGTGGAATCGGGTGCCGTGGGGCTTCTGCTCTTCGCCCTCTTTCTCTTGGCCCTTCTTCGGGACATCCGGGGGGGAGGGGCGGAGGTGCTTCAGGCCGCCGCCCTGGGGGCCCTGCTGACCTTCCTGGCGGGAGGCTTTTTTGAGTACAACGGGGGGGACGCCGAGGTCTCCACGCTCCTCTTCTTCCTCGCGGGGCTGGCGGCCTCCTCACCGAGGGCCCGGGCCGCCGGCGGCCCCTAGAAAGGGGACTTCGGTGCGCCTGGCCTCGGAGGGCGTGGTTCTTTCGCGGTGGCCCTTCCGGGAGAGTTCCCTCGTCGTGGGCCTCTTCCTGCGGAGGGAAGGGTACCTCCGGGCGGTGGCCCGCGGGGCCCGGAGGCCCCGGAGCCCTTTTCGGGGTGCGCTGGAGCCCTTTGCCCGGGTGGAGGCCGAGGTCCTTCTCAAGGAGGGAGCGGAGCTCGGGACCCTCGTCCGGTGCGACCTGGTGGAGGGGTCGGTGGACCTCTTCTCCGCCTGGCCGAGGGCCCAGGTCCTGGAAGGGATCCGGGAGGTCCTGGAGCGGGGCCTGCCGCCCCTCTCCCGGGAGGAGGAGACCTTCCGGTTGGTCCGGGCCCTCCTCACGGCCCTCCGGGAGGGCATGGACCCTCGCCTGGCGTGGGTCTACTTCCTCGCCTGGTTCCTGAGGCTCCACGGCGTTGCCGAGAACCTGCCCGCCGTCGCGCCTCCCGGCGCGGCGGAGCTGCTGGGGGTTCTCCTGCGGCGCCCTCCCCGGGAGGTCCCGCGCGGCGCCCTCTCCCACGCTCCGGCGCTGGCGGCCCACCTCCGACGCTTCCTGGAGCGGTACCTCGGAGGCCCCCTCCGGGCGGCGCCGCCCTTGGAGGATGGGGCCTCGGGCGTGTAGAATTCCCCTTCGCCGTCCCGTGGGAGGCCCGATGGTCACGCTTCAGGATCTCGTGGAGAAAATGAAACACTTCTGGGCGGGAGAGGGGTGTCTCATCGCCGAGCCCTACGACATGGAGAAGGGCGCCGGCACCATGAACCCCGAGACCTTCTTCCGGGTCCTGGGGCCCAACCCCTACGCCAGCGCCTACGTGGAACCCTGCCGGAGGCCCCGGGACGGGCGCTACGGCGAGAACCCCCAGCGGGTGGAGAAGCACCACCAGTTCCAGGTCATCGTCAAGCCCAGCCCCGACGACATCCAGGAACGGTACCTGAGGAGCCTGGAGGCCTTCGGCATCGTCCTTGCGGACCACGACGTCCGCTTCGAGGAGGACAACTGGGAGGCTCCCACCCTGGGGGCCTGGGGGGTGGGCTGGCAGGTCATGCTGGACGGGACGGAGATCACGCAGTTCACGTACTTCCAGCAGGCGGGGGGCCTGGACCTTAGGCCCATCACCGTGGAGATCACCTACGGCATCGAGCGCCTCTGCATGTTCCTCAACGACATCGGCGACGTTTTCGCCCTTCCCTGGAACGAGCGCTTCACCTACGGCGACCTGCGGCGGGAGGCGGAGCGCCAGTTCTCCGTCTACGACTTCGAGGAGGCGAGGACCGACCTCTGCATCCGCTGGTTCGACGAGTACGAGGCGGAGAGCCGCCGCCTCTTGGAGGCGGGCCTCTACCTCCCCGCCTACGACTTCTGCCTGAAGGCCAGCCACACCTTCAACATCCTGGACGCCCGGGGCGCCATTTCGGTGGCCGCCCGGGCCGACTACATCAAGAGGGTCCGGCGTTTGGCTTGCGCCGCCGCCGAGGCCTACCTCAACGCCCTGGGGGCCGGAAAGGAGGCCCGCCGTGGCTGATTTCCTGCTGGAGATCGGCACCGAGGAGATCCCCGCCGCCATGGTGGCGGGCCTCCTGGAGGAACTGCACCGGAAACTCCGGGAAGCCCTGGCCGCAAGGGGACTGGCGCCGGCTTCGGAGAGGCCCTTCGGGGCGCCGAGGCGGCTGGGCCTCTTCTTCGGGGGCCTTCCGGAGCGCCAGGAAGACCGGCAAGAAACGGTGGCGGGCCCGCCCCTGGCGGCGGCCCGGGACGGGGAGGGCCGGTGGACCCCGGCGGCCCTCGGCTTTGCCCGGAAGCAGGGGATCGACCCCGCCGCGCTCCGGGAGGTGGAGGGCCCCCGGGGACCCTGCGCCGGCTTCGTGCGAAACGTGGCCGGACGGCCCACGGCGGAGATCCTCGCCGAGGAGGTCCCCCGGGCGGTGGATGGTCTTTTCCTTCCCAAGGCCATGCGGTGGGGCGAGGGGGAACACCTCTTCGTCCGCCCCGTGCGGTGGGTGGTGGCCCTTCTCGACGGGGAGGTGGTCCCCCTGGCGGTGAAAGGAGTGGCGGCCGGGCGGGCCAGCCGCGGCCACCGGATCCACGGTCCCGCCGCGGTGGAGATTCCCCGGGCCGGCACCTACTTCGAACGCCTCGGGGCGGCCCGGGTCCTTCCCGATCCCGCCGAGCGGCGGAAGAAGGTGGAGGTGGAACTCCAGGCGGAGGCCGCCCGCCTGGGAGGGCGCGTGGCCCCCGACCCCGAGCTCCTGGACAAGATGGTCCACCTCTGCGAATGGCCCACGGTGGTCTCGGGAGAGATCCCCGGAGAGTTCCTCTCGCTTCCCACGGAGGTCCTGGTGACCTGCCTGAGGGAGCACCAGAACTTCTTCGTGGTCCGGAACGGGGCGGGGGAGGCCCTTCCCGCCTTCCTGGCGGTGGTGGACGGCCCCGGCGACCCCAAGGGGCTCATCCGGAAGGGCCTTCAGAACGTCTCCCGCTCCCGTCTCTCGGACGCCCGCTTCTTCTACGAACACGACGTCCAGGTTCCCCTCGAGGACCGGCTGGAGTCCCTCCGGGGCATCCTCTTCCACCCCCGGCTGGGGAGCTACCACGACAAGGCCCTCCGGATGGAGGCCCTGGCCCGCCGCCTGGCCCCCCTCTTGGGCGCTCCGGAGGAGGAGGCGGCCTGGGCCGCGCGGCACGCCAAGTGCGACCTCGCCTCCCTGCTGGTCCAGGAGAAGGAGTTCACCTCCCTCCAGGGGATCGCCGGGGGCCTCTACGCGCGGGCCCAGGGGAAACCCGAGGCCGTTTGGCAGGCCCTCTACGACCACTACCGCCCCCTCTCCCTGGAGGACGACCTGCCCCGGGGAGCCGTGGGGGCCGTGGTGGCGCTGGCCGACAAGCTGGACACCCTCGAGCGGATGTTCCGCATCGGCCAGGTTCCCTCCGGCTCCAAGGACCCCTTCGCCCTTCGGCGGGCGGCCCTGGGGGTGGTCCGGATCCTGGCCCGGCACCCCTCCGCCGTTCCCCTGGACCTGGGGGCCTTCCTGGCGGAAGGGGGCCCCCTCCCCGAGGGCCTGCTTTCCTTCCTGGAGGGGCGCCTGCGCTTCCTCTGGGAGCAGGAGGGGCTTGGCTACGATGAAATCAACGCCGTCCTTGCCGCCGCGCCTTCGGGCGCCCTGGACGTCCGGACGCTGACCCGGAAGGCGGAGGACCTCCACGCCGTCCGGGCCGGTTTCGGCGAGGACTTCGACCACCTGGCGGTGGCCTTCAAGCGGGCCCGCAACATCCTCAAGGGACAGCCGCCCCGGGTTCTGGACCCCGCCCTCTTCCTGCCGGAAGCGGACCGGGAGGGCGCCGGGGAGCGGGCCCTCCACGCCGCCGTCGAGGCGGTGCGGGAGGAGGCGGAGGCGCGCTTCGCCGAAGGGCGGTACGGGGAGGGTCTCCGGGTCCTGGCTCGGGTGAGGCCCGCGGTGGACCGCTTCTTCGACGACGTCCTGGTCATGTGCGACCCCGAAGGGCGGGATCCCGCCAAGACGGCCCTCCAGCAAAACCGCCTGGCCCTCCTCCAGCGCCTGGTCGCCCTCTTCGGCCGCGTGGCCGACTTCTCGGAGATCGTTCCCCGGGAAGGCTAGGCCGCCCGCGCGGTTCCCAGAAGCCCCAGCATTCTAGTAAGGCTTGACAGCCTCCTCCGCCGGAACAATATTACAACAGGAGTAACATTCCGGCGGAGGCGGACGGGTGATCGGAATCGGGCGGCAGACGGATTACGGGGCGCGGATCGTCCTCCATCTGGCGGGACTTCCGCCGGGGACCCAGGTGACCGCCGCCGAGATCGCCGCGATGCGCCTCATCCCGCCGGTTCTCATCCGGCGTGTGGTGAGCCGCCTCTCCAAGGCCGGCATCCTTCGGACGGCCCGGGGAAGCGGGGGCGGCCTCTCCCTCGCCCGGCCCCCTTCCCGGATCTCCCTCGCCGACGTGGTGGAGGCCCTGGAAGGCCCCATCGCCCTCAACGCCTGCGTGGTCCAGCCCGGCGCCTGTCCCCTCACCGCCCACTGTCCCGTCCAGCGGGCCTGGGTCCGGGCCACCCGGGATCTCCGGGCCTCGCTCCGCCGCGTCCGCTTCTCCGAACTGGCCCGCCGGAAGGGCCGCCGGACAAAGGCCGCCAGACCGAAAAGCCGCCCGCCGAAGGCGGGTCTCGATCCCAGGGAGGTGTGAATGGATGCACTCTTGCTCGCCCGGATCCAGTTCGCGTGGACCGTCGCCTTCCACTACATCTTCCCCCCCATGACCATCGGGCTGGGCCTGATGCTCGTGGTGATGGAGGGGATGTACCTCCGCACGAAAAACCCGCTCTACCACACCATGACGCGCTTCTGGGTGCGGATCTTCGGGCTCATCTTCGCCGTGGGCGTCGCCTCGGGCATCGTCATGGAGTTCCAGTTCGGGACCAACTGGTCCGCCTACTCCCGGTACGTGGGAGACGTCTTCGGGAGTGCCCTGGCGGCGGAGGGAATCTTCGCCTTTTTCCTGGAATCGGGCTTCCTGGCCGTCCTCCTCTTCGGGTGGGATCGGGTCAGCCCCCGGATGCATTTCTTGTCCACGGTGATGGTCTCCCTGGGCTCCATGTTCAGCGCCGTGTGGATCGTGGTGGCCAACTCGTGGCAGCAGACGCCGGCGGGCTTCCACATCGTGGGAGAGGGCGCCCGGGCCCGGGCGGAGGTGACGGACTTCTGGCAGGTGGTCTTCAACCCCTCCACCGTGGACCGGCTCCTCCACGTCCTCATCGCCGCCGTCCTCACGGGCGCCTTCTTGGTCCTTTCGGTGTCGGCCTTCTACCTCCTGAAACGGCGCCACCTGGAGTTCGCCAAGGCCTCCCTCCGAATCGCCTTGGCCTTCGCCGTCGTCGCCTCCCTGGCCCAGCTCCTCTCGGGCCACTCCAGCGCCCGCGTGGTGGCCGAGCACCAGCCGGCCAAGCTGGCGGCCTTCGAAGGGATCTTTCCGGAGAAGGTCGAGCGGGCGCCCCTCCGCCTCTTCGGGTGGGTGGACGAGACGGGCCGCGAGGTGAGGTTCTCCGTGTCGGTGCCGGGGATGCTCTCCTGGCTCGTTTACGGAGACAGCGCCCGTGCCGTCACCGGCCTCGACGCCTTCCCGCCCGGGGACCGGCCGCCGGTGAACCTCGTCTTCCAGAGCTACCACGCCATGGTGGCCATCGGAATGGCCCTCATCGGCCTTAGCCTCCTCTCGCTCCTGTACCTCCGGGGGGGAAGGCTCTTTGAAACCCCGTGGCTCCTCAAGGTTCTCGTGGCCGCCGTGGTCCTTCCGCACCTCGCGAACCAACTGGGGTGGCTCTCGGCGGAGGTGGGGCGCCAGCCTTGGATCGTCTACGGGCTGTTGAGGACCGCCGACGCCGTGTCGCCGGTGGTTTCCGCCGGCCAGACCTTGACCTCCCTGATCCTCTTCACCCTCGTCTACCTGCTCCTCTTCGCCCTCTTCATCTTTCTGCTGGACCACAAGATCAAGGAAGGCCCCGTGGAGGGCGCCGTCGAGAAGGAGGGACACCTGGCATGAACCTCGACCTGAACGTGATCTGGTTC
>Ga0272448_1002567_pt1 | contig 22533 bp, 21 predicted proteins | sample YNPCB0191_FD_202220 | JGI IMG/M metagenome (GOLD analysis project Ga0272448, IMG submission 202220) | Hot spring sediment microbial communities from Yellowstone National Park, WY, United States - YNP-CB-019-1 | ecosystem: Environmental > Aquatic > Thermal springs > Hot (42-90C) > Sediment... | reverse complement strand
TGTTGTAACTTTGCTCATATTAGTATTAGAATATTGAGCCTGCAGTAAGTTCCTGTCAACCAGGACAAAGCGTTTTATCGTTACTTGGAAGGAGTATAAATATGCCAGGGGAAGAAGATAAGTCCAGTAAATTGGAGATAATGAGGCACTCGGCCAGTCATATAATGGCTGAAGCAGTAAAATCTCTTTTCCCGGATGCAAAATTCGGTATTGGACCAGCTATTGAGGATGGCTTTTATTATGATTTCGAGCTTCCACGGCCATTGACCCAGGATGACCTGCCGGTAATCGAAGCGAAAATGCAGGAATTGATTGATGCAGATGAGCCGTTTATCCGTAAAGAGATCAGCGTGAAAGAGGCCTTGAAGCTATTTGCCGACCAGCCTTATAAAATCGAATTGATCAATGACCTTGGCGCAGAAAAAGTATACATTTATACTCAGGGTGGGTTTACCGATTTATGTCGTGGCCCTCATGTAAAATCGTCCGGTGAGATTAAGGCATTTAAGCTGACGGGTGTGGCAGGCGCTTACTGGCGTGGAGATGAAAAAAGGCCGATGCTGCAGCGAATATATGGTGTAGCCTTCGAAAGTAAGATCGAACTTGACGAACATCTAAAAAAGCTTGCCGAGGCGGCTAAACGGGACCACAGAAGGCTTGGAAAAGAACTGGATTTGTTTAGCCTTCATGAAGAAGCTGGGCCGGGGCTGGTCTACTGGCACCCTAAAGGCGGTACTGTAAGGCAGATTATCGAGGATTTCTGGAAGCTGGAACACAGACGCAGGGGGTATGATATTGTATATTCTCCGCATATAGCCAAAGTACAACTCTGGCAGATAAGCGGGCACTGGGATTTTTACCGTGAAAATATGTATTCGCCGATGGAAATAGATGATGTTGAGTATGTGATCAAACCGATGAACTGCCCGTTCCACATCTTAATGTATAAAACGCAGATACGAAGCTATCGGAATTTGCCCATTCGTTATGCTGAACTTGGAACTGTTTACCGATATGAGAGGTCCGGTGTTTTGCACGGATTGGCCAGGGTCAGGGGCTTTACACAGGATGATGCCCACATATTCTGCAGACCCGATCAGATTGTTTCGGAAGTCACACAGGCGGTAGAACTTGCTAGATTTATGATGAAAACATTCGGTTTTAATGAATACGAGATGATGCTGTCTACCAGGCCTGAAAAAGCAGTCGGCAGTGAAGAAAGCTGGCAACAGGCAACACAAGCTCTGAAAACGGTACTGGAAAATCTAAATATGGCTTATAAAATCGACCCGGGTGAGGGTGTGTTTTACGGTCCGAAAATCGATGTGAAGCTGAGGGATGCCCTTGGCAGGATGTGGCAGGGGCCAACATTCCAGGTTGATTTTCAGATGCCGGAGAAATTCGATGTCAACTATATCGGTGAAGATGGCCAGGAACACAGAACGGTGATGATACACAGGACAGTCCTTGGAAGTATGGAGCGCTTTTTTGCCTGTCTTATCGAGCATTATGCCGGAGCATTTCCACTATGGCTTGCCCCGATACAGGTGGTAATTATTCCTATTGCCGATAGACATATTGAGTATGCTTCTAAACTGCTAGGACAATTGAAGTCCAGAGATGTTCGCGTATTGCTTGATGATCGCTCTGAACGCATGAATTTAAAAATAAGAGAGGCACAGTTAAATAAGATCCCGTATATGTTGATTGTTGGTGATAAAGAAGTAGAGAAGGGCACTGTCTCGGTTAGATTGAGAACCGGTGAAGATAGAGGATCCCAGGGTTTCAGCGAATTTATGGACAGCCTTGATAATCTTATTCAATCCCGCGAGCTAACCAGACTTTGATTACAGCTATGAAATATGTTAATATTCAACCCGTTGGTTTAATAAAAAGGAGGTAGAGAATAACATATTTAAAGAACTGAATATCAATCATCGTATTCGCTCAAAAGAGGTCAGATTGATAGGTGAAAACGGCGAACAGGTAGGTGTAGTACCTATCGAAAAGGCGTTGCAGCTAGCGGGTGAAAAGGGGTTGGATCTGGTAGAGGTTGCACCTACAGCCAGCCCACCTGTTTGTAAATTGCTCGACTATGGCAAGTACCGATATGAGCAGACCAAGAAGGAAAAAAAAGTGCGGAGCAGCCAGCGGGCCGGACTGCTAAAGGAAATTCGGGTTAGACCTCAGGTTAAAGATCATGACCTTGACATAAAGATTAATCTGGCGAAGAAGTTTATCCTGGAAGGAGATAAAGTACGGGTTCTTGTAGTTTTCCGCGGAAGGCAGGTTGTACATCCAGAGCTGGGTATCAAAGTCCTGCAAAAAGTTGCAGGTGAGTTGCGAGGAATAGCACAGCTGGACGGGCAGCCTGTTAATGAGGGTAGAATAATGAGCCTGACACTTTCACCGGTATCAGCGAAACAGTCTCAATCCAGAGATAACAGAGAAAAGATAAAAGAAGAAAGTGAAATAAAAATCAAGGAAAAAGTATAAATGCCTAAACTAAAAACACACAAAGGAGCTAAAAAGAGATTTCACATCACCGGCACGGGCAGAATAATGCGGGTGAAACAGGGTAAAAGCCATTTTCGGCGCAGAAAATCTGCCAGAACAAAAGGATTGTTTGACGAAACCATTCCGGTCCATTCTGCTGATGTGAAAAGAATAAAAAAAGTTTTACCTTATCGCTAAGTTCATCAGGAGGACAAAATTGCCAAGAGTAAAGGGCGGGATCGTTACCCGCAGACGTCATAAAAAAGTTTTGGAATTAACCAGAGGCCACCATGGAAAAAGGCACGCACTTTTCAGGCGTGCCCATGAGTCAATGCTGCATGCTCTGGATTATGCGTACTCTCACCGCAGGGAACGTAAGGGAGATATGCGTAAACTCTGGATTGCCAGAATAAATGCCTCTGCAAGAAATGCTGGGCTGACGTATAGCCAGCTGATGGGCGGTCTTACAAAAGCCGGTGTTATAATCAATCGTAAGATGCTGGCTGATATTGCGGCTAAAGATCCCCAAAGATTTTCTGCTCTGGTTAATATTGCAGCGGAAGAACTTAAAAACTGAATCTGATATATTGTCTGCGATGCTTGACCAGATAGAGAAAATTGAAGCAGATGCTAGTGCCGAGCTGAGAAAAATCACCAGCTTAGAAGAATTAGAGGCATGGCGGATACGTTATCTCGGCAGAAAAAGCCAGCTTATTAACATCCTGCGTTCCATTTCTGGTGTCCCCATTGAGGAAAGAAAACTGGTAGGATCAAGGGCAAATCAGCTTAAGAACAAACTGGAAAGCGATTATTCCGAGAATAAGTCCAGATTGGAAATCTCTGCTACCAGGTCACTGGAAAAGCAACTAATCGATGTGACATTGCCCGGTGAGCCCTATCAAATCGGCCGGCTTCATCCTACAACTCGCACTATAAAAGAGATATGCGATATCTTTATCAGCATGGGATTTCAAATTGCAGAAGGGCCCGACGTCGAATGGGAGTACTATAATTTTGAGGCACTTAATATGCCATCCGAACATCCCGCCAGAGATGCGTTTGCAACTCTCTGGGTTGATTATAAGACTCCCACAGGCGCGAGACCCATGCTAATGAGAACCCATACTTCCCCAGTGCAGATCCGCACTATGGAAAAAAACAAGCCGCCAATCCGAATCATTGCCCCTGGCCGCGTATATCGCTATGAAGCCACCGATGCCACACACGAATGGATGTTTTCCCAGGTGGAGGGACTGGCTGTTGATAGGAATGTGACAATGGCGGATTTAAAAGGCACGCTCTTTGAGTTTGTCAGAAGATTATTCGGTAAGGATCGAAAATGTCGATTCAGATGCGATTACTTCCCGTTTGTTGAGCCGGGAGTGGAAATAGCGGTTGATTGCTTCATGTGCGGTGGCAGTGGTTGCAGGTTATGTGGAAACAGCGGCTGGATTGAGATACTCGGTGCCGGCATGGTTCATCCGGAGGTGTTGAGAATCTGCGGTATCGATCCCGATATGTATTCCGGTTTTGCTTTTGGTATGGGCGTGGAAAGAATACCCATCCTTCGTTATGGTATTGACGATATCAGGCATTTTTATGCTAACGACCTGCGGTTTTTGAAGCAGTTTTAATATAGGTGATACATGAGGGTTCCTCTCAGCTGGTTAAAAGAATATGTAGACATAGATATTCCCGTTGTTGAATTGGCGCATAAGTTAACGCTGGCCGGACTTGAGGTGTCGGACATGCAAATAATGGGCGGAAGCTGGGACAGAGTTTTTGTAGCTAAGATATTGGCGGTTAATCCGCACCCCAATGCTGATAGACTCAGGTTGGCTACGGTTGACTTGGGAGACAGGCAGATGACGGTGGTCTGCGGTGCGCCCAATTTAGTGGTTGGCGATAAAGTTGCCTTTGCTATGGTCGGTGCAAAGTTAATTGACGGACATACGGGTAAGCTTGAGGAGTTAAAGCCGGCTAAAATAAGGGGAATAGTTTCTGAAGGTATGATTTGTTCAGAAAAAGAACTGGGGATTTCAGATAGTCACGAAGGAATCCTTGTTTTGGACCCGAAATACGAAATAGGCAGACCGCTGGCGGACTGTCTGAGCGATGTTGTTTTTGAGATTGAAGTTACCCCTAATAGAGCTGATTGCTTATCCGTTACAGGTATTGCCAGAGAGATAGCAGCGTTAACCGGTAAAAATTTCAAAATGCCCGATCTTTCTTATAGTGAAGCTGATGAACCTGTAGAAACGAAAGCTTCGGTAGAAATTCTGGCACCTGATTCGTGCCATAGATATTGTGCGACAGTAATTGAGGGCGTGAAAATAGGGCCTTCACCCAAATGGATGCAGGATCGTTTAGCTGTCTGCGGTATGCGCCCAATTTCCAATATTGTTGATGTCACCAATTATGTGATGCTTGAATTAGGGCAACCTTTGCACTCTTTTGATTACAAGCAGATCAGGGGAAACAAGATAATTGTAAGGCATGCGGTTGAAGGTGAGACCATGTATACGCTGGACGAGACGGAGCGTAAGTTCAGCGCCGATATATTATTGATTGCGGATGCTGAGAGACCGGTAGCGGTAGCCGGTATAATGGGCGGTCTGAGTTCGGAAGTCAGGGAATATACGACATCGATTCTGCTGGAATCAGCCAATTTCAATCAGGCAATTATTCACAGAGGAGCGTTAAATTTAAAATTGAGCAGTGAGGCATCTGCCAGGTTTGAAAAGGGTTTAAACCCCGAACTCTCTTTAGTAGCTGCCAAAAGAGCTACCAAATTGATAGCCGAACTGGCGGGCGGCAGAGTTGCACGTGGTATTATCGATGTTTATCCGGGACGCACTGAACAAAAGACAGTGCATATCAAAGCGGGTGATGTGAAGAGATTAACTGGAATGGATATAAGAATTGAGCGGGTCGAGGAATGCATGAGTGCTCTTGGCTTTATATATGAAAAAACCGGGGACGAAACTATTTGCGTTAAAAGACCCTGGTGGCGCAGCGATATAAATTGTACTGCCGATCTGGTCGAAGAAGTTGCACGTGTTACGGGATATGAAAATATACCTACTTCTATGTTGAGCTCTTCTCTACCGACCGGTGAAGGAAACCGACTTCCCGCATTCCGTCAGAATTTGCGTGAATCAATGGTTTCACTCGGTTTTCAGGAAATCATTACCTATCCCTTGACAAGCATCGAAACTTTGAAAAAGACTTCATATAGCGGCGAGCTGGCGGTTGAAAATCCACTACGGCTGGAAAATCCAATGAGCAGAGAACTGGAATTTCTGCGTACCAATATACGTATGGGTGTGTTATCTGTTATGGCACGCAATCAGCGAAATCGCGAGTATAATATACGTCTTTTTGAGATAGGAAAAGCATTCATTCCCAGGCAGAGAGATTTACCAAAGGAAAATGAAGTTCTGTGTGCGTTGATTGATAGCGTGGTGCCACAGATTTGCTGGCAGACAAAGGCTAAGGTTAATGATTTTTATTCTGCTAAAGGGATGGTGGAAGCTCTGCTTGCCAGATATGGTTTGTGTGCTGAGTATAAACCATCGGAAGATATGTCTCTGAATCCTTCTAAATGCGCCGATATTTTAATTGATAAAGTTAAGATAGGTGTGGTGGGTGAGGTACACCCCAGAGTAATGGCTAACTTCGACATTGAAGAGCCTGTTTTCTTATTTGAAATCGATCTTGAAAGACTGTTCTCATTTTCGTCGAAAATGATTGTCTATAAACCTCCTTCCAGGTATCCAGGGGTGATACGGGATCTTGCATTATTGGTAAACGAAGATATTAAATATGATAGCTTATTGGCGATTTTTAAAAAATTTGATCTTATTTCAGAGGTTAGGCTATTTGATCTATACGTGGGAGAACAAATACCGGCGGGTAAGAAATCGATGGCATTCCGTCTCACATATCAGTCTTACGATCATACCTTAAAGGACGAAGAAATAGAAGGCGTTCAAAAGCAAATTCTGGAAGTCCTGTACAAGGAAACCGGCGCTGTCTTACGTTCGTGATTGATTGAGGGACAGCCATAGTTTTGAAGTGTTTTAATTTACTGGTTCATGCTATTTCTGAATAAATAAGAGCGGTTCAAATGAGTAATACGTCGGAACACTTTCTGCATCGATTCTTTTATCCAGAGAGCGTGGCTGTTGTGGGAGCTTCTCTTAACCCCTTCACGGTTAATTTTCAACTGATTAATAATCTCGTTAATCTGGGCTACAGGGGCCGGATATACGCTGTTAACCCAAAAGGGGAGGATATTCTCGGTGTTAAGTGCTATAAGTCGATTAATGACATAGAAGATTATGTTGATTTGATGGCCATTTCGATTCCGGCGCGCAACGTGCTCGATGTGGTAAATAGTCTGGATAGAAAGAAAGTCGGTGGAGTTGTACTTATTTCAGGTGGGTTTTCTGAGATTGGTAATGAAGGGCGCAAGGTGCAGGACCAGATATCAGTTTTGTTGAAAAAAAAGGGGATCAGAGCTATAGGGCCCAATGCACTCAGCCCGGTAAACAGCCATATTAATTTTGCCATAAGTTTTACTCAGTTGCTTGAGTTGCCGGTCGGTAATGTGTCTTTTATTTTTCAATCCGGTATGTATGAACCTCGCTTTAACTGGCTGTTATCAAATTTCCATCTGAAAATAAGTAAATTAATCGACCTGGGTAACAAGATGGATATTAATGAGGTAGATGCACTGGAATATCTCTTATATGATGATGAAACCAAGGCTATTTTTATTCATCTCGAAGCTATTAGAGGCGGTGGACGGAGGTTTTTTGAATTATTGAAGATGGCTTCCAGAAAAAAACCGGTAATTGTTTTAAAAGGAGGGAGGACGGAGGCAGGCGCGAGGACAGCGCTATCTCATACCGGCTCGCTTATAAGCGGAGATGATCGGGTATTTGATATTGCGCTCAAGCAGTCTGGTGCTATCAAGGCTGAAACGCTTGATGATTTTTTATACTTTGCCAAGGCTTTTGGCTATTTACCATTACCCAGAGGGAATCGGGTTGCACTGGCGACTTTTCCGGGTGGTGAGGCAGTTCTCACAACGGATATTTGCTCTCAGCAAGGACTGGTAATGAGTAAACCGGGTGGAGAAAGTTACGAGAAACTCAAAGAGATATTCCCTCCGTGGGAAATATCTCTAAATCCCTTTGATTTTGGCGTCGTTTATTCTTTCCATACTTTCAAAAATAACCATGGATTATTTATTCAGACGATGGCAGAGGATGATAATGTAGATTGCATGGCTGTCCAGCTGCCACCGGATTATTATCCTGTTAGAGCTGAAGATTTCTGCCCTCCATTTTTAAAGGCTCTTGAATACGGTAAACCGCTGGTGATGTGGCCGCCGGATATGCTGAAACTTGATGGTAAAATCGTACACTATCTTGAAAGCCACTCCATACCGGTTTTCCCGTCATCAGCTATAGCGGTAAAATGTCTGGCCGCCCTTAACCGTTATCGTTTGCAGCAAGCATTTTCTTAACTGCTGTTTCAATTCCGTCAAGCGGCAGAACTGAGGACTTGTTTTCTCTGCGCCATTTTACCTCTGCGCTGTTATTTTCTAATGTACGCGGGCTGATCACTATTCTCAGTGGGATACCGATTAAATCTGCATCATTGAACTTAATGCCTGGAGATTCCTGTCGGTCATCATACAGAACCTCTATATTAAACTTTGTAAGTTTGGTATAAACATCCTCGGCCGCCTGCGAAACCTTATTATCTTCTTGTTTTATCGTGCAAAGGTAAACTTGATAAGGAGCGATAGGTAGAGGCCAAATTATGCCTCGTTCATCGTGATTTTGTTCAACTGCGGCTGCGAGGAGCCGTCCCAGACCTATTCCGTAGCATCCCATAACAATCGGTTTTGAGACGCCATTTTTATCAAGGAAATAAGCACCCAGACGTTCGCTGAGAAACGTACCCAGTTTGAAAATATGACCGACTTCTATTCCCTTTTTTAACTGTAGAGTACCACGGCAATTAGGGCAGGCATCCCCTGAGCGGGCTTTGGCTATATCGGTTATTATATCTGCTTTAAAGTCGCGGGGATAATTAACGTTTTTCAAGTGGGTATCGGGTTTATTGGCCCCTGTTACAAAATTACTGCCAAGCTTGATGGAATCGTCAGCGATTATCTTTATACCCGAAATGCCGATGGCAGAAGCATAACCCGCTACGATTCCTGTCTTCTGTACTTCTGCTTCTGTAGCCATATGCAGCTCTGTGCATTTCAGAACGTTTTTAAGTTTTGTCTCATTAACATCGAAATCTCCCCTGATTACAACGAAGACCACCTCACCATCAGCAACATAAAATACGGATTTAAGTGTTTGATCGGGTGTTATTTTAAGAAAGGATGCCACTTCGGCTATTCCGGTTAATCCGGGTGTGGCAACTTCCTGCAGCTTACCCGGCTGTTCCACCGGTCGCGAATCCTTGACACTGGTTGCCTTTTCCATGTTAGCCGCGTATTCACATTGTGAGCAGAAGATTATCTCATCTTCTCCGCTATCAGTGAGAAGCATAAATTCGTGGGAAGCTTTACCGCCGATGGCACCACTGTCCGCTTCAACCATAACTGCCGGAAGTCCACATCGTGCGTAGATCTTTTTATACGCTTCGATCATTTTTCGATAGCTTATATCCAAGCCGGCTTCATCAGCATCAAAACTGTAGAGGTCCTTCATAAAGAACTCCCGTACACGCAGAAGCCCTCCTCTGGGACGTGGTTCATCGCGGAACTTATTCTGTATCTGATAGGGTAATTGTGGCAGATCACGATAGCTTTGGACAATACGACGCGTAATATCTGTGATTACCTCTTCATGGGTAGGGCCCAGGGCCAGCTTATGCTCCTTGCGATCGGTGATTGTAAACAGTGTCTTGTCAAAAGAAGCCAGTCGGCCCGACTTTTCCCATAACTCCATCGGCTGTAGAGAAGGCATCATAAGCTCCTGACCGCCAGCTGAATCCATCTCCTCGCGGATTATGTTCTCAATTTTGCGGAGAGCGCGCCATCCTAAAGGAAGAAAAGTGTAAACGCCTGTTGCTATCTGCTGTATCATTCCGGCACGAATCAAGTACTGATGACTGATACAGTCTGCGTCAGAAGGGGCCTCTTTCAATGTTCTGCCCAATAGTCTGGAAATACGCATATTAATAAAAACCTCTTATTTTTTTAAAGATAACAGCGTATTTTAGAATATTTCCGGCCAAATTTAAAAGATTTTAATTATGGGCAGGGATATTTGAAAAATCCCGTTTTTATAAATCATACCTTATGAATTTCTTCAATAATAGCCTGGAAATACTGGCTTTCATCCACAGATCTTATTATCCTGCCCTTTCTGAAAATAGCTCCACGGCCTTTTCCACAGGCGATGCCGACGTCTGCATCTCTTGCCTCACCGGGGCCATTTACGATGCACCCCATTATCGCTATCTTGATGGGCTTTCTGATATTCTGTAGATATTTTTCGATAGCACCGGCCAGTTCTATAATATCCGTTTCCGTTCGTCCGCATGTTGGACAACTGACTACTACAGGTCCATATTGCCGTAGATTTAATGATTTAAGAATCTCGTAAGCGGCTTTAACTTCTTCACGGGGGTGTGCGGTCAATGAAACTCTTATGGTATCCCCGATACCTTCATGGAGCAAAATTCCTATGCCCACTGAACTTCTGATAATGCCGGAGGGCATCAAACCTGCCTCGGTAATTCCCAGATGCAGTGGATACTCCGTTTTCTTTGCAATACTGCTGTAAGCGGCCACTGTAGTGGGCACGTCGAAAGCTTTAAGAGCAAGTTTTATTAGATAAAAATCGAAACTTTCTAATAATCTGATCTGATCGAGTGTGACCTTAACCATATATTGAACATAATTCTGGTTTCTCGTTTTGCCTGGCGGAAGGCTACCGAAATTCACCCCGATTCGTATCGGAATTTGGCGTTGTTTGGCTTCGATTACAATTTTTCGTATTTGCTCTTTATCACGTATGTTTCCCGGATTGATCCTGATAGCATCTGCACCCGATCTGATGGAGGATATAGCAAGTCGATAATCAAAATGTATATCTGCAATCAGCGGAATCGTAATATTCTTCTTGATTTTTTTAATGGCCTTAGCTGCCTCTTCATCAGGAACTGCTACGCGTATCAGCTCGCAACCAAAATCTTCCAACTCCTTTATCTGGTTTATCGTCGATTTGACGTCTCTGGTATCGGTTTTTGTCATCGACTGAACGACAACCGGTGCTCCTCCTCCGATCGTAACATTGCCTATCTGTATGGGGCGGGACAAACGGCGTTTTTTCAAGGTAGCAGACTTTCTCCTCTGATCAACCTGGATATATCGAAATAGCTGATTATCAATATAAGTGCAATTAATGCAAAAAATCCTATCATATGAACCAGGCCTTCCTTTTGCGGCGATATTCTTTTTCCTCGCCTTATCCATTCGAGAAACACGAAGATCAGTCTTCCGCCATCGAGGCCGGGAAATGGGAAAAGATTGAAAATGCCCAGATTAATACTGATTAACGCGGCGAATTCAAGCACAGGGCTGACGCCAGCCTGTACAACCTGACCTGTAAGCTGGGCAATGGCAATAGGGCCGGCTAATTGAGGAGCTGTGCTTTTAATAAACCATGAAACCACCTCATTACGAAAAAGTATCAGGATCTCCCAGCAATGAATAAAACCCTGCGGTAATGCCTGCCACAATGGAATGGATTCCTTTGCTATAGTAGCATCGGCAGAAGTCAGAACGACACCGGTTGCACCCTGTCCCTCGGGTGGATTCCAGCGAGGCCTGATTACCACTGTTTTTTTTGTAAAATCGGGCTTCTGAATTACCATGCTTATTTCCTGACCGAGATTCAGCTGAATATTATAGCTGAGCTCCGCGCGATTTCTGATTGAACGGTCATTTACCTTTAATATTTGATCACCGGCTTCGATGCCGGCCATCTGGGCGGGTGAACCGTTGGCCACCTCTTTAATTAATACTTTTTCAATGGCGATATCATGTGGGATCATGAAACTGGCAGTAAAAAGTAAAATCGGTAAAAGTATGTTTAGCAACGAACCGGCGCTGAGGACAAATGTCCTTGCAGCAATGCTTTTACTGGCCAGACTACCGGGCATTGAGGGATCTTCTTCACCCAGTAATTTGGTAAATCCCCCAATGGGTATGGCGTTGATAGAATATATGGTTTCTCCTTTTTTAAAGCTGAACAGTCTCGGTGGAAATCCTATACCGAACTCTTCAACCTTCACTTTACAGAGCTTGGCTGCTGCAAAATGGCCTATTTCATGTGTCAGGATAAGAACAATCAGTATAACTGCGAATACCAGGATGGTAATTACCATTTAAATTTCCTTCCTTGCTATCTTATATGCGATATCTCTTGCCCACTCATCGGCTGCAAGTATATCCTCCATTTCAGGGCGGGGAATGGCTTTATGTAAGTTTAACGTATTCTCTATGATGTGGGCAATTTCGTTGAATTTAATTTGGCGATTTAAAAATGATTGTACGGCGACTTCGTCGGCAGCACATAATACAGCGGGATAGGAGCATCCCTTTTGAGCAGCATTGAGTGCAAGTTGCAGGCAGGGAAATATCTGATAATCAACCGGCTCAAAAGTCAGGTTTCTAATACGCGAAAAGTCGATGCTTTCAATGGAAGGGTTAATCATCCGCTCAGGATAAAAGATAGCATACTGTATGGGCAATCGCATATCGGGTACGCTTAGTTGTGCTTTGATTGAGCCGTCTATGAACTCCACCATCGAATGAATGATGCTCTGACGATGTATAAATATCTCGATTCTGTCATAGGGGATATGGAACAAATGATGTGCTTCGATAACTTCCATGCCCTTATTAAAAAGTGTGGCAGAATCAATGGTTACCTTCTTACCCATTTTCCAGGTGGGGTGATTTAGGGCCTGTTCTACACTGACACAGGATAAATCATCTGTCCTGTTGAAAAAGGGGCCTCCGGAAGCGGTTAATATAATTTTTTTAATTGTTCCATCCTCACCTCTAAGGCATTGCCAGATTGCGCTATGTTCGCTATCGATAGGTAGAATAGTGGCTTTATATTTTGATGCCATAGCTGTGAGGATTTCACCTGCCATAACAAGGATTTCCTTGTTGGCAATGGCAACAGTTTTTCCGGCTTTTAACGCTGCAATGGTGGGATTCAATCCTGCTTTTCCTGTTGTAGCAATTATTACCAGATCAACATCGGGGTGCGAGGCCATTTCTTCTGCCGGTAAGTATTCAAATGTACCTACCAATCTGTTGAATTGGTTGCAATATACAAAACGGGGCTTGAACTCATTGATTTGTTTCTGCAATAGGGAAATATTATTACCAGCCACTAACCCCAAGATTTCTATATGATTTTTTTGGTAGCGTGCCACATCCAGTGTATTACCGCCGATAGACCCTGTAGAGCCTACAACAGCAATCCTTTTAATTTTGTTTTGCATAACAATTAAATATTACTTCAAATAGTTGAGACTGGCTACTAATAAAATATAAACCCCGATGATATTAAACAAAACACCTTCATTGGGGTTTACTGCGGATAAAAGGTCTTCCTATTACTGACTAATTACCAGATAACCCATAGCGAAAAGGATAATTAATGCAGCCCATAGAACGGCAAATATAACCGCAAGGATTATTCCCCAGATTAACATTGAACGAGCTTTTTTCGGATCTTTATTTTTATTTACTGCCCATGCTATTAGACCACCCAGCCATGTGAAAAAGATAGGGAGAAACCACTACCAGCCACTTACTGACTGTATTGCCAGTGCAGGAATAACACTTGCTGCTGTGGGTTGAATTTCAGACTTAAGAACGAATAACTTGTTAGCACAGGTAGGGCAATATACTTTTTCGTGTAATTCAGTTCTGCATGCTATACAAACCATTTTGCCGCAACTACACAGGCACCAACAGCTTCCTTACCGGGATGAAAAGAACAATCCGCCATAAAATTCTAAATATTACAACGCACAGAATTAAAATTTTAGTTATATTTTAGTATAATAAATGTATTAAATTCAGTTCTATTTCTATTATTTCTATTATGCTATCATTTAAAATGCTGATGTAGTTTGAGGTAGTAAGTATTAATGAGTGCAAAGGGGGATTGTAATGCCGAAACAAAAGATAGTTAATTGCCCTATGAAGTTTAACAGTAAAACACTTGAGCCTGATGGTTATGTAAAAAAGATTCTTGCCAGTGTGACGAGGAAAACTGTGCCTGGTGGAGGAATAGTACAGGCCAGTGTGCGGTACTGAATCTGGTCGAGACTGTCAATAAACTGGAGCTTGTAGCCGGTATGCATCTCAAGTCGTTATTGGCCGATTCTCAGCCCAAAACAACCATAGTGGAGCTCGACAGGTAGCTAAGCAAAAATTTATCATAATCGTAGTATCATTTTAAACGTATAATCTGATTAGCATAACGGAAGGCGCGGCAATATTTCGAGAATTAAGCTATAATATAGTTCGAAAATTATTAAACAAGGAGGTAAAATGGCCTACGATACATTAATTCTGGAAAAACAGGGTGCGGTCGGCATTATCACACTGAATCGACCCCCGGTTCATCCATTCAACTACCCAGCAATTGATAACCTGGGGAAAGCATTTGCAGAACTGGAAAAAGATAAAGAAGTCCGATCCATTATAATAACGGGTGCGGGCGATAAGGCGTTTTCAGCCGGATTCGATATATCCAGTTTTTCAGATCCTATGAATCGTTGGATGCCCAGAGCAGGACACATTGTTTATAATAAAATTGAGAGAAGTTCAAAACCTGTTGTTGCAGCTATTAACGGGTTTGCCCTGGGAGGCGGGTTGGAGTTAGCCCTTGCATGTCATTTTCGTGTGATGGTGGATGCCGAAAAGGCAGTACTGGGATTGCCTGAGATTAACCTTGGAATTATACCTGGATGGGGCGGCACACAGCGTTTGCCCAGATTGATTGGACGGACGAGGGCACTGGAAATTGCTTTGATGGGAAGAAGGATTAATGCTAAAGAAGCTTATGAATGGGGCTTAATTAACAAGGTCTCAAAGCCAGGTGAAGTTATGAAAGATGCGATGGAATACGCGGTGGCATTAAGCAAGCGTGCTCCGCTGGCTTTGAAAGCTATATTGAATGCTGTGATATTGGGACAGGATACCAACATGTATGCAGGCATTGAGATTGAGCTGGCTGGGTCGGAGCTTGTGAGTTCCTCGAAGGATGCCATGGAAGGTATGACCGCCTTTATGGAGAAACGCGAACCAAAGTTTACAGGTGAATAAAAATTTTTAGGAGAGAGCAGTAATATGAAGTTATCAGACGTTAAGAAAATTGCAGTATTGGGTGCGGGTGATATGGGGCATGGAATTGCCGAAGTGGCGGCAATGGCTGGTTACAAAGTGAATCTGTATGATATCAAGCAGGAATTTGTTGACAGAGGCGTAAATAAGATTAAAGAAAGCCTTAGCAAACAGGTTTCCAAGCAGAAAATGTCGCAGGCAGACATGGATAAGATTGTGGGTAACATAAGCGGATTTACCAGCCTCAAAGATGCTATGAAAGATGCTGATTTTATGATAGAGGCAGCACCTGAGATTCTCGACCTCAAGCAGAAGATTTTCAAAGAAGCTGATGAATATGCGCCCAAACATACTATCCTTGCTTCGAATACTTCCAATATGAGCATTACCAAAATTGCCTCCGCTACCAAAAGGCCGGAAAAGGTATGTGGACTGCACTTTTTTAATCCTGTTGCCATGATGTTGCTTGTAGAAGTGATACGTGGTGAAAATACATCCGATGAAACTATGGATATTGCTACCGAACTGGTAAAAGGCTGGAAAAATTTCCGTGGGTCGATGGTAGCTATTAGAGTTGAGAAAGATACTCCGGGATTCATATACAACAGGCTTGGTGCTCCCGCGGGCCTTTACCTGTCTGAGCTTTTGGAACGGGGTATGGTTAACCCGGAAGCTGTAGATGCGAAGGTGAGATCGATCGGTGCGCCCATGGGCCCGTATGAAACGATGGATTTTGCAGGATTGGATGTAGCTTATCACAGCATGAAATATTTTGCCGAAGTTCTTTCACCGGAGTTTGCACCTCGAAGCTGGTTGGTGAAAAAAGTTGAGGCTGGACATCTGGGCAAAAAGGCAAATAAGGGCATATTTGATTGGCCCGGTGGAAACAGGCCGACTATCGATCTAAGCAAAGCCGACCCCAACTTTGATCCGATGGATATCATGTGCCTTCAGGTAAATGAGGGCACAAAGCTGCTTGAGGCTGGTGTGGCTAAGAGTGCCGCTGAGATAGATCTGGCTATGGTCAATGGTGGCGGTGGTGTTTTTGGCCCGTTTGCTCTGTGCAAGGGTATGGGATGGGCAAAGGTAGCCGAGCGATGCGAAGCACTTTCCAAAAAAATGGGTATCAAGTGGTTTATGCCTACAGAAACCTTGAAGAAAGGTAAAATCGAACTTTAATCAGTCAAGCTTCTCAGAATCCAATGAATGCTGGCTGTTATATGAAATCGAGTGTTGATATCTAAGATACCACACGAATGTTATAGCAGCCAGCAGTTTTTATTTAATTTGGCGGCAATTGGATTTGTAACTTGTTTTTGAGAAGTACAAAAATTGTATTATTAATACAAAATATAGGAGGGTATTATATGAAGGCAGAAGATATCAAGAAGATAGCTGTTATCGGCTCAGGGGATATGGGGCATGGAATTGGAGAAGTAGCTGCTATGGCGGGTATTAAGGTGCATATGTACGATATCAAACAGGAATTTGTCGATAGGGGCATAAGCAAAATTAAAGACAGCCTTGCTAAGCAGGTATCCAAGCAGAAAATGTCACAGGCCGATATGGATAAGGTAATGGGTAATATCACCGGGTACGTTGATTTGAAAGAGGCTGTTAAGGATGTAGATTATACAATAGAAGCTGCTCCGGAGATACTGGATTTAAAATTAAAGATTTTTAAGGATCTGGATGAATATGCACCCAAACACGCTATACTGGCTTCCAACACATCGAATATGAGCATAACTAAAATGGGTGAAGCAACAAAACGACCGGATAAAGTAGTGGGCCTACACTTTTTTAATCCTGTCGTAATGATGTTACTTGTCGAAGTTATACGCGGTGCTAAGACTTCAGATGAAACAATGAATGTTAGCCGTGATCTCGTATTGAAGTGGAAGAATTTCCGCGGTGTGATGGTTCCGGTAATGGTCGAGAAAGATACACCCGGGTTTATCTACAACAGGCTTGGTGCTCCCGCCGGGATGTATCTATCATATCTTTTGGATAAGGGCCTGGTCAATCCTGAGGCCATCGATGCCAAGATGAGAACCATGGGCGTACCTATGGGGCCTTATGAAACTATGGATTATACGGGGCTTGATATTAACTTACATGGTGCTGAATACTTTGCTACTACATTATCGCCTGATTTCGCTCCCAGAGGATGGATCAAAAAGAAGGTTGAAGCGGGTGAACTGGGCAAAAAAACTGGAAAGGGTATTTTTGATTGGCCCGGTGGAAACAGGCCTACCATCGACATAAGTAAAGCCGATCCTAACTTCGATCCGATGGATCTTATATGTATACAGGTAAACGAGGGTACCAAGTTATTGGAAGAAGGCGTTGCAAAAAGTGCCGCTGAAATAGATAAGGCGATGGTAAATGGCGGTGGCGCGGTCTTTGGTCCGTTTGCTCTGGCTAAAGGTATGGGTTGGGCTAAAGTTGCAGAAAAATGTGAGTTAATTGCTCAAAAAACGGGTATAAAATGGTTTTTGCCTACTGAAACGCTCAAAAAAGGTAATATTCAACTTTAATATATAGCAAAAACTCGGGTGTTGGGTTGGCCGCCGAGACATTAATTACCAGTATGAGTGGCAAAGTCAAGGCGGTCAGCTCTGATTTGTAACCATGAGAATCAGGAAATAGGCAACCGGAGCAACCAGTAAGTGGCTATCGATCCTGTCAAGAATGCCGCCGTGACCCGGTAAGATATTGCCGGCATCCTTGGTTTTCATGTTTCTTTTTAAGAGGGATTCTGTTAAATCTCCCAGTTGTGCAAAGATACCTATAATAAAACCGACACAGATTATCTGCCACCAGTTTAAAGGCAGTTTAAAGATCATACTCACAATGAATGCGAAGAATATGGATGCTGACATTCCTCCCATAGCGCCTTCGATGGTTTTGCCAGGACTTATGGATGATGCAAGCTGATGTTTGCCGACTTTGCTTCCAACCGCATAGGCAAAGACATCGGAAAACGCCGTGCAGGCAATGACGAGATACACCCATCCCATGCCATTTAACATATTTCGCATGCTGATATAAAAAGATAGAAACCAGCCTATATAAAGAACCCCCATAATAGTCCAGCCTGCGTTGATAAAAGCTTTATCCTTATCATGTTTAAATAAGATCCAGATCAGCGGTGTAAGAATCAGAAGTGAAATAAGTGCGGGACAGGCCAGCGGCCATGATAGATGTGCCTGCAAAATGAATAGGATAGAAAAAATTATACCCGGATACGTAAACGGATATATAGATTCGTGTCTGGCTATTTTATAAAATTCATAAGTTGCCAGTGCAGATACGATACAGGCAGCGATGGTGAACCACGGATCTCCGGCCCATATCAATAAGCCGATCAGAACAGCCACAGCAAAGCCTGTAACGATACGTTTTAAAATCATCTTATATGTTATTGGCGTTACTTAAATAAGCCAGTTTTGAGCAACGAGAGCAAAATGTCGTGAAATGCCTTAACCGGGTGAAATTTACTAAACCTCGAGGATCTCGTTTTCCTTATCTTTCCCTATCCTGTTTATGTTCTCAATATAACTGTCGGTTAATTTTTGTAATTGCTCTGCTGCACGTATATTTTGGTCTTGGGAGATTTGCTTATTTTTTTCAGCTTGCTTGAGCTCATCTAAAGCATCTCTTCGTATATTACGCACATGGATTCGGGATTCTTCCAATCTCTTATGTATTATTTTAATCAAATCCTTACGGCGTTCTTCTGTTAGAGGGGGAATGGAAATGCGAATAGCTGTCCCATCGTTAATGGGAGTTAGTCCGAGATCCGATTTAAGTATGGCTTTATCAATGTTATTGATGATTGTTTTGTCCCAGGGGCGAATGGAGATTGTTTTTGGTTCGGGGATAGAGATCGAGGCGAGCTGGATAAGGGGTGTAAGTACGCCATGATAGTCCACTTTTATGTGCTCTACGAGTGCAGGCGATGCACGACCTGTGCGAATACCGCTTAATTCACCTGTTAGAGCTTCAATAGCCTTTTTCATTTTAGTATCTGCATTTTTGAGTATACTTTCAATCATCCCTGTCCCTCGCTCGTAACCGTGGTTCCGATGTCTTCGCCCTTTATTACCCTTATAATGCTATCCTTTTCCTGAAGGTCGAATACAATTATAGGAAGTTTATTTTGCTGGCACAAGGAAAAGGCTGTTATGTCCATAACCTCCAATTGCAGTGTTAAAGCCTGTTTATGTGTTAGGTGGCTGTATTTTTTAGCATGATGATTTTTTCTGGGATCCGAATCATAGATACCATCCACTTTATTTTTGGCTACCAGCAATACATCGGCATTTATTTCAATGGCTCGCAATGCTGCGGCAGTATCTGTCGTCATGTAAGGATTCCCTGTACCGCCGGCGAAAATAACTACTCGTTTTTTTTCCAGATGCCGGATAGCCCTTCTTCTTATATGTGGTTCAGCTATGGCCTGAATGGTGATGGCTGATTGAGTTCTGGTAATAATGCCTGAATTTTCCAATGCATCCTGCAAAGCAAGTGCGTTTATAATGGTAGCCAGCATACCTGCGTAATCGGCTGTAGCCCTGTCCATGCCCGATGCTTCTGCTACTGCTCCACGCCAGAAATTTCCACCACCGACAACTATAGCAACTTCGATGCCCATCTCTACCACCTCTTTTATTTGTCTGGCTATCAAATTGAGGACATCTACATCTATTCCGTAGCTTTTGTTCCCCATCAGGGCTTCGCCGCTAAGTTTTAACAGGACTCTTTTAAATTTGGATTTTTCGCCAGACAATTCTAATAACCTAATTCAAAGCGAACAAACCTGCGTACTTTAATATTCTCTCCCGTTTTGGCAATCGTCTCAATAATAAGGTCTTTAATAGACTTGGATGGATCTTTGATGAAAGGTTGCTGCAATAGACAGACTGCCTGAGGATCATCTTTATCATCCGGCGGCATTTCCTCGGCGGTAATATATCTTGGTGCCATTGCTGAAATTTGCAGAGCTATATTATGTGCTAGATCTTTAAAGTCGGGTGTGCGTGCGACAAAATCTGTCTCGCAGTTAAGTTCTACCATTACTCCAAGATGTCCGCCGGTATGCACATAGCATTCGATAATTCCCTGTTCTGCTGTTCGTTCTGCTTTTTTCTTGGCGATGGCAAGCCCGCGTTGTGTAATTATTTCACAGGCTTTATCGAAGTTACCCTGAGCTTCAATCAGGGCGTTTTTACAATCCATCACACCAGCACCAGTTTTTTGACGTAGCTCCTTTATTTTATCGGCTGAGATATCCAATTTGGGTCCTCCTTCGGCATCATGACGAAATTATCGGTTAGTTATAGGTCAGGTATTTTATTTTATGCTGGAGTTCGAGGCTATAGCAGACTCTTCAGTAGAATCGTCTGGGCTAATTTCTTTAGTTTCACTCGCTTGAGCCAGCATTTTGCCTTCAAGTACGGCATTGGCTATACACGAGCAAATTACCTTGATTGCTTTTATGGCATCATCATTGGCTGGAATGATATAGTCGATTCCTTCAGGGTTGCAGTTGGTATCTACTGTTGCAATCACGGTAACGCCAACTTTTTTAGCCTCAGCAAGTGCTATTTTTTCTTTGATCGGGTCTATTATAAAAACTGCTCCCGGTAACGTGGTCATTTCCTTAAACCCGCCCATCAGTTTGTTGAGCTTGGCCATTTCCTTTTCCATTTTGAGTTTGTCTTTTTTCGAAAGATAATCAAGTTCACCACGCGTTTTTTTATCTTCAAGTCTTACCAGATAATCTATCCTGTTTTGAATTGTGTTAAAATTGGTCAGCATTCCACCGAGCCAACGCTGATTAACATAAAACATGCCACATCTTTTAGCTTCTTCTTCGACTATTTCCTGAGCCTGTTTTTTTGTGCCTACAAAAAGTAGCGACTGACCATTGCTGATCAATTCCTTAACATAATCACAGGCTTTATTAAGAAGGGCTACTGTTTGTTCCAGATCAATAATATGAATCCCATTACGCTGAGTGAATATATAACTTCTCATCTTGGGATGCCAGTGTCCCGTCTGGTGACCGAAATGTGCCCCGGCCTCTAATAATTGCTTGACTGTTACTGCTTCTGACAAAATTAATTAACCTCCTGAGTCACGAGAAAAATCCCTGTTGAAATCGTGAAAAAGTATAACATAATCTGAGTATAACGGCAATTTAATCAAATTGATATCGCTAAAAAGCCCCTGGCTTACAAGCCAGGGGCTTTAAGCTTTCATTCGAAAAATCTATTTCATTCCGATAGCTTGAGCTACCCTCTCTCTATGGAAATCGGTATTCCCATATACTGTATCGGCAGCTTTTGCTCTGCGATAATAAAGAGGTACATCATGATCTGCACTGGTACCGATACCACCATGCAGTTTAACACCCAGGGCAGTTACCAGTTTATATGCTTCATTGATATAAGCTTTTGCCATGGACGCTTCTTTTTCATTTGGTATATTTTCGGATTCCATCCATGCGGCCTCATAAAGCAGATATCTGCATGTGCTCAGGCTTATCCACATATCAGCCATCTTATGCTGAAGAGCCTGGAAAGCACCGATTGGCCTATCATATTGTACGCGCTCTTTAGAATATGCAACCGTCATATCAACCACAGCCTGTAATCCACCCAAAGATTCGGCTGACTTAAGAATTGACCCCTTCCTTACCAGCATTTTTAAAATATCCCAGCCCTTATCCACTTTACCAAGCACGTTATTTGCAGGGACTGTTACATTTTTGAATACAACCTGGCAAAGTTTATCAAGAGCAATGGTTGGTATGACCTCGGTAGTAATACCAGCTGATTTGGCATCTACGATAAACATTGTAATGCCATCTTCACCTTTGCCATCTTTAGTCCTGGCGACAACAAGTATCTTATCGGCAACATGTGCGCTATCAACGAACATCTTGGTTCCATTAAGTACATAATCATTGCCCTTTTTTGCAGCCGTTAGGGTAATTCCAGAAGGATCAAACAGGCCATTTTCTTCCAACCAGGCTAAAGTGAGTATGCAGTCGCCATAAGATATTTTTGGTAGCAATTCTTTCTTTTGTTCTTCAGTACCCTCAGCCACTATTGCAAACGTATTTACTACCGTGCTCAAATAAGGCCCGGGCAAAATGTTCTTCCCTACTTCTTCAATGTGAATGGTCAGATCTTCAAATGAATAGCCCATGCCTTCATAATCTTCAGGTATGTTGAAACCCAACCATCCGAGCTCTGCCATCTTCTTCCACAATTCCGGATCGTAGCCCTTTGGATCCTGTTCCAGTTCCCTGACTTTAGACTTGGGGCATTCCTTGGTTAAAAAGTCCCTGGCCGATTTTTTTAGGATTTCCTGCTGCTCTGTAAACCTGAGATCCATATATATTTCCTCCTTATGAATTACATATACTAAATCTTTATCTTATCACTGTCTCATAAATCAATAACTAATGATCAATTATTCTTTCCGGTGTTATAACTGTTTCGCACAACCAAAACTGCTATATTATAAATTATATCGTCGGATAATTAAAGTTATTTTCTGACGATTATAACATTTTTGATCCTTAGGTTATTGTAAAATATATATAC
>Ga0272448_1002566_pt1 | contig 22543 bp, 22 predicted proteins | sample YNPCB0191_FD_202220 | JGI IMG/M metagenome (GOLD analysis project Ga0272448, IMG submission 202220) | Hot spring sediment microbial communities from Yellowstone National Park, WY, United States - YNP-CB-019-1 | ecosystem: Environmental > Aquatic > Thermal springs > Hot (42-90C) > Sediment... | reverse complement strand
ATGTTACATTTATCAAAACAGGTGTATCTTCGCTTGTGCTTGCAGTATCATCAACTGCAACAGGAGGAGAATTTGGAGTTACAGGTTCACTCGCATTAGCAGATCCATAGTCAGTATTGTACTTGTAAGCAGCAGAACCTTCTCTATCCAAAATTATTGCGGATATGTTTGTAGTATTAGAGTTATTTGCATAAAATTTATAGGTTACATAATATTTAGTGTAATTGGCAAAAGGATCATAAATTTGGTAAAATATCTCTTGCGTACTATTCTTGCTGTCTTTTGCCTCCACGGTAACATTTACTAATTCAATAACAGCAGGATCGTATGCAATTGGAAACGCACATTTCTCTGCACCATTAACAATAGTGTTATTAACACATACTTCAAATTCTTTTCCAACAGTAGCATTTGATATATATACAATATTAGCACTATCCGAGTTTTGGCTACCCAATCCCTCTACCCTGAGCCTTTGCGATGTAGTTACTGGATTTGCATTATCAGCGGTAACATTTATTGTAAAAGCTCTTGTTTTACCCGTTGAGTTTTTATCTCTTGTTATATTTACAACAAAGAAAACATCTTTAGTAGAATTATTTTCTATTGTTCCAATATTTTTTTCTGTTCTTTCATTTCCATGTAAGTAAATAAAAGATGCATTTTCTGCTGACCAGCTAAAATTTACCCTTACATTTGTTGCATTATATGAACCATTGTTCCATATTCTTACTTGAACAATTGAACAATTTGGCCCTGTACCTGGCTCATTATGATCTATTCCTACAATATTCCAAGAAACAATTGCAACACCTAAAGTAGTATTATTTTGTCCTTCTATTATTCTTGGAATAATTATTCCTCCAAATATTACCGCTATCGCTATTCCCATTATACCCAATTTTTTTATAGAGAGTAATCTCTTGGCTTTTTTCATTTTTATCAGCCTCTTGCTTAAAAATGAAATAAAAAGTATTTAAATGTTTCTGCTAAGTTTAAAATTTTTACTAAAAATCACGACTTTGCTATCAAATTGCTTATTTCAATGACTTCAAAAATTCGTCCCATAGAGTATCTTTTGCAAAATCAGTATTGCTATAATATTTTGAATAATATAGTGGTAGTGGGAAATAAATTGAGGCATTTCCATAAAAGATTTGGGGCAAACTGAAATTAATTTTATTTGCAAATGAATATAAATCAATATATTGTGAATTTATTGCACTTTCATTTCTTGCATTCCAGAAGCTCAAATTTTTAATATGATCAATAAACAAGCTGAATTGCCCGATAAATTCATCAAACATGCTCAAATTCCAGATTGCAAACTTTGGAGAAGCATAGGAATAATAGCTCATATATTCCTCATAAATCGCCCAGCAAACTTCCTCCACATTGCCAAAACCCCTCGCAAAAATCCTCTCATGCGGCAGCCCCGTTGCAAGCATCGCGCAGGGCGAGGCAAGCATATACTTAGAGCAATTCCTTAAAGCATACGCAACTTCTATGCAACCCATATTGCATGAAGAGAAAATTATTATGCTTATGTTCTTATTTTCCAGTGCCCTTTTAATTTCATCAATTTCAAGCAAATCAGAGCTACTTTTATCTAAGCAAGTCCCTGCCCATCCATTTCCGTGTCCCCAGAATTCAATCGCATAATTTTTTGCCCGCAAAATTTCCTGGGCATATAAAATGAATTCTTCAAGAGTTGAATTGCTTCCCATATTTAATTCATTTTTTTCAATTGTTGTTATTGAATTATTTAAAATATAGAGTTTGGAGTCATTGTTCAATGCTCCATCAAAAAGAATTGCAATTCCATAGCTATTTATGCTTAACAATTCATTTAATTCATTAATTGCATATTCATACAAATCATTATCCCCACTGATATAAACAAGAAAAGCCCATTCCAACAAATTTTCTTCATTTGCTTCAGTTGAGTTATTTTCAATTTCACTGCTTTCATTATTTATTTCTTCATCTGCTTCATTGGAAATATTTTCATTTTGCTCAATTGCCCCTCCAGTTGAATTATTTTCTATAACTTCATCCTGATTTTCAGTTATTTCTTCACTAATTTGGGAAATATTTTTGTCAGTTGAGTTATTTTCAATTTCGTTATTTTCATCATTTACTTCCTCATTTGTGATATTTTCATCTTGAGTTGAGTTTTCAAAATTATTTTCTGCTTCATTGGAAATGTTTTCTATAACTTCATCCTGATTTTCAGTTATTTCTTCACTTACTTCTGTTGAATTATTTTCATTTTGAGAATTTATTTCACTGGTGATATTTTCCTCAACTTGATTTTCATTTACCTCTTGTGTTGTTTCATTGGAAATATTTTCATCGGTTGAGTTATTTTCAATTTCACCGCTTTCATTAATTATTTCTTCTGTTGTTTCATCAGAAATATTTTCATTTTGCTCAATTGCCCCTCCAGTTGAATTATTTTCTATAACTTCATCCTGACTTTCATTTATTTCTTCACTTACTTCGGTTGAATTATTTTCATTTTGCTCATCATTGAAGGCATTTTCATCATTTTGAAAATTTATCTCATCAGTTATTTCTTCATTGGAAATGTTTTCATCAGTTGAGTTATTTTCAATTTCACTGCTTTCATTATTTATTTCTTCATCTGCTTCATTGGAAATATTTTCATTTTGCTCAATTGCTCCTTCACTTGAATTATTCCCCGTTTCATTTTCTTCTTTTAAATTATTTTCAATATTCCCCTTCAATTTATCAAAAATTTTCGGAAATAGTAAATAAAAAAGAGTGAGGAATGAATTTGGCAAAAAGCTTGATATTTTTTCCTCTAGCGAAGAAGCTTCTACAAAATAGCAAGCGGATACAGAAGAAATTATGATTGCACCAACAAGCAATGCTATTAATTTCATATTGCTCACATTTTGCTAACAAAATGTTAATAAATTGCAATTATATAAACTTTTCCAAAACAATTATAAATCGGATTTGCATTAAAAACAAAATGAGGAAAAAAATAATGCTTATAGTTGATGATGAAAAGGAAATACATGATTTGATTAGGGAATATCTCTCTCCATTGAATATTGAATTTTATTCCGCTTATAGTGGTGAGGAGGGAGTAAAAATGTATAATGAATTGATGGCAAAAAATAAGAGGCCCGATTTGGTTGTAATGGACTTAAATCTATCAGGCTCAAGAAAATTTGAGGATTTAATAAATCAGATTGAAGGAAAAAAAATGGATGGAGTAAGAACAACAGAAGAAATATTGAAAATAGATAAAAATGCAAATGTTGTTGGTTTCACTGCATTTGCTCATCTTGACTGGGGAAAAAGATTAAAGTCACTTGGAATAAAAAATGTTTTCGGGAGAGAAATAGGATTTGATGGATTTGCTAAAAAAGTAAATGAACTTTTAGCATGAAAAAGATTTTTGCTTATTCCAAGCTGCTTCGCCTTCCTGGATTGGGCGGGCTTGCAATTCCGCCAGTATTTGGGGCTATCTCTGTTGGAATTTATGATTTTTATTCTCTCACCCTTCTTTTTTTAATAGGAGCTTTCTCTGCCATCTATGGATTTGTTCTAAATGATTATGCGGATGTTGAGCTTGATAGCTTGATACCGGAGCTGAGAGGAAAACCTCTTGTAAGCGGAGAGGTTTCAAGAAAAAATGCTGTTGCAGTTTGCTTTTTTTGTGTTCTGCTTGCATTTCTTTCAATAGCCATACTTTGGAAGGATAAGATTATTGATGATTTGCGCTTTTCTGCATTTATAAGCATATTCCTTGCTGGGGTTTTAGGAAGCATATATAATTTATATGGAAAGAAAATTGCTGGCTCTGACTTTTTTGTTGCAATTTCAATGTCATTTGTATTTTTATTCGGTGCCCTTTCTTTTGATAAACCCAATTTGCTTACATGGATAATTTTTATCCTTACTTTTGAGCAGACATTGCATATGAATGCAGTTGAAGGAGGAATAAAGGATGCAGACCATGACTTTCTTATGGGAGTGAAAAATATCGCACTTACAAGCGGGGTAAAGTTAGAAAAAAACAGGATTTTCATTCCTCTTTCATTTAAAATTTTTGGTTTCTTACTTCGCCTTTCATCGGCGGTTTTAATTTTCATTCCTTTCATATATGGTTTGAATTATGAAATATGGCAGATTTGCCTTCTTGCATTGCTAACAATTTCTTTCATTTACATTGAAATAAAATTTTTGAGCATAAAGGAATTTGAAAGGGCTAAAATAAGGAAAATGATAAGTTCAGCAGCATTTATAAGGTATGCGGTTGTCCCCATAATGCTCATAAGCAAAATTGGCTTGCTCGGGATATTCCTCGCTGTCTTCCCGATCCTATGGTATATCGCATTCATTCCTCTAACAGGTGTAAAGCCATTCCAGCCGGAGATGTAAGATGAAAGCATGCATAATTGGCGCTGGCGTCGGCGGCCTGGCGTGCGGGGCATTGCTCGCAAAAAATGGATGGGAAGTGGAAATATATGAAAAAGAAGGGATTGTTGGCGGGAGGGCAATGTCCATGGAGCTCGGCGAGGAATATTTTAAAGCCATCAAAAGGTTTAATATTTCTGTTCTGGATTTTTCTGAAGAATATGAAAGCAAAGAAGTTGATTTGGGATTTCATTTAATTGGAGGGGGGAAGAAGGGAGGATGCATTAGATTGCTGAATAGCTTGGGAATAGAGATTGAATTCATTGGCTCAAAAATTGGTTTTATAGGGGAAAAAATAAATTATCCATTTTTAAGCAGGTTTGATAAAATAAAGATGATGCCGAGGATAATACAGCTTCTTACAACAAGGAGAAGCAAGCTCGAAGAAATGAAGAAAAATTCAATGGAAGAAATGATTAAAAAATATGGAAAGGGAAAAATGAAGGAAGTTCTTGAAATTTTCCCCCGCCTTATAACAACAGTTAATGACTTAAGCAAAATTTCTGCGGGTGAGGTATTTTTTGCCCAGCGTGAGCTTTTGGGCGGGCAGCCAGTTGTATATCCAAAGAATGGCTTGGGAGAAATTTCAGAAAAATTGAAGGAATATATAGAAGGAAGAAATGGAAAAATATTTTTAAGCCATAAAGTAGAGGAAATTATAATAGAAGACAATGTTGCAAAAGGAATAAAAACAGGAAAGGAAGAAAAATATTATGATACAATAATTTCAACAATTCCATTACAGAATATTTTTTCCATAGCAAAAGAAGAAAATTTCCCTAAGGAATGGAAGCAATATATAAAAAATCTAAAACCAACAGCAAGCCTTGTTTCATATCATGCAATTGATGATTTTGAAAATTTTAAGAATAAATCTTTTGTTTTTATTGAAAGAAATTGCAATTTTGAAGGAAATGATGTTGTTGGAATGATTGATTTCAAAAAAGAGGGAATAGTTCAATCATATGCAATTTGCTCTCCCGAGGAAGCAAAAAATAAGGAAAAGATGAATGAACTAATGGAAATAATTGAAAAGAATCTAAAGAAAATTATTCCTGAAAAAAAAGTGAAATGGTATATATATTCAGCGGTAAAATATCTTGATGGAGTTGCAAAAACAATTGATTGCATAAAGCCAGGCGTCGCCACTCCTGTAAAAAATTTGTATATAGCAGGCGATTATGTTAATTCAAAAGGAGTTGGAATAAACTGCGCCGCTGATTCATCAAACCTAATTTCTTCTATTCTTTCAGCATAACTTTTTCGTTCTTTATTTTTATTATCTCCGCCTTTTCCATAACTTTGAGAATTTCTCTTATTGCTTCCTCTTCAATGAATATTTCCTCTTCTGTTTTTTCATCTTTTCTATATATTTCTCCGAGCTCTTCTATTATTTCATTAATGCTTAACTTCTTACCTTTCAGTTTTCCGATTATTTCATCAACAAGAGAAAGAATAAATAAAAATTTTCCATAATGCGGTTTTTCATTGCATAATTTTCTAACCCTATCCATTTCATATATAACATCAATCATATTTGCATAAACATCAACATCTTTGAAAACTTCTATTGTATATTCTTCTTTCAAACCAAGTTTTTTTGCCTCTTCATCATCAACATCAAAATATCTCCTTATAAAGGGAGTTTCATTTATTTTTCCATACATCTTTCCTTCTCTATATTCTATTCCGTTATTTCTCAATATAATATGCACATCTGCCAGAATATCTATTTCTTTAACCAAATGAGACAAATATTTCTTAAAATTTTCTTCTCCTATTTTTTTGGCAATCTCATCTTTTTTTTCATCAAGATGCTTATAAAGAATTGAGAATATTGGCATTTTTTCTTCATTACTTACCCCTATAATTTCTTTTATCGCTCTTTCAATTTCTTCATAATTTTTTCTCTCAGGCACACTTTTCTCAAGAAAAATGCTATCAAAATATTTTGTATCTATTCCTTCCTTAAATATTTCTCTTGCAATTTCAATATTTTTTTCCGCATCACAAATAACTTTTGCAATAAATCCTTCCTTATATTTCTCCTTTAAATCCTTTATATACCCCTCAACAAAATATTCAAGCTCAAAAGAAGTATTTAAATAGCTCCTTATATCGCATCCCACGCCCGCCTTCTTCAAATCATCAACAACTTCATCAACTTCCTTTTCATTAAATGTTCCAATATATATTCGCATAAGTAAAAATAAATTGAAATATTTTAAATTATCTATAAAGGTCTATGCGGGGGGTGGGGATCGAACCCACGAAGGCCTTCGCCACAGGGTCCTAAGCCCTGCGCCTTTACCTCTTGGCTACCCCCGCAGAAGTTTTTTTGTTATTGGAAGAAAATTTATGTCTTTAATAATTTTTGCTTTATCAATGCTGAATGTCCTTATTATATATTTTTCCGCTTCCCATCCATTTTCCCTTATTTTCTGCAACGCCTGCATTTTGTGAAATTTATAGCTCTCATAGTTGCGATGCATTGAAATTGAGACATATTCAAAATTTCTTGCAGCAAAAAATATTGTTGGAGCATCAATAATCTTTTTAATTTCATCATCAGCGGGAGCATGCTTTGGGTCGAAAATTAAATGGCAGAATGAGAGAATTTTTAGATTTAATTTTGAGAAATCTGGAATGACAACTAATTTCAGCATATCACCAAAAAATTTCCTCTTCATTCTTCCAGCTGTATGGCGTGTTATACCAGCTTTTTCAGCAATTTCTTTCAATGAAGCTTCTGGATTTTCTACAAATTTACAGAATATATCCACTTCTTTCCTGCCAAGGTTCGCTTTCTTTATTTTAAACAAATTTTCATCCCTAATTTTATCATCTATGCCAAATAAATTGCTTAATAAAGGAGCAAATGTAAAGAAGCGATATATTCTGCTTATTTCAAATGGAAATATAACTTCTTTTGGATATTCTCTATCGAGCAATCCAAGCTTTCCAAAAGTTTTTGCCCTTATATCATTTATTTTTCCTATATCAGTATAATTTCTTGAAAAACTTATTGAAAAACCCTTATCCTCCTCCCCCATAGAAAAAACTATCTCTTCATATGCTTCAATACTTTTCTCAGTTATTTCTATTCTTTTTTCAAGAGGTATTACTGGATTGAAATTTGTATGAATTAATACAAGCATTTCAGCCCCAAGATTCTGAAGCATTGGAACAGATATAATTTTGTAGTATCCTTCTTCCTTTAATCTTTTCCTTATAGCAGATATTGTTGATTGCTTCAAAAAAATTTTTTCTGAAAGCATCTTATCATTATAATTTGGAAATTTTACAATTCCATAAAGAACCTTTTTTTCATTATTTGTCAAATTCATATATGAAAATGGTTAATAGATTAAAATTTTTTTGCAATTATTGGAATTTTTTCTCCACATTTTGTGCATTTATTATTTTCAATTCTACATTTTATATCATAAAAACTTCTTTTTATAAGCAATTAACTAAATGAGGGTGATATGTATTTTCATAGGGATAAAACGAGACATTTCCAACATAAACATAATTAAGTCCTTCTTTTTTTCCTATACTATATGCCATTTTCAGGGGTTGCTAATGGTATTGGTGGAGTTTGAAACTTTGCAATTCTTCTTAAAATCTCTTCTCTATCATTACATCCTAGTATAACAGGCGTTGTGATTTCAATCAATATTCCTTCATTTCTTGCAAGAGAGAGACCATCAAAGGCATATTTCTATTTCACAATTCCTCTCGCAAATATTGCATCTTTCTTTTCCATTCCTTTTTTCATAAAACAAAAATTCTTTAATCACAAATTTATTTCATTTGAGATTTTAAATTTAACTTTCTTAATTAATTAAAATTTTGTAAAATTTTGATATAAAAATTTAACATTTTTACAAAAATTTAAACTTTTTTTCTCAAACTGGAAAAATATTTATATATTAAATTTTATATCGCAATAAAATGAAATACTGGATAAAAGAAGAATTAAAGCCACCTCATGGAAAAATTTACCTTATAAAGGATAGATGTAAGGGTTGCGGTTTTTGCATAGAATTCTGTCCCAAAAAAGTGCTTGTTGAAAGCGAGGAATTCAATTCCAAGGGCTATCACCCCCCAAAATTGGATGAAAGCAAGGATAAATGCATTGCATGTGGCTTCTGCTCTCTCGTATGCCCCGAATTTGCGATTTATATGGAGGAGGAAAATGAAGGCTAAATTTTATAGTGGCAATATAGCATGTGCAGAAGGAGCACTTCAAGCTGGATGCAGATTTTTTGCTGGCTACCCAATCACTCCTTCAACAGAAATAGCTGAGCATATGGCATTAAGGCTTCCAAAAGTCGGAGGGATTTTCATCCAGATGGAAGATGAAATCGCATCAATAGCAGCTATGCTTGGCGCCTCATGGGGCGGGCTCAAGGTGATGACAGCCACAAGCGGACCCGGCTTCAGCTTGATGCAGGAAAATATAGGGCTCGCTGCAATAACTGAGACACCTTGCGTTATTGTGGATGTTCAGAGGGCTGGGCCAAGCACTGGAATGCCAACCTTAGTTGGGCAGGGAGATGTTATGCAGGCAAGATGGGGAAGTCATGGAGATTATGAAGCGATTGCAATATCACCTTCCACACCAGAGGAATGCTTTTATATGACAATAAGGGCTTTTAATCTCGCTGAAGAATATCGATGCCCCACCATTCTTTTAATGGATGAAAGCGTTGGACATACAAGCGAGAAAATTATAATCGATGAGGAAAAGATTGAGATTTTTGAAAGGAGGAAGCCAAAAAGCAAGCCTTATTTTCCTTTTGACAAAAATGCTCCAATGGCATGCTGTGGAGATGGCTATGCGGTTCATGTAACTGGATTAACTCATGATAAGCGTGGCTATCCCATGGCTACCTCTTCAGAAGTTCAGGAATGGCTTGTAAGGAAAATATGCGATAAGATAAGAAATAATGAGAAAAAGCTTCGCGACATAGAAGAATTTTTAATTGATGATGCAAATCTTGCAATTGTTTCATTTGGCTCGCCCGCAAGGAGCTGCAAGGCGGCGATAAAAAAGGCAAGGCAGGAGGGCTATAAAGTTGGTCTGATAAGGCTTAAAACAATATGGCCGTTTCCTGAGGAATATTTTGAAAAAATATCTAGCTATATAGATAATTTTTTAGTTGTTGAAGTTAATTACGGGCAGATAAAGCTTGAAGTGGAAAGATGTGTGAAGAAAAAAGTTCATTTGTTGCCAAAAATGGGCGGAGAGATACATAAGCCAGATGAAATATATGAAAAAATAAAGGAGGTTTATAAATGATTGAAACAAGAGAGCATCCTCTTGATAAATATCTTCGTGCAGATAGAATTCCTCACATATGGTGCCCTGGTTGCGGGCTTGGAAGCATTTTAAACTGCTTCCTTCATGCAATGGAAGAAAGTAAGATAGATCTAAACAATTTCGCAATTGTCTCTGGCATCGGATGCACTGGCAGAGTAGCTGGCTACCTTAATGTTGATTCATATCATACAACTCATGGAAGAGCAATTCCTTTTGCAACTGGATTAAAGCTTGCAAATCCAAAAATAAAGGTAGTTGTATTCAGTGGAGATGGCGACCTATTTGCAATAGGAGGAAATCACTTCATACATGCTGCGAGAAGAAATGTTGATATTACTGTTATATGTGTAAATAACTATAATTATGGAATGACTGGCGGGCAACTCGGCCCAACCACTCCATTGGGAGCAAAAACAACAACAACACCCTATGGCAACTTTGAGCATCCTTTTAACTTATGCAATGTGGCAGCAGCCAGCGGAGCTGTTTATGTTGCAAGATGGACCGCACTGCATGTAAGGAGGCTTAAAGAAAGTATGAAGGAAGCACTACTTAAGAAGGGCTTTTCATTCATTGAAGTTATTGCTTCATGCCCAACAACATATGGAAGATATAATAAGATGCCAACCGGGCTTGATACAATGAAATATTATAAAGAAAACTCAATCATAATGCATGGAATAGACCCAAGTAAAACTGATATAAATGATAAGATTATTGTTGGAAAATTTGTTGATATAGAAAAGCCAACATTTGATGAAATGATAAGGGCGATAAAATGAGGAAGGAAATAAAGTTCGGTGGCTTTGGAGGGCAGGGCATTGTGCTCATGGGAAATATAACAGCGAGGGCGGCGGCAATATATGATAATAAATATGCAACTTTCACTCCTTCATATGGACCCGAGGCAAGGGGCGGGGCGGCGAGTTCAAATGTTGTCATAGATGATGAGGAAATTGATTATCCATATGTTACAAAGCCAGATATAATTGTGGTGATGAGTCAAGAAGCATATGAAAGATATGCTCCTATGCTGAAAGAAGATGGATTGCTTATAATAGATGAAGATTTAGTAAAACTTAAGAACGGATGCGGTGCAATAAAGATGCCAGCAACAAGAATTGCTGAAATGCTCGGCAAAAGAATTGTTGCAAATATAGTTATGCTTGGATTTTTTGTAGGTGTAACAAAAATTGTTTCATATGAAGCAATTAAAAAAGCGGTGCTTGAAAGCGTGCCGGAAAAATTCCGCGAGTTAAATGAAGATGCTCTAAGGAAAGGATATGAAAGGGGTTTAGCATGCCAAAAAGAATAGGGGTTTTTGTATGCCATTGCGGAGTTAATATTGCCGGAACAGTTGATGTTAAGAGAGTTGTTGAAGAAATTTCTGGCTATGAAGGCGTTGTTTTTGCAACGGATTATCAATATATGTGCTCTGACCCCGGACAGAGTTTAATAAAGAAGAAAATTGAGGAAGAAAATCTTGATGGAGTTATTGTTGCAGCTTGCTCACCTTCAATGCACGAAGAAACCTTTAGAAATGTATGCAAGCAGTATTTCAATGGATATAGATGTGAGATGGCAAATATAAGGGAGCACTGCTCATGGGTTCATGAAGGGATAGAAGCAACAGAAAAAGCAATAAAGATAATTAAAGCAGCAATTGAAAAATTAAAGGAAAATGAGGACTTGGAGCCAATTTTTGTTCCTGTTGAAAAGAAATGCCTTGTTATTGGAGGGGGAATAGCGGGCATACAGGCTGCGCTGGATATTGCGGATGCGGGCTATAATGTTATTCTGGTGGAGAAGGAAGCAAGCATCGGCGGGAGGATGGCGCAGCTAAGCGAAACATTCCCAACCCTTGACTGCTCTCAGTGCATATTAACTCCAAAAATGGTTGCAGTTTCAAGGCATCCAAAAATAAAATTGCTCGCATATTCCGAAGTTATTGAGATAAGTGGATATGTTGGAAATTTCAATGTAAAAATATTGAAGAAGCCAAGATATGTTGATGAGGATAAATGCACAGTTTGCGGTGATTGCGAAAAAGTTTGTCCTGTTATTGTTCCAAATGAATTTGAAATGGGAAGAAAGCCAAGAAGGGCAATTTATATACCATTTCCTCAAGCTGTTCCTTCAACTTATACTCTTGATATAAAAAATTGTCTTGGATTAAGTCCTCTTATATGTGGAAAATGCAAAGAAGCGTGTGAAGCAAAGGCAATTGATTATGATATGAGGGAGCAAATAATTGAGGAAAATGTTGGAGCAATTATTGTTGCAACAGGATATGATTTATATGATAAAAGCAAGTTGGTTGAATATGGATATGGAGAGGACGATGATATAATAACGAGCCTTGAATTTGAAAGAATGCTATCCGCAAATGGTCCAACAAAAGGAGAGATAATAAAGCCGAGCAATGGAAAAGAAGCGAAAAAAATTGTTTTTATTCAATGTGCTGGTTCAAGAGATGAACAGCATATGCCATATTGCAGTTCAATTTGCTGCATGTATACAGCAAAACATGCCCTGCTTTACAAGCATCATGTTCCTCAAGGCGAAGCATATGTATTTTACATAGACATAAGGGCGGGGGGAAAGGGGTATGAGGAATTTGTTTCAAGAGTTATGAAAGAAGAGAGGGTTAATTATATAAGGGGAAAGGTTGCAAAAATTTATAGAGATGGAGATAAAATAGTTGTGTGCGGAGTTGATACATTAACAGGGAAGAAAGTAGAAGTTAGGGCTGATTTGGTTGTTCTTGCCCTTGCAATCCTTGGAAAAGATGAAATGGCGAAAAAGATAAGGGTTGCTGTTGATGAAGGAGGATTTTTCAAGGAATCACATCCAAAATTGAAACCAGTTGAAGCATTATCTCGCGGCATATATTTTGCAGGCTGCTGTCAAAGCCCAAAAGATATACCCTCTGCAGTGGCACAGGCGAGTGGTTCAGCGGCTAAAGCTCTTGGATTGATTTCAAAAGATAAGCTTGAGAAAGATCCCCTGATTGCTTTTGTTGATGAAAATTGTTCTGGTTGCGGAGTATGCATAAGTGTTTGTCCTTATGGAGCAATGGTAAAAGAAGGAGGAAAGGCAAAATGTATAGAAGCTCTTTGCGAAGGATGCGGAACTTGCGCTGCTGCGTGTCCTAGCAATAATATAGAAATGAAAAATTATAGGGACAAGCAAATTGAAAAAATGATTGAGGTGATAATATGAATTTTGAGCCAAAAATAGTTGCTTTTCTTTGCAACTGGTGCAGTTATGCTGGAGCGGATTTAGCTGGAGTAAGCAGATTTAAATATCCGCCCAATGTTGTGCCAATAAAAGTGATGTGCTCTGGCAGGGTTGATGCAGAATTTATAATAGATGCCTTCCGCAAGGGGGCGGACGGGGTGCTCATCGGAGGATGCCATCCTGGAGATTGCCACTATGTTGAAGGAAATTATAAGGCAAGGCGAAGAGTGGAGATGATGAAAAGGTTGCTCGAGGAGATGGGAATAAATCCAAAAAGACTGCGAATTGAATGGATTTCAGCAACAGAAGGAAAGAAGTTTGCAAGCGTTGTTGAGGAATTTGTTGAAGAAATTAGAAGGCTCGGTCCGGTGAAAAAATGAAGATAGCAATGTATTGGGGAGCAAGTTGTGGGGGATGCGATGTTTCTTTGCTTAGCCTGCATGAGAAGATACTTGATCTGCTTAAAGAAGTGGAGATAGTTTTCTGGCCATGTGCAATGGATTTCAAATATGAAGATGTGGAGAAAATGGAAGATGGAAGCATAGATATATGCTTCTATAACGGGGCAATAAGAACAGAGGAAAATGAGAAAATTGCAAAATTGCTCAGGAAAAAATCGAAGAAGATGATTGCATATGGCTCGTGTGCAATTGAAGGGTGTGTTATAGGTCTCGCAAATCTTTATAAAAGAGAGGAAATATTAAAAGAGGTTTATTCAAAAGATGTGCCCAGCGAGGAGCTTCCAGAATTTCTTCCGTATTTAAAAACTCTTGAAGATGTAGTAAAGGTGGATGCTTCCATACCCGGATGCCCTCCTCCATCTTCAATTCTTGAAGACGCTTTAAATTCTCTTTTACAGGGAAAATCCTTTGGAAAAAATGTAGCACTATGCGATGAATGCCCGCGCAAGGATAGCAAGCCAGATAAAATAGAAATAAATAGGATTTATAGATGGCATGAGAAAAAGGATAGTGGAGAATGCTTCCTTGCTCAGGGGATAATATGCATGGGTCCAGCAACAAGAGCTGGATGCAAAGCGGAGTGCATAACTGCTAATATGCCATGCACAGGATGTGTTGGGGCACTTCCGAAAGTTAAGGAGAGTGGTATATCAATGATTTCTGCAATTGCTTCAATAATTGGAAATAAAAATGAGGAGGAGGTTATTAATAGCATAAAGGATTATGTTGGAACATTTTATAAATATTCAACTGCTAAGCTTTTGCCAGAAGGGAGGTTGAAAGATGAAAGTTAGTATTGACCCAATAACAAGGCTTGAAGGGCATGGAAAAATAGATATATTTTTGGATGAAAAAGGAAATGTTAGCAGTGCAAGAGTTCAAACTCCAGAGCTGAGAGGATTCGAAAAATTCTGCGTTGGAAGAAAAGCAGAGGACATGCCAATAATAACAGCCCGCATCTGCGGCGTGTGCCCCGAAGCACATCATGTTGCTTCAGCAAAAGCTCTTGATATGGCTTTTGGAGCGGAACCCCCAAAGGCGGCTCATCTTATCAGGGAGATGCTATACAATGCTTACATATTTTATGACCACTGCCTCCATCTCTATTATCTTGGGGGAATTGATGTTCTGCTTGGAGATGTTGAAAAGAAGGATAGAAATGTTATTGGGCTAATTAAAAAATTTGGAAATGAAATTGGGGCTGAAATAATAAAGCATAGAAGATATGCGATGGAAACAATAAAAATGATTGGAGGAAGGGAAATTCATCCAGTTTGCGCCATTCCTGGAGGGGTAAGTAAAGGGATAAATGAGGAAGAGAGGAAAGAAATAGAAAGAAAGTTTTCGGAATGCATTTCCTTCGCTCAGAGAAGCATTGAAATTTTTAAGGAAGTTTTTAACAGCGATAGATGGAATGAGATGCTCGGGCTGGATGAATTGAAAACATATTATATGGGAATTGTTGATTCAAGCAACAGGGTTAATTACTATGATGGAGATATAAGAGCTGTATCTCCTTCTGGCAGGGAATTTGCAAAATTTAAGGCGAATGAATTAATTGAAAATATCGAAGAGCATATTGAGAAATGGAACTATGTAAAGTATCCATATTTAAAGAAAGTTGGATGGAATGGATTTTTTGATGGAGAAAAAAGCGGGATATATCGCGTCGGCCCGCTGGCGCGCCTAAACTGTGCAGATGGAATGAATACTCCTTTAGCAGATAAGGAATTTAAAGAATTTAGGAAAAATGGAATTGTTCATAAAACATTTGCATACTATCATGCCCGCCTTATAGAAATGCTAAATGCTGCTGAGAGAGTTTATTATCTTTGCAAGGAAAAGGAAATAACAAGTGATGACATAAGGAGTATGCCAACAAAAACTGGCGAAGGAATAGGAATAGTTGAAGCAGCAAGAGGAGTTCTAATTCATCACTATGATGTTGATGAAAAAGGGCTTATAAGGAAAGTAAATTTAATTGTTGCTACAACAAACAATAATGCTGCAATAAATATGAGTGTTGCAAATGCTGCAAAGAAGATTATAAAAAATGGGGAAGTAAATGATATTCTGCTAAATAAAATAGAATCTTCTTTCCGATGCTATGATCCCTGTATGGCATGTGCAAGCCATGCTATTGGGAAAATGGAAATGGTTGCAAATATATACTGGAATGGAAAACTGTATAAGAGGATGATAAGAAATGAGTAAAGTAATCGTTGGGGTTGGAAATCCTCTGCTCGGAAACGATGGAATTGGAATTATTATTGCTGATATGTTGCGTGATATGTTTAAAGATATATATGATGATATAAAAATTGAGAGTTCTATGGGAGGAGGAATAGAGATATGTGAGATGATAGCAGGATTTGATTTTGCTATAATAATAGATGCATACATGGGAGAAAATGAGGGAAATGTAAGAGAGTTGAGTATAGATGAATATGAAGGAAGGGTTAGCCATGATGTAAATTTTGCTTCCGCTTATAATAATTTGAAAAATTATATCAAGATGCCTGAATTGAGGATAATAGGAATTGAGATAAGTGATGTTGATTTTGGAGAAATTTCAGAAGAAGTTAAAAAAGCAATTCCAGTTGTTTTAAACAAAATTGAGGGAATTATGAGGGAAGAAAATGCTTGCAGAGAAAGTTGAAGAGCTATCAGGAGAAAATCTTTATGCATGCTACCAGTGCGGGAAATGCTCCGCCGGCTGCCCGATGGCTGAGCAAATGGACTTCCTTCCAAATCAAGTGATATTGCTTATATTAAGAGGAGATGAAGAGGTTATAGATTCAAAAACACCATGGATTTGTGCTCAGTGCTATCAGTGTGGCACGAGATGCCCGAAAAATGTTGATATAACAAAAATTATGGAAGCTTTGAGGGCTATAAAGCTAAGGAGAAATGTTGATTATTTAAAGATAAATAAGGTAAAGAAGTTGCCTCAAATAGCTGTTGTAAGCGCAACAAGAAAATATACGGGGTGAAAAATGAAAATAGCATATTATCCTGGATGCACGCTAAAAACAGATGCAAAAAAATTTGAAGATGCTACAATAAAATTATTTAAAAAATTTGGAATAGAGATGGTTGAGCTTAAGAAGTGGTATTGCTGTGGAACAGTTTATAGTTTAACAAAAGATAATTTGATGTATAGATTAGCTGCAATAAGGAATTTAATAAAGGCAAAGGAAGAAGGTTATGATAGATTAACAACTCTTTGCTCGGTATGCTACAATACCCTGAAACAGGCAAATGAAATGGCAAGAAATGATAAGGAAGCAATGGATAAAATAAATTCATTCATGAATGAGGAAATTGATTATGATGGAAGTGTTGAAGTTATTCATCCTCTTGAAATTTTAAATAGTATGGAGGATAAAATAAGAGAAAAAGTGAAAAAGCCATTGAATAAAAAATATGCATCATATTATGGATGCCTGCTTCTCCGCCCAAAAAGCATTGCAATTGATGAATTTGAAAATCCGAAAATTATGGAAAGGATGATAGAAGCATGCGGTGGAAAAGCAGTAAATTTTCCTTTAAAAAATGAGTGCTGCGGTTCATATACGGTTGTTAATGATAAGCAAGCGGTTGTGGAAAGATGCTATCGTATAATAAGCAATGCAAGGAGAAACGGGGCTGATGCAATAATAACAAGTTGCCCTCTCTGCCATTTCAACTTAAATGAAATTCAGGAAGAAGTTAAAAAAAATTATACAACCTTTTCTGGTTTGCCTGTCCTCTATTTCAGCGAGATAATGCTTGAAGCATTGGAGGAATAAAATGGAAGAAGTTAGAATATATATTATGGGAAAGGAATATAAGGTGCCGGCTGGACTTACAATAATGAAGGCAATGGAATATGCGGGCTACCGCTATATACGTGGCTCCGGATGCAGGGCGGGCTTCTGCGGGGCCTGCGCAACAATATATAGGAAGGAGGGTGATTATAAGCTATATGCTGATTTAGCATGCCAGAAAACAGTTGAAGATGGAATGCATCTCGTTCAGCTTCCTTTTTCTCCAGCGAACAAGGCAATTTATGATATAGAAAGGGTTAAGGCAGATGATAAAACAATTCTATCTTTTTATCCAGAAATTGCAAGGTGTGTTTCATGCAATACATGCACAAAAGCATGCCCTCAAGAACTGGAAGTAATGGACTACATACAGGCGTCTCTGAGGGGGGATATAAAGAAGACCGCAGAATTAAGCTTTGATTGCATTCAGTGCGGGCTATGCGCCATTCGCTGTCCCGCTGAGATTGTTCATTATCATGTTGCACAGCTTGCAAGGCGAATATATGGAAAATATGTTGCTCCAAAATCAAAACATCTTGAAAAAAGAGTAAGGGAGATAGAGGAGGGAAAATATGCAAAGGAAATTAGGGAATTGATGAATAAAAGTTTGGAGGAATTGAGGAAAATGTATAATGAAAGAGATATTGAGCCAGGTGATTAAATGTATCCGAAAGAAATGGAAAAATCCATAGAAAAGGTTGAAAGGAATAGGGAAGAAAGATTGCACAGGTTGCCAGAAAGGCTAAAGGAAAAAGAAAAGGAAGAACTGCTTTTAAAGTGGCATCCTGATTATAAGCCAGAGGCAAAAAGAAAGATAAAGGTAGGAGTAAGCAAAAATGCAATTGTTCCAAATGAAGTTGCTGATTTAATAGAAGCATATCCTTTAGAAAATCCAGATGAAATAGATTTAAGCCAGATTGATTATCAGGCAGATGTGCTAATAATTGGCGGTGGAGGGGCTGGGACATGCGCCGCCCTCTTTGCATATTATAATGGGGTAAAGCCTGAAAATATATTGATTGCAACAAAGTTGCGCAATGGAGATGCAAATACAATGATGGCTCAAGGAGGAATACAGGCTGCTGATAAGGAAAATGATTCACCATTGCTACACTATCTGGATGTTATTGGAGGAGGACATTTTGCAAATAAGCCGGAGCTCGTTGAAAAGCTTGTTATGGATGCCCCTCAAATAATTAAATGGCATGAGGAGCTTGGAGTAATGTATGATAAAAGCGAGGATGGGGAAATGATAACTGTTCATGGAGGAGGCACATGCAGGAGAAGAATGCACTCAGCAAAAGATTATACAGGAATGGAGATAATGAGGGTTTTGAGGGATGAAGTGAGAAATATAGGGATAAATGTTATTGAATTTTCTCCCGCAATTGAGCTTCTTATGGATGATGAAGGAAAAATTGGAGGAGCTGTAATTTATAATCTTGAAACTGACCAATATTATGTTGTAAAGGCAAAGGCAACAATAATTGCAACTGGCGGTTTCGGAAGATTACATATTCAGGGATTTCCAACAACAAATCACTATGGGGCGACATCCGATGGAGTTGTTATTGCATATCGTGCAGGAGCAATTTTAAGGGATATGGATTCCGTGCAATACCATCCGACAGGTGTTGCATATCCAGAGCAAATTGTTGGGCTTCTTGTAACAGAAAAAGTCAGAAGCCTTGGAGCACAGCCCTTGAATTGCGATGGAGAGCAATTTGTCCATCCACTTGAGCCAAGGGATGTTGAAGCATCTGCAATTATAAGAGAATGCTATGGAAGGAATAAGGGGGTTATTACCCCAACTGGAATGCGAGGGATATGGCTTGATTCACCAATGATAGATATTTTGCATGGAGAAGGAACAATTGAAAAGAGGCTTGGAGCGATGTTCAGGATGTTCAAGAGATTTGATATAGATATGAGGGAGGAGCCAATACTTGTATTTCCAACGCTTCACTATCAGAATGGAGGAATAGAAATAAATTCAAATGCAGAAGTTCTGTCTCCAAATGGAGTTATTCATGGCTTGTTTGCTGCTGGTGAAGTAACTGGTGGGGTTCATGGAAAAAATCGTTTAATGGGGAATTCATTGCTTGATACACAGGTATTTGGAAGAATTGCTGGAATAAATGCTGCTAAATATGTAATAAATCGCAGGATTGGAAAATTGAATATGGAACATGTAAAAAGATATATTGATGAATTAAGAAAAGAACGAATAGAAGAAAAAAGAAGAGCACCGATGATATTGCCAGATTATAGGGAGAAGAGGGTTTTATCAAGGGCAATAGATATATTATAATTTCTTAAGGTTCTATTTACTGGTAATCAATAAACTTTCCTGCCCGCTATAACCTGGTATATGCTTCTAAGCAAAACAAGGAAAGGAATTATTTCAAGCCTTCCTATCCACATATTAAGAATAAGCATAAATTTTGCAATTCCCGCCATGCTTATTTTTGTTATACCAACACTAAGCCCCACGCCTCCCTGAGCAGAGCATACTTCAAAAAAAGAGTTTATAAAATTTTCACCTGTTGAAGATGAAACTATTAATGTACCACACATAATCAGAAAAATCCATAGAAATGAAATCACAGATGCCTCACCAAGTATTTCCATTGCCTCCTCCTTTAATAAAAAATCTCCCCCGAATTTATAGGGAAATGCACTCTTTACTGGTAAAAAAGCTTTTTTTAACTTCCATCCAACTCCTTTAAAAAGCAAAACTAACCTGATTAATTTTATCCCCCCCGCTGTTGAGCCGGCTGCGCCCCCAACAATCATGGCAAGGGAGAGGATAAATTTTGCATTTTCTTGCCATTCAGCTATATTCGTGGTTGAGAAGCCTGTTGTTGTGATTGCTGAAATGAATTGAAATGCGGCTTCAAAGAATGGAGCACCTACCAATGAAAGAATTATTATGCCTATTAAAATAATTATAAGCATTGCCTGAAACTGAATATCTCTGATAAATTTCTTTATTTTTCTATAAAGCAATTCATAATGGGCGAGAAATGAAGTAGCGCCGAGTATCATAAGTAGGACAATTACAAACTTTATTGGAGTGGAATATGTAGCGATGCTATCGTCTCTAATTGAAAAACCGCCTGTCGCAATCGCTGTCATACCATGATTTATAGCTTCCCATGCAGGCATACGAAGTAAAAAAAGTACGATTATTCCTAGCACTGTATAGAAGAGATATATTAGCCATATTATTCTTGCAGTTGAGATAATACTCGGTCTTATTCTCTCCTCTCTTCCCTCAGATTTATATAGAGTAAATGCCCCACTTCCAGGACGAAAAAGAACTACTATTGCAAGAACTATTATTCCAGCGCTTCCAATCCACTGACTGAAGCTTCTCCAGAATTGAAGAATATGGGGCAATTTGCTGGGCTGAGGATACATCGTTAAACCAGTTCCACTCCATCCCGCTGTTCCTTCAAAAAGGGCAGAGAGATAATCAAGTTTTAATCCATCACTATCAGGGATTAGGCAGAAGGGAATGGCAGAAATCATTGACAGGATAATCCAGCATAGAGCGGCTGTTATCATCGCATGCCTTAACCTTGTTTCATAATCTGTTTTTCCAAATATTGAAAATATATAACCAACAATCAAAAAAATAGATGACATCAATACAAACCATTTAATGTAATCAATTTCCTTAAAAATTATACCCACTATATTTACAAAAAAAGATACAATTCCAACAATAATCAATATTCTACCTGTATCTCTCAATATAATTTTTAGATTGCTATTCAATATTCTTTTGCTGATCATTATTCTTTAAGAAAGATTTTCATCACATCGTCTATCTTATCTTTCCTTGCAAGAAATGTTATAAGATCACCTGCCTCAAAAGAAGTATCTGGCAATGGTATGATAACTTGTTCACCTCTCTCTATTGCAATCAATGTAACCATTTTTGGAAGGCGGGCGTCCTCCACCTTTCTCCCAACCATCTTTGAGTTTTCCTGGATTCCTATCTTAAATATTTCCATCTTATCTCCCAGATTTATATATTCCTTTACCAAAGGATGACGAATTGCTCTATAAAGATGTTCAGCTGTTATCAGGCTCGGATTTTCGACAATATTTACTCCTTTTTCTATAAACATTGCCCTGTTTTCCTCCTCATTTACCACTGAAACAAGCAAGGGTATTCCAAGAGATTTTGCAAGAGAAATAACCAACAGATTTGTTGCATCATCTGCGGTTGTTAAAATTGCGTTCGCAGAATCTGCGCCCGCCTCAATGAGGGTTTCCTTCAGGGTTGCATCTGCATTTATTACAATTACATCATATTTTTTTGATATTTCCTCGCATTTTTCCTTTTCCTTTTCTATGACAACCACATCATCTTTGTTCTGAAGGGCTAATTCTATGAGCTTTTCCCCTATTTTTCCAGCCCCAACGATTAGGAGATACATATTTCATCAACTTCTGATAATATTTATAATGTATTAAACTTTTTCTTTAATGGAGAGAAATGCTAACAATATTATTTCCCCTCACCATAACCCTACCCAATCTTTTTTCCATTTTTTCATTATCCTTCTCCCTTTCTTCCTTTGCATCCTCCAGTACAATGTTAAGGTAGGCATCGTAACCGCTTAGCTTCCCCATTAAAAGTCTTCCATCTTTAAGACGAATTGATACTTCTCTATTGATGCTTGTTTCAAGCAGATCCATGGGCAATACCATAAGTAAGAATAAATATCTCTTTTATATATCTTATGCAGTTCTTGGGCCCGTAGAATAAAAGAAAATGGAAAGAAAGGAGCACAGTATAAAATACCTGCTTCTTTAATTTCAATAGCCTCAGCTTTTTACACATTTTTACCCTATCGCGAATTTTCATTATAATTCTTTACAGAAAAGAATAAAGAAATCAATGATTCTTCTCTTTTTGAGGATTTTATAGAGCATATACCTAGTGGCTCTATAATTTATGGAGATAAAGCATATTTTTCAAGAAAGAATTATAATATTGCTGAAAAGAAAGGGATAATATTTCATTCTCCTCCTAAGAAAAATGCTTTAGCTAAATGTAGAGGAAGTAAAGAATTTGCAGAAGAAGTTAAATTGTATAATAAATTAGGATATGAAAAATGGGCAGAAGCTAACGGTTATAAAGAAAGATTTAACAAAGAATATGTTTTTTCAAGATTAAAAACAATATTTGGAGAAACCATAAGAGCAATTACCCTTACTGGAATTGCTATTAC
>Ga0272448_1002564_pt1 | contig 22554 bp, 15 predicted proteins | sample YNPCB0191_FD_202220 | JGI IMG/M metagenome (GOLD analysis project Ga0272448, IMG submission 202220) | Hot spring sediment microbial communities from Yellowstone National Park, WY, United States - YNP-CB-019-1 | ecosystem: Environmental > Aquatic > Thermal springs > Hot (42-90C) > Sediment... | reverse complement strand
AGCACCGCGCTCCAAAAGCTTCTACTCCAATCCTTCACACCAGAGGCGTAGAGAGTAAGGTAGGGCGCGCAGTCCACTGCGCGCCGGGGTTGGTTGTGCAGACCCGGCTTTTTTTGCTTTGAATCTTGTTTTCCGCGCCCTTTCGAGCGCGGCTACGCGCTCACCTGCAGTGCTGTAGTGGTGGTATGTGACCGCCAGGTTTTGTTGTCTAGCGCTTGCGGGATTGTCATGCTGCTCCCATGCTCAGGGAAACAGACGGCGTTCACAGAACGCCGCTACAAAAGCTGTGGTACCGACGCGCGCCACTGAAGGGGCGCAGTAAATTCGGCATTGAAGAGCAAGGCTTCGTCAGGGCCGGCTGCTGTGCCGCGCTCGGGCTATACCAAACTTTGCACGACGCCGAAGTCGTCAATCAATGGAACCGAAAGCGGTGCTGGAGCGCCGCGCTCCAAAAGCTTCTACTCCAATCCTTCACACCAGAGGCGTAGAGAGTAAGGTAGGGCGCGCAGTCCACTGCGCGCCGAGGTTGGGTTGTGCTGAGCCGGCTTCTCGGGCTAGAATCCTTCCCTCCGCGCCCTTACGGGCGCGGCTACTACACTTCAAACGCGCCAGCAGAAACAACCAGACAACTACGGCCCGCGGTAAATTGCGCGTGCAGTTGGTGTTTCGGCTACGACAACCTCAACAAGACCGGGTAAGCTGGGCTTAAGCTTTTTCCAAAGCCACACTGCGATGTTTTCGCTTGTTGGGTTATCGAGGCCGGCGACTTCGTTTAACACCTTGTGATCGAGCTGTTCGAGCAGTGGCTGGACTGCAGCGGCTATCTCGCCGTAGTCCATCACCCAACCGCGTTTCGGGTCGAGTTCACCTGCCACGGCGACCTCGACAGTGAAACTGTGGCCGTGAAGCTGAGCGCACTTTGCGGTTTTGGGCAAGCACGGTAGATAATGCGCAGCATCGAACCTGAACGACTTGCGCAGTTCAATTTTCATTTTGGCCAAATCGAGTATGTGTCGGTGAGACAATTGTATTTCAGCGGCTGCGTGCGTACAATCATTCGGTTTCCAAATCTGTCCATGTGACAAGTTCGGCCAGGGCAGGTCTGCCATCGTGACGCCATTGCAAAGGGGGTTGTTGCATCCGGCCGAGCGGGCAGATACGTGTCACACCCCAACTGGCGAGCTGGGATGCGATCTGGTGCAGTCGCTCGGCCGGTGCGGCAACGCCGACTGTTGAGACTTTGCCGCGCACGATTTCTGCATTGGCGAGTGCTTCAGCTAGGTCGCGCACAGGCTTCACATAAACGAATCTGTGCATACAGGAGAGCTGAAACTGCGGGTCAGCCTCGTAAACAACTGTCCAAGCTGTTGATCCTGTGCTGGCCCAGAGGCGGGTGAGAGGCGAGTTTGCAGCTCGTACCTCGTAAAGTGCCCTGCGTGAAACGATTTGCGCAGCCGTTTCGACCGGCACAGCGCCGCGTGGTTGTGTGGTTTCGATTCGCGCAAGCTCAGCCGCAAGTAGCTCAGCAAACGTGTCCGGGCTGATTTCGCCGCCTGTCTCGGCGTACAACAGGTGCGGCGATAGACAGCCGAGCTGATCCCAAGCTGCAACATCAGCGGCGGCGTTGGCGGCGACCTGTTTTGCACCGGGCCGAGTCAGTGCCTGGCAGGTTACGAACCCAAAGCTGATCCGGTGGCCGTAACCGACAAACCGCACATCGGGTGGTACCAACTGCCTGACTGCCGCAACAGTGTCGTCTGTACCGGTGACAATGACGCAATCAGCTTGGGCAAACAATGCTTGTTCAAGTTCAGTTTTACCTCCTGGCCATTCGGCCAGCTCGATGCACGAACCGATTTTTGAATTTTCGGCGTAGATCGAGTGCGCAAACAGACGCGGCAGAAATGCCGTACCAGTTGCGCACTTGACAAACTGCGCAGCGCGAACCAGCAACCCGAGCACCATGCACATCAAAGTCGGGACAGGCAGGTTGCCAGGCGCAACGTGCACAAGCAGCTCCGGCCCGCGCGCAATTGCGGCGCGTGCGCCGGGGCGGGTTTGGTCGGTGCCGTCTTGTACAAACCGGTCCAGCCGGTTCGGGTCGCCCAGGTCCTGGCGTATCAATGCTGTAAGATTATCGGCCGTCAGCTCACTGAAGAACGCATCTAGGCCACGCGCAATTGTTGCGGGTGAAAAGCCCGTGTGTGCCGGGCCATGTTCAAGTGCTAGCTTGCGAAATGCAAAATCCGGCTTGAGCCAGTTACCTGCCAACTCGGCAACGAACCTGATCAGTTCGGCTGTTGACCGGTCGGCCAGGCACGTATTTCGGTTCCGTTTCAGTGTTCGGCACGCGTCGGTTATCAAAGTGTGCGAGATGGGCACGTCAGCGGGCAGGTCAGCAATGAAATAACTTGGCAAATCCATAAACCAGTGCACACCGGCTCAGTCCGGCAGTTGCAACAGTGAACAACCGCGCAACTCTGCGGTTGCGGCACGACCGAGCAACTCGAACCCGGCCCGACGCCGCACTGCAACGTCTTCGGTTTGAATCGCCATGACCGACAACACATTCGCAAGATCGAATACACGAATCAAGCCTACCTCGCCTTCAGAAACTTCAAGCCCCGTTTCGGGCGACACCACACAAGCACGTGTCCAGGGTGGAAACCTGAAAACACGGTCTGAACTCGAACCTACGGCTGCGCTCGTCTGCGCGGTTGTATGAATGCCGGATAAACCCGTGCGACCGACTGCAATGTCGTAGGCCTGCGACCCAAGCTCGCACATGCCGTATTCGGAAACTATATGCGACTGCGGTACACCAAGAAGTGCTGTGATCAGCTCGTAGAATTCTTTTCGCGCGACCTGGCGCACCCGACCTTTATAGCCGCCTGTTTCAACCACACGTGACCCGGTCGGCAAACTGCACACAAGCCCGGTTTTGCGCATGTAATCGAGCAGTTGCACAAAAGCAAATGCTGTCCCGAGCAGAACAACCGGTTTGGCCGAGCCGGCCGCAGTGCGCAGTGCAACGCGCAACGCCCCTGTATCAAGCTGCCACGAACCGTCAGGGGTAATGCGCCCGAAGAATTCCGATTCTGGCGACCCAAAGACACGCCGGACAGAGTCAAACATGTACACGAGCGACGAACAAGGCGCATCTGCTCTGGTCGGCGTCAAGATCAACATTGGCCATCGGTCTGTTGACTTATCGGTGCGAGCAGATACCCCCTTGTCCAGCGCGGCGGTTGATTCGGGCAACACATGCCGGGCGAACCAGGGCAGCAGCGACGCCTCGTACAGTGCAAGCGATTCGGCATTATGAAAATGCCTGCTCTGTTTTTGGCCGGTTGTGCCACTTGAAATAAATATGGTCGTCCACCGAGCCGGTTCCAGGCACGTGACATCAAAATCTTTGAATGCAGCAGTTGGCAGAGCCGGTATTTGGTGCCAGTGGCAGACATTGGTTGGGTTGACACCGCGCGCACTGCAAAACCGCTGATAAACCTTGTTGTAAGCGAACTGCAGCCGAAACAGCTCGCAAGCCAGTTGATTGAACAGCGGCTCATGCGCAGGTTGCGCCAACTCATGCGCGCAGGAACCCGACCCGGTTTCCGCGCAGGCAACCTGGATGAACCTGCGGACCTGGGATATAGCTGCGGCAAACTCGGGTGACATCGCGCGGCTTGATTTTACTAAAACAGACTCTTCCGGCACCCCGCTCCATGAGCGATCCCGGCCACATAACCACCCTGCCTGCCAAGCAATCCGAATGAACGTGTGCAGCGGGGCATTTTAACCACAGCGTCCAGCTTCACAAAATGGTTCTCGCGACTGCGTTTATACACCGTCACGGTTTGCGCCAACGTTCCCAATCTGTCAGGAACAATTGTTCAGGCCACAGGCCCTCCGGTGCCTTGCGCAGAGGGAAATTGGGCGGGATTTCTTTGCGCATGACACTTTCAAGGACGAAACTGCCCCAACTGTATTCGCGCGGCAACACCCAGTCGGTCAGGAACCGCCCGTTCATCGTGCGTGGTGTCAGGTAAAGGGCGCGGATCGGCTTGAAGTAATCGTTTATTGCAAAGAAATCCGACTGCGCATTCAGCGTCAGCCAAACGCACGGGCGCCTGCCGTACCATGCAACCGCCCAGGGTACATCACTCATCATGAGTTCGTTTTCATTCATCCAGTTGCAGACCTGCTGGATTGTTGGTGGGTAATATGGCGGATACGCGATTGGATTGGTTCGCGGCGGTACAAATGCCAACACCATCGGCAGACACATCACAACTGCAAATGCGCCTGTAATAATGTGCCGCAGGGCGTAAAACGGCATTTCAAGATGATCCAGAAGCACGAAAAACAATGCCACACCGTACATTGTGACCAGCGGCGCAAGCAAAAACAGCATGTTTTCTGAGTTAACCTGGGGCGAATCTTCCGAAAGTTGCGTTCGGCCGAGCGCCTGCACAATCATGAACAAGCCGAGGCACATCAACGCAAAATACTTGAGCCTGTTCCGGCCCGGTTCTCTGAAGTGCAGCAACAGACCCGCAATGAAAAACGCAGTTAGCCAGGTACCACTCAACGTTGGTAAATCGGTTTGAACGATCTGTTTGATATTGGCGAGGAACTTGTACCAGCCAATCGTGAGGTTGAACGTGGCGAAGTTGGGTGCAAGCGACCGTGCGAGTCTGTGTTCGGGAAAAGCTGATGTTGTCTCGAGCACGGTGTATGTGGCGGTACCGAACGGTTCGCCGCACAAGACCATGTTGCGGATGACCCAAGGCGCAAACACAACAACAAAAGTCGCCAGGGCAAGCAAACATCGCTCAGCACGGTCTCGGGGGGAGAAAAACGCCAGAAAAAGCATCACGGGAATGATCATCCACATAAACGAGTACCGCGTGAGCGCGCCCAAACCGACCAACGCACCGGCCAGCGCAGTCAGTGCCCATGGCACCCACGAGGTTGCGTTACCGACTCGCATTTCGCGTTCAAGCCGTGCCAGAGTCCAGATTAACCCGAGGAAAATTATCAGCAGCAGCATGGTTGAAAGGCCCGAGACACTGAACCGCCAGAGCAACTCCGTGCCGAGCAAAAGCAAGGCCGACAATCGCGCAATTTGCAGGTCAAACATGCTGCGAGCAATGCGATAGGTCAGCAAAACCACACCGAACAACAACACCTGATTAAACAGTGCAATCATGAAATCCGGCTGATACCACCAAAACCTGCCGTGTCTATGCCAGAAATACGAGCGCGCTTTCGTGTCGGATTCAGACGTAACAATCGGGATGTCGTACTCGAACGGCAAGAGTTTCATTAGCGCGGCCAAAACCACCGGATAAACTGGTGGGTTAGCAAGGTCAGGATGCGGTCCCTTGAGCCTGGCAGGATCAATCGGGTTCGCCGGATCAGACGAGATAAGCGGGCCGCGATAATGGTTGGTGAGCAGATAGATGCTTAAGGGCCGGATAAAAAATGTCGAATAGCCCTTGCCGGTTGCGATGTTGCGTGCCAGTTGCGCGGTGTCCATTGCCTCCTGAGTGGCCATGTTGCGGTAAGCGCGCCAGTTATACACAATGACCAAAAACAAAATCGCCAACACAAGCAATGCCCATCGAACGACGCGCATGCCCGACCCGGCTTCGAGCTTGTAAATTATATCCTGAATCGAATCACCGATAGGTAATCGCATATCAAAGTCCCTCCAGTTTATAAGCCTGTATCTTGCGGTGCAATGTACGTCTGCTCAACCCGATTTTTTTGGCTGCCAATGTCCGGTTCCCGCCGGTCTCTTTCAATGCGCGAATTATGAGCTGTTTTTCAGCTTCTTTGACCGTCAGATCGCCCTTGGCCAACATTTGTTGGAAACTTGGCTCAGCAGGTGCGGCTGACCTGACCTGAGGCGGCAGATCACGCGGGGTGATTCTGTCACCGCGACACAACACAACTGCATGCTCGATCGCAGTGCGCAGCTCGCGAACGTTACCCGGCCATGAATACCGCATGAGTATCTCGAGTGCCTCGGGTGTAAACCCTTTGACGGGTTTGGCATTTTCCTGGGCGAATTCGCGCAAAAACGCATGCGCAAGCAGTGGTATGTCGGTTGCGCGCTCGCGCAATGGCGGCAAAACAATCTCAACGACGCGCAATCTAAAATACAGGTCTTCGCGGAACTTACCGGCCTTGACCAGTGCTTCGAGGTCTTTGTTTGTCGCGGTGATCAGCCGTACATCGGCGGTAAGAGTTTTGTTCGAGCCGACACGTTCGAATGTGCGTTCACCCAGAAACCGCAACAGTTTAATCTGCAATGATGCATCAATCTCACCAATTTCATCCAGGAACAGTGTACCGCCCTGCGCTTGCTCGAACCTGCCGATCCGGCGTTCGTACGCGCCTGTGAAAGCGCCTTTTTCATGCCCAAACAACTCGCTCTCAAGCAAGCTCGGCGCAAGCGCAGCACAATGCACGGTGACCATCGGTTGGTTTGCGCGTGGGCTGAGCTGATGTATTGCCTTTGCGATGAGTTCTTTGCCGGTGCCGCTTTCACCGCGTAACAGCACTGTGGCACGTGTGGGGGCAACCTGTTTGACCACATCGAGCACATCACGCATTGCGGGTGATTCACCTATTATGTTTTGCAGACCGAACTTTGCATCAAGCTGCTGGCGCAGTGCGATGTTGTCCTGCTCAAGTTTCTGCCTGCGCAACGCACGGGCAATCCGCATCTCAAGTTCGTCAATTTGCATTCGGCCTTTTGGGATATAATCGTCTGCGCCGCGTTTCATTGCCTCGACAGCCAGTTCTTCCGAGCCATAAGCCGTCATCAGGATGCAGATCGGCGGTTTCGGTAACGACTTTGCCCGTGCGATCAGTTTCATGCCGTCCTCGTGCGGCAACCTGAAATCAGTCAACAGCACGTCAAAATTCTCACGCTCAAGCAGTTCAGTTGCTGCAGCGGCGTCTTCGGCAACGTAAACGTCGTACTGCTCTTCCAATGCGGCACGCAACCCGTCGCGTGTGGGTTTTTCGTCGTCAACGATCAACAGTGTTGGTTTCGGCATGGCAGATCAGCGAGTTCAAACCCAGCTTAAGCAAGATTCGGTTCCAATTGAATCAAGTGCGTGCATGTGCTTCGAGCAGACGCGGTCTGCGTTCGTGCAATGGCAGCCAGAGCCGAAATGTTGTGCCCCGGCCCGGATCACTTTCAAGGTCAATCCTGCCACCATGCGCACGCACAATCCGCTGGACGATCATCAGGCCCAGGCCGGTGCCTTTTTTCTTTGTTGTATAAAACGGCTCGAAAATGTGGCTCAACTGCTCACGTGAAATGCCCACACCCGTATCAGACACACTCACCCAAACGCCGTCGCCTTCTTCACCGGTCTGGATTGTGAGCACGCCGCCTTTTGTCATTGCCTGCATTGCATTTTTGATCAGGTTAACCAGCGCCTGTTGAATCTGGCCGGCGTCAAGCGGTGCAGTCGGCAGATGCGGTGCAAGTTTTGTTTTGACAATTAACCCGCGATTGTCCAGCTCAGGCTGTAAAAGCTCCAGCGTCCGCGTTACAACGTCGTTGAGCACAGTTGGCTTCAACTGCGGTGCAACCGGGCGCAGCGCCTGAAGGAACTGCGTGATGATGTAATCGAGCCGTGCGATCTCGCCCTTTGCAACGGCGGTGTACTGCTGGAGTTTGTCAACGCTGTCTGTGAGAGGCTCAGCCGGCTTGCCGGTCTGATGTTTGCCCGAACCAGCGCTTAAACTTGCAGTCTGCTGGTCGGCCACGGCTGAGGCAACTGCAGTTCTGAGCTTCTTAAGTTCGCGTTCGATCAATTGCAGATGAATATGCAGTGCGTTTAACGGATTGCCAATTTCATGCGCAACACTGGCAGCAAGCAGTGTCAGTGCCTGGGTACGCTCGATTTCAATTGCCTCGATTGTCTTTTGGCGCGTTTCGGTCTCGTCGTGAATAATCAATGCCAGGCCCGCCCCGCCGGCGGCCTGCTCGTCCAAAGGCGCCGCGTAAAGCCGGAGGAACCGCGGACGCGGGTATTGCACCTCGAACTCGTGCCTGACGACACGTTGGTCGGCTGCGACGTCGGTCTGCCGCAATTTTTCCCAGTCCAACTCGGGCAACAGTTCCCAGATTGGCCGGCCTTCTGCACTTGGCTGCAGGCCGAGCAACCGCGTAATTGCCTGATTGAAATACAGAATCCGGCCACGTTCGTCACAGACCAGCACACCGTCCTCGATTGCATTAAAGAGCGTCTCAAGAAAACTGCGCTCGCGGGCGAGCCGCTGCAAAACGCTCTGCAACCCCTCGGCATCGAGCCGGTTGATCCGGCCGAGGACCTTGTCGAGGAAACTGGATTTTGTTCCGGGCATCGCGCTACAAACTCGTGCTAAACAATTGCAAATCAAGGCGCCTGCTTCACAACAAGCGCCGTGGCAATTGAAGTCTTAAAGCCATTTGCGCTTTTTCAGCCATAAAACAAGTGCAGCAGTCGAGACCAGTGTCAGGCCGATTGCCCACCAATACCCGTACTTTGAATGCAACTCAGGCATCTGCTCGATGAAATTCATCCCGTACCATGAGCCAACCACCAACACCGGCGTTGTGATCACAATGAACAACGTGAGCACCTTGACGATGTCAGTGGTGCGATTTGACGACATGTTCAGGTACACCTGTAAAATGCCGGTTAATGAATCGGTGTAACTCTGAGCCAGCTCAGAGATCTGGAACAATTGGTCGTACACATCCCGGTAATACGGAATCAGATGCGGCCGGATGAGCTTGAACTCGCCCCGGGCGAACCTGGCCAACACCTCGCGCTGCGGGCCGATGATGCGCCGCAGATGCAGCACTTCCTTTTTGATCTGTAGGATTTTGCTCAGTACTTCAGCCCCCGGCTGTTCGAGCACCTCCTGCTCAAGCTCGGCTATCTCCAGTGACAACTCGTCCAGCGCAGGCTTGTAATTGTCAACAATCGAGTCCAATAAATTGTACGCCACACGGTCAGGCGCGCGCGCGATGTGACCAGTGCCGCGAATTGCGCGCTCTTCGGTCTGTGACACGCCTTTGATCGGGTCTTCGTGATACGTTACAAGGAAATTCTTGCCCAGAAAGAAATTCAATTCACTTGTGGCAAACACGCCGTCTTTCCGGCTGTAGTCAACCGCATGAATTACCATAAACAAATACGGCGAAAACATGTCGCCTTCACGCGGCAAATATTCCTCGACCTTGGGCGCTGGGCTTACCATCACACAGTCTTCGATCGAAAGCGGGTGAAAATGGAACACGTCCTCGAGTATGCACTTTGTTTCTCCAGGTGTTGGTTTCTCCAAATCAACCCACAAAAACAGATTCGTGTCCGCAAGCAGAGTCGGCATCAGAAACACCTCGATGTCTCTGCTGTGCAGACGTCCCTGTGTCGTGAATGCCAGAGACCTGATCATGCCAATTTTACCCGCCTAAACCAAATCGCGCGTCAGCTTGTCGCGCACGATGACCCTGAGTCTGGCCTTAGATTGAACCAATGCCAGCTCGAATCATTGCGCCGCCCGTGCGTGTAAAATGCGCCTTTGGCCAAACGTACGCAAGGCTTGACTTGAGCAGTGCATCAGCTCCGCGCAACGAAATAAGCAGGACCGGAGCTAAGTGCGACGTGGTTTGCAACCTGCGCGCGGCGCGGGATTCCAGCCGGCGCTAAACGCGCCGCTCGACGGTCACCGTGTAGAACAACGCTGCACGCACAAGGAAATCTTTTTCGTTTTTTCACTTGTGCAAAACGGTCGGGGTCGGCAAAGTCACATCAATTAAACGGGCGGCGCTGTTCCCGGCTGAAACCGGGAAGCGACGAGAAACTTGGCTACTGTTTGTTCTGCACCGTCGTTGGCAACGTTTGCCGGAAGCAGCCCGGTCTCACGTCCAGCAGTTGTCCCGCGCACAATTAAATCGGGCTGAATCTGACAAACGAAAAAACAAACCGAGCCAGGTCTATGAAATCACAAGGCCGAATTACCTCATTTTTGGCAATCTCACATCTTTTGCCATGCGTAGTGTTTGCCGGCATGTTCATGCTTGCAAGCACGCAATGCGGCTCGGGTGCAGTGCGCGTTTGGAGCGGCAGCTCAAGCGGCTATTGGAGCGTCGGCGCAAATTGGGGTGGCACGGCCCCGGTCTCGGGCGACGACCTTGTGTTCCCATCCGGCGCGGCCAATTTGCTCAACACAAACAACCTCACTGGCCTGAATCTCAGGTCAATTACCTTTAGCGGCAGCGGGTACATCATCCGCGGTAATTCCATCACCATCAGCAACGGCATTAGTGGCCAGCACGCAGCCGGGGCAAACACGGTTGCATTACCCATTACACTTGGCGCAGCTCAGACTTTCGACTGCGTCAACGCTGGGGCGAGCCAGACGTTTGGTGGCAGTATCACCAATGCAGGATTTACACTCACATTCAGTGGCGTGGGCGATATCGCAGTCGGCATCGGTACCACCGGCACAATCATCGTAGGCACAGGCGGCGTGACCAAAAACGGCACAGGCACGCTCACGTACTACGGCGACCACAACAGCTATACCGGAACAACAACCGTCAATCGTGGCACGCTGGTACTGAACTGCTTTGCTTACGACTACGCATTTTTAGGTCCGCGTGTCATCAGCGACGGCATCGGGCCAGCCGAGGTGCGCCTGGCGCTAAGCGCAGAAATCCCGGACAATGTATCTGTGACAGTCAACGCAGGCGGCACACTGAACCTGGACAACTATAACGATGTAATTGGCAGTCTGACATTGCAGGGCGGCACAGCCAGCAGCGGCACAGGTTCGTTAACCTTGAACGGTAATCTAACCGTGCTTGCCTCATCAACCACCGCAACAATTAATGGCAATTTGCGTTTCGGTGGTGGTCTGCGAACGATCAGTGTGGCCGATGGTAGTGCCTTTTACGACCTGAGCATCAATGCCAGCATCAGTGATGCCGGGGGCGGATTGCTATTCACGAATGCCACGCCAGTGTCAAACTTTATTCGCCTGCCGGGCAGCAACAGTTTCACCGGCCCACTCACCGTAGCGAACGTGCGGTTGTCGGCGGAAACACCCTGGGCATTGGGCGCCACCAATGGCAGCACCACGGTCAAGACCAACGCAACGCTATGGATGTATTTGACCGGCATCACAAACGAAGCCTTGACCTTGGAGGGCGGTTCAACATGGGTCGGTCAATACAATTGCACTTGGGCCGGCCCAGTCACGCTGCTGAATGGCAATGTCACCATCAACTGCTACAATGAAATCAACGAGTTCAATCTAATCGGTAAGATCAGCGGTGCGGGTGGGTTCACCAAGACTGGCTCGGGCAAACTCACTCTGGCTGGCCCAGGCAATAATACATACGCGGGTGATACGAAACTGACCCAGGGTACTTTGCAGTTGGCTGCAACGAACGTCATCCGCTACGGCACGCTCACGATCGGTGATGGCGTAGGTGGGGCTAATGCAGACGTCGTCCGTTTTCTGGCCAATTGGCCAATCTTCGGTGGCGCTGAGGGCTGCGTAGTTATGATCAACGCATCCGGTTTGCTTGACTTGAACGGATTCGAAGATGACGTGGGGCCGATCGTCATGGATGCGGGCAGTATTGAGACCGGCTCGACCGGCAAACTGCGGCTGTTCCAGCCACTGGCTACCGTGGCAACAACCAACGGCCTTTCGAGTGTCAGCGGCAAAATCGAGTTGATCGAAAACACCACACTCGCAGTTACAAACACTCTTCATGTTGCAGCCTCAATTTCAGGTCCCGCAATGTACGCCCTCACAAAGACCGGCCCGGGCCAAATGGCATTTTTAACCAGTAACTCCTACAGCGGCCTGACTGTAATTCAGCAGGGCAAATTGTTGGTGAACAATGCTTGGGCTTTGGGGTCAACCGCAACCGGTACCGTCGTGAGCAACGGCGCTGGCCTGCTGCTCCAGGGCAGTTTCGGCATAACAAACGAGGCGCTCACACTCAACGGCTACGGACCGTCCGGCTGGGGCGCGCTGGACTCGGAAACCAGCCTGGGCACGAACATCTGGGCCGGGCCAATCACAGTCAACGCAGACAGCGACCTGATGGTGTTTTATAACGACGGCATGTTGCGAATCATAGGTCAAATTTCCGGCCTGGGCGGGCTGACAGTTTGGGGCGACGGCACGACGACATTCGAGGGTAACACTGCAAATACCTACGCAGGCACAACACAGGCCCGAGCAGGCACATTGTTGCTGGGCAAATCAGCAAGCCTTGAAGCGATTCCGGGTAATTTGGTCATTGGCGATGGCAGCGGCGGCGCCAATGCCGACGTGGTGCGATTGCTCACAAGCAACCAAATCAATAACGACGGCAATGTGACCATCACCAACTCCGGCTTGCTCGACATGAACGGGCACTACGACAGGTTTAATGCATTGAGTGGCAGCGGCAACATCCAGTTCGGCTCAGGCGGCTATGTCATCGCCGGCCACACCGGTGCATCCTCGACTTACAGCGGTGTGGCCTCAGGCAACGGCTACATTTGGAAGGTGGGCACCGGCGTGCTGACTTTGACGGGAAACAACACTTACACAGGACAGACGCGTGTCCAAGAGGGCACACTGCTGGTCAACGGCAACCAGCCCCAAAGCAACGTGCGGGTCGAAAGCGGCGCGACCCTGGGCGGCAATGGTACGGTGGGCATCATCATTGGCGAAGGCAATGTTGCACCCGGCGCCAGCCCAGGCTGCCTGAGCAGTAGTAATTTAACCTTTTCATCCACGGGCAGGTTCCAAGTGGAACTGAATGGCCAAGGATACTGCACGGGTCACGACCAACTCATCGTGCGCGGCACCAACAATCTTGCTAATGCAACTCTGCAGGTTACCACTGCATTTCCCCCAGGGCAACCCGCTATAGGCGATCAGTTCATCATACTTAACAACGACGGGGTTGATCCTGTTACCGGCACGTTTAACGGCATGCCAAACGGGACAATATTCAGCATCGGCGACATCGGCTTTCGCATCAACTACGACGGTGGCACCGGCAACGACGTGGTGCTGACAGTGTTGAACCGGCCGGGTGCATCGGTCACAATCAATGCAACTGACCACGGTTGGTACGACAACCTCGGCTTTCACAATCCGGGTAACAAAAATTATTTAGCCGGTGAAGCTGGTCCCGAGACAAACATCTACCGGAACTGGTTTGTCTTTAACGTGCCGGAGTTCAGCGGCACAATTGTGCAGGCCGAACTACTGATTAATTGCTACCAGAACAGTAGCCCACATGGCCGAGAAACTTACGTGCTGCGTCATGTATCAACACCGGTGGCTACGCTCACCGCAGGTGGGTCGGGTCTGACCAATATCTATAACGACCTCGGGGACGGCCCAGTTTACAGCGTGCGGAATGTGGCAGTGTTGGAAAGCAATGAGCGTGCGATCGTGCCCCTGAACGTTGCCTTCATCAATGACGCAACGGCAGCTATGGGCGCACAGATCGCGCTGGGCGGCTCAATCGCCACGCTCGACGATACGCCGTACAATGAACATCTGTTCGGTATCAGCGGTTACACCACCAACGACGTGCAACTGCGGCTGACCTTCGGCACGATCATCATTACAAATGCAATCGCAACCGGGTGGTACGACAACGCCGGGAGTCACGGCGCCGACAATTCAAATTATTTTGCAGGCGAGGCCTCAGATAAAGTGTATCGCAATTTCTTTGTGTTTGAGCTGCCTGCGATGCCCAACCCGCCCTCGGCAGCCGAATTGCTCGTTAAACCGTATCGGATATTCAGCCCGATTGCGTGGGTGAGCTATGAACTTCACGAGGTAACAACCCCGATCCAGACGCTCACAAACACCGCGTATGTAGCTACGAATGTTTATGCCGACCTCGCCGATGGCAACCTGTTGGGAGGGCGCAACCTTTACATCGGCGAGTCCAACCTGGCGACCCGGTCGAGCATTCCGCTGAACTGTTTGTTCGCAGCAGCCGCATTCGCCAATGCCACTGGACAAATTGCGCTGGGAGGCGCGCTTGTGCTCGATCTAACACCCAACAATGAGGGCGCGTTCAGCGGCAGCGAGGGTTCCCCCGGTGACGTCCAGCTCTGGCTCGGTTACATACACGGTACTGTGCCCGCGGCTTCGTTTGCACCCGGTTCACCCGTACCGTTGGGCACCAACAGCTACCGGTTTGTGCTCATGGGCACACCGGGCACAACCAACGAAATTCAGGCTTCGATGGATTTCGTGAATTGGGATGCCGTGTACACACTTTGCATGACCAATACCATTACGCCGTTCAATTACAACAACGCAGTGTGCCCATACCGGTTCTTCCGCACACGCGTGCTCGAATAAGACCGCACGTGCCACAATAAGGCAGAGCTTTGCTATGCACATGCTGCGCGTGTGCAGGTTCCCACAAGCCTGCCGCAGTGCACGCGGGACGGAAAGGCTCGCTGACTTTGCTCCGAAATGCCCACGTATGGGCAAAGTTTGAGCGGCGAGTGTTTTTGCGCCTGGTTCGGCATCTACGGGACTTGAGTTTCACACCGCAAAGAGCCGGATTGGCCACGCGTTCCATCCACGCCACCGACGGCGGAGGTTGGTTCTTCACTTTGCACACGAATTTATTGTAGCCTGATGGAAAACTTGGGAAGGCTGGCTGTGAAACTCAGGTGCGCAATGTGTGCCGCAGTGCAAGATGTTGACGATAACCGGCGCGGCCTTTTGTGGGTTGTTTCCACGCTGGTCACGGTTACGCTGGTGCTTTACTGGCCTGCCACAGAGTATGGCTTTGTGGTTGTGGACGATCCCGAATACATCACGGAAAACCCGTGGGTGGCCCAAGGTCTCAACTTGTCCACACTGAAGTGGGCATTTACTGCCACATACGCTTCAAACTGGCATCCGCTAACGTGGATTACGCACATGCTGGACCAGATGATTTACGGACATTTTGCCGGGGGCCATCATTTGACCAATATAATCCTGCATGCACTAAACGTTTTGTTGGTGTTCGTGTGGCTAAAACGGTGGACAGGCGCACTGTGGCGGAGTGCGATTGTGGCGGCGTTTTTTGGGTGGCACCCGTTGCGCGTCGAGTCAGTGGCGTGGGTTGCCGAACGTAAAGACGTGCTCAGCACGCTGTTCATGCTGCTGACACTGATCGCTTACGGCAAGTACGTACTCCGGCCCACCCCGGTACGATGCGTGCTCGCGCTGTGCGCGTTTGCGTTGGGTCTGATGGCCAAGCCAATGCTGGTCACACTGCCGTTTGTGCTTGTTTTACTTGATTACTGGCCTTTGGGCAGAGTCCGGCCAGTGTCTGAATACACACAACCTGGTCAGGCGCGAGCTGCCTACACCAGGATTTTGTTTGAAAAGCTGCCGTTTTTGTGTCTGTCGGCTGCCTCATGCGCAGTGACCTTGTATGCCCAGCGCACGTGTGGGGCGCTTAAGACGGTCGAGGAAATCCCGGTTACAATGCGCCTGTTCAACTCGCTCGCCGCATATGTCCAGTACTTGGGCAAGACTTTCTGGCCAGATAAGCTGTGTGTGTATTACCCGTTGCCGGCTGAACTGCCGATTCTGGTGGGCGTCTTTGCTGCGGTGGTACTGCTTTGCATCAGCTACGTAGCTTTTCGGTGGCGACAACGTTGTCCGTGGTTGTTCGTTGGGTGGTTCTGGTTCTTGGGCACATTGGTGCCTGTGATTGGACTGGTCCAGGTCGGGCATCAGGCAATGGCCGACCGTTATACCTACATCCCATCAATAGGCTTGTTTTTGGCGTTGGTGTGGTGCACACACTACTGGCTTGCACGATGGCGTTTTGCACTGCGCTGGTGTATGGCGTTTTCAGGGGTGTTGTTACTGTGTTGTCTGTGGCTGACACGGGAGCAGCTTGCATACTGGCGTAACAGCATCACACTGTTAACGCGGGCTGTCTCAGTCACACGCGACAACGCTTATGCGCACCTCAATCTTGGCGTTGCGTTGGCCGATACAGGCCAAACGCAAGAAGCCGTTCTGCATTACAAAGAAGCACTTCGCATCAGGCCAAACTACGTCCACGCACACAACAATCTCGGGGTAGCGCTAACCGCGCTTGGACAATTCAATGATGCCATGTACCATTACACCAACGCACTACGGTTAAACCCAAATAGCGAATTAGTCTACAACAACCTGGGCGCGCTGCTGGCACAACAAGGTCAATACGAGCTTGCAATCGAACACTTCAACACTGCAATCAAACTAAACCCGCACTACCCAAAGCCGTACTTTAACCTCGCCTTTGCGATGCAAAAGCTGGGTCACCCAGGCACCGCTGTCACCAACTATACCAAGGCTTTGGAACTTGACCCTGCATGGCCGGAAGCACTGGATAAACTTGCGTATTTACTTGCTGCCTGTCCAGACCGGTTGTGGCATAACCCATCTGCAGCGGTCAAACTGGCAGAACGCGCTGTCCGGCTCACAAAAAGCGAGGTACCTGATTTTATTGAAACCTTGGCGTTTGCCTACGCTACTTGCGGCAATTTCTCTAACGCACAAGCAATGGCGGAACTGGCCTGGAAAAAAGCCAATGAAAAACGGCTCACACAATTGGCAGAAAGACTCAGCGCCGACCTCGAGTTTTATCGGGCTGGTCAGACCCCTCCCAAAGACTGGCGCAACCCAATGTAATGCATTTGGCAACTGGCCAGTACCGATTGCATGGTGTTTCATTCACACGATGCGGGAATAAACCCAGATATTGCAGTTGCATGCTCGGTCTGAGCGAAGTCAGAAGCCTGGCTCTATGATTATCGCCTTTTGCCGAGGGGCATGCCAAATGCGTTGCTGTTTGAAGCTCATATTTTCGCGCAGGAGCATGGTCTCGGATCTCCACCCGAGGCATCTAGTTACACATGTGCTGCAGCCGCAACTGCAAAGTCTGCACTGAACTAAGCTGTAAACAACCTAAACAAACATCGCAACCGGAGGCTTTCACGGGATAAAAGCAACGCGCTATCCTCTCTCTAAAAACCCGTTTACAATGCCGTTACTGCCGGACGCAAAAAACTTGTTCGATACCGGCAAAACCAGGTTGGGCCAGGCCGGGCTCGTTTTCGGCGGGCGCAGTGTCAATGCAGGCAACACCGGTTTGTGCCGTCCCGAAAAGACCCCACAGGCCGCGCCATATTCAGAAAGCCGACTCTTTATATGGCATGAGACCCCCGACCACTGCTCTTCTGTGCCATCGGCTTGTCATAACCGTGCAATCGCACAGAAAAAATCGTCTCAGGTGGATGGCGCTTTGGTACGAAAGTAACGTGAAAAACTTGTCCCCCCTACCAAATGCGGTGTTTTGGCGCCAAAGCCCCACACATGTGCGCGTTCGATAAGACAAGGCCGTGCGTGACCGCCAGCAAACTCACCACAAATTCAGAGTCCAATTGTTACTCCGGAAAATTCCCCGCCTCGGCACGCTGGGAGCCGGGAGGGAAAACAATTTGACACGCGCTCGTCTTCGTGCGAATTAAAAAGAAAACGGACTCGTGATGCGGAGAATCCGCCTGAAACACTCACTGAGCCCGTGAACGCAAACGACGAACCAAACAAAACAGATAAGCGAACCGTTCTAACAGAAAGGAACAGCATGAAAACAAATCTCATCAAAAGGAGGGTCGGGCTGCTTTGGGGCACTCTTGTTATGGCCTGCGCTTGCAGTGCAGTTTACGGAGTGGTATTCACTAGCTCGCCACTTAGCCTGTACAACGTGTTTCCGCGAGATACACAAGGCGAAAACGGCATCTGGTTGCAAAGACGAATTGGCAGTACGTATCTGAACCTCACCAACGTTGAGCCGTACACTTGGAAATACCCACCGCAACACTATGGCTTACCTATAATACAAAAGTCGAGCACACCAGGCCAAATCATAGCTGAGCCATACGCGATACAAGGATTCGACACAAACGACGCGATCATCCGCGTACGCAACGACGGCGCTGGTGCAATTGTTCGCGTGACCGGAAGTGCCGGGCAGACCAGCGGCAGCGTGCGCTGGTACATATACAAAGGTGCGGCCAACTGGGATTCGCCATTGTGGCAAAGCACAAGCCCGGCGAGTTTCGACCTAACCGTGGTCTTGAACGCTGGCGAGGAAATTTTCTTTGGCGTTGACGCTGGCATTAATGACGTGAACGATCACTCTTACTGGCAGGATATCACATTTAGGATAGGGGGCTTGATGATTACAAACACCCCAATCTCGCTTTTGGATATCTTCCCCCGAACTACGCAAGGTGAGAATGGCGTTTACGTTCAACGCCTCTTACTCTCCAGCGGTACGTACTCGAATCTGACTTGGTACGCAGACTATTCATGGTACACACCTGAACATTCGATGCATTACAACCTGCCTCTTGTTGTGCGTGCCAGTGACCATATCAAAGCCGAGCCATATGCTGATTCGACGGCCGAAGACGCTGTGATCAAAATCGTCTTTGCAAACTCAGCTCCTGCAGTGAAAATAACGGGTATAGCACGTTCTCTATCTTGGCCGGGAGACGTCACGTACCGCATTTATAAAGGCGCAACAAACTGGTCGAATCCACTTTGGCAGGTCAGTGGTCCGGAAGGCGGCAGCTTCAGCATAATAACATCCTGCAATGCGGGTGATGAACTGTTCTTTGCTGTGAATGCCAATGGATCAGACGTCGATGACCATGCAGCATGGCAAGACGTCACGCTCCAAGGGTACATGTCCGGTACGGAAGCTGAGATTTACACTGCTGTCGAGCTTACGTGGGAAACCGAAGCAGGAAAGAGTTACCAGGTATTGTATCGGACGAATCTGGAGAGCCAAACCTGGCTGCCGTTGGGCGACCCTGTACCGGGTACGGGCAATCCTGTGTCGGTGTTCGACAGCACACGCACAAACGCAACCAAGTTCTATAAAATCGTCTCGCCATAATAAGGCGGATAAACCTTGCATTTGTTTTCCCCGTTGCCGGGCCTATGCTGGTTGGCATCGGGGAAATTTTTTTTGGCAGCCTCCTATTGATGTGAGATGGCGCTCACGTGCTGCAGCCCACTCACCCCCGACGTGCGAAAAGCAGCCTTTCACATTCTGCCCACCACCAGGACGCCTTTGAAAAGCTTACCTAAATCACGTTCTTGGAAACCGATTTATTTCGGCCATAATTCGCGGGTTAATGGAACACTATACAGCAGCGTACAGCCGAATGGCATCGGGTTTCTTCATTAACTAGCTTGCATAGCTGCTTAGCAGGATGTTGAAAAAGTGATTTTCGGAGGAAAAACATGCAGAAATCTCAATGTTTTCGAGGGTCGGTTTTCCAAAACAGTCCTTTTTCAACAGCCTGTTAGGTATAAGACGGTACAACCAAATTCCCGTCGCTTAAACCCGCTCCGCCTGCAAAACGGGGTACAGTTCGTATCTTGTCAACCATTCTCAGAAACGCGGATTATCCGACTGGCGGTCTTTCAAGTGTAGCGCAAGGGTGTGCCGGTGTTTTTTACCGGGCTTACGCAATTTGGTTACGTGCTCCTCCTGACCGTAAAATTTACATGTGCTGGTTCTGGCAGTTCCTAATCTGGCCGAGTTTCAGCCGAATCGCAGTTGTGGATCCGCAATTTATGCAGTGCGTAAAGATGGAAAGCGTTCTTTGCGGCGCCTGGCTCAAAATCTTCGGCCCACGGGACCAATCGCCACTGTACACCCGGGCCATATCCGGCGCCCACCACCGATTCAACACCTGAGTCTCTTGTGCACCGACACTGCTCCTGCAAAGACAAATTAGCCGGCCGATTGGCCCGACTCAGCGGGATGCTGTGCAATTTGTTTGCGGTCTTTACGTGCCCAAAACCACGCAATCCAGACCGTGATCTCGTAAAGCAATTGCAGTGGAATAGCCATCAACACTTGCGACATAACATCCGGCGGCGTCAAGACCGCAGCGATAACGAGATTGATGATAATCACATACTTCCGCGCTTTTGCGAGCGTGCGGTAATCAAGCACACCAATCTTCACCAAAACCAAAATCACCACTGGCAATTCAAATCCCAACCCCATCCCCAACATGAACTTCGAGACGAATGCAACGTAATCCTCAGCACGCCATTGTGGCGTCGAAAAGCCGAGCCAGCGCGCATATTGTACAGATGCACTAAGTGCGATCGGTACCAAGACGAAATAACAGAACAACACGCCCACAATGAACAGACCCGCCCCTATCACAAGTGCACGTGATGCATAGTAGCGTTCTTTCCTTTTGAGTGCGGGGAATACAAACTGGCCAATAAAAAACAGAATAAACGGTGCAGCTAACACTACACCGGCATAAACCGCCACCTTCAACGCAACAATAAATGCACCTGCAGGGCTTAATGTGACAAGCTCAACAGGTAGTCCGCGGTTGGCCTTGCTGGTTGCTTCCTCATCTATCTGCCAACCCAATACACGGTTTGTCGAAATAATGATCGGCTCAAGCCGCAGTGCGACAAACCTGTTTGTGCCCAAGTCGAGGTGCTCGCGTTGGGCAGGTGCAAGCTCGAATGTGCCCAACCGGTTTGTGCCAAACAACAACGTGACAACCTGCACGTCCCGACTGTAAAAAGTGCGCGCGTTTTTCAGCGGATAGGTAAGAATCTGAACGATCGCATTGCCGGCCAGCAGACATACAACAACCGCAATTGCGAGTGCTGCCAGGCTTTTGATCAAGACCCAACGCAGGTCCTCAAGGTGTTCAAGAAACGGTTTGACTGGTCCACCGCCGTTTTCCTCCTCGTCGAGTTGCGCGCGGAGTTCTTCGCTCTCAGGCGCCATGACGCACCCCGGGGCTGCAGCAGCTATGACTTAGCGTTTGATGATTCGGCTGACCTGGTTGACTTAGAATTATCGAGCCCCTGGCCGGGTTTCGTATGCGTCTGTGTGGGTGAGCCGGTGTCATCTGCTGCACTAGTGATCTCGTGTTCGAGTTCGCGCGAAGCTTTTCTGAACTCTTTCACCGCCTGGCCCAGGCCACGCGCAAGCTCAGGCAGCTTGCGTGCGCCAAATAACAACAAGATCACGGCAAAAATCAGGATCAACTCCCAACCGCCGATTGCACCTGCGAATATAAGTTTCATAACATGGCCTTTCGACGCTAACACTAGCCCATTGGCACCCTACAGTAAAGGCCAAATGTACCTGCTAGTGCGCCAGGGCACGAACATATTGAACAGTCTGGTTGGCATCGAGCAGGATGTCTTGGGGTTCTCAAAAAGGTCCGCACTGCACCGGTTTTTGTCCCAACTAAAGTACTGCACTTGGAAACGCGGCGGTATCAAAACGAAAAGGGCTTTCTTTTTGGCATAAAAGCCTTTCTGCCTCAGCGCTAATGCTACATCCCACATCTGCCATGTCTTGGTCTGGTACAAACAATTCCCTTACCTGCAGGATTAGCGCCGCACGAAGCCGGTTGCAACGGCGTACGCCCCTCCAGGATGCAGTTCTGACGTGTCGGATCTCGCACGGTGTGGGAAGTGCTCAGCCATGCCTGGACCGAATCGAAAGCGTGTACTGGAACACCGCACTCCAAAATCTCCCGGCCGATTTATCATCGCAAAGACGCGGAGGCACAAAGGGTTTGTAATCGAAATTCAGGATTCTGTAGCGCCGGCCTATGAGCGGCGATCGTGGCAGTCACGCAATCGGGGAAAGTCGTGCTGCACCATGCAGGGAAACGGCCGGCGTTTTGGACAACGCCGCTACAAAGTTGTTCTGTTGAGATTCTGTCAAACCCATCCCCTCTGATCCTTCACCGCTGAGGCGCAGAGACGCGGCGGCCGTGCTTGGTTAGCTGCACTGAGCGTGCTCGCCGGTATCTTGCCGGCAATTGAAATTGGTTTGCGAAAGCCTCAGCGAGGTGTCCCTGCCATTTTCAGTCGCGCGCACATTGGTCCAGCGTGCGTGGTATGCCCATGCCGACGTCTACGGTAGGGACGCATGGCCTCATGTGTCCGCATTTTTAACGCAAAGACGCTGAGGCGCAGGGTAGGGTAGGGCGCGCAGTCCACTGGGCGCCGGAGCTGCTCGCACTGGCCCAGCCTATCGGCTTGAATCTTGATTACCCGCGCCCTTACGGGCGCGGCTACGGTGCGCGCTAAATCTGTCCAAAGGCGCGCGGGCGTCCACGCCCGTAGAAACAACACTGCGCTCAACACCGCTACATCACCTTCCCACTGGTCTGGCACTTCTACACCGCAAAAAGACCTCAAACTAATCCTAGTCACTGGCAGTCACTGCGGCCAAGGTGGCCGCGCGCCAATCTACCCCCGGAGCGCGACCGTCCCAGTCGCAGGAGAGCTGCGGCCAAGATGGGCGCGCTCCAATCCCATTTTCTTTTTCAGTTTCGATGTAAGTGCCTTGCCCACAGCAGGTTACAGCAGTTTTGGATTTCACCAAAATGGCTACATCGCTCAAAGCTTCACGCCCAATAG
>Ga0272448_1002563_pt1 | contig 22561 bp, 26 predicted proteins | sample YNPCB0191_FD_202220 | JGI IMG/M metagenome (GOLD analysis project Ga0272448, IMG submission 202220) | Hot spring sediment microbial communities from Yellowstone National Park, WY, United States - YNP-CB-019-1 | ecosystem: Environmental > Aquatic > Thermal springs > Hot (42-90C) > Sediment... | reverse complement strand
CCCGAGTATTCTTCCAGCCTCTCTCGGACTGTAGCTGCGTTCCATACACTTACAATATCAAAACATACATTATAATATATTTTCAATTAACTGTTTATTACCCTCCACGGCTGAAGTTGAGAGATTCTCGGTTCTAGGCTTTTCAGCGGTTGATTTTTCATTGCCCTTTTTAGGCTCCCACATTATTTCGTTTCACCTTACAAGTGATGGGTGTTATTTAGCCGTCACAACATTATCCCTTGAGTCTACTGCCTGAAAAGGCTATAGGTTGTTTTAAACCTACAAACTACTAAACTACACAATAGAAAAACGACGCAGCAGCAAGGTTTACAACACCAAGGGCAATATAGAGTGGTTTATTGCATCCTTTAGGCGAAGACTGGACTTTAATTGGCAAACCCCATTCACGCTTTATCCAAATCATATCAGATTATTTCAGACCTTCCCTGTTTATCAATCCGCGTCAGCAATCCCTTTTTATTCAGCCCGAACCCTTTGGGAGGCATAGTGCTCACCTTCAATCATGTACCAGCCCCTTATCATAATTATCCCGAGCCCCTACTGCCACTCCTTTTTAATCGAATCCTGATTTGTTTTGACTCGGGGCATAACATCCTACGCAACTTGTTTTTAAATTTAAAATCATTGACAGCCTACCCAACGGTTAAAACCTTAAACTTTCGTGTCAAGCTTTAAAAATTGCAACGTTTATATAATTTTTTAAATTTTTTTCCTGCAATTTTTGCTTTTTTTAATTAAATTGAGTGCTGATATTATCCGATAATTGCAGAAAATTTCTAAATTGAATGTCCTTTTAACGAGAAATTTTCACCATAAGCTTTTTTAGCACCATGAACGCCATGATTAATTGGCATCATAAAATGGAGGGTTTTTGATGGCTAAATGTCCAAAATGTGGCAAAGAAGTTGCTAACCCAACTAAAACGTGGAAACTTGCCCCCAAGGGAAAGAAAGCATTGACAATTGGTCTTTTCAAGTGCCCAGCATGCGGTGCTTACTTCAGGGCTGCGGTCAAGTAGCCGCAAAAGCTCCCTTTTTTTATTTTGTTTATTTTATTTTTTCATTTTTAAAATTCCCTGAGGAGGTTTCATCATTTAGGGGTTCTTGAAGTTTTCATAATATCATATACGTCAACACGCCGCATTTCTAATAGGGGCATCTTTTTTCTGATCTCTTCTATTCTTTTTAGATCTATCTTGCCCGTAATCACACACTCATCACTTTTTGCCTTTGCCACTACTCTGCCCCAAGGGTCGATTATACAGCTATGCCCATAATACTTGTGATTCTGCCCCTTTATCTTTGCCTGATTTGCAGCTATTAAAAATACTTGGTTTTCTATCGATCTTGCCCTTAAGAGGGGCATCCAGTGCACCTTTCCAGTCTTCTCTAGAAATGCTGCAACGTTAACAATTAGGTCGGCACCCATCAAAGTTTCAGTTCTGAAAAGTTCAGGAAACCTGAGATCAAAACAGATGGTAAGACCTATTTTAACTCCGTAGAGATTAATAACCTCGGGCTTATTTCCCGCTTCGAAGACAGAAGTTTCATCGATGCCGCCAAACTTAAACAGATGCACCTTCCTATACTTTCCCAACACCCCCCTATTCGAGATTACGAAAGATGTGTTGTAGAGTTTTCCTCTGTCCAGCTCAGTTATGCTTCCCGCTATTATAGCCACGTTGTGTGATTTTGCCATTTTTTCAAGGACCTTAATAGAGGGACCATTCATATCTTCGGCATTTTTCAGATGCCCCTCTTTTGTCATTTGAGGTGGAAGATAATTGAAAAGTTCAGGCAGTACAATAAGTTCAGCGCCCTCATTAATAGCCTTTTGAACGAAATGAAGTGCTTTGTTGAGATTCCCCTCTTTATTTTCATTACTACTCATCTGCACAATGCCTACTCGCATTGGAGATCACATGACTAATAGTGACCCAAAAGATATAGATAGGTTTTCCCACAGAGGTGGGATTAAAAAATCTTTATATATTGGAGTTTAGTCTTGGTTTTGTCCATATTACGGAGGTGTAATGAATGCCGCAATGTTCACTATTCGAGGTGTATAAGACTCCTTCAGGAAATACCTACTACATATGCCACCGTCCCCCGTTCAATGAGGAAGGGACGATGTTGCCAAACGGAGAGATTCAGTGCCAGAAGTGCCCACATAGGAAGTAAAAATCCATCAAAATTTTCTTTTGGATTTTTTATTTCAAGTTGAAAGGTTTCCCGTTCCTTAATACTGGCTCTGGAACCTTTTCCTCCCATTTTTTGAGGAACTCTAAGTCTTCTCTCTCATCCCTCAACTCGTCTGGTAGCATGTGTGGAATGCTCTCAATTATCGGGTACCATCTGTTGCAATTTTTGCAGATCAGAAGACCTTCGTCGATCTCCTCCTTCTCCTCAAAGACTAAAAGTTCTAACGGAAAATATTTGCATATAGGACAAGCCAATATATCCAACAGTCTTCTTTTCAAGATGGCCACCACTAGGTTATTGATTGTGTAGATATATAAAAAAAGTGTTTCACGTTACTTGTGTAAATAACTTTAGAGCTTGCGGATGTATCTGTCTACTTCCCAGTCCGTTACCTGCATTCGGTAAAGATCCCACTCCTTTCGCTTGACAGATAGGAAGTTTTCAAAAGCGGTTTCTCCCAGTGCATCTTTCATGAAGCTGCTCCTTTCCATCTCGTCCAGCGCCTCCTTAAGCGACTCTGGTAGGGCGATGATGTTCCTTGCCTTTCGCTCTTCGTAGCTCATCTTATAGACGTTTAGCTCTGTAGGAGGACCTGGGTCAATTTTCTTCTTTATGCCATCAAGAGCGGATAATACGAGCACGGCAAACTGGAGATATGGGTTTCCTGCAGGATCTGGACATCGGATCTCGAACCTAGCAGCGTTGCGTCTGCCCCCAAAGTTTGGGACTCTTATCAAGGGAGATCGGTTTTTGTGGGCCCAAGCGATGTAGACAGGTGCCTCATAGCCCGGAACTAACCTTTTGTAAGAATTTGGCCAAGAGGCTAAAACGGCGCACATCTCTCTTCCATGAGCTAGTTGTCCTCCAATTGCGTATCTTGCTAATTCTGAAAGGTGCCCTTGGCTAGGGTCGTCTGAATAACATAGGTTCGTTTTGAGGTCGGTGCTCCAAAAGCTCTGGTGGGTATGCATCCCTGATCCATTCACTCCGTAGAAGGGCTTTGGCATGTATGTTGCCAAGTAACCATTTCTAGCAGCAACGACCTTTGTGACCATCTTCATTGTTATTGCTCTGTCAGCTGTTATAAGCCCTTCATCGTACTTGAAATCGATCTCGTTCTGCCCGGTCGCAACTTCGTGATGAGAGATCTCGATTTCTATGCCAAAGGCTTCGGCATAGTCAGAGATCTCCCTCCGAAGTTCGTCGGTAAGGTCACCAGGATGGTAGTCAAAGTAGCCAGCCATATCGATGGGGCTTGGGACTCCTCCATCTCCATTCTCCTTAAGAATGAAGAACTCCAGCTCTGGGGCGCACATGTAAGCCATCCCAGCATCTCTTAACCTAGCGAGCGCCCTTTCCAAAATATAACGTGGGTCTCCATCAAAACGTTTGTTGTCAGGCGTATAAACATCACAGATCAGTCTGCATGATGCTCTGTCCTTTGGTCTCCAAGGCAATATTGCAAATGTGGAGGGGTCGGGATAAAGCACCATGTCTGATTCTTCAATGGGGCGGTATCCAGTAATGGAGGAACCGTCAAAAGACTGCCCGCTATCAAATATGGATTCTATTCTTTTAGAGGTTACTGCAACACTTTTCAGGATCCCATTTATGTCTGTGAATTGCAATCTGACAAATTTTATCTGCTCTTCTTGAATCTTCTGAATGACTTCAGTTACTTTCTCTTTCCAGACCGCGTCCTTGAAATTTTTCAAGTCTTCCACCACTAATATTTCGTAGAGTTGGACCTTAAGCGTATATAAAACTTTCCCGCATTAAAATGAACATTTTATAAATTAAAAATAAAAAAAAGAGTTTTTTGTTTATTTATCTATGGTAAAGGTTTGTACATCACTTTTTGTTTGACCAAAGACCGTGGATGTTGCAGTACTCCCTTGCTTTTGTGATCTCCCCGGTAACTTCGAATAAAACCTCGGGCTTCATTCCGGGCTTAAGGAAACCAATCATCGTTGTATCGCTATTTATTATCTGGACCCATTCGATGTAATGCTTTTCCTCCATCGGGTGTGGCACTGACCCAACTTTTACTAGAGTGCCCTTCTCGGTCTTTTCGACGACTGGGACGTGCTTCTCTTTCCCTACATCGACGGTTTTCTCTTCCAGAAGTTTCATAGGTTCTCCGCAGCACACCAACTGACCAATCCCGGAGTGAAGAACCATAACGATATTGCCGCAGATCTCACATTTGTAGATTTGCAACCTCTCGGTGATAGGAATCACCACTTATAATATTAATTTAGGACTTTTATATATTGACTGGCCATAGCATAAAGGCGCATAGTGTGATAGAATTCCCTTCCCAGAGGGGCTTGAAAGACATAATAGGCTTTTGTGGGGTTAGACAAATACTTATAATCAACATGTCAATTTATAATAAGCCCCAGTTATTATTAGTAAAATTCTCGGAACAATTTATTTGTCTAGAAAAAAGAAACCACAAGAGGCAAACAAACCATGGAAAATCTCCTAGAAAGGGCAAAAGAACTGTATAATCAAAGATTTGGGGCGGAAAGTAAAATAGTTGATCTACATAGTAAGGAGAAAGTCATTATCGCTGAATTCGCTGGAAATGTTATAATGAGTTGTTGTTCTATTGACTATTTTGAGGATTTTTGTTTGCTTCTGGAAGAAGTCTGCAAGGTACCCCACGCAGTGTTCTCCATGCAAAAAGAACTTGAGAAGTACATTGTGAAAATAGCAAGGCTTGACTTTTTAGATGAGATAAGATCCGCAATAGAGAAATGTGAAACGATCGTGAATTTGAGGATGAAGGAATTCGAGGAAGTAGGCAAAGACGAACGCTCAGTATTTAAAGAGCTGTGTTTTTGCATACTGACCGCGAATTTTTCGGCCGAAGGTGGCATAAAGATACAGAGGTCAGTTGGTGACGGCTTTATAACGCTTACAAAAGAGGAACTTTCTGAGGAACTTCGAAAGTTGGGACACCGCTTCCCCGAGAGCAGAGCAGAGTATATTGTGGATGCTAGGAGGCTTTATGGGACTTTGCTTAACACAATTAGAGGATTTAGGTGCAGTAGCTCTGCGAGGGAGTGGTTGACTGAAAATGTAAAGGGGCTTGGCTACAAGGAGGCGAGCCATTTTCTGAGGAATATTGGCTTCAAGGACTTAGCTATAATAGATCGCCATATAATAAATTATTTAGAAAAAAAAGGTTTAATAGAAAAACCCAAAACTTTGACAAAAAGAAGATATCTGGAATGTGAAAGGATTTTGTCTGCAATCGCTGATAGGCTGGGAATTACAGTCGCCGAGCTGGACCTGTATATATGGTATTTAATGACTGGAAAGATCCTCAAATGAGTGGGGTTTTAAGGTTCAGTAATATTAAAAGCATATCAATTGTTTACTGTGATCAAAACGGAATTGTTGGAGGGAAATAGATGGAAGGAGTATTTGTTACCGCTATTAATTGTATGGATGGGAGAACTCAAATCCCAGTTATTGAATGGCTGAAGGGAAAATATTCCGCAGAATTTGTTGACATGATCACAGAGCCTGGTCCGATTAAAATACTATCAGAGAATAAAGACAAAGCGCTCATAAATTCCATAAAAAAGAGGGTTGAAATATCTGTAAGAAAACACAATTCGAAACTGGTTGCCATTGTGGGGCATTATGATTGTGCAGGTAATCCCGTGGATAAGAATATCCAAATTGAGCAGATAGCAAAAAGTATTGAAGTTGTTGAAAGTTGGAAATTCGATGTTCAGATAATAGGTTTGTGGGTTAATGAAAAATGGGAAGTCTGTAAAATTTAATAAATTTTTTATTATTATAATAAATAATTGCTTTTTTCTTATCAGTATAAAAAGTTGGAGACAATTATGAGATTCTGCATTTACTAACAAGTATAGGGGTTTTATTTACTTCGCAGACCCCAATCAAAAATTTGGTAGTTGACACTCTACATGCCAAAGCAGGGAGACTTTTGGTTCTTCAACAACTGTGAATTCATCATGCCAAGTTAATATCTGTCAACTCAGCCCCGATATTGGCGCATAGCACATAACCAGCTTTAAAATGTTCATGGCTTCTTTGCAGTCTGCGTTTCAGGAAGGTTCCAGTGCGGGCACTTATACCCCGACTCAAGCGAGCCCTAAATGCCTGTATTTATGGCATTTTTTGGACGTCCCTCTCGCACCTATTTTGGACTTTAATTCCAAGCTCTTTTGTTTTACATTCTAAGAATTGGCTAGCCATGTAGCATGGGGAAAACCTGTTCAGCTTAGCTAAATTTCTTAACTTTGTCGTTCCATCTTATCCCCTTGAGCCTCCCCAGAACTATAATTGGACGCCCCTCAGCGCTTTTTGGACTGCTGTACTACTTATTTTGTTTGCTATGCCGTTCGTTGTCCGCTTTTATTCACACCCAAGCTTCTTTATGGTCGTATAGGGTTTCTTGTTTGGGTTCGTGTAAAAGTTATAAAAGTTATAAATAAAAATAAGATAATATTGGTGCGAATTTTGAAGTTTGTTGTTATCCGTTCCTAGAACGTATGAGGCAGGCATGTGTAGTTTTTAAGTTTAAAACCTTGGGTTCATGTCGTAAAATAAAGGTATTCTCAAAACTCAGTGCGGGGGGAGGGATTTGAACCCTCGAAGGCCTACGCCAAAGGATAACCCATCTTATGGATCTTGAGTCCTTCCCCTTTAACCTGGCTAGGGAACCCCCGCCCAAAAGAAAAAATGTTCAAGGGATATTTAACTTTTAATGACCGGAGAAGAAATAAGACAACAAAAGAAAACCAACCATTACTGCGCCCATCAATATGAGAAATACATAACTCATTTTTTGCTGCTGCTTGTAACGTTTTGCCTCTGATTCGTATTTTTTGGCACACTCTTCTGAGCAGGTCTTTTCACCCTCAGGAATCGCATTTCCACATATAATACAGTGTGTATGTGGACCCCACTCCTCTTTTTTCTTCGACATTGGTTACACCCTTATGGCAACACAGTGGTGCCTATCTTCTCACCCACAATTGCCCTTAAAATATTCTTCGGATCTTTGCCATTTATGATCTTTGTCGTAATTTTTGAGCGTTGAATTATCCTTATTGCAACCTGATCAGCTAAATCGTATTCGCCTGCTCGCGCTCCTTGCGAATCCAACACACGTTTCAGCTCATCGATTTTTATGCTTTCGTAAAGTTTAGCAGAAGGATCTTTCTTTGGGTCTGCAGTATAAACGCCCTCCACATTAGTTGTGTTAATAAATAGTTTTGATCCGGTTCTTTCGGCCAGGACGCAGGATACGGCGTTTGTTGACTGCCCTGGCTGTAGACCGCCCATTACAACAATTTTTCCAGTTGAGAGAGCCAGCTCTAACTCATTGAAATCCTTGGGGACAAATGGACAAGCGACTTCGCCGAGGGCATGCGCAAAGATCTTGGCATGTAAATTTGCGATAGTGATTCCTATTTGATCACAGGTGGACTCGTCAGCCCCTTGCTCCCTTGCGAGTCTTATGTAGTAACGGGCTGGTGCTCCCCCGCCCACGACGACATAAGGCGAATGCCCAAGAGACTTTATCTCCTTTATCACATCTGCGTATGGTTTAAGATTGGGTTGAACTTCGAGGGAAGGGAAGAGTATGTGACCGCTGAGCTTTATGGTGACCTTCAACCCTCACACCAAGAAAAGTTAATAGTGTAAGTTATATAAAGGTTGAACGATTGCATAACCCGAGGCTGGCATAGTTGTCAGAGGTAAAGAGGAGTTCGCTTGAGCTATACAGACTTAAAAAGCTCGTTGAGGAGCTAGAATCTAAAGAGGGAAAGGCAACAGAGTTGGTATCACTGTACATACCTCCTGGCAGGCAGATCTCGGACGCCATGAACAACCTAAGGGAAGAATACGGGACAGCCGCAAACATAAAATCAAAGTCAACAAGAAAAAACGTCCAAGATGCTATAGAAAGCATAATGCAGAGGTTGAAACTTTTCAGGACGCCCCCTCCAAACGGGCTTGTGATCTTTAGCGGAGCTATTCCCAGAGGAGCACCCGGATCGGAGAAGATCGAAACTTATGTTATTGAGCCCCCAGAGCCTATTAGTATATATTATTACAGGTGCGATTCGAAATTTTTCCTTGATCCTATAAAAGAAATGTTGGTGGAAAAGGATGTGTATGGATTAATTGTCATGGACAGGAGTGATGCCACTTTTGCGCTTTTAAAAGGAAGAAAAGTGGAGATAGTTGAGACAATAACTTCAGGAATACCAAGCAAGCATGACGCTGGTGGGCAGTCCGCCAGAAGGTTTCAAAGACTCATAGAGTTGGCAGCTCATGAGTTTTATAAAAGGGTTGCCGAACATGCAGAGAAAATTTTCTTGCCTATTCAGAATCTTAAGGGATTAATAATAGGAGGGCCTGGACCAACCAAGAACGACTTTTACAATGGTAATTATTTACACTACCAGCTTCAGAACAAGGTTCTGAGTGTAGAGGATCTTGGTTATACCGAAGAGCCTGGAGTTTATGAGTTGCTGGAGAAGGCGAAGGAAGTTTTAAAGAATGTTGAGTTTGTTAAGGAAAAGAGGCTTGTGCAAGATTTCCTTAGCATGCTAGCAAAAAATCCGAACTATGTGACTTATGGGGAAAAAGAAGTTCGTGATAAACTTGAGAAAGGGCTGGTCAAAACACTTTTGATCTCGGCAGGTATTGAAAAATATAGGGTTAGGTTCAAGTGCCAGAGTTGTGGAGCTGAAAAAGAATTAACACTCGTGAAGGAAGAGATGCTTGCAAAGGGTGGCAAGGAAACGTGTGAGAAGTGTGGCGGAGTTATGTATGAAGAGGAGTCGAGGAGCATTGTGGATGAGCTTGCAGCTTTGGCAGAAAAGACGAATGCCCAAGTCGAAGTTATATCAACAGAGACTGATGAGGGAAAGATGCTGTTGGGATCCTTTGGAGGAATAGTTGCATTGCTCAGGTACGCGGCGCAGGAGTAGAAGCAGAAGATGCCATCTTCCTTGATTTTTCAATTGCTGCCGAAATTGCCTGAGAAATGATCTCTGCAAGCCCTTTTGAGTCCATAATTTTCAGGGCCTCTTCTGTTGTACCCCCTGGCGACGCCACAGCGCTGATCAGTTGCTCAAAGGACTCTTTGGATACCAAAGCCATTTTGCCAGATCCTTTGCAAGTTTGAGCAACCATCCGTCTGACAAGATCTCGACTCAAGCCATATTTTATACCGATCTCTTCCATTATCTTCATTAGTAAAAAGAAGTAAGCAGGTCCACTCCCCACTATCCCAGTTACGACGTCCAATAAGGATTCGTCACGCACCATAAAAGCTAAGCCAACACTATCTAAAATGGATTTTACGACCACTAGATCTTCATCGGTGATTTTATTGCTAGGTACAAATACTGAGGCGGATTCGTTTACTGATGCGGCTATGTTCGGCATTGCCCTTACTATTCTTGAATAGCCCCCAAGAGCGGATTGCAGAGTCGAGAGACGGACGCCTGCAGCTATCGATACAACCAAAGGCTTAAAAGTTGGATATGCTCTCATTACTGTTCCGAGATTTTCCAAGAGTTGAGGCATATCTTTGGGCTTCACAGCCAGTATTACTACATCGCAGGATGCAATCTCTTCGAGCGAGCTTGCTGTCTTCAAACTTTTTTCTCTTGCAAGTTCGGATCTCTTCGCATCAGTATCGTAAATCAGCACTGAATCAGGTGAGATCAAGCCTGATCTAATAGCACCATCAATTAGGGATGAACCCATTCGACCGTATCCAATTATCCCGATTTTCAACTTTTCATCTGATTTCTTAACTGGATTAGCTCCTTTCATACCAATCTACACTCTGCCAAGACGTTCAGTCCAAGCATTTTCTAATTTTTTGTGGAGGAATGGCTTCGCCATTTTTCCTATGTAATCAGAAACTTTCTGACCAGAGCCTAACAGGATGTACTTTGTAGTTACCAGTCCTTCGAGCCCAACAGGACCCCGGGCATGTATCTTATTTGTGCTTATTCCTACTTCTGCGCCCAGTCCATATCTATAGCCGTCGCTGAATCGGGTGGAAGCGTTATGGATGACGGTTGATGAATCAACCATAGTTAAGAACTTCCGGACTGTTTGCAAATCCTCGCCGATTATGGAATCCGTATGATGCGACCCGTATTTATTTATGTGGTTTATTGCCTCATCAACCCCGTTGACCACTTTGACAGGCAGCACGAGATCCAGATATTCAGTCGACCAATCCTCTTCTGTCGCAAGCTCGGCAGGGATCCCTGATGAGAGTAGGATTTCCAAAGTTTCTGGACACCCCTTAATCTTTACTTTACTTTCCACAAGGCGTTTCGCAATTTCTGGTAGCATAGATTTGGCAATAGGTCTGTCAACGAGCAGGATCTTCATAGAATTGCAGGCTGCAGGATATTGCACCCTTGCATCGTGACATATCTCTATGGCTTTGCTCTTATCGGCAGAACGGTCTACATAAACGTGACATATCCCCGAGGAGTGCCCTAATACTGGAATCCTGGTATTTTCCTGAATGTACCTTACAAATTCATTACTTCCGCGGGGGACTATCAGATCCACCAAACCCTCCATTTTCAATATTTCGTTAATAGCTCTTCGATCTTCCACAAGTTGGATGCACCCATCAGGAAGACCCTCCGAGAGAAAAGCATCCCTCATTATGGAAAACAAAGCTGCGTTTGAGGATTTTGCCTCTGAACCTCCCTTCAGGAGCACAGCATTTCCAGCCTTTATGCAGAGTGAAGCGATTTGAGGGAGAGCGTCGGGCCTGCTCTCAAAGATTGCAGCGATTACGCCGAATGGAACTGTGACTTTGTAAAGCTCTAGTCCTTCATCCATTTTTATGGAGTATAAGTTTTTACCGACAGGATCCTCAAGATCTGCTACCTTCTCAACCATCCTAGATATCTCTTCTATTTTAGATTCATCGAGTTTGAGGCGATCAAGGAGCGGTTTAATTATCTTGCCCTCCCTCAGAAGGGATTCCCCCGCCTCCAAATCAACCCTGTTGGCACGAAGTATTGCCTCCTTATTTTTAGTTATGGATCTTGCGGCAGACCTTAAGGCTCTATCTTTTACCTCTCGAGGGATGTTGGCTAATTCCAAACTTGCTTTTTTAGCTTGGGCGACCTGAGAATATAGATCCAAGTCGGTCACATCACTCCCCCTCCTGCAATGAATAATGTCCCCACTCTATCTCCATGAAGAATTTTTTCAAGAACCTTATCTGTTGAGCTGTTGGCTATCACCATTGGTATTCCGGCTGACATCACTATTTTTGCGGCCTTGAGCTTTGTTGCCATCCCCCCAAAACCGCTGTGGGAAGTTTGTACTAGGCGCTCTATATCGGGCGTAACATTCGTGACACATGAGATAAGTTTTGAGTTTGGATTATTTGGATCGCCCGAGTAGAGACCATCTACATCAGAAAGAATCACTAGGAGATCGGCTTGCATGTATTTTGCGACTAGTGCAGACAGGGTGTCATTGTCTCCGAATTTTATTTCATCGACGGCAATGGTATCGTTCTCGTTTATTATAGGAAGAACCCCCAATGAGAGAAGAGTGTTTATCGTATTCATTAGGTTTCTAAGCCTTCGCTTATTCTTGAAGTCGTCCCAGGTAAGTAAGATCTGGGCGACCTTGTGACCTTTTTCAGCCATAGTATCACGGTAGGCCTCCATGAGTACAACTTGCCCGATTGCTGCCAAAGCCTGCAGGCTTGGCATGCTCCCATTTTTGTTTTGGTCTCGCATCAATGCCCTTCCTGCCTTTATAGCACCGGATGATACCAATATGACATCTACGCCTTTGTTTCTTACGGCAATTATCTCATCACATAGTGACTTTATTTTTTTAATGTCAAGAGAGCCCGATTCGTCTGACAGAGACGAGGCTCCTATCTTCACAACAATGAGCTTAGATGCCCTCAGGTCTCGTCTGCATTTTTCTTCTTGCTCTAAAGTTCCAAGAGCCGAGGACATAAAATCACGACTTTAAAGGTGCAGCACAAATATATAAGATTTAGAACTAGTTTTCCGCATTTGGACGCGGTTTTCTAGTGCGGAAACGGGTATAAATACTGGACGCAGACTGTCAAGAGATGGATTATGGTTGTAAAGAAAAGTTGGCGTGACAAGTTACTGAGGAATAAGGGACTCTCGAGGGTGGAGCCGATCCCTGAAAAAAATGAGAAAAATGTGGGGGAAGGGACTCTCGTAATTCCTTCACCCCTAGAGGTGTACGAGATGATGGCAAAGGTTCCTGAGGGCAAGGTTGTTACCATAAGCGAGATAAGGTCAGCGTTGGCAAAGAAGCACGGTGCGACGATAGGTTGCCCGCTCACAACGGGCATCTTTGCATTGGGTAGCTGCAAATGCAACCGAAGAAGAGGCGGCGGCAAAAATGAAAAAATGCCATATTGGCGTACTTTGAAGAGTGGCGGTGAAATAAACGAAAAATACCCAGGTGGTATTGAGAGGCAGAAGCTGTTACTTGAAGCCGAGGGGCACAGAGTTCTCAAAAAAAGGCAGAAAGTGTGTGGTGGCTAACTTTAATGAGTCGCTTTATCAGCTTTGATTTCTAAGTAGTTTTCTGGTTTGCGATCTAACATATTTTTAAATTAGATGATATAGAAGAGTATTGCTACACCAGGTGAAGACAATGAGTGCTTCAGAAATTTTCGAGTCCGCCTCAAAGAGTCCACTTCTTAAAGATCCATACGTCGAAAAAGTTTGGAACCTGATACAGGACAAGAGCCTTTATGAAAAATCACCAGATCATTTAAGGTCATTGCGTAGGAGTTTACTTAGGGAGTGTCTTGATTTTTTCTCGCGCCGTAGCGATTATTACCCACAGCTCTTCGAGAGGCTAGGAGTATCTCCTAGAAATGCTGAACTAGAAGATCTGGCAAAATTAGCCATCCCTTCTGACGTTCTTAGAGGCGAGGGGCATAAGCAGTTTTTGATCAAGGATGTTGACCAAGGTGGAGAGAATTTTATGTCAAGCGGGACCACAGGTAAGGAGCCCGTGAGGGTCTACAGGAGTCCCTTGGATTTAGCGATTATGATAATAGCAAACACTATACTCTTCGAGCATATTTACGGAGATTATTTGGAGCCAGGTAGAGGGATAGCCCTATTTATGGCAGCTCCGGAGCTCAGGCATAGGTTAAATTTCGTCGCGTTTGTTCATCTGACCCTCGAGAACAAGAGGATTCCATTACTGTATGGTATGAATTTAGTGCAGAGTTCGCAAGGGGGAAGCGCATGGCAGAAACTTGAGCCAAACAAAGAGGCGCTCATAAAATTTCTGAAGAGTAAAGAGGAGCCAAAACTTTTTTTCACGGCACCAGCCGGTGTCCACTTGATGAGCCAACGTTTTGAAACAATGAATCTGATAAATAGAATTATGTACAAGCTATTGACAGGGGCCCCCCCTGTTAATCTCGGTAAAGGAGGGGTAATAGTTACAGGGGGAGGGTCAAAAGGGTACGACCTTCCAAAATATGATGTGATTGTTGAGAAAGCAAGGAGATACTTCACTGCAAAAAACAAGAACGGCGAAGATTTGCCAGTTCCGTTCATGGATGTTTTGGGAATGACTGAGACATTGACGGCTTTGATAGCCAAATTTGGGGCACACGGTATGATTCCCACACCACTCACCGAGGTATTCTTATTGAACCCCAGAACATTTGAACCCTTAGAAGAAGGTTCAAATGAAGGGGTTTTGGGCATATTTAATCCATTTGTAACTTCATGGTTTGAGTGCTTTTATCCTGGAGATATAATGCAGGTGAGCCCTTGGGATGGATATTATGGAAGGCAGTTCCACTACGTGAGGCGCCTGACAGTTGAAGAGGGCTGGGACCTTCAGAGAGCATGCGGCGGAACCCTAGAGGAATTGATGCGAAGAAAATAGGCGAAAAATTATGCGTGTGAACCCAAACTTCGTTGGAACGCTTGACACGGTGGTTAGAGTCTTAGGAGACTTAGAGGTTCAAGAGATAAGCGAGCTTGGTATTCAACAGCTTTTTTCAAAGGCGCCGGATGTTCAAAGAAAACTTTCTGGATTGAATGTTGAGGATAGGATACAAGTTTTTGAGGATATGGGCAAAATCTGGGAGGAAAAACTTAGAAAAGGTCAGTTGAACGCACTAAAAAAAGTGCTTTCTGGATCTACTGGCTACAGTGAGTCACTAATAGAACAAGAATTGACACTTGTGCGTTCAGTATTTAATGGTGAGAGTCTTAGGAGAAGCCTCGAGGCTTCTTTTGGAAATCTTGAGGCGCTACTGAAATTTGTTGAGATCTCTAAAGGCGAGTACAAGAGGTATTTTCCGGCAGGTCCGGTTTTCATAATAAGCTCAGGGAATTCTTTAATCCCTCCGCTCATCCCTACGACAATATCGCTTTTAACTGGAAATATGACGATTTTGAGGCCATCTATTTCTAACTACCACGGGGTCATTGAAGTTTATAATACCCTTAGGACCATGAACTCGGACAACGCAAGGCTGATGTCTGAGGGGCTCGCAATAAGCTACTTCACACATGAAAGTCCCTCCCTTAGGTATTTACTTACAAAGGCTAAGGTAGGTGTTGTAAATTTCTGGGGAGGTGACCCCGCCAGGGTGGAGGTCAGTAAGTTGGTCTCTGAGAACCCGCACCGTCCCCGCTTGATTGTAAACGGACCCCTTACAGGTTCTGTTATCATAGATGAGGTTTCGGCAAATGAAACAGTAGCAGACGGTCTCGCAAAAAATGTTGTGCTCTATGATCAGCAACTTTGCAGTTCGCCCACATCGGCAATTTTTATAGGTTCTATTGAAAAGGCAAAAGAATTCGTAAATCATATGGCTGCATCTTTGAACAAGTATGGTAGCATTTACAATGCCAAATTGAGTGAGAGTCAGATATATTTACTACAAAGTGCTCGCAGGATCTTTCAAATTAAAGGGTCTATTGTCTATTCCTCTAACGACCCACAAAATATGTGGACAGTGGTGCTATCAAAAGGTAAGAGAGTTCTGGACGAAGTTGTTTCTACGGTTACCGGCTTTAACATTTATTTCCGAAGGAGGTTTATCGAGATCGTTGTTGTTGACAAGTGGCATGATGCGCCCACTTTTATTAGGGAATTACCTTACTGCAGAGCTTTTACAGGAGTGGACAAAGTGCAAACCGTTGGGCTCGCGGTTTCGGATGAAATTAAGCATGATCTTTTGGAGGATTTGGTAAATTGCGGCGTCTACCGGATTGTTCCTGTTGCGGACATGTACCTGAGGAGCCCGCTGGAACCCTATGACGGTTTAAACATCCCATCGTCCTTTACATACATTATCTACATGAGAGACCGGACATTAGACTTCAATGTGTGATGAATTTTGGAGGAGAGGCTTTGGCAAAGGTAGATTTTAGAGATGCTAAGGTTTTAGTTACAGGTGCGTCAGGTTTTTTGGGGACCCACCTCGTCAGGGAGTTGGTAAGGCAAGGGTATTCAGTAGTGGGAATGGTAAGAAAGACAAGCAACATCAGAAGACTTGAAAACCTAGGGGTGGAAGTTAAGTTTGGAGATCTTACAGACAGTGCCAGCCTCGTCGAGGCAACAAAGGGCATAGATGTTATAGTGCATCTTGCAGCATACTACACATTTTCTGGAAAAAGCGAACTCTACATGAAGGTAAATGTGGAAGGCACTAAAAGTCTATGTGAGGCGGCAGTAAAGAACGCGGTTAAGAGGATCTTTTACTGCAGCTCAACCGAAGCCATAGGACCAGTTAGCAGACCCCCAGGTGACGAAAACACGCCACCAAATCCACAGTACGAGTACGGAAGGTCTAAACTCATGGCAGAGAATATTGTGAGATCGTTTGCTGTGAGGGGGCTCGAATATACAATCATAAGACCGACTGGAATTTATGGTCCAGAAAATGTCGACGATGTCTCTTATTGGTTTATAACTTCTTTTGCAAAGAAATCATTGGCAACCCGTATTATAGTGGGAGCCGGTCAAAACCTGATACAATTTGTACATGTTCAAGATGCGGTACAGGGGTTCCTTTTAGCACTTAATAAGTTGGATACATCCAAAAATCAGACCTATATTATCAGCGAGGATAGGGCGTATACATATAATGAAGTCTATAAGATACTCTCGGAAATATGCAAAATCGATCCACCGAGCGTCCATATTTCACCTCTTCTTGCAAAGCTTCTAATCGCGCCTGTGGGATTTGTCAAGAGACTTCTCGGTGACGAGAACTTCATGTGGCGAGTGAGCACCATCGACTCTGTAACCACTAATCGTGCTTACAAAATAGAGAAAGCCAAGAAAGAGTTAGGGTATGGACCAAGATACGATCTAAAAAAGGGACTGGAAGAGACCGTAAAGTGGTACAGGGATAAAGGGATGATTTGACAATAGTCCAAATAATGTAAATTTTCAGGAACACTCAGAACAAGAGTAAGCGAGTCCTAAACGGCATGGAAGCTTTCACTTAACCTCAAATCTCCATTAGAAAAGGATTCATATGGAGGCATAAAAATCATTGCCATGAATTAATTTTTCTTGAATGCCTTATTTTAATCTAAGACACAAAGTTGTCAGTCCATCTAAACATAGGGGAGAAAGTTCGCCGATAGATTCTTCTTTTAAACATAAAACCTGCAAATCACATTTTGGACATATTTGCTTTCTCATATCGTTAATGGTTAAATCCAACATTCCCTTATTTCTTAAGATTTCATAAACAAGTTTCAAATATTTACCTTCGGCGATTCGAGGAACTCCATATTTAGCACCATTTAGCCCCTTTTTAATGGTCCATAATTCGTAGAGCCTTTTTGATCCCTTTGAGGAATTGCATTTAGAACATATCCAAACGATGTTCTTCTCATTGTTCGGTCCATTTAAGGAACGCGGAAATAGGTGATCTATGGTAAGGTTAACCTTTGAGCCGCAGAAAATGCATTCGGCTTTCTTCTCCCTTTCTTTCACGTATTCTCTTATTTCGTTCCAGAAGATCTCACCATCCCGAAGTTGCTTGAACTTTCTCATTATGAAGCCCCAATTTCTTTTACCCATGCCAGCAGATTCTGCAATGATTTTTGCATATTGCCAAAAAATCTAATCTCTGACAGTTTTAACCGCAAGTGGGGGCATTGTTCTCCCCAATTTTGAGAGGTGCTTATGGATATTTATCAATTGTCTAATCACAACATTTTAGACGTTTTAAATTAGGTATCAACAGATGCCGAAGTGCACCTACTTCAAAATGGGCGGAATATCATCGGAGAATTCCATGGAAGGTTTTAGATATAAAGTCAGAGGAAATATAGGAGTATCGAGGAAGAAAGGAGAGGTTTATGGAAAAAATTGAGAGACAGAAGTGGTTAGTGGTTAAATGTTGGTCAAATGACAATATTGAGTGTGAGGTGGATGAAGGAGACGCTTTGGAGGTAATGGAGCGCCAGGAACACTATTGGAACGATGTAGCCTTAATTCCTCTGGAAAAAGTGTTGGAGGCAATTAGAGACTACCAAAGGACCAATAAAAATCCAAAAGATCCAGTTCAGCGAAATGAGCGTTAGTCTGTAGAAGAAAATTATAAAAAAGTAGAATTCCAAATTTTGAGGGGTTATTTTGTGGATCTTTACAGCTCAAAATTTTTAGGTAAGTGCAAGTTCCAAGGAAAAGTTGTGGCAGTTCAGATTTTGAACTCTGGACTATTATTGAATAGCGCCAGGTACAGCTTCATAAAAAGATCTAGGAATTCGTGGGCGGCATGTGTAGTCAAAAAGAAGGTTCTGTCGCCCTCGTTCATCCGAGAGATGTAACCTTTTGACTCCAGAAAGTTAAGGTATTCTTGGCCTATCTTTGAATTCAGGTCGCAGCGCTGGATTATAGAGGTAAAGAGTCTCGGAGTTTTACAGTATGTCAAGATCTCCCAGAAAATCTCATACTGGGTTCTTTTGCCGCGCATTTCATTTGCCCTCCATTAGAGAGGAGAGCTCTTTCTCAGCGAGAGTGCTGCCCTGGATCCTAACTTCCCAACAGGAGGAGTATTTCTGAAAAGATCGGGGAATATAGAGCCCTACCGCTCCAATCCCCAAATTTATTAGAGCCGCAACAAGGGAGGTTGCCAGTAATAGGCCATCAGCCGGCATGTTAAGGACTAGTTGAATCAACACAAATATTCCGTTTATAATGAAGCATATCGCGGCCACCTTGCACAGTAAAATGAGCTTTGATATTGTGGATTTCTTGGCACGGTATTGAGCCATCGTTCGGACTATCAATGTTGTTAGAGCTTCGCCATTTGCGCCTTTTTTTACTTTGGAGTACTCGTCCTTAATTTCGTTTACGCCGTCCATGATTTCCACGCCAGACAAGAGCCATTTGATGGTAAAAGGAAAAGCCAAAAATCCTATACAAGCAGGTATGAGGGATACAGGAGACCATTGGTTAATAAATGTCAAGATGTTGGTCACGCCAAGGGCCACTGAGAGTCCCATTGCTATAGCGCCGAAAACCAAGCTAATGAATGTTAAGGAGTAGAAGCTTTTTAGCTCCCTTGCAAATTTAATCTCGGCATTTCTTTCCATTTTAGTTACCTCAAACCATAAATGGCGGGTATTAAAGTAAAACTTTATGAAACATTCTTACATACATGTTTTACACATACGTATTCTAAGAGTTTTTCTAAATTCTAGATCTCGTTTTCCTCAGATCCAACATCTTAACAAAATGTATAAATCACGAAATTATTTTAGTCCAAGCGAGGGCACACTACAATGAGTTTCACCGCAGTATTGTTAAACATTATAGTCAACATAATGGTTATAGCCCCCTTATTATGGATCTCCGGAAGGTTGCTTGTAGGAAAAGAGAAGGCAAAATTCACGGATGCCATCTCTGTTGTTGTTTTAAGTGTGATTCTAAGCGGCATCGTTAATTTTTTTGTGGGTGGCTTATTGGCTGCACTGATCATGTTTATAGTTATATTGGCACTTATCAAGCACTTCTTTGACTGCGGGTGGTTAAGAGCATTTGCTATATCGATCTTTTCAGCGATTATATTCTTAGTTGTGCTTACAATAATGGCTATAATAGGAATTGGAGTATTGAGGCTGTTACTCTAGAATTTAACAAATTTACGTTATTTTTAAATTCATGGTGCTGTTCAATTGCAAGCTATAATTGTGCCGTGAACGCAACTCCATCCCCTCCTTCAAGTAAAAGCATTTCCATGAACTTCATAACGCACCGGCTCTGTGTACCTCACCAGTACCAGAGTCAGCATGCTCCTCAACCCCTTCTCTGACCAGCGCATCCACCTGTTCTTGCTCCTCTTCGATACCTCAACCATAAGCCTCTCTATAACATTCGAGGAGTATGGGATGCGCATACCCTCCATCGCCATCTCCGCGAATGCGACCATCATCCTCGCGTTCCTCCTTATGAAGGAGGCTGCATTGCGGTAGCCCTTGAAGAAGAGCATTTTTGCAAGCCTCTCCAGCTCCTCAATTGTTCTCCTGATCATCCCCCTCAGCTCCTCTCCCTCAACCCTCCCTTCACCGCATTCATGTGAAGAGGGCACCATTCATCTTTTTCTTTTGCTTCTGCTCGGTTTCGAGCCTCTCCCTCCTCCCCATCCATCCCTTCCACAGCTCATATGTGACGAGCCTCACAGCATGGAGTATGCAGAGATGCCTCCTCTCTGCGCCCATCCTGTTAAGCTCCCTGCCCCCGTCGGAGACCAATACACTCATCTCTGAACCCTCCAATTTACGCCAACCCAAGTTTACGCCTATGTGGACCAAGCTCCTCTTCCCATCACTCCATGCCACCGCCACATCCACCTGTCATCTCCCTTTTCCTGATCTCCCTTAACCTCGGTCGAGTCCGCAAAGGTTGTGCCCTTGCCAGCACCATGAACCTCCATCATTATCCCCTGCTCTCCGAACGAAAATGTGGATGACCCCCTTAGGAACATAAACCCCTGTCATTCTCCTGAACTGCTCGCTCCTATAGTTGTATGACTCCTCCTACCCAGGTCGGTGCACCTCGCTACAACGACCATTGAGTACTTCCTCCCATTAACCCCTAGCTCCTCTCCATCGCAGATTCGAGCAGGGTGGAAGCCTATATTGCTGGTAAAATCAATTCTTATAGAGGCTTGCTCTGCCTCCTTTCTTGTTTTGGTTCACAACACAAGGAGCGGGTAAGCTCCTAATCTAGCCTACGACTGAACGCCAACAATTCTTTAGATTCAGCGATAAAGTCCCAGATCAATGTGGAGATACATTGTGTAAAGTTCATTTTTCCTACATCTTTCGGTATTTTTTGATGTGGTTTGTTTGTCCAAAATCTCGAATGACTCCAAACCAAGATAGGCAAGAGTGGTTCTAGCGTTTGACATAGGGCTTTCTCAAGGTTTTGAAACATAATCCCAAGTCTCGTATGGGATTGCGTTAACGGGGTGGTGGCTTATAAACTGTCCTTGCAGATAGTCCCTGAATGATGGAAGGGTGAACACTAAAACAGATGTACCTCCGAGCGCTGAAGGGGGCTGTGTGCAATAATCTCCTGACTTCAGCCGTGGAGAGTGTCAACCTCCTCCTGCAAATGAACTAGCCGCGACTGTCGCAGCCTCCGCCGTCCCTAAAATCCAAGGGTTTTTCTACCCGACTTTCGCTCAAATGCCCTTTCCCAGCACCGAAAAATGGACAACTTTTTCATCCATTTACTTTCAATCCTCGTTTTAATGGATTCTTTATTGAAACTAGGGGAGTAATACGGGATTAGTTGCAACTAATAAGCAAAATAACCATAACAACAGCCCAAGACAGAGCCATAGAAACACTAAACATAATGACCGCCGTGAAGTGAGTTGGCGCCTCCATAAAGGAATAAAAGTATGGACGAAACAGTCATTGTTGTTAAAGCATGTAAAAACAACACATGTGATTTCTTACCAACTTTTTCTGTTAGTGAAAGACTAGACTTTTCTATATAGCATAATAAAGACGTAGGATAAGCATTGGTTGAGGGTGGGTGGCATGGAAGAATATGATGTAGTTGTTGTAGGTGGCGGGGTGGCTGGCTCTGTTGCTGCAAGGTTTGCTGCAAAAAGAGGTTTTAATACCTTGTTAGTTGAGAAGCTTAAGACTCCGAGGAACAAGGCTTGTTCTGGGATTCAGTTCGAGTATTTTGAGAAGCTTATTGGGGAAAAGATACCACGCGAAAAACTTTGCAGAAACAAACTCTTTAATGTAGAGATAGTAACTCCGAAGGATAAAGTTTTGAAAGGTAGAATGAAGATGCTGAACTTTTGGAGATCCACCTTTGACAGTTGGCTTAACTCGTTGGCGGCGGATGCTGGCGCAGATTTTCGCGATGATACCTCACTAATCGATTTTGTTGAAGATAAAAACGAGGACAAGATAATTGTTAAAGTTTTGGAGGAAGGAAAGCAAAAGGAGGTTAAGGCGCATTATCTTATTGGCGCCGACGGAATGCTTTCAATGGTCAGGAGAAAAACGCGACCTCAAGATTTTGACAAGAAAGCTTCAGGAGCAACAGTAAATTATTATTTTGTTGGAGAGGCAAACTTGGATCCCAACACGCTTTACATGTTCTACAAGCGAGAATTTTGCCCCCTAATGTTTGCGTGGGTTTACCTGAAAGATGACAAGTGGGTGATTGGAACAGGCGCCGACAAAAACCCCTTAGAGTACGCGGAAAGATTCTTCAACTATGTTAAGGAAAAATACGGGCTTCGCGGTGAAATCGTAAGAAAGGAAGGATTCTCCTCAACATTAAAAAGCACGGTATACTTGGGAGGGGGGAGGACATTGCTGGTGGGGGATTCCGCGGGATTAGTTGATTTATATCGGGGCGTGGGGATGGATAATGCCGCCCTAAGTGGACGCTTGGCAGTTAAAGCCATAACAAAGGCTGAAGAAGAAGGCTTAGAAGCTGCAAAAGTATACGAAAACCTAATGAAAAAAGTTATTCGGAAAATAGAGGTAAATGCGAAAAAGCAGATGAAAAGGCTTTCATCAAACGATGAACTCGAAAAAAGTTTGTCGCCGATAAACATGCTTAAAGGAGGGCTATACATGCTCATAGCCAATGAAATAAACAAGATATTGCCACCAGAAAAACTCCTATTCCTCCCACCATAAACCAAACAATCACCATTTCTATTAATCGTCTTTAATGGAATGTTGTACAGGCGTTAATTGAAAGGAAGCCTCTGAACTCGAATCGTAGTTGGAGTGGACCGG
>Ga0272448_1002562_pt1 | contig 22574 bp, 27 predicted proteins | sample YNPCB0191_FD_202220 | JGI IMG/M metagenome (GOLD analysis project Ga0272448, IMG submission 202220) | Hot spring sediment microbial communities from Yellowstone National Park, WY, United States - YNP-CB-019-1 | ecosystem: Environmental > Aquatic > Thermal springs > Hot (42-90C) > Sediment... | reverse complement strand
CCGAGAGGCATTGCAGTTTATGCTGAAGCAGCCGATAGGAATGTGCGACGCAAGAGAAAGAAGATTGCTAGGTTTATCAGGCAAATTATTCTCTTCCAACTTAAACAGATCGGGGTTAACTGGAAGCCCGATGATCCACTAACTAAAGAGGTATTCGGTGAGGATGCGAATGTTAATCAACAAGTCCTTTCAGTCTTGGCAGATGATCATTTACTAGCAAAGCTTGATATTGAAGTTGAATCGCTTTCGATCAATAAAGTACAAATGAAACAGGATGCACTTGATCTACTTGACACCGCCCTAAACAGTGAGAGACTTCATCCAGGTCTATTAAACTTACTAGAGATTTGGAAAGATACACTTCAAAATGGTTTTGGCAAGAAAGATGCTGATCGTTATTTAACTTCGATTCAGGAAATCCAAAAGAAGGGAGTTCAACAATTTATTCAGCAAATCTCACAGACTAATCCGGAACTAGCAGGAGCAATAGCACAAGAAATAAGCAAGCAAGCAACTCCAGCTTTGGGTGTTGGCACTTCGGGACAGGGAGTGCCAACTCCAATACCCAATGGCCAGATAGGACAAGGAGGTGGAATGCAAAATGGGTAAATATAAAGAGAGACTTATTCAGAGAGCAATCAAAAAGCCAGGGCAACTACAAAATAGGCGCTAGGGCTAGATTTGCTCTCATGCTTAGAAGATGGAGGAGAAAGTAAAATGCCAAAATGGGCGGAACGAATGCTTGAAGAGGAAGCTAGAAGGAAAGGCCTCAAAGGTAAAAGGAAAGATGCCTATGTTTATGGAACCTTGAGGAATAAATTTGGCTGGAGACCAAGCACTCAAAAAACATGAGTCAATTACCCAATCCCAATTCAGGGAAACCATTCGATAGGATAATCAAAGACCAGAATGGTCAAGATCTCTACGGAATACGGAATGAAAATACCAGTGAAGAAGAGATTGTTCATATTCCTACCAATCAATCTAACCACAAATATTGGAAACCAGAGAAAGTCTTGGACCCTACGGGTTGTAAGCACGAATTTACCATCACAGATATAGGAAAACGGGAGGTGGAATGCTTAAATTGCCATCTAGGGACAACTTTTATTGTGGGAGTTAACTTCTCTGAGACCAAGGGCAAAACTTATATCACTTTAAAAGGCAAAAAGTACCCAGTCAGGCTCAAACCCTTATAATCCCCAATCTTATTTGTTAATTTCAGGCTAGAACCCCCTAATTGGTTTTCTTACCAAAGAATAACCCTTTTAGGGACTCTTAGGAGGGGGTGATTAACATAGATACAGATAATAACAATACGGCGAGTGCAGATACTCTCGTAACGACAAGTGATGAAGGTAGTACAGCCTCCACACCCGTTACCAGTACAACGACAGAGCCAGAATCAGATAGTTCGGGTCAATCCCAAGATGGAGTTGAGGCAGGGAAACCCGAAGACTTGGGAAAATCGGAAGATACATTTTTCGACCCCAATCAAGTGCCTGAAGAGTTGAAACCTGCGTATAAGCAGATGCAAGCAGCCTTTACCAGGAAAACGCAAGAAATTGCTGAAGCCCGTAAAGCTGTAGAGTCTTTAAAGACTAAAGCGGAAGCATACGACAAGTATCAACATCTTATTCCGATTGTGGAGGAGATGCTTTCCCCACAAAACGCACAAAATCAAGTTGACCCCGATTTACAAGCTCTAGAAATGGAGCTGAAAAGGGAGGGGTACTCGGAAGATGCAATTAAGATGATGCAACTTGGAGCAAAAGTAATTTTGAACCGGTTGGATCAGAAGAATCAAGCGTCTGAACAACAAAAACAACTTGAAACAGGTATCTTAGAGGCAGAAAAAGTCGACCCGAGGTTGAACGACGAGAAGTTGACTTATCAACTTAAGGACGGAAGAACGATAACCTTCGGTGAGATGGTAGCCAGGGTGGTCTTTTCAAATCCAGAATGGACGAAGGACCCAGTTGGAGCTACGAGAGAAGCCATTGATACAGTTGATGCGCTTATTGGGAAGGCTAAAACAGAGGGCAAGGAGGAACTATCTAATTCGGCTAGAACTAGAGCCACTAAGTTCCCCAGTGTCAATTCATCCCCCCAGTCGGCGGCTGCAAACTCACAGCCAAAATCCATTCACGAGGCGGCTGAAGAAGCCAAGAAAGAACTCGGAATGAAATGATTTGAATCCATTTATCAAATGGGTTTGCGAAAGGGGGTGAATATGTAAAATGGCAGACGTAAATATGGGGTTGTTGTTATCAACGACCTTGAAAAAGTACAGAAAAACTCTTGTTGACAATATTCACAAGAGTAATGCCGTGTTCTTCTACCTCAAACAAAATGGGGGAATAAAAGAAGAAGATGGAGGAGAACGCATAGTTCAGCCTTTGATGTACGGTAAAAACGATACAGCAAGGTCTTACTCTGGTTACGAAATCCTTGATGTCACACCTCAGACTGGTATTGATTCCGCAGAGTTCAATTGGAAACAATACTCTGTTTCTATTACCATCTCTGGTGAAGAGGAAAGGAAAAACTCCGGAACAAGCAAAATTATTGACATTCTTGAAGCTCGCACAAAGCAAGCTGAGATGTCTTTGACGGAGTCTCTCTCACAAGGACTTTTCTCAGATGGAACCGGAAACGCTGGAAAAGACCTTACTGGTCTTGAAGCTATGGTTCTTAACTCAGGTATTTATGGAGGCATTGACTCCAGCACTTATACATGGTGGCAAGCAGGCGTTGAGGCTACTTCCGAGGCCTTGGGACTTCCCAAGATGAGGACAGCATTCAACGGAGCTTCCATTGGAGGCAAAGATACTCCCGATTTGATTGTGACGACACAGGCTCTCTTTGAAAAATATGAGAGTTTGGTTACACCCACAATTATGATGAATTCTGACGGGGCAAAGAAATTAGCCGATGCTGGTTTCCAAGCTCTCCAGTTCAAAGGGGTTCCCATTGTATGGGACGAACTTTGCCCGAGTGGTACGATGTACTTCCTTAACACGAAGCACATGAAGCTTGTTGTCCACAAGGACGCAAACTTTGAGACGAGCGATTTCGTAAAACCTGAGAACCAGGATGCAAAAGTTGCTCAAATTCTCTTCATGGGTAATCTTACCTGTGATAGAAGAAAGAGCTTCTACAAGCTTACCAACAAATCTTAACGGAAATGGTTAAGGATGCGGTGGCTCCAGCTTGAGTGGGGAATCTGGGGAATCAAATAAACCAGACGATACCACGAGCTAAAAAATTAGAAAGGGGGTGAAGAGATTATGTTAATTCAAAGAATGGTTCCTAAAGACGCACCTGAAGGAATTTACGTCAGGGTCAAAAATGGTTCAAGTGGAGCCCTGGCTAATGGTGATGTGGTTATTTGGGATACTACTGCAGGCGACGGAATAACTGTTAATACCACAGCCACAGCTGGCAGCAAATATGTTGCTGGTGTTATTATTGATTCAATTGCTGCGGGTGATTACGGCAGAATGCAAATTTATGGTTATCACCCAGCCGTAAAAGTCGATGGTGGTACAACTGACGTTGCTCAAGGGGATCTTCTTGGAACTGGTGGAATGGCGAAATATGCCTTTACTACAACCACGACAGGAACAGTTCTAGGAGTTGCTCTGGCAGGAGTTACTACTGTGTCTACAGGCAAGGTATTTATTAAGTGTATGTAAACTTGCTTGTTGTACTGGCTATCTAGCCAGGTTTGGTTAGACGGCCAGGACGATGAAACAAGTTTTAATTGCAATTCCCAAGAGGGATCACACCTGGAATGAAGGGTTTGTGATTAGTCTTTTGGGGACTTTTCTTTTTGAACAAGAATACAAGGATTATCATTTTGCTCTTGCTACAGTTACTGGAAAACCAGTTGTGGAGGCTAGAGAAGAACTTGTAAATACTGCTTTAGAGGGTGGGTTTGATTACATCTGGTTTTTAGATGATGATATGGTATTCCCTGTTAATTCCTTCCGGAGGTTGATTAGTCAAGACAAAGACTTTATTTCTGGTATTGCCTTTATGAAGAAGCCCCCATTTGCTCCAACTTGTTTAAAGTGCAAGACCTACAGGAAAGGGAAGAAAATTCATGAGAAATATTCACCCATTATCGATTATCCAGACGATACCTTTGAAGTGGACGGAATTGGGTTGTTTTGTGCAGTAATTAAAGTCGATGCAATAAAGAAATTAAGAACACCGAGATTTCACGATCCTCTTCTTGATACTCTCTCAAAGATCGGTGAAGATGTTGGGTTTTGCAGAAGGATGTGGGAAGCTGGCTATAAACTCTATTGTGATCCGAATGTCAAAACTGGACACCTGGACGGAAAAGGTCATTTGATAACAGAATTGGATTTTAGACACTTTGTCCCTTATAAAACCAAGGGGAAAAAGATATATCAGAGAATGGAGGTGATTAACGATGGCAGAATTTAAAGATTTTATTCCAACGGGTTCTCCAAAAGGAGCGCAAGGAAGCGGGAGAGTTGTGGATTTTGTTCCAGGGAAACCAGAACCCAAAGTAGAAGAAAAACCAGTGGAAACAGTCAAACCTTTAGTGGTCAAGAAGAATAAAAAATAATCCTTATAATCCCGAGACCTACATTATATTCTTGGATTAAGAACCTGATTTAGCGTAGAACAGTCTTTGTTCTGAGAAGCTGAATTAATCCTAACCAGATTATGATGTAGAGAAGAGCAACGATTGTCGAAGCTGGGGGAGAATCAGGAAACGGTAATTCCATAAAAATTAACGTTATTAGTCCCCCAACGACAAGATATATTAAACGTTTCATAATTTATTATAGCAAACATGGGAGTTTTTAGTAAAATACTAGGGCAAGCAGCTACAACAGCAGGTAATCTATTAAATAGACCTCTATACGTATATCCTATTGGTGGAGCTCCTGTTCGGGTTCAGCTTCCTGAATTGCATGTTTCTGAGACACTCAGCAAAATTGGGAGTGCTCTTAATCCAGTTGGGACGGTTAAAGCAGCTGAGACAGGCCCCATGCAATCTGACCCATATTCTGGTGCATATTCTAATCAAGGCTATCCTAATCCTGTCCCCACTTCTTCAGGTCCTTCCACCACTCCTTCAAGTGGGGGAACAATTATTCCCACAACAAATGGCAACCAAGATGTCAATCTTACCGATGCAGCCTATCAACAGGCTAGGGCTCAAATAGAAGCCATGAATCCCCTCTTAGAGCAGAGTTATGGACAAGGGAAGACAGATATTCAAAACGCAATTGACGAAGCCGTTCAAGCAGGAGAGAAACAGAAAACGGATGTTAATACCCGTTACTCAAATATTCTCGCCAATATGCTTAAAACCTACCAAGATTTGGGAAGGCAAAGACAGGGTACCTTTTCATCTCTTGGTACTTTAGATAGCTCGGCATTCGGTGAACAACAGGCCAGAGCAGATCAATCTCTAGCAGAAAATAGAGCTGCAACAGAAACCGCTCAAGCACAGGATATAAATTCAATCGAACAAAACATTAACGCCTATAAGAAACAGGCTGAATCATCTCTTGCAAACTTAGCTCTTCAATACCAAGCTGGCAAGAATGCTATTACTGCAGCCCTTGCCAATAATGATATTTCTGGTGCAGCAGCAATTAAAAGCACCATTGATAACATTAGAAATCAAGCTTTAACGATTGCTTCCTTACTTAATCCAACTTTGGGTTCAATTCAGGGTATTACAGGCGATACTACTGCTAATAATGTCTCACGACTATTGGCCAACCTTACAGCCACTGGTAATTCAACCTATACGCTTCCAACGTCAAACCAAGATGTGGGCTCGGGTTTTTGGTCCAATGGTAAATGGTACAAGAATTATCAAGACTATCTTAACTCCTTTAATATCTCAGCCTGATATCTTGTATCTTCAAAAGTAAATCTTGGCGTCCTTATAAATTAGCCCTTGATATTTCAAACTAAGAGCATGAAGACATTTGCCGACAAGCTTCGTGAATTACTTGGAGTAGCTGAACAAAAGATCGGAAACGCAGTTCAATATTTTAACCCGACTTCTAATAATGGTCAAAACTTTTGGAGCACGCCAGTGGCTAATACGTTGGTAAATGTACAACAAAATGTAGTCAAACCAATAGGAAAAGGTGTACAAAACATAAAAAATACTCCGTGGCAGACTTTTACACCACTTTCTATGAAATCAACCATTGTTCCCGATACGTTAGCTGTTGGTGAGGGTGTTAGAAGATTAAGTAATAATCTATTTAATACAAATTACACCCCACAACAAGTGGGACAGGTATCAAACTTAGTAGGACATGGAATACGTGGAGCATTAAGTGTTACTCCGTTTCAGGCCTTTAATTCACCACTCAAAGCACAAGAAGCGATAACGAATCCACAGACGGCAGCGGAGAGAACATCGGAAAAGATTGGACGCGGAATTGCATTGACGGCAATGACTTCGCCTCTTGGTGGTGGTGCTTTGAAAATGGCAGGTAACGCACTCATAGGAACAGGGCTTGGAACTGCAATAGGTGCAGGGACAGACCTACTTCAAGGGAAACCGATAACAAAGTCCAGTTTGATGGAAAATGCAGCAGGAGGGTTTGAGTTTTCTGGTATAGCACCACTTAGCAATGCTATTACAGAATTAGCCCTAGCGAGAGTTGCTCCGCAATTAACTTCTAAATTAGTTACGCAACCTTTTGCAGTAGGCCAGGTTAAAGAGGGGTTTAAGAGGTTGTTCTTGCAAGCATTAGCCGACTCGCCGGTACAGAATACTGCAATGACAATTTTAGGGAGATTAGATCAAGAATCACAAAATTCATTTATGAAGGATTGGTTAAACAATATGCCAAGTACGCTTTTAATGAATGTAGGAACTGCAGGAATCAGGGGAACATGGAATACGGCAATAAATAGAGAATCTCGTACAGCAGTTGTAAACGCACTACAAAAAACTATTCGCGACTGGACGATTCCAGTAACAACCACCGAGATTGACCCCAAGACGGGGAAAAGGGTAACAATGACAATGTTGGAGTATAGATTGAGGAATCAACCATTTGGAAACAGTATTCAAGATGTTTCTAAATTAACCCCAGAAGATTACAAGAAGGTAACAGGAAAGGAAGCACCACCTGAACAACCCCCTGTACAAGGACAAGGAGGGATAACTGGGGTGGGAGAAGTTAAAACCCCCCAAATAGAACCGCAACCCCAAGTATCAAGCCCGCAAGTAACAGAAAGGCCAGTGGAGCCAGTAGTGCCGGAAACAAAAAATCCGTTAAAAAATCCCTCATTAGCAGAGAGTATAGCACCTGGTACAAAGGAGAGAGGTTTTGTCAGCTCGGTTAAAGAATCTCCAAACGTCACCAAAGAGACACAAGCTGGGGTATCGGGAACTTACAAACCAAAATCTAATGTAAAACTTATGGGTGAAGCAAAGGTGCTACTTGAGAACTTACCCGAAGGATCAAAAATTGATTTTAAAAATGTCAAAAATATAGACCAGAAAGTAGCAGCCACAATTCAAGAGGCTATCAACCAGGACAAACTTGGCAATCACGATGCGGCAGCCAACCTTTATAACAACCTAGCCAGGTACGGAACAGAATTAGGTCGTGGCGTACATGCGTACTCCCTACTAGATCAGATGAGTCCTGAAGCTATTTCAAAATCGGTGGCAGCCAGAATTCAGGAATATAACAAGACGGCATGGAAGAAAATACCAGAGCTTACAGGAGAACAGCAAAAAATAATAAGCGATGGTGTAAAAGCGATTGATGCACTTCCGGAAGGAAGAGAGAGAAATATCGCTATCAATCGATTAATGACCAAGATCAACGAATTCATACCAAGTTCAATTACCGACAAAATCATTACGACCTGGAAGGCTGGACTTCTTACATCTCTTAGAACTCATGAAAGAAACTTGCTGGGTAATACGATCATGGGGGCGTCCGAAGTTGCAAAAGATGTTGTTGCAGCTCCAATGGATTGGCTGATGAGTAAGAAAACGGGTCAGAGAACTCTCACTTTCAACCTCAAAACAGGAGAAGGACTTAAACAAGGGTTACAGTCTGCAAAAGACATTGTCACTATGGGTTTTGATCCTGAAGAATCAATCTCAAAATTTGAGATCAGACAGATCAATTGGGGTAAAAATCCCGTAGAACAAGCTCTCAAAAAATATACAGATGCAGTTTTTAGAACTCTTGGAGCTGAGGATAAACCTTTCTGGAAAACAGCATATGCCAGGTCTTTATATGATCAGGCGGGGGCTATGGCGATAAATGCTGGTAAAGCTGGAGACAAAGCTTTTATTGAGAATTTAGTTAAAAACCCCACAGAACAAATGTTGACAACCGCCACAAAAGATGCAAACTATGCAACTTTCCACGATCCGAACAAACTATCGGGGCTTGCCAGTAGTATCAAGAGATGGGCTGGACAAAAATGGTACACGAAATTACCGGCAGAAGTTGTGGCTCCTTTTACAGGAGTTCCTTCATCAATTGCCGGTAAGACAGTCTCCTATTCTCCCATTGGACTTGTGAGAGGTGCGATAGATGTAGGTAGAGTAATGCTGAGCAAGGTTCCAATGCCTGAATTGCAACGTCAGGCAGCTCAGGAGGTCGGTAGAGGAGTAATGGGAACAGGTCTTTTTGCTTTAGGAGCTTATCTCATGAGTAAAGGACTAATGACGGGGCAACCCAAAGATGCAGCTGAAGCTCATCAGTGGCAACTTGAGAATAAACCGAGCAATTCAGTCTTAATCGGCGGAAAATGGAGATCAATCAATTCAATTGGTCCCCAAAATCTAGTTCTTCTTGCTGGGGCAAAATATAACGAAGAAATGAGCAAACCTGACAGATCGGTTGGAGCATATGCAATGGGACTGGGGAAAGACCAGCTCAATCAGACATTTCTTGCAGGAATTCAGCAACCACTTGCCGCCCTTACCGACCCGACTAGATATGGTAAGAGTTATGTAGGAAACCTCATGTCCTCACCTATTCCCAACTTTGTCAAAGATACCTCCAAGGCTTTTGATCCATATGCCAGAGAAATGAATAGTTCAATGGATTATATCAAAGCTAGTATTCCAGGGGTAAGAAACACAATGCTTCCCAAAAGGGATGTCCTTGGGAATATCATTCCTCAAGAACCAACAGGAATAAATGCCTATATAGATTTGTTTAATTCAAAAACTCCCATCCACAATCAAGTAGTAGATGAGTTAGCCAGATTAAATAATATCGGGAGTAATGCAACACCAGGCGCACTAACCAAAAATCAGACAATTAACGGGGTAAAACAAACACTCACACCAGAACAACTCAACGCTCTAGAAGCAGCAATTGGTCCAGAAGTGACCGCCCAACTTCAGGCACTCTTTAATTCAAGCGGTTACAAGGCTCTAAGCGATGAGGACAAAGCTAATGCAATCAACTCTGTGGTAACACAAGTTAGAAAGAAGGTAAGAGGCACAATAGACCTATCCCAGACATCACCAAGTGCATCAGGAAGCGTTCCAACACCAAATATGGCTTCTACTACTAGCACATCAAGTTTAGGGCAATATATTTTGGTCAACCCTGATACAGGCTCGGTTAAAAATATTGACCTATCTACCCCAATCGAATTTCCAATCCTAACAGGAGATGACACAATTGATAAAAAATTAATTTCCTCATACAAGTCAGCCCTAAGCACCAGGATGAACGATATTATTGCTCTTTATCAAGACAACCAAATTAGTTTGGACCAGGCTAAAAACGAAATTGCCAAATTACAAAGTGCACTTCCTGCTACAAATAAAACTAAATCCAACACAGCCAAGAAAATTAATGTTTGGGGTACACTAAAGGCAGTAAATGCTGCTAGCAATGTCAAGCTCCCTCTGCCAAAAGTAGGATCAACACTAAAAGCTCCGATTTTGAGGGCGAATGTACCCGCCTTCAGTTACAAGGGTAAGCCTTTAAAATTAAAGGTGGATCAATATAAGACAGCCAAGGCTTCCTTATAAAATAAAGGGTATCTTCATAAACTCTAAGTATGGTGGATACCAATGATCTACAATTACAACTTGCATATCGCTTGGGCGAGACTGCAGCTCCCAGTGATTCAACGACCAAGAACCAGAGGCTTGAATGGCTAAATCTTGGATATCTCGATATATCAAGGAGACGAAATTGGTGGTGGTTGGAGGCATCTAACACTTCGAACATTAATACTGGTTCTACCACAGGCTATAATGAACCTGCAGACTGCAAAGAATTTATAGAACTTAAAATCAACAATATTTACTATGATCAAATCCCTTACAAGAAGAATAGAGTTTATCAAGGAGTTGGAGCAGTAGTCCGACTTCCCACGGTTCATACTTCTTATAAGTTTTACCGCTTTGGAGGAAAATATTACCTCTTGCCTATTGATTCGGGCGATGGCTCAGTCCACCAAATCAAATACTGGAAAAGAGCGACGAAGGTTCCCGATGGAGGAACTTTCCTTATTCCCGATGAATATACGGAAGCCCTGGCTGCATATGCTGAGGCTCGTTACTGGATGAGTATTTCCCAGCAAGCTAAAGCAGTTGCCCCTATGCAGGAATTTGAATCAATCGTCGCCCAGATGAACCAAGAACAGGGAATGAGAGGTGCCGGTTGGTCAAATTTTGGGATTAATGACCCGGATGAAGAATTTTAATGAAACATGACATTCTTAAAGATACCCATGAAAGATGCGCCCGAGCAGATGACCTATATCTATGGCTTTGCTAAGGGTGTCAATAAACTTCAAGATGAATCTTTGATTGATGATAATGAGCTTTCTGATTCTAAAAACTCTATTTTGGTAGTCGATGGAATCAAAAAGAGACCAGGAACTAACAATTTTGGTTCTTCATCGGGTTCGAGAGTTTTCGGTGGAACTTCTTTTTACACTTCGGCGGGAGATAGGTTCATCATTCGGGAGGGTGGAACTTCACTAATGTATTACAACGCCTCCAATGTCCCCACAGCAATAGCTGGGGCTACTATGACCGCTGGTAAACGGACTGAGTTTGCCATGGCCAGGGATACTCTCTATGTTGAAAATGGCTATGACAATCTAGTAAAGATAACTATTGTGGGGGGAGTCCCAACCGCAACAGTTTTTACGGCGCTAACAACTCCCACAAATGTTATTGTTACTCCTAAAGGAACCACTGGAACTACTAGATATTCATATCGAGTGTCAGCCTTCAACAATACAGGTGAAACTCTGGCCTCAGTTTCGGTCACAACCACAACAGGCAACGCCACTCTGGATACGAACAACTACAACGAGGTCAAATGGGATGCGGTACCTAACGCAGTTGGCTATAACGTCTACGGGAGAAAAATATCAGCCGATAATGGTATTGGGGAAACAAAATTGGCAACTGTCACCACCAATCTCTATAACGATAAAGGAACCGATACTCCTTCAACAATTCTGACACCACCTGAAGGCAATTCAACCGCAGGGCAAAAGGGTTCGATGATTATCTATGCCATGAGCCGATTATTTATTGCTGGTGATCCTTCAAATCCTTCCAGACTTTATTACGGAGGATTTGGAACCTCAATAGATGATTTTTCCACAGCCTATTCGGGTGGGTGGGTAGATGTTTCAAAAAACGATGGTGATTCAATAACAGGCATTGTTTTCTACCAGAATGTAGTCATTGTTTTTAAACACCGTTCGATTTGGAAATTTAGCTTTACTTCAACAGGTCTTCCCCAACTCGAACTAATAACTAACGAGTTTGGGTGTGAGAGTTTTCGAACTATCAGAATTGTCGATAATGATCTCTGGTTTGTTAGCAAGAAAGATGGTAAGGCTACAATTATCTCCCTTGGAAATGTGCCCAACTATTTTAATGCTCTAAGAACTGTAGAAAGAAGCCTGAAAATCTCTGCTGGAAGTTATCTTGATTCAGCCAATCTTGCACAGCTAGGAAATTCTTGTGCCTACTACTTCAGAAACCTATACATTGTCTCTCTTGCAAATGGATCATCTACAATCAATGACCGCTGTTATGTCTATGATGCCCGTTTTGGAGCATGGCTAGGATATTGGGATGGAATAAATGCAAATTCATTCTTTACCTATACAGACGCAAATGGAAACGAAGAACTTTACTATTGCTCAGAAACTTCAGGATATATTGTTCAGATGTTTACTGGGACTTCGGATAATGGAGCCGCAATCAATTGGCAAATCTCCACGAAGAGTTTCATGCAGAAATATTTTAATCAGTATAAGCAGTATAGGAACCCCAACTTTTGGTTCAAAGACGTTTCGGGAGGAACAATAAAGGGTTATATCGTCAATGATGGAGTATTTTCCTCAGGGGAGTTTAGGATCAGTCCCCTTGTTTCTGGAATAGGAGCTGGCTTTGATATACCTGGTAGATTTAAGGCGGGGGATTCAGAAGGAGCTTCAACCACATCCCTAAATTCAGATCAACCAATGGAAATTGTCTTCAATAAAGTGGCTAGATCAATAAAGTTTCAACTTATTGATTCTAGTACGAGTGCTGATTTTAAATTCTTAGGTCTTTCTTTCTACTGGCTTCTTCTTGCTGGGAAACCTCTTCCACCAGATAATCGAATCAGATTGACATCATAACCTTATAATCCAAGTCTTGATTTAAGACAATTGAAGTATGGCAAGTTTACGTGACCTACCTCAAAATTTTAGTACGACCTTGAACGTTGCGGGCGGAATTAATGCCTCGCAAACTACGGGCATTGTTCTTACATCAGTCTCAGGTCTTCCAACGACTGGCGGCTTTTTATGTCTTGATTGGTCTGCGAACCTAGATATATCCGTAGTAGAATATATCGAATACACTGGAATTTCCGGAAATGAGTTGACAGGTGTTACAAGAGGTGTGGAAGGTTCATCTGCTAAATCTCATTCCAATGGATGTACGGTGGTCGGTATTGTATCTAAATCTCATATCAATAGGATCAATGACAAATTAAGAGGAATTGATGCGGTTGCACTCCAAGATGTACACGGCAACGAGGTTTTAAAGACAACCTATGTCGATTCAGCCGTAAATGAACTGACTATTTCTAATAGTGCAACGGGAAGTGGGCCAATAATTTCAGCTTCAGGAGATGATACCTATATTCCACTTCTTCTGACAGGTAAATCGGCTTCTCCACGGGTGGGCGGAGTATATGACAACGGCAATCTTACTGGAGCAATTACAATAGATATGAATAAAGGAACAAGGCAAAAGGGAACTTTGACTGGAAATGTAACTATTACAATTTCAAACCCTAGCGAGGGTGAGGCTTTGGAGCTATTTTTACTGCAAGACTCAACGGGTGGCAGAACAATATCTTTTAGCACAACTATTATTTGGCAAGACAATACTACTCCCACTTTTACAACTACGGCATCAAAAATGAATGTAATCAACCTTCGATATGTAGGTTCTACTTGGTATGGAGTAGGAGCAAAGTTTGCATAATGAAAAATGGCAAATTTGAATTCTTGGCAACGAATAGACAGAGTAATTGCTGGCAAGCCCTTTGGGGATGGTGCTGATGGTGATTACAACTCTTCAACAATTCCTACAATGACTTACCGCTCTTGTAGCGGTTCTGCAAGCTCAACAACTCTAACTTTAACTTCAGCTGGATTTTCAAATGGAGATTTGATTTTAATCCATCAAACAAGAGGAACAGGGGCGGGACAGTGGGAGATAAACAAAGTTGTTAGTGGTGGCGGTACAACTTCTTTAACTTTGGATAAAGCCCTTCAATATACATATACTGATAGTGGGGCTTCACAAGCACAAGCGGTCAAGATATTTAGATATAACAATGTAACTTGTCCCTCTGGGACTTGGACGGTGCCTAGTTGGGGTGGAGACACGGGGGGGATTCTGGTTTTGGCAGCAAAAGGAACAATAACTATAAACGGGGTAATTGATGGTAATGGTGCTAACGGAAGCGTGGCAAATGATCCCGCTGGTGGCACTGGCGGTTTTGCGGGCGGACAAGGATTAGATGCGACGCCTGCATTTAATTCTTACTGTGGTGAAGGAATAGCAGGAGGATCATTTCAAACCAATTCTGCTAACGGGAACGGCGGTGGTGGCGGAAGAATGACTGGCTCTCCTGGCGGTGCTGGCGGTGGTGGGGGTGGGAACGGAACTATTGGGAATAATGGTTCTGCTAGTAATGGTGTTGGGGGGACTGGTGGCTCTACTGCTGGTAGTGTTGATTTGACTAATATGGTTTTTGGCGGTGCTGGCGGTGGGGGAGCTAGGGAAAGTATCAACAATACTGGCTCTGGTGGTGCCGGAGGTAAAATCATTTTTTTGATAGGCAAAACAATTTCTGTTGGCAACAGTTTTACGGCCAATGGTGGGGTTGGTGGAAATGAAACATCAACCAACGCAGATGGTGGATCTGGTGCTGGGGGTTCTATTCTTCTTGTATGCTCAAGTGCAACCATTGGCTCTTCTCTATTAACAGCAACGGGCGGGACGGCAAGTGGCGCTGGTGGTGCTGGTGGTGTCGGTCGTATTGCCCTTCACTATTCAAGCACTTACTCTGGTTCAACCAACCCAACTTTATATGCTAATCAAGATACAACTTTAGTAGAATCAGCTGGAGGTATCTTTTTTCACAATTTCCTATGACAAGTTCAACTCAAAAACAATCTTTAATCTCAAGGCCGGAACTTCAATTCTGGATGCCGATAATTGTGATGGTGGTCGGAATAGCTTCATCTTTCTTTTACTTCGGAACACGTATAGCCTTACTCGAACAGCAGGTTCAGCAAACAAACCTTCTTATCGCCCAGCAAACGCAAAAACTTGAAAGTGAAGTCAGTCTAATCACACAAATTGAAAATCGAGTTGTCAGACTTGAAACCGTTGAGGGTATAAAAAATTGAAATGAGGTGAGAAATATGGATTGGAGGAAATTTTTAATTGCTTTTGTAGCGATAATAATCGGCCTTATCTTGTTACCCAGTCTTTCCTATATAGCTGGTCTGATTGTGATCCCTGTTTTGGTAGTCGCAGCAGGATACTTACTGTACATGTTAGTTAAAGCATTATTGAAGAAATGATTATCGTTTGGATTTTTATCATCGGCATTGTTGAATATTTGACTGGATATAGTCTGGGAGGGCTTTTAGCTCCCTTCTTTGCTTTTGTAATTCAACTTTTTAATCAGTTAATCAATGGGGGATTTCATCTATGAAAGAAAAATTCGATCAGTTTTTTAATCAGTGGAATGGAAAGTTTTGTGAGGTCAATGACCCTTCAAACTATGCTCAGTGTATGGATTTGGCTTACGCCTGGTGTGACGCTTTAGGAGTTCCCAGAGATTGTATAAGAAGCTATTATGCCTATCAGATTTGGACACAACCTAAAGATATTGCCCTGACTTACTTTGAATTTATTCCCAACACTCCCAACGGGCTTCCCCAAGCAGGTGATATTGTGGTACTCAGTAACAAAATAGGAGTTGCTGGACATGTTTGCATTGCTACGGGAAATTCCAATACAAATTCTTTTGAGAGTTTTGATCAGAATTGGGGTACTCTGAAAAGTTGCCATTTGGTGACTCACAATTACGATGCAGTATTAGGATGGCTTAGATATAGGGTTCAGACAGAGCCGCCTCTTAACGCAGATGAGGAAAGATCACTCTCGGTATTAAGAGATGCTTTTAAAACTCTCAAGGTTAGGGGAACTAACGAGACTTTTGGAAATCTTGAAGGAATGACCCGTGAACTAGTAGGTTACTACCAAAAACCTGCTGAAACCATAACCGTAGAAGTGCCAGTACCACAAAATCCCGAAAACAAAGAGCAAGAGATGACTACTCCATCATCTTTCCAAAATGAGGCACCTCAAAATGCGTCTAGTGAGGTCGCAGGCACGAAAATTCCACGTTTCCTAGTCCAGCTATGGAAATCTTTGAGTAAATTGCTGGGATTATGGCAAAAATAAAATGGACAAAAGAATATCCCCTCGAAGTAGAACTCGAAAAACTTCTCAGAGAGTTGAGGAGGCTAGTGGTGGGGATACGCAAATTTTTCTTTACGATCCCGAAAAACAAAATGGACAAATGGATTTATCTGGTTGAGACATTAAGTTGGCTCCTTTTGGGGCTAGCTCTTATTTTGAGATCAGGAAGGTGGTGAAAAAATATGGTAGATGCATTGAAATCGCTTGTAAGTAGAAAATTTTTACTTGCTATTCTTGTTTTGACCTTTGCTTTTGTTTTAGTACTAAAAAATTTCGTTCCAGCGGATAAATTTTTGGATTTTGCGACTTGGGTCATAGGAATATTCACAGCTGGGAATGCGGTTGTGAATACAGCAGGAATAATTAAATCGAATAGTTCAGGAACAAGCAATTAATGAAATGTTATTTACTGCCCTTTGGATCGTTTTGGGAATTGTGACTGCCGTACTTTACGGTGCTATCTTTTTGCATGAAAGTAGCCGAGATGACCTTGACGAATACGAAGGAAAATATTGGAAAGATGTGGATAAGCATTAGAGTACCAGCAACAATATTTTTAATCCCTCTTCTTGTAGGGATTATTATTGGTGTCCTAATCTGGAAGAAACTAAGGTAAAGCCTCTATTGAAAAGTTATCAAACCTATGCGTGTGCGAATTGGGAAAATAAATACCCAATCCTGCCTGCCCACTTGGAAAGGTGGGGTCTGTGACCTGCAAATAGAGTTGCCCATCTACGTAGGCAGAGTAAGTATTACCGTTTACCTCAAGGCGAATGTGGTTTTTAGCATAACCATCAAAACCCGAAAAAGTCAAACCGCCTTTATCAAGGCTGGCAATAGTTTCTTCGTCGGATCCTATTTTATGGAGCATCCAAGATGATCCATCACCATTGGTTCTAAAACTAATAAATCCTTGAGGGGTAGCATGTGCAATTACTTCAACCTGGTAATTCCAATCGTAATTGAATACGTCCACGTCAACTCGAAAATTTGTCCACCTAGTATCTCCTACCAAAATTCTGGACCAGGAATCATCAGGATCGGCTGTGAGTTGTCCGTTAATCACACGCCAGGTTCCAGTTAACTGATTCCACATGGGGTTTAACCCATTATTGAAATTGTCTTGAAAAGGTAATGGGATTAGAGTTGGGGCAATAGTGGGCGTATCGGTAGGAGCTGTCGTATCAGTAGGAGCTATCGTATCGGTTGGGCTTTCAGTTGAGGTCAGAAGTATCCTCTCCGTTGGCCGAGTGGTAGGAACAACTTTATTGGTGGTAGCCTGAGACACAGGAGCCAATGTTGCTGTAATAACAATCTGCCTAGGCGGTGAGTTGTGAGCTCCTAAATAGTAACCCCCTACTAAAGCCAAGATAATCATAAATCCTACACCTAGCCACAAAGCCCTCCGGTTGCCAGTCTCAACTCTATCTGGTACTTCAAGATGTTCTTTTGGTTCTTCTTTTGGAATTGAGGGTTCTTCGGGCGTGGGGGAAGTTTTTTCCTTCCAACTTTTTAAATCTTCATCAGTCAGCAAAGTTAATAAGTCACCAAATCTAGTTTTGACATCATTCCACTTCTCAGGAGTGGACAAACTCATATCTACTTCAAGTTTTTTATAGGCACTTCTTTGTATTCGATAGTATTCACTTTCTTCTACGGCCAATAACTTACATATTTCTGCAGTCGGCTTTTCTCTAAACTTCCAATAAAGAAGTGTTACCTCGTTTTTTGTCAGTTTTTTAAAGTTTTCAGTGTCGGACTCCACGGACATATTGATTCCTCCTGGACAGAATTGAGAAGAAAGAGAGAAGAACGATAGAAGGAATTGGCGGCTACCATTTGCCAAAAGGAGGCTGACTATGGAAAACAAACTTCGGCGATCAGTTAATGTTCTGCGGGTTCTTGATCTGGCTGATCAGAACCATTGGGGATTTCGTCTCAAAGATGGAGGTGAGATGATCCAAAATCCTGAGTATAGGGAGGGCTGGTGGTATCTACCCGTCAAAGGAGACGAGGAAATTATACCCGCAAAAGCCAAGGAGAGGATAGAAGCTCTCAAGCGTGCAGATATCCCTATTGAAGGCCTTGTTCTTGGCCACGAAGCACCCAAACTTTTATCCGCTCCCACAAAAGAAATTGATTTTAAACCCATTCAAGTCCCCTGGGAGACAGTTAGTAAAGCAGGAGAAATTGCCGTCAAGATTGTAGGAACTGCCATTGTGATGATGGCCTATGTTGCAGGAGCAATTCTCACAATGGGTTTCCTACTACTGGATCCTGCATTGTACGTTGTTCTACCAGACGGAACATGGGTGGAGGTGTTGTCATGGTACGAGTAATTAGAACTTTCATACGAGGTGTCCGCTTTATCCTGCCGTGGGTTATTCGGGCAATTGGGGCTTTACTTTGGACAGCCTTTGTAGCCCTAAGTAATAACATCCGAGCCATGCCCGGAACGATTGAGCGAATGGCCAACGAGTGGCGCAGGAGGGCTTTTGCAGCTGGCTTTCCCACTGAGTATGACACGATCCTTTACTACGTCCTTTGCGTTGCAGCTTTCATCACAATCGTAGTGGGTTGGATTGTTCAAGCCTTCCTCACGGTAGGTGTTATGCACCTTATTTTTGGGTAAATTTCCTTGCTATGCTAGAGTGGACATGGGGTGGAGCTCTAAGGAGGTAGTTCCACCCCTTAAGAGGAATATTATGACCAGACCTTATATATCACAAAAAGAGTTCTTAGAGGTTGCTCATTTGTTTCAGTGGGCTACCAGGGATCATTACGTCTTGTGGTTTTATGGCAAGCCTAGAAGAAGTAAGCGAGTTGAGGTTTTGCTTCCACGTCTAGTAAAAAAAGGAAAACTCGTCTCCCGATGGTATGGAAAAAAACTTATTTACTCAGTCCCTAGAAAGAGAATGAAGAAATACGGAGATTTCTATGATCCAAATATTGAGCATGAGCTGGCTTGTACAGAAGGATTAGTTAGACTGGCTCTTTCAAAACCAAATTGCGAGATTATCAAGACTGGCTTCTTTTTTGGCTTCGGTGTTGTCCCTGAATGGGGTATCAAATACTCGACAGGGAAGATGCTTCTTTTCGAGTTTTGTACAGCCGATAACTTCTACAGAAAGTTAAGAAGCAAGATTGCTCGTTACAAAGAAGTGCTTCCGGCAATTGAAGAAAGGTTTGGTTGTTCTTCTGTTGTCCTTTTTGTCCTTGATGTAGAAAGAGAAAGGGTTAGGGCGTGGCTTGATTTTCATAAAATCGGGAACTATCCCTTTCTTTTTACCGATTACAAGACTTTTTTAGAGGTTCCTTTCCGTCGTCAACTTTCTACTCCAATTTATTTCTGGGGAGGGGATGGTCAAGCCCATCCTTTAGTCAAAGATGATGGATCTATCACTACTTAAAACAATACTTGTAGGCAATAAGCTTCCCTTGCCGAACCTGGCTTCGTGCTCTTCTGACGAGCTTTTTGATGAAGGATTAACCATGGGAACTTTATATATTGGTCGGCAGGGAACAGGCAAAACCTCAAGTCTGGCTAATCACCTGGTACGCTATTTTGAGAAGTATTCAGATCGGGCTATTTTTGTACTCGATTGGTCAGGTTCAATTACTGATTCAATCCTTACACTAATCCTGCAGAAACCTCAAGATGAAAAAGAAAAGTTGCTCCGGCGGGTTGTCTATGATGAGTTGGGTAACCCTGATTGGGTAATTCCTTTACCCGAATTTTCCTCAGATTATGGCGGAAGCTATGAAGAGCAAGTACAAAGGGTGGCCACAAATCTAACCAAACTTGCTCCTGAGTTAGTCAAAGATGCTCCATTTTTGGCTGGATTGGGATTAAGGGAAATTGCCCCACAAATAATGAGGCTTTTGACATCCATTAGAAATGAGCATGGAGAACCGTGGCAAATAACCGAGGTTAAAAAGCTCCTAGTTGATGCAACTCAAATGCGGAGGGCTCTTGCTAAATTTGGGGGAGAGGTTCCCACTGCAAAATGGTTTTTAGAACAGGTATTTTTAAATTTAAAACCCTCAGAGCGTGAACTTCGCTCCTATGCCCTTATTGCTTTACTTGGAGCTATCGAACCCAGGGAGACAAGAGCTAGGGTCGGTTACTACCGTCCGGGTTGGACTCCAAAAGAAGCAATCTCAAAAGGACAAATGATACTCGTCAACGGGGCTCGACTCATCAATCAAAGAACTACTCAGCACTATCTCTTTACTCAGGCATACTCCCTCATCATGTCCGAAATAAACAAACGCCAGCCAGGAAACCCGGATGATAAACCCGTTGCCCTTGTTATGGATGAGGTTTATTCGCTTCTTTCTATTCCTGGTATGGCCGAAGAAATAGGAATGCTTTCCCCGCTTTACAGATCCAGAAAACTTGAACTTTATGTGGTTTTACAGTCTCTCTCTCAACTTGCAAGCACCCTGAGAGAGCAAATATGGTCGATTGGCAATCTGGTTTGTTTCGGGATTTCCAATTTTAAAGAGGCTTACGAGATCGCTCAGCAACTTTTCCCCTATGAGCCAAAGGTTGTAAAGCTGCCACCTAAGACACCAAATCAGCACCCGATACCAGAGACAGATCGAGGACAGTATTTACGGGCTGCGAATTGGATACAAGCCCTTAAACATCGTGAGTGTGTTATACGGCGTTTCGTGTCTGAAAAGATTCCGGATCGTTTCATTCGTTACGTAGCAAAGACGAGGGAGAATTCCAGAGGCGGGCTGGATGAAAACCCTGATGATGTAAAAGAACGCCTTCTAAGAGAAAGGGGTGTGAGGGTTCGAGATGCCCTTGAAATCATCAATCAAAGAAGTTTGGGTCTTGATGGGAAAGTAAAACCCAGCCCGCCCACCCTTTAGCACCTTACCAATATTCCCCTACTCGGCCTTTACGGGCTTGACCCGTTTAGGTTGGCCAAAGGCTTAGAAAGGGGGTGATACCAATGTCCGAAAGGGAAAAGCTTTTGAAAGCCGTTGATACGGTGGACAAGATAAGGAAAGCGGCTGTGAATGTCGTCTTTCCGCTACCAAAGGGTGACGGTGATGAAAACCCTGAAGAGTATATCCAGCTCCACTGGTGTCCAAAGTGCGGTAAGTATCACAAGGCTTCTTAAAGCTAACCACGGACGAGGTAGAACTCTCTTTCTAGCCTTGGCCGTGGAATGAAGGGAGGTGAATAAATTATGGTAGAGCAAGAACAAAATAGAGAGTTAAAGAGAAAAAGTGATTTCGAGAAGATGGCGGAAAACATGATGGAAACCTATATCAATAGGGACGATTGTTTTGCTTTACAACTTCCAAGCGGAGTCTATTACTGTGTCAAAGAGCCAGTTACTCCCCGTTTGATTGAGCGGCATTTAAACGGAAAAATAACCCTTGGTACTTACACGCTCAGCAAAGAAAGCACTGCAAAATTCTGTGTCCTGGATGCAGACGATAAAGATAATTTTGATCGATTGGAGTTTGTTTTCAGAAATCTGTTATTTCCTTCATACCTTGAATATTCAAGAAGGGGAGGACATCTCTGGTTTTTCTTTGAGGAGCCAGTATCAGGTAAGGAAGCAAGAAATTTCGGGCTGGAAATCGCCAAGATATTTAGGATAGATGCCGAGGTATTTCCAAAGCAAACGGTCAGTAAAGGTCCGGGAAGTTGTATAAGGTTGCCATTCGGAATTCACAGGAAATCTGGAACCCGTTATCAGTTTGCAGGTTTTTCAAGTTCAAGTGAACAACTAATCGAACTATCCAAACCTGCTGGAAGGATACCTCTGGAGATTGTGATGAAATATCAATACAAAGAGCCGATAAAAAGGCCTTTTGTAAATGGAAACGGAAAAGACCATGTAGGACTTCCTATGTGGGAGCGCATCAAGCAAAAGATAACAGTACGAGAATTGATTGAACAATTCGTGGATCTGAATGACAAAGGAATCGGGCGGTGTCCATTTCACGATGATGAAAAACCGAGTTTCTCTGTAAACGAGAAAGAGAATTACTGGAATTGTTTTGCAGGTTGTGGGGGTGGCTCAGTAATAGATTTTTGGATGAAGTTCAATCACATGGAGTTCAAGGAAGCGGTGGATGATCTTGCAGAAAGGCTAGGGTTGAAATGATGGAGGAAATACTAACAATTCCGGAAGTTGCCGAATATCTAAAAATCAGCAAGGCGAAGGTTTATTTGATGGTGCAGAGAAAACAGATACCCCATTTAAAATTGAACCGTAATGTAAGGATCAGGCGGAGTGATTTGGAGAAGTGGCTGGAAAAACAGAAAGTGGTGGAAACCAGTGACGTAGCTAATTCATATGCATTAAATAAACCTTAGTTGGATAGAACAGTTTTGAGATTACCCCCATATATGGCAATTTTATAAACATATATCCCTATATTTAGGTGATCCACCAGGGACTCGAACCCTGAACCCACTGATTAAGAGTCAGTTGCTCTACCAGTTGAGCTAGTGGACCGTTCGCGCGCCAGATTCTACCATAAATAGACGCGCTCA
>Ga0272448_1002561_pt1 | contig 22583 bp, 16 predicted proteins | sample YNPCB0191_FD_202220 | JGI IMG/M metagenome (GOLD analysis project Ga0272448, IMG submission 202220) | Hot spring sediment microbial communities from Yellowstone National Park, WY, United States - YNP-CB-019-1 | ecosystem: Environmental > Aquatic > Thermal springs > Hot (42-90C) > Sediment... | reverse complement strand
GCGCTGCGGCGGAACCCCGCTTCGAGGTAATACGATGCTGGCTGATCGAGAAAAGATATTACCGGGAGATGACGTCTGGATCCCCACCGTCTGCGCCGGCTGCTACAACTGCTGCGGCATCCTGGCCCATCGGGTGCGCGGCAGGATCGTCGAGATCAAGGGCGACCCTGAAGCCGCCAACTCGAGAGGCTACATCTGCGCCAAGGGCCTGGTGCGCGCCCTGGACGTCCATCACCCCTACCGGGTCACCCGCCCCCTGAAGCGCACCAACCCGGAGAAAGGGATCGGCGTCGATCCCGGCTGGAAGGAGATTTCCTGGGACGAGGCGATGGACCTTGTGGGGCGCGAGCTCGAGCGCATCCGCGCCGAGGACCCGCGCAAGCTGATCCTGTCCCATTTCGACATCGCCGGATACCGCTTGAGCGGCGCCTTCGGCCGGGCGTTCGGCACCGTCAACATGCACTGGAACCGCGCGGACTACTGCGGCTCCGCCTCCCATCCCGCCTGGCTGATCACCAACGGTACGCTCAACTCCGAAGTCGATTTCGAGCGCTGCCGCTACGTCGTGCTCTGGGGCACGCAGCTGGGGCACATGGTGAATACGATCAGCCTTACGGCGGCCGCCGGCCTCGCCGAGGGACGGCGCCGCGGCCACAAGCTGGTCGTGGTCGACCCCTTCTGCTCGCACGCGGCGTCCAAGGCCGACGAATGGCTGCCGATCAAGCCGGGCACCGACGGCGCCCTGGCGCTGGCGATGCTGCACGTCATGGTGTGCGAGCTCGGCGTCTACGATGTCTCGTTCCTGAAGCACCAGACGAACGGGCCCTACCTGGTGCGCTCCGACGGGCGCTACCTGCGCGACGGCGCCACAGGCAAGCCGCTGGTGTGGGACCTCAAGGACGGCTGCGCCAAGCCGTTCAGCGACGCCACGCTGGCCGACCCGGCCATCGAGGGAAAGTTCTCGGTCGCCGGCGCGACGGTGCGCCCCGCCTTCCAGGTGCTGAAGGATTACCTCGCCACCATCCGCCCCGAGGAGATGGCGCGCATTTGCACCATACCCCTGGAGCGCATCCGCAGGATCACGCGCGAGTTCTGCACGGCCGCCTCGATCGGCAGCACCATCCAGATCGACGGACACACGCTGCCGCTGCGCCCCGCGGGCATCGATTTCAAGCGGGGCATGGCCGCGCATCGCGGCGGCTGGAACAGCTGTTTCGCCATCCACATGCTCAACCTGCTCGTGGGCGCGGTCGACGTTCCCGGCGGCCAGCGCGGCGTCAACCCGGTCGGCCCGTACTGGTCGGCGGGAGTATCGGAGGACGGCCTCATCATCCCCTCCGATTTCATCGCCAAGTACAACAAGCCGTATCCGGGGCGCACGGCGGCCCCGCCCCAGACACTCGACCTGCAGGAGCTCTTTCCTGCGGCCCTGTTCACGCGCGGCCTGTATCCGCTCGGGATCGACGAGCCCGAAAAGTACGGGATCCCCTACCGGCCGGAGATGATGATCCATTGCCGGACCAACCACATGATGAACAGCCATGACCCGGCGGCCATGGCCGAGACCCTGAAGAAGCTCAAGTTCCAGCTTTCGATCAGCCTGTTCATCGACGAGACGACCGAGTTCGCGGACGTCGTTCTCCCCGACGCCCACGATCTCGAACGCTGGGACATGTTCCCCGCCAACGACCCCTACGCTTTCATCGCACCGGGCCCCGGACAATGGTACTTCCTGCTGCGCCAGCCGGTGGCCGAGCCTCCGGGGGACGCCGCGCCCTGGACCCAGATCTATCTCGAGCTGGCTGAAAGGCTGGGCATCCTCGAAACCGTCTACCGTCTGGGCAACGCCATGTGGAACCTGAGCGAGGACTGCAAGCTCGATCCCAAGCGCAAGTACACGATGCGCGAGATCGCCGAGCTCCAGGTGCGCTCCATTTTCGGTACGGATTTCGACATGGGCCGCTTCGCACGCAGTTCGTGCGCCGTGCTGCGCCCGAAGACGGTGCAGGAAGCCTTCCCGCGCATGTTCCTCCCCTCGCGCGTCCCGATCTACCTGGAATACCTGCTCGGCCACAAGCAGGACGTCCAGAAGGTTCTCGAGCAGCTGGGCATGCAGTGGGACCTGTCGTGCTACAGCCCCGTTCCCCTGTGGATCCCGTGCGCAGCGCACGCCGACGACCCGGAATACGACCTGATCGCCACCAACAACAAGGTGCCGACGCACCAGTTCTCGACCACCACCGAAAATCTCTGGATCGACGAGATCGCGCAGGCGAACCCATACACCTACAGCGTGATGATCCACACGTCGGCGGCGCAGCGGCGCGGGTTGAAGAGCGGCGATCTCGTCCGCGTCGAATCGCGCTACGGTAGTTACACCGGGCGCCTGCAGGTCACCGAGCTCGTGCATCCCGAATGCGTGCTCTCGAGCGGCACGTTCGGCCACTGGGCCAAGGGGCTGCCGATTTCCGCCGGCAAGGGGGTCAACCACAACGCCCTGCTTCCCAAGCCCACCCTGGATCGCATCGACATACTCAGCGGCCAGATCGATATGTGCGTGCGCGTCAAGGTGTCCAAGGTCGGAGAGTAAAACGCCATGGCCAGGTACGGGATGGTGATCGATCTCAAGCGCTGCGTCGGCTGCAATGCCTGCGCGGCGGCCTGCAAATCGGAACATAACACGCCGGCGGGTGTTTTCCAGACGAAGGTCCTGGAAAAGGAAATGGGGAGGTTCCCGGACGCCAACCGGGTTTTCGTGCCGGTGCTGTGCAACCACTGCGAGCGGCCGGTGTGCGCCGAGGTGTGCCCGACGGGCGCGACCTACAAGCGCGCCGACGGCATCGTGATGATCGATTACGAAAAATGCATCGCCTGCCTCGCCTGCATCGAGCATTGCCCGTACCGGGTGCGCACCCTGGTGCGCGACCGCCGCACGCTCTATCCGGACGGCCGCACGCCCTTCGAGAAGCCCGTGCACCAGAAGATTCGCGACAACGTCGTAACCAAGTGCGACTTCTGCTACCACCGGGTCGAGCAGGGACGGCCGCCGGCCTGCTGCGAGGTGTGCCCGACCTCCGCCCGGGTTTTCGGCGATCTTTCGGATGCGGCCTCGAAGGCCGCCCGCCTGGCCCGGGAATATGCAGGCTGGCCGATGATGCCCGAGCAGGAGACCCGGCCGTGTGTTCTGTACATCGGCTGACCCCGGCCGGCGAACGTGCGCCCTATCCGGGTACCGCAACCGATCGGGTTGATTGCACGGCGGGGATGCCCGCCGAGAAAGGAAGGCCACCATGAACACCCGCTTCGAACATCTCCTGCAACCCGGCCGGATCGGAAGGATGCACCTCAAGAACCGCGTCGTCTTCGGCCCCTGCGAGACCCTGTTCGCCACCTCCGAGGGAGAGGTCACGCCGCGCATCATCGACTACTACGTGCGCCGGGCCGAGGGCGGCGCGGGACTGCTCGTGGTCCATTCCGCCCAGGCATGCACGAAGCTCGATCCCATCGATCCGTTCCCCCACTCCCTGCGCGTGGACGACAACTCCTACATCCCTATGCTCGGCGAGCTCACGGAGGCCGTGCACCGCGCCGGCGCCCGGATCGCCATCCTGGTTTCCGCCGGCGGCGGAGCGGCTTCCATGGGATTCCCCTACGACCGCGGCCTGGAGGGAATCCGGGACATGACCAACCTGGGGGTCGGGGAGCGGGTGTCGCTCGTGGCCCAGCGTCCGGTACGGGTCCTGAGCACCGACGAGATCCGCCAGTTCGTCAAGGTCTACGGGCTGGCGGCGCGGCGCGTCATGCAGGCGGGGTTCGACGCCATGGTGATTCACGCCCTGGCGTACCTCACCTCCCAGTTCCTCTCGCCGCTCTACAACAACCGGGACGACGAATACGGCCGGGACCGGCTGCGCTTCCTGCTCGAGCTGGTCGAGTCGTGCCGGCGCAATACGGCTCCGGACTTCCCGCTGATCGTGCGCATGGCGATCGACGAGCACTTCCCCGGCGGCATCACCGCCGAGCTGGGTGTCCAGTACGCGCAACGCCTCGCGGACGCCGGCGTGGACGCCATCGACTGCATGGCGGGCGTTTACGAGTCGATGCATTTCATCGTGCCGCCGGTCTACCTGCCGAAGGGCCTCCTGGTCGGGCTGGCCGAAGCGGTCAAGCGCGCGGTCCGCATCCCCGTCATCGCGCAGGGCCGGCTGTACGACCCGGAACTCGCCGAGGCCGTCCTGCGCGACGGCAAGGCCGACTTCATCCAGCTCGCCCGCGGGTTGCTGGCGGATCCCGAATGGCCGAAAAAAGTCGAGCAGGGAAGGGCGGACGACATCCGGCTTTGCATCAGCTGCAATCGCTGCTTCGACCGGATCCTCAAAGCGCGCACGATCCGCTGCGCCGTCAATCCCACCGTCGGGAGAGAGGGCGAATTCCCCGAGACCCCGCCGCCGGCGGCTCGCCCCAAGAAGGTCGTGATCGTGGGCGGCGGCCCCGCAGGCCTGGAGGCGGCGCGTGTATGCGGACTGCGCGGGCACAGCGTCACGCTCTACGAGAAAGGCCGCGAAATCGCGGGCGGCCAGGTGAAGCTGGCGGCGAGCGCGCCGGGCAAGGAGGAGTTCCTGAACCTGACCGCCTACTATCGGCGGCAACTGGGCGGGCTGGCGAACGTGAAGATCGTGCTCGGCAAGGAAGCCGCCATCGAAGACATCCGGCGCGAATCCCCGGATACGGTGATTCTGGCGACGGGGGCGGTGCCGGCGCGGCCGGCGATTCCGGGCATCGACTCCGCGCGCGTGGCGAGCATCCACGATGTGCTCGACGGCAGAGTGACGGTGGCGGGCCGCGTCGTCGTCGCCGGGGGCGGCTGCGCGGGCATCGATTGCGCCAACTTCCTCTCGTCCAAGGGCCTGGAGGTGACGGTGGTGGAGATGGCCGACGCGTGCGCTCTCGACGAAGAACTGGTCACCCGCCTTACCCTGCTGCACATGCTCGCCCAGAAAAAGAACCTCAGGCTGCTGACCGGCCACACCGTCCAAAGAATCGTCGAGGACGGCATCGTGGTGCGCGACAAGGAAGGGAACGAAGAGAAGATCCCGGCCGACTGCGTGGTCGCGGCCCTCGGCTTCGTTCCCTACAACCCGCTCGAAGCGGAGGTGCGAAAAGAGTTCAAGAACTGCGTCGTCATCGGCGACGCGCGTGAGCCCGGGAAAATCATGGAGGCCGTCGCCTCCGGGTTCTTCGCGGGCTACCAGGTCTAAACATCGCTCCCAGAGAAAGGAGATCGGCAATGAAGATCATCGACGCGCACAGCCACTGGTGGAAGGACATGAATTTCTTCCCGCCCGGTTTTCAATGGGCCATCGCGGATTGCGGTGCCAACTTTCTGACCTTTCCTCCCAAGGACCCCTGGGAAGTTCTCAAGAGCGGCGCCATCGGTTCGGAGAACTTCCTGCCGCTCGATCCCGACGGCAAGCGCATCCTCGTCGACCAGGAATACTGCGGCGGCATCGACGTGTCCGTCATCCTGCCGCTGGATTGGGGCATGGTCACCACCTACGACCAGACCTATCCGCAGTGGCGCGAGGACGCCGGCTACACCCAGGACCAGATCAACTTCTATTCCTGCGAAGTGGCCAAGAAATATCCCGGCAGGGTGTATTCCTTCGCGGGCGTGGATCCGCGGCGCTACAATGCCGTGAAGATATTCGAAAAGGCCGTCACCGAATACGGCGCCATCGGGCTCAAGCTCTATCCCCCATGCGGCTTCACCGCCGACCACCCGCGTTGCTATCCCTTGTACCAGAAGTGCGTGGAGCTCGACGTCCCCGTGCTTATCCATTCGGGTTACACCTTCTGCCGGGCGCTCTACAGCATGACCTCGCACCCCAGGTACATCGAACAGGTCGCCATGGACTTCCCCGACCTGCGCATCATCATCGCGCACTCCGGCATCCAGACCAACGCCAGCGTCGCCTGGTGGGAGGACGCCATGGGGATCGCGCGCACCAAGTGGAACGTCTACCTGGATCTCGCCGCCTGGAACGAAAAGGTGGTCGGTCTGACCAACGACATCCCCCGGCTGCTGCGCATGCTGCGCACCGAGATCGACATCGTCGGCGCCCATCGCGTGCTGTTCGGCACCGACCTTCCCGGCTTCCAGCTGCCGGACGATCGTGAACACTCCAAGCTCTTCGTCAACCTGCTGCGCAATCTGCCCGACGTCGGCAAGGAGTACGGGTTGACCTTCAGCTGGGAGGAAACGGAGCTCATCGCCGGCCGCAACGCTCAGCGGATTTACAAGCTGCCGGCCTGGTAACCATCGAATTCGATCCGCCGTCCCCTGCGGCCCGGTTCCAGCGCGACCCGACCGGCCGGCGGTGCGGCGGGGAAAGGACGGCTCCAACGATGGCTGCGGATCCCTGGAAACTGCTGCGGGAGGGCAAGAACTACCTCTGGGCTCTGCGTCTCTCCCAGACGCGGGACCTCACGGCCGCGAGGATCGACGAAATCCGAAAGATGCTGGCCGCCGAGGGAATCGACCTCGAGACACTGTCGGCCCTGCGCGCCCTGGAACGATCGCTGCTGAGCGCGCCGTATCCCAGCGTCCAGCGCGCGGTGCACGGCGACTACTATTTCTTCCCTATCCCCGCGTTCGGCATCGAGGTCTTCTTCAAGACCATGATCTGCGAACCGGGCATCGAAGTGGGCATGGAGCTCTTTCCCGGCTTCGTGGACTGGACCTTCAGCCACAACGAGATCCAGTACTGCATCGGCGGGGACACCCGGGTCGACATCCTCCTGCCCGATCACCGACAGCTGCAGAGGCAGGTGCGTGTCGGCGACGTGGTGGCGGTTCCCCTGGGAACGAATTTCAGGACGCACAGTTCCGAGGCGGACGGCCGCTTCGGCCACGCCCACATCTTTCTCACCAACACCGCCGGAAGTCACGGCGAGATCTACTACGATGTCGGCGGCCTGCTCCGCCTCCAGAGCCTGGGCCTGGTCGCACCGGCCCCTCCGGGTGCGCTGCCGTTCACCGATATCACGGCGCGCATCGAGATCCGGAACTGGTCGGCCCTGCTCGCCGTGCGCCCCGGGCGCGAGCGCGACCTGCCCAGTTGGCTGCGCAACGGCTGGGAAGAGCGCGAAGCGACGCGCGTACTCGATTATACCGAGGGCACCCGGACCGTCGTGATCAGCTCCCCCGACCGCGAAGTCAAAGACTTCATCGAGTGGGGGCGGGGCGAACGGCGCTGCTGGGTCAATCCGCTCGTAGCCGAGCAGGCGGCTGCGATCACCGACTGCCGCTTCCCGGCGGGCTACAAGGCCCTTTTCCCGTACAAGGAAGCCTGGTGCGTTCTCGCGGGAAGCGCGCGCGTCAAGCAGTCCATCCCGCCCCTGCACAGCGAGTGGGTGGAAACCGAGGTCGCGGAAAACGACGCCATGGTGGTCGCCGGCGGAGCCCACCTCTACGTCCTCGAGGCGAGCGACGACTTCGTCGTGCGTCGTCTGGCGGAAACCTGCGCCCACAACGGTCACGCCGCCATGATGGAAGTCAAGCTGGAGCAGGACGGCATTCCGGCCTCGCTGTGAGGCAAACCTTGCCGGCGCGGCGCCCGGAGAGAGGAACGGAGCCGGGCGCCCGCCGCGGCGATGCATCGAGGAGGATAGATGAGCCTGTTGAAATTCAGCCCGAAGCACGGGCGCATGGTCCTGGCCAGCCCGAATCCCGCCGATCACGGCGCCAACACCTATGCGAAATTGAAGGCCCTGATCGCAGCGGGCAAGAAGGACGATGCGCTGGAACTGGTCGACTACCTGCACATCGAGGGCAAAGGCCTGCACGACCTCTATTGCGACTGGACCTACGCCGACCTCGACTATGTCGCCAGGAAGTTCGGCGAAGAAGAAGTTTACGCCATGCTGCGCAACGCCAAGGGCGTCCTCTCCCGGGTGTTCTACGGCCGCGTACCGCAGCTCACCGTCGAAGAAACGGTGCTGTTCTTCGCGGAGGCCATGCGCGCGCACCGCACCGGCCCCGGGGAGCTGGGGGACTTCGTGCTGCGCGAGGAACCGGAGCGCTACGTCATGGAGTTCGATCCCTGCGGCAGCGGCGGGCGCATGCGCCGGACCGGGGAACTCGACGGCACGCCGCCGCGCACCGGCCCGCCGCTCAACCTCGGCCGAACCCGGAAACCGTACCCGTGGTGCTGGAGCAAGGCCGGCGTCCCGTACTATTGCGTGCACTGCTGCGTCTGGCACGAAATCATGGCGATCGAGGCCCAGGGCTACCCGACCAAGATCACCGAGTACTCGGACGATCCCAACGTCCCCTGCGTCTGGATCTTTTACAAGGATCCGGAGAAGATTCCGGAAGAGTACTTCACCCGCATCGGCATGAAAAAGGATCCGTCGCGCTTCAAGCGCTAGGATACGAAAACGGAGGCCGCACCCCGAACGGCAGCGAGGAACCGCAATGCAATTCCACGGCACCGACATCACCCGAATCCACATGACCACCCGGGATCTCATGCGCCGCGCCAGCGCCACGCACCGCGACCACCTGTACCTGTATTACGTGCCGCGCCAATCTTCGGACACCTTCGGCGCGTTCGAGGAAAAGGTCAACCGCATCGCCAACCTCATGAGCGGCACCCACGGGATCCGCAAAGGAGACCGGGTGTGCACCATGTCGGAGAACATTCCGGAACTGCTCTATACGATCATGGCGATCACCAACATAGGCGCCATCTGGGTGCCCATCAACAATATGCTCGTCGGCGAAAGCCTGCGCTACATCGTCGAGAGCTCCCAAGCCGATGTCGTGTGCGCGAGCGCGGGCGCTGCCTCCGTCGTACGCGACGCCCTGGCCGCCCTGCCGCGCTCCGTCGCCCTGCTCCCGATCGAAGAGCTTCCGCAGCGCGCCGCGCATTGCTCCGCCGAATGCCAGTGCCCCGCAGCGCCCGACGATATCTCCATGATTCTCTTCACCTCGGGAACAACGGGATTTCCCAAGGGAGTGCTGCACACGCACAACTCCTACATCCGCACGGCCGTCCGCGGCCTGGAGGTCCTGGGCACCGACAGCAGCCATCGCATCCATCTGTACCTGCCCTTCTCCCACGGCTGGGCCTATCTGTTGATGCTCGGCGGCCTGTATTACAAGTGCGCGCTCATCATGGAGGACCGCTTCCATGCGGCCACTTACTGGGACACCATCGAGCGCTACGGCATCACCCAGGACCACTGGACGGGAACCGTACCGCTCAATCTCATGAAGTCCCCCAAGATTCCTTTCGAGGACCGGGCGTGCCTCGGAATCATCGGGACCTTCGGCGCGCTTTACGCCGCCATGCAGCAACGGTGGCCCCACTTCCGCTTCCACAGCCTTTACGGAACCACGGAACACCCGTTCATGACCGAGGTTCCGCCCGATCAGATCATTCCCGGTTCCGACGGCATCCCCAAGTACCCCGACGAGATCCTGATCGTGGACGACCGGGGCAACCCGGTTCCGTGCGGCACCGTGGGGGAAATCGTGTGCCGCTGCCGCTGCGGGGTGGTCATGCAGGGCTACTATCGCAACCCCGAAGCCACCGCCGCCAGCCTGCGCGGCGGCGACCTGTACACCGGCGACCTCGGCTACCTGGACGAGCACGGCCACCTGCACTTCACGGGCCGCAAGAAAGACGCCCTGCGCGTGCGCGGCGAGATGGTTTCCGTCGAATACATCGAACACCTGCTCAATACGCACCCGCTCATCGCCGAGTCGGCCGTCGTCGCCTACCGGCCCCCGGAAAAGGAGGCGTTGAAGGAGGACGAAATCGTCGCTCACCTGGTCCTGCAGAAGGGCGCGCGCCTCACGCCTGAGGAATTCCGGAGCTGGGCCCAGGCCAACCTGCCCCGCTTCATGAGCCCGCGCTACGTCGTCTTCAGGGATTCCCTGCCCAAGACCGCAACGGAACGCGTGCAGCGGTACAAGCTGCGGGAATCGGGGATCGCGCATGCCGTCAAGTTGTTCTAGCGGATACGGTCCGGCGCCGCCCGGGCTGCCGGACCGGCGGTGCGTGCGCCGCGCATCGGAGGCGGCGCACCGCCCCAATCGCCGGGCGACCGATTCATCGAACTGGAGAGTTACGCGCCATGGAAATCGCGAAAGAGAAGCTTTTGCAGATGTACACCACGATGGTCAAGATCCGGCGATTCGAAGAGAAGGTCAAGGAACTCTTCACGGCCGGAATGTTTCCCGGCTGGACGCATGTATGCATCGGCGAGGAAGCCGGCGTCGTAGGCGCCTGCGCCGCCTTGCGGCGCGATGACTACATCACGGCGACGCACCGCGGGCACGGCCAGAACATCGCCAAGGGCGTCAGCCTGAAGGGCATCATGGCCGAACTCATGGGCAAGCGCGACGGTGTCTGCCGCGGCAAGGGCGGCTCGATGCACATCGCCGATGCCGCCGTGGGCTCGCTCGGAGGCATCGCCATCCTGGGGGCCGGGACGCCGATCGCCTGCGGCGCGGCGCTTTCGGCCAAACTGCGCGGCACGGGACAGGTGGCCCTGAGCTTCTTCGGCGAGGGGGCGTCCAACCAGGGAGTGGTCCACGAAGCCATGAATATCGCGGCCTTGTGGAAACTCCCCGTGATCTTCTTCGTCGAGAGCAACCAGTGGGCCGAACTCAGCCGCCGATCCTCGCACCTGCTGGTCGAGACCCTGGCCCTGCGGGCGCAGGGCTACGGCATGCCCGGGATCAAGGTGGACGGCAACGACGTGATCGAAGTCTACGAAGTCACCCGCCGGGCGGTCGAACGCGCGCGCAACGGCGACGGGCCGACGCTGATCGATTCGATCACCTACCGCTGGGAAGGCCATTACGTCGGCGACCCGGTCGTCCTGCGGCCCGAAGGGGAGCTCGAGGAATGGATGAAGGCATGCCCCATCCGCAGACTCGAGGGCAGGCTGCTCCAGCAGGGCATCCTGGATGAAGCCGGCGTCGAGCGCATCCGCTCCCAGGTGGACGCGGAGATCGAGGAAGCCGTGGAGTTCGCCAAGCGCTGCACGCTGCCGCCGGTGGAGGATCTGTATCGCAACGTATACGCCTCGCCGTACACGCCCTGGTAGTCATGAATCCCAACATACCTCATTGCGACGAAGGGAACCGCCATGCATGAAGTGAAATACTGGAAAGCTTTCAACGAAGCCGTGCGCGAGGAAATGCGCCGCGACCCGAGCGTCATCTACATGGCCGAAGACGCACGCGGAGCCGTGGGCGGACCGTTCGCCCTGGCCAAGGGACTGGAGGACGAATTCGGCAGCGACCGCGTCTTCGACACCCCGGACAGCGAAGCCGGGTTCGTGGGCGTCGCCATCGGAGCGGCCCTGACCGGACTGCGACCGATCGTCGACATATCCTTCAGCGATTTTCTTCTCGTGGCCATGGATCAGATCGTCAACCAGATGGCCAAGATCCGGTACATGACCGGAGAGAACTTCACGAAGTTGCCGATCGTCATCCATACCATGGCGGGGGCCGGCATGCGCGCCGCCGCCCAACACAGCCAGTCGCTGGAGTCCTGGTTCGCCGGCGTCCCCGGCCTCAAACTGGTCGCCCCCAGCAACGGATACGACCTCAAGGGCATCATGAAATCGGCGATCCGCGACGACGACCCGGTCATCGTGTGGCTGCACAAGGCCATGCTGCGAACCAAGGTGCAGCTGCCCGACGAAGAATACCTGATTCCGATCGGCAAGGGCCAAATCAAGAAAGAGGGCAAGGATGTAACCGTCGTGGGTATCTCCAACATGGTCAACGTCGCCCTCTCGGTCGCCGCCAAGCTCGAAAATGAAGGGATCAGCGTCGAGGTCCTGGATCCCATATCGCTCAGCCCGCTCGACAAGGAGCTGATCGTCGCGTCCGTGCGCAAGACGGGCCGGCTGGTAACGATCCACGAGGCGCCGAAACCCTGCGCCCTGGGCGCCGAGATCGCTGCGCTGGTTCTGGAAGAGTGCTACGACTACCTGGAGGCCCCGGTACGGCGGGTCGCCGGAGCGTTCACTCCGGTCCCGTACTCGCCCGTGCTCGAGGATGCCTACCTGCCGAACGCCGCCCGGCTGGAAAGCGCCGTGCGGGAAATTCTGAAGCAATAGGCCGAATGCCGGCCACCCTAGGAGGAAAAACCCATGGCCTACGGTCCTTATGAAAACATCATTTTCGAGAACATCGACCATGTGGGGGTGGTGACGTTCAATCGCCCCAAAGTCCACAACGCCTTCAACACGCACCTGCTGCGGGAGATCATCGACTGCTTCGACAAGATGGCGGTCGACGACGACGTGCGCGTCGTCGTCCTGCGCGGTGCCGGCGGCAAGGCCTTCTGCGCCGGCGCCGACATCGACGAGATCAAGAACAACGGTCCCATCGAACAAAGACCCTACCAATACCTGTGGATGAAGTTCTTTCGACAGATCGAAACCATCCGCAAGCCGGTCATCGCCTCCATCGAGGGCTGGGCACCCGGGGGCGGCACCGAGATTTCCGTGTGCTGCGACATGGTGATCCTGGCCGACGACGCCAAGCTCGGACTCGCCGAAATCAAGATCGGAGTCATGCCCGGAGCCGGCGCCACCATCCGGCTGACACGCTGGGTGGGCAAGGGCAAGGCGATGGAGATCCTCATGACCGGCGACTTCATCAACGCCGAGGAGGCGGTGCGCATCGGCCTGGCCAACAAGGTCGTGCCCAAGGCGCAACTTTGGGAGGAGACCATGAAACTGGCCCGCACCCTGTGCGATCGTCCCCCGCTGGCCCTGGCCGCCGCCAAGATGGCGGTCAACGTCGGCGCCGAGATGGACCTGTACAAGGGGATCGATTTCGCCCTGGAAGAGTTCCTGCTCCTGTTCGCCTCCCAGGACCAGAAAGAGGGCATGCGCGCGTTCATGGAAAAACGAAAGCCGGTGTGGTCAGGAAAATAGGCATGACCGTGCCTTGCCGCGCACGGTAACGGTCCCGCGCCGCCCCGTGCGGCGCGGGGAAACGACCATCGACAAACTCAACCCGACGAGGTGCACCATGTTGGATTTCGAATTGACCGAAGAACAACGCATGATCCAGGAAACGGCCAGGCGATTCGCGCGCGAGGAGGTAGCGCCGCGCTGCGATGAGTGGAATGACAAGGACTATTTCCCCTACGATCTCAACGCCCGTCTCGCCGAACTGGGACTCTCCGGCATCATGGTCCCCGAGGAATACGGGGGCACCAACCAGGGAGTGCTCACCGAGGAACTCGTGACCGAGGAACTGGCGCGGGTGGACGACGGCTTCGCCCAGACCTTCCACATGCAGGGCCTGATGGCCGACATGATCGTCAAGTTCGGCAACGAAGAGCAGAAGCGGCGGCTCCTGCCCACGATCGTCAAGGGGGAAAACCCGGCATTCGCCCTCACCGAGCCCAATGCCGGTTCCGACGCTTCCGGCCTGGAGACCCGAGCCGAGCTCAAGAATGGCGAATGGGTGATCAACGGCAACAAGATGTTCATCACCAACGCGGGCCTGGAAACCTGCACCTGGATGGTGGTGATGTGCGTCACCGGCAAGCGCGAGGACGGCGGCAAGGAAATCAGCAGCATCATCGTCCCCAAGAACAGCCCGGGGCTCAAGATCGGCCGCAACATCCGCAAGATCGGCTGGCATAACCTGGACAACCGCGAATTGACGTTCGAGGATTGCCGCGTACCCGAGGAGAACCTGCTCGGCAAGCGCGGCCGGGGAATCGCCCAGGCCCTCTACACCCTGGACTTGGGCCGCATCGATTTCGGAGCGCTGGCCGTCGGCATGGCGCAGGGTTCCTACGAGCTCGCCCTGGAACATGCCAAACAACGCGTCCAGTTCGGCAAGCCCATCGGCAAGTTCCAGGCCATCCAGTTCAAGCTGGCCGACATGCGCACGGAGATCGAACTCGGCCGCCTCATGTACTATAAGGCAGCCTGGCTGCGCGACAAGGGCATGCCGCATACGCTGGAAGCCGCCATGACCAAGCTCTACACCAGCGAAATGGCCGTGCGGGTCATCAACGAGGCCATGCAGATCTTCGGCGGCTACGGGTTCACCCTGGAATACCCGATTTCCCGGTTTTACCGGAACATCCGGATATACACGGTGGGGGAAGGAACCAGCGAGATCCAGCGGATCGTGATCGCCCGCGCGCTCGGGCTGTGATCGCCCGCGGCGGCCCGCCGGTCGGACACCGCCGGATGGAATCATCGACGTCGGAACACTGAGGAGTGCCATGGCGCAGAAACTCACCATGCCCAAACTCGGCATGACCATGGAGTCGGGCCGTGTGGTGGAATGGAAAAAGAATGAAGGGCAAGAGGTGGCGCAGGGAGAGATCGTCCTCATCATCGAAACCGAGAAGGTGCAGTACGAGGTCGAGTCTCCCGCCGACGGCATTCTGCACATACTGGCGCCCCCGGATACGGAAGCGCCCCCGGGCACGGCGCTGGCTTGGGTCGCATCGGACCGGGCCGAATACGCCGCACTGCCCCCGGCTGAGGCCGAGCCCGGCGGCGCGCCATCGGCCCCGGAAGCCGAACCGCAAGCCGCCGCCCCGGGGCCGGGGCCGGAGGAAAAAATCCGCATAGCCCCGGCCGCACGCCGCTTGGCTGAAGAAAAGGGGATTGACATCCGCCTCCTCCGCGGCACCGGGCCCGGGGGACGAATCACCAGCGAAGACGTGCAACGATTCGAGCGCGAGCGCATGCCTGCCGCGGAACCTGAAAACCGGGTGATAATGCTCCCGCGCACGGAACTGCGCCGCATCGTCGCCCGGAGAATGACCGAGAGCCTCCGCGAGGCGGCACAGACGACCGCATCCTGCGATGTCGATGCCACGGCCTTGGTCGAATTCAGAAAGAAACTGCTGCAAACCCCGCCGGCGCCCGGCATCCGGGTCACCATCACCGACATCCTGATGAAACTCACTTCCTGCGCCCTGCAGGAACACCCGATCATCAACAGCAGCTACGGCGAGGAGGCGGATATTCTCTATCGCGACGTGCACATGGGAATGGCGCTGGCCCCGCGCGAAAACGAACTCCTGGTTCCGGTGATCCGGAACATCGACAAGAAGTCGCTCCACGAAGTCGCCGCCGCGCGCCGCGATCTCGTGGAGCGGGGACGCAGCGGCAAGCTCAGCCCGGACGAGCTGCGCGGGAGCACATTCACCATTTCGTCGCTGGGGATGTTCGGAGTGCATAGTTTTGTCGCCATCATCCCCCGTCCGGAAAACGCCATCCTCGCCGTGGGAGCCATTGTGCCAAGGCCATGGGTGCATGAGGGCCGTATCGTAATCCGCGACATCATGAATCTGACCCTGTCATACGACCACCGCACCATCTACGGGGCGGAGGCAGCCCGGTTCCTGGCAACGCTACGAAAACTCGTGGAAGATCCGGAAAAGGCCTTGGCGGGAATCTGAACGCCGATGCGTCCCGGCTTCTCAGCGCTCCAGAAGCTCGAGGTCCCCGGGAGTGTCGACGTCGAACAGCAGCGCGGGATCGTCCCAGGGCAGATCCTGCACCCCGTACCGGGCGAAAAGGGCCCGCCCGCCCATGTCGCCTCGGAGGCGCCGCAGATCGCCGAAGGTCGCCCGATCGAAGAGCACCGGATTGGCGCGCCTCTCCCCCACCCTCGGAGCGACGATGGGAGAGAGGCCGCACGCGTGCGTCCGCACCAGGGCGCGCACGACTCCAGGCGTCACCTGCGGCTGGTCGGCGAGGAAAAAAACGACCGCACCGGTCTCGGGCGGGAGTCGCTCCAAGCCGGCACGGATCGAAGAACTCAATCCGGAGATCCACTCCGGATTGCGCGCGCACTCGACCGGCAGTTCATCGACGGCCGCCTCCACCTCCTCGGCCCGGCAACCGGTAACCAGCACCACCGGCGCAAGCCCGGCCGCGAGCGCCGTTTCGGCCGCCGCCCGCACGAACGGCCGGCCGCGATATCGAAGAAGTTGCTTCGGGCTCCCGAACCTCTCCGAGGCGCCCGCCGCCAGGATGATGCCCGCGACCTTCTCGTGAACCGCGAGCACGGCGCCGGAGGACCGCAGGCATGCAACGACCACGGCCTGGTAGGCGGAAAGCAGGACGGGGGCGATGCGCGCCCCTTCCGCCTGCAGCTCCGCGGTGTCGGCCTGGTTGAGCAGCGCGACCCGCCGGGCGCCGGCGGGCATGCCCCTGAGCCTCCCGGCATGGTGCGCCAGCACGCGGGCGACCGCGTCGCCGGTAATCGCGGCACCGATCGGCAGGCCCGACAATTCCGCAAAACGGTCCGGGCCGCAGGTCGACTCTGCGTCCAGAGCCCGCCCCAGGCCGCTCAACCCGGCGACCACGAAAACAATTTCCACGCCCGCCGGGACGGATAACTCATCGCTTTCCGGTGCCTTCAGGGGGCGCTGCGCTGCGCCGTCCGCCTCGACCAGGAAGGAGATGCCCAGGCGGAGGGCCGTTTCGTGCAACTCGTCAAGCTGCGGGCGCGCAAGCCCCTCCCAGAGTCCTGCGGCCGCATCGAACGGGCCGGTAACCAGAGTGACGCCGGCGCAGCGTTCCATTGCGGCGGCGGGCGCGCCGCCGCGCAACGCGCAATGCCGGTCGGCCGCGGCGCAATCCCGGGGCTGCACGGCCTGAGCCGAGCAAACAACGGCCGGAGCGAGCTCGCGCGCGAGCCTGCGCATGGCGGTCGTCTTGCCTCCGGCACCGACGAACGCCGCTGCGCAGGAGCCCGACAGCCTCGCGGCCTTTGCCAGAGTCAGCATCGGTTCGGTCGCCGCAGCGGCCCGGATGGGGCATCCGGAGCCGTCAACTGCCCGCCTCGATCAGCTGGCTGATGCTGATGCGCTGCGCCTCGTTGGTCCCTTCGTAGATCGGGGTCACCCGCTGATCGCGATAGCACTTCTCGGTTATCGATCCCTTGCAGTAACCCAGGCCGCCCAGAACCTGCAAGGCGGTGCTGGTGACCTGATTGGCGGTTTCCGTGGCGAAGACCTTCACCGCGCGCGAGAGGCGGACGTCCATCTGGTCGTGCGTGTCGGAATAGGCGGCGGTGCGGTACATGAACGAGCGTGCCGCTTCCAGGCCGATATACATGTCCGCGATCTTCGCCTGGATCATCTGGTGCCGGATCAGCGGCCTGCCCAGGACCTCCCTGGCCCGCGCCCACGCCAGCGCTTCTTCGTAGGCAGCCCGGGCGCAACCCACGGCGATCGCGGCAATGGCGGTGTCGTGATCGTAAGGCGTGCGGCGCTTGCCGCCCGAAATCGCCCGCCCTCCGATGCCGATGGCGTTTTCTTTGGGAACGCGCACATGGTCCAGGGTGAACGCCTGCGTGCTGGAGAGCCGGTGCCCCATCTTGTCTTCCTCGCCTCCGAGCGCGAGGCCGGGCGTGCCGAGCGGCACGACGATGGGCAGAGTCGAGGCCCAGCCGGTCTTCTCCATGTCGGCGCGGCAAAAGACGAGCACCCAGCGGGCAAACGGGAGCCCGACATTGCTGCAATACGACTTGGCACCGTCGATGACCCAGTGGTCGCCCTCCAGGCGCGCCCGCGTCCTGAAGACGAAACCGGCGGGATCGATCAACAGGGCGCTCGTCACGCCGCCGTCGGGTTCCGTGGTGGAAAGGGCCGCCACCCCGCCGGCACCTTCGGTGATCGGGCGCAGGAACCTCTCGATTTCTTCATCGGAACCCATGTTGAGGAGGACGGTGAGCGAGATGTTGTTCACGTGCCAGGTGGTGGCGAATCCCGCATCGCCGGCCGCCATTTCCTCGAGGATCACGATGGTGCTCACCGCATCCAGACCCATCCCGCCGAATTCCGCCGGAACGACCATTTGATGAAAGCCCTGCTCGAGCCCCTTGCGGTATACATCCACCGGAACGGCTTCTTTCGGATCCGCCCGGCGGTCGTATTGCAGCACGACCGGCTTGAGCTCGCGCTCGACGAACGCCCGCACCATGTCGCGATACATCCGTTGCGTCTCGTTGAGTTCGAAGTCCATGAAAACCTCCTGAGTCCGGCATCGCCGACGCCTCCGGGCGCCGCCGCCCTCCGGAGCGCCCCCGCGGCCCCCACAGCATAATACGGGCGGTGCGCGCGCGGAAGGCTCTTGAGAAAAGATCCGGCGAACGGCGGGCTCCGCAGCGGCGCAGCCTCGGTGCCGCGCGCCGCCCGGGCGCATCAGCGGGCCGCCAGATAGGCGTAGCGAAAGATGAAGAGCAGCGTCAGCACCCACAGCAGGGGGCTGATTTCGCCCCTGCGGCCCACGGCCAGCTTGGTCACGGTGAATACCACCAGCCCCAGGCTCAGGCCGGTCGCGACGCTGAACGTCAGCGGCGTGGCCAGGAGCGTGACGAACGCGGGCAGGGCCTCGGTGAAATCCGTCCAGTCGATCGACGAGACGGAACGGGCCATCAGCGCCCCCACGACGACCAGCGCCGGCGCCGTCGCCGCCGACGGTATCACCGCGATCAGGGGCGCGAAGAAGACGGCGAGCAGGAACAATGCGGCCACCACCACGTTGCTCAGGCCCGTGCGCGCGCCCGCCGCGACCCCGGCGGCGCTCTCGATATAGCTGGTGACCGTCGAGGTGCCGGTGAGCGAGCCGAGGATGGAGCCGACCGCGTCGGCGATGAGCGCCTTGTTGGCGCGCGGAATGCGGCCGTCCACGAGCAGCCCGGCCTGCTGGCAGACGCCCACGAGCGTCCCCACGTTGTCGAAGAGATCGACGAAGAGAAAAACGAAGACGATTTCGAGAAGCCCGAGGTGCAGGGCGCCCCACAGATCCAGCTGCAGCAGCGCACCCGAAACGTCCGGGACCGAGACCGCTCCGGCCGGCCGCTGCGCGAGGCCGCGCGCTCCGGCAAAAAGGGTGGTGGCGACGATCCCCAGCAGAATGGCCCCGTTGATACGGCGGCTCACGAGAACGGCGGTCAGCAGGAATCCGAACGCCGCGGTCTGGACCGCGGGATCCGAAAAGCTGCCGAGCGCCACGTAGGTGCCGGGATCCGAAACGACCAGGTGCGCGTTCTTCAGGCCGATGAAGGCGATGAAAAGCCCGATGCCCGCAGGCGTGCTCGAGCGGATGCAGGCGGGGATCCCGTTGACGATCTGCTCGCGCACCCGTGTCAGGGTGAGTATCAGAAAGAGCGTCCCCGAGATGAAAACGACGCCGAGCGCGGTCTGCCAGGGGATCTTCATTCCCAGAACCACGGCATAGGCGAAATAGGCGTTCAAGGCCATGCCGGGAGCCAGGGCGATGGGGTAGTTGGCGTACAGGCCCATCACCAGCGTGGCCGCGGCCGAGGCAACCGCCGTGGCGAACAGCACGCCCTCCAGGGGCATGCCGGCTTCGTGCAGGATGGAAGGATTGACGGCGATGATGTACGACATCGTGACGAACGTGGTCAGCCCGCCCAGGATCTCGCGCCGCACGGTCGTCGAGTTCTCCGAGAGCCGGAAGAAGCGCTCGACGGCGGAAGCAACGGACCTTCTCATCTCACCCCGACGCCCATGACGATGCCGGACCGACGTTCGCGCACGACCGCGAACGGCGCGCCATTCTATCGCATCGGAGGCGCAGGGCAACGCCGAAAAATCGCCGCCGGGCGCGGCGCCCCGCCCCGGGCGGTTTGCATCCCGCGGTATACTTCCAGGCGTCGGCGCGCGCCTCAGGGCGCGGCCGCTTTCGAACAGGCGGGGGATCGATGAGAAAACCGAGAGCCAGGGAAAGAGGTTTCCGCTCCAGGCGGCGCGAGTTCCTGCGTGCAGGCCTGGCGGGTTCGGTCGCGGGCGTGGCGGCGGCGTTCGCCGGGGCGCCCGCCGCGGCGCGCGCGGCTGAGCCGCCGCAGGCGCTTCCCGAGGAAGTGCGCCTGCGGCAGAAGGCGCGCATCGATCTGATGGAGGTGGCCCTGGGCCGGCGCCCGGCGGATCTGGTCATCGTCAACGGCACGCTGCTCGACACCGCCACCCTGGAGCTGCTGCCGCAAACCGGCATCGCCGTGTCGGGGCGGCGGATCGCCGCGCTCGGCGACGTACGCCGCTGCGTGGGACCGGCGACCACGATCATCGATGCCTCGGGCCTCTATCTCGTGCCGGGCTTCGTCGACGCGCATTACCATTGCGAAAGCAGCCGCCTGAGCCCGACGCAGCATGCACGGGTCACGCTCCCCATGGGCCTGACCGCCTATTTCGAAGGGACGCACGAGATCACCAACGCTGCCGGCGGCCTGCCCGGGGTGCAGTATTTCGTCGACGAGGGCCGCGCACTGCCGCAGAAGATCTACCCCTGCGTGTCGTCCGCCACGCCGCCGAGCCCGGTGGAAACGACGAGCGGCTACATCGGCCACGACGAAGTGCAGCGCGCCGTGCGGCAGTGGCCCGACGTCGTGCGCGGCCTCGGCGAAGTCATGGACCTGCCGCGCCTGCTCGAGGGAGACGCGCGCCTGCACGGCGTGATCCAGGCGGCCCTGGACGCCGGGCGGCGGGTCGAAGGACACGGCAGCCCGGCCCTGGAAATACTCGACGGCTGGATCGCCGCCGGCATCTCCTCCACCCACTCGCCGCGCCTGCCCGAAGCCCTCGCCATGCTGCGCCGCGGCCTGCACCTTCAGTTGAAGATCGACCGCACCGGAGACATCGTGCGGCAGTTCCTCGAGCTGCCCCTGAAGGACTGGCGCCTGGTGGGGCTCGCCATCGACGACCGCCCGGCCGACGAGCTGCTGGAAATCGGCAGCATGGACCACGAGGTGCGGCGCGCCATCGAGCTCGGCGTGCCCGCCGCCATCGCCTACCAGATGGCGACGCTCAACAACGCCCAGCACTGGCGCATGGAGGACGACCACGGCATCCTCGCCCCCGGCCGCTATGCCGACATTCTGCTGATCTCCGATCTCGAGAAGGTCCGGATCGAAAAGGTGGTCGCCGACGGCCGGCTGGTCGCCGAGCAGGGACGCCTGGTGCGCGAAATCCCCGTCCCGGCGGCCCCGGAGTATGTCCGCAACAGCGTCAGGCTGCAACGCCCGCTGCGCGCCCCGGATTTCGAAATCGCAGCCCCTCCGAACCGCTCCGAGGTCACGGCCACCGTTCTGAAACCCCGCTACTTTTCGCGGGACCTCGGACCCCTGACGCACAAGCTGCCCGTGAGGAACGGCCTTGTTCAGCGGGATCTTGCCCGCGGAATCACCAAATTCGCCGTCATCGAGCGCTATCGCCGCACCGGCAACATCGGTCTGGCTTTCTGGGAGCTCGGTTTCGACCGGGGCGCCATCGCCTGGACGGTCAACCATGACCATCACAACCTGGCGGTCGTGGGCGCCGATGACGCCGATATGGCTCTGGCCGCCAACCGGGTGGTCGAACTCCAGGGGGGATTCGTGATCGCCGCCGGCGGCAAGGTCCTGGCCGAACTGGCGCTGCCCATCGCCGGGCTGATGACCGATGAAGACCCGAACTCGGTGGCCGGCAGGATCCGGACGCTGAACCGCATCGCCAACGATATGCACCCGGTGCCGGTGCTCGCCGGACGGACGACCGACCTGCTCACCTTCATGAACCTGACCTGCGATCCGTGGAAGTACGCCCTGACGGATCTGGGGCTGTTCAATCTGGAAACGCGCGAGAAAATGCCCGCCGTTTATTGATCGCGGGGCCGCCGACGGCCCGCCCGGTCCGACGGTGGCGAGTCACGGGGCCGGCACCGGCCTCGTCATGAGGTCGACGAAAAGATCCCAGTACGCCTGCCGGTCGATGTCGAAAAGGATCTTCACCTTCTGCGTGCCTGCGGGAAAGTTCTCCGGCGCGGCGAGCGAGCGCCGGCGCGACTCGTGGTACCCGATCGAACGGCCGTAGTTCGGGCCGTAGTGGACATCGACGTCGACGAAGCGCTCCTCGAGCTTCACGGCGATCGCGGGTCGCAGAAGGACGGCGGCGGCCAGGGCGTCCCATACGAAAGACCGCCTGCCGGGATCGGACTGGAACGAAGGCCCGTGGCGGTCGCGGAACATCCTGACGACCGGCGTTTCCCGGGCGGCGACGATGCGATCGTAGATCGCTTTCGTATAGTAGACCCGCTCGCAGATGTCGTTGGGCACGAGGATCTGCTCGCGGAACGGTGTGCGCAGCGCGATCCGGGCGGCCTCGGGATCGAACCAGAAATTGAACTCGGCCGCCGGCGTGGTGTTCCCGGGAATGTCGACGGCTCCTCCCATGTAAATGATGCGCTTGACGAGCGGCACGATCTCGGGATGCACCTTTACGGCGAGGGCGATATTGGTCGCCGGACCGGTCGCCAGAAGGGTGATCTCGTTCGGGAACTCTTTCACCTTGCGCACGATGAAATCCACGGCGTTTTCGCCGCCGGGAAAGACGGGTTGCGGCCTCGGGCGCGCGAATGCGCCCAGGTATTCGGAGTTGCCGAAAAGGCGCTCTTCGGCGGCGAGCCACGGCTGCCGGTTGCCCATGAGGGCTTCGCCGGCCCCCTGGAATACCGGGATATCGGGCCGGCCCAGAGCCTTGAGCAGACTGATCGCGGCA
>Ga0272448_1002560_pt1 | contig 22584 bp, 16 predicted proteins | sample YNPCB0191_FD_202220 | JGI IMG/M metagenome (GOLD analysis project Ga0272448, IMG submission 202220) | Hot spring sediment microbial communities from Yellowstone National Park, WY, United States - YNP-CB-019-1 | ecosystem: Environmental > Aquatic > Thermal springs > Hot (42-90C) > Sediment... | reverse complement strand
TCGCAGTGACGGGAGTGCTCGGCAAGAAGGATCTCGGTGGCGGCGCGGTGACGGTAATCCGTCCGCGCGCACAGGCCGACATTAGATAACTTATTCGAAGGCGCCGGCCACGGACGCGCCGGCGCCTGACTTGCACACGGGCGGGATCGCCCTCAAAGAAAGAAAGGCGGGGGTCCGCAATGAAAAGGAAGTCGGTTGGCTTTACGCTCATCGAGCTGCTGGTGGTGATTGCCATAATCGCGATTCTGGCCGCCATTCTGTTTCCTGTGTTCGTGCAGGTGAAGACCAGCGCTCAGACATCGAGCTGCGAGAGCAACATGAAGCAGGTCGGCGTGGCAATGCAGTTGTACGCCGACGCGCACGACGGCAGACTGTGTCCCTACAGCCGCGGGAACGGAAGCCAGAGGCTGCTATGGTCGCGCTTCATCAGGCCGTATCTGAGGGTGGACAGGATGTACCGTTGTCCGGCGCTGCCGGCGAAGACGGACAACACGTCCGCGTATGATGCGTACGGGACGTCCCGAATCTTCGGCTTTGGCGTCCCTTATCCGCACCTGTTCTTCCCGGCCGAGTGGGACAAGCTCAATCCGCCGCAGACGCCAACAAGGTTATCGGCAATCCCTAGAGCATCCAGGACAATGTTGATGTGCGACTCGTATACGGTGAGGACGGTTACCGACTGGGTCGCGAGAACCACCCAGACATTCGAGACCGGCTACCCCGTGGTTTACTGCCGCGCCTGCAACGACTGGAACTACGAGGACGAAAAGCCGGATGGAAACGTAGCTGGAAGGCACGGCGGCCAGAGCACCGTCGAACCGTACGGCAAGACCGTGGTGCTTTATTGCGATCTGCACACCAGAGTTCTGCCGAAATCGAAGGTCATAAAGAGATACTCTACTGCGGCTGAGTCGGTGAATGCCGACATGTGGGCGCATTTCGATAACATACCACACTGACGGCTGCCGGTCCCGATGTGCCGGCAGAGTCCCCTTTCACGCGTCGCCCCCCTCGCCGAATCGCGAGGGGGCTTTTTGTTCTTTACTTTTGATTCTGGTGCTTTGGCGATTAGGTCGATGTGACAGCCAACAAATGATGACAGCCGCGCGCACTCGTCATTCCGAACGTGAGCGACGAATCCGCTATTGAGCATATCAGCAAGCAGATGCTTAATTCTCCGACTCCGTAGTGACGCTCCACGGCAGGTTCTACTCACCAAGACCGAACACTGCGAGCCTGTTCGTTCTTCTGGGAATGTCCACCCCGCTAGCCCTGAGTGCGAAGCGTATCGAAGGGCGGTCAAGGCTCCACCGCGCTTCGATACGACCTTCGTTGGCGGTCTACTCAGCGCTAGCGGAGTTCTGTCAGGCAAGACTGAACGGACACAACACCGCTTTCGTGTTTGACCCCCGCCCGGTAACTCTGCTATACTACAGCCGGATTTCTTCTATCGGAGGGAACAGGATGAAGGTCATCTGCGCGAGAAAGGATCTCAACGAGGGCGTCCAGACCGCAGCAAGGGCTGTGACGGCCCGCACTTCGCTGCCGATCCTGGGCCACCTGCTAATCACCGCCGAGGACGAGCGGCTCCGTATAGCTGCCACCGATCTGGAGATCGGAATGGAGTGCGTCGTCGAGGCAAACGTGCAGGAGCCGGGCTCACTCACAGTCCCCGCCAGGTATATGACCGAGGTGCTCAACACGCTTCCCGAAACGGACGTCGCGTTGTCGGTGGACGAGAACTTCGCGGTCGGCATCAAGTGCGCGACCTCCGATTTCTCGATCTTGGGCCTGCCGCCTGAGGAGTTCCCCATGCTGCCGGAGGTGAAAGAAGAGGTCAGCTTCATAATAGACGGCGACGTACTGCGCGAGGGAATACGCAAGACGTCGTTCGCGGTCGGCGTGGATGAAAGCCGCGCGATCCTCACCGGCATCCTCATGCAGGTCACGGAATCCGGCCTCAAACTGGTCGCGACCGACACTCACCGCCTCTGCGTGCTCGATTGCCCGCTGGTCGAAGTGCGCGGCGAGGTGAACGCGATCGTGCCAGGCCGCGCGATGAACGAGCTTTCCAGGATCGTCCCCGAGGGTGAGGGCACGGTCTCCGTGGGCATCTCATCGAGTCAGGTCAAGTTCAAAGCCGGCGACACCGTGCTCATCAGCCGTCTCATCGAGGGCCAGTTCCCCAACTTCGAAAAGGTCATTCCGACCGAGTACACCAAAAAGCTCATTATCCCGCGCGAGCAGTTCGAAGCCAGCCTCAAGCGCGTCGCCATCGTCGCAAAAGAAAACTCCAACCGCGCAATCATACAGACCGACGACGGCAAGCTCACCCTTACGGCGGAGAGCGGAACGGTCGGCAGAGCGCACGAGGAAGTCGAGATCGTCAAAAAGGGCGAGGACACCAGGATGGCATTCAGCACCCGCTATCTGCTTGACGTGCTCGGAGTGATCGACACCGAGGCCGTCGAAATGGAGCTTACGGGCGAGGTCAACCAGGCCCTCATCCGCCCACAGGACAGCACGGACTATCTCTACGTAGTTATGCCGATGCAGATCACATAGCAGCCGCTGGATGAGGTGTTGCAGCGCGCGGATATGCGGAACCTGCATCCACCGGCCATGTGCCGGCGAGTCGCGGTCTGAAGACCGGTCCCACGAATGCCAAGGAGTCGGAACGAGAAAGTGAAATTACGCTGTCTGATTGCTTTGGTTCTGCTTGTGGCGTGCTCCGCTAAGGCGGCTCCGCGCGAGGTTGTGGGCTGGTATTTCGGCAGCGGAGAGGGGCCGTGGGATACCGTCAATGCGAACTTCGACGCGATCAGCATGATCTGTCCTACGTGGATGGGCATCAAGGGGTCGCGCGGCGAGATATACTGCCGTGAAGATCCCAGGCTCACCGCATTTGCAAAGGAACACTCGATAAAGCTTGTGCCGCTCATCTGGGGATCGGACAGGCGCGCCATGCACGAGCTTTTCAACTCGATCGAGTATCGCACGCGGCTGGTGCGCAACATCGTGGCGGCGCTAGACTCGATCAGCTACTGCCAGGGAATCAATCTCGACTTCGAGGGACTTGACCCGCAGGACCGCTACGTCTACGATTTGTTCGTCATCGAGCTTGCGGCCAAGCTGAAACCCAAGGGGTATCTGCTCACAATCGACGTTCCCGCGAAGGCTTCCGAAAGCCTGACCAACTCCTGGGCAGGCGCGTTCGACTATCCCGAAATCGGCCGGTATTGCGATTTCGTGATGATTATGACCTACGACGAGCACTGGTCCACCAGCCGGCCGGGGCCGGTCTCGTCGGTGCAGCTCTGCGATCGGACCCTTGCCTACGCGACCTCCGTAATCCCGCCGGAAAAGATTCTGATGGGCGTGCCGTTCTACGGCTACGACTGGCCGGAGAAGGGCCGCGCCTCAAGCTATCTTTACTCCCGTACCGCGCGCCGCCTTGCCGAAACCCAGGCAAAGTTCAACTGGGACCGCGAGGCAAAGGTTCCCTGGTTTGTCTACACCGACTCCGACGGCGCGAAACGAACCACCTACTTCGAGAACGCCCGCTCGATTGCCGCCAAGCTCGTCATCGCTCGCAAGTGGAACGTCGGCGGCGTCTGCATCTGGTCGCTCGGCAACGAAGACCCTGCGATCTGGGATGCAATTCGCGAATACCGCCGAAGGTAGTTACCGCCTCAAGAGCAGTCTTGCCCGTGGTCAACTGTGCATCGCAGTCGTAACGGAGTCAAGGGAAACACCCCTCCGCCACCTAATCCTCTTGCTTCCATTCGCCGCGCCCTGTTCTCCAACCGCGAACAACGTTTAGCAGTTTCCTTCCGGGCTTTCTAGCTTTTCCGGCTTTCGCGTTGGGAGTTGGCCTCAATGAGTTCGCCGATTGCGGACATTATGCGGCGGCCGGCTTCTTCGACGGCCTCGCGGCCGGGCTGGTCGTAGAGGTCTTCAAGGGGCACGGGCTTACCGTAGATGACTTTGACGCGGGTGAAGTGAAAGAAGATACTGTGCGGCGGCAGGAGCTTGTTGGTGTTGATCAGCGCGGCGGGAATTACCGGCACTTTCGCTCGCAGAGCGATCATTCCCGCGCCGGGCAACGCCTGACCAAGCTTGCCATCGAGCATCCGGGTGCCCTCGGGAAACATTGCCACGCATTCGCCGTGCGCAAGGTAGTCTATGGCGGTCCTCAGGGCCTGCCGGTCCGCCGTTCGCTGATGAACCGGAAAAGCGCCAACACGCTTGATCAAAAACCCCAGCACGGGGATTTTGAACAGCTCGATCTTTGCCATATAGCGCAGCCGCCGGGGCGCGCCGGCACCGAGCACGGGCGGGTCGATGTAGCTGACATGGTTCGAGCAGATAAGCACCCCACCCTTGCGCGGGATGTTCTCCCGCCCGATCACCTCGAACCGCCCAAAGAATCTCGCCACCAGCCAGCTTAATGCCTTGCCTATTGAGTACAGCATGAGATTGTTGATCGCAGGCGATGGTGGATTGCCTACTCCCGTGTTGTCAGTTTCTGATTATGGATTGCGATGATTGCATCGATGACCTGGTCGACGGAGAGCCCGTCGGTGTCCAGAACGACGGCGTCCGGCGCCACGGAAAGCGGAGCATCAGTGCGAGAGGAGTCCCGCAGGTCGCGTTCGCGCATCTCCGCGGCTATTTTGTCTGGGTCGGCCTCGATTCCGGATTCCTGCATCTGCTTGACGCGGCGGCGCGCGCGTTCCTCGGCCGACGCGGTCAGAAACACCTTGACCTCCGCGTTTGGAAACACTACCGTGCCGATGTCTCGCCCCTCCATTACCACGCCGCCGGCTGCAGCCATATTCCGCTGCAGCTCCACCAGTCGCCTGCGCACGCCTGGAACGGCACTGACCGGCGAAGAGGCGCGAGTGACCTCCGGAGAGCGAATGGCCTGGGTTACATCTTCACCGTCGGCGTAGACGTGCGGCTCGCCGTCGACGTTGGCAAGCGAAATCTCCGTGCGCATGGCGAGCGCCACTACGGCCTTCACATCCGAAATCGGAATTCCCGCCTGCAGGCACTTGTATGCCACCGCGCGGTACATGGCACCCGTGTCTATGTAGAGGTAGCCAAGCTTCTCGGCTACGCCCTTGGCGACCGTGCTCTTCCCCGCACCGGCGGGACCGTCGATTGCTATGATAGGCTTGTTCATACCTAGCCGCCCTTCGATAGGGCCATCGCTGCCGGCCTACTTGGGGCCGGCGGAGATTCGCAAATACGCCTCTCTGATCTCCCGTGATTGCTCGAAGAAGCGCTGGATAGCGGCGGGATCGCGGGCCTGCAGCGCCGCCTTTAGTTCGTCGAGCACGCTTTCGAGACTTGTGATGGCTTCGCAGAGCGAATCGGCATTGGTAAGGCAGATGTCGCGCCAGAGCTCCGGGCTGGAATCGGCAACGCGAGTGAGATCGCGGAAGCTGCCGGCCGTGAGCGCAAATGTCTTGCCCGTGCGGCGCTGAGAGTCTTCCGCCAATCTCATCAGCGCCGAGGCGATCCCGTGCGGCAGGTGGCTGGTCACGGCCACTGCCTCGTCGTGCTCCTCGGGAGAGAGTATTTCAACCCGTGCGCCAAGCGCACCGGCGAACTCGGTCACGCGCGAAAGCGCGGCAAGATCCGTCTTCGCGCCGGGGGTGAAGGCCCAGGTCGCACCCACGAACAGGTCGGCGCGGGCGGCATCAACCCCGGTCTGCTCGGAACCGGCCATAGGGTGACCTCCGACAAAAAACCGCCCCGCAGGAACTACTGCGTCGCACGCGGCGACGACCTCACGCTTAGTAGAACCGGCATCCGTCACAATCGCGCCCGGCTTCAGCGACGGAGCCATCCGCTGCAGCGTAGGGGCAATAAGCTGTACGGGCGTGCAGATCACGACCAGATCGGCCTCGGCAGCGGCGTTTTCCATATCGATGGAGTAGGCGTCGATCGCGCCAAGTATCTTGGCGCGCATGAGCTTGGACTCCGTGCGTCCGATGCCGAGCACTTGTCTGGCGGCCCCTCGCCGCTTCGCGGCCATGCCGATCGAGCCGCCGATCAGCCCGACGCCGAGTATGGCGACCTTGTCGAATATCACCTCGCCCTGTGCCCGGCGCGCATTCACCTGGCCGTACTCCCCATTTGTGATTCGCAATTCGTAGTGCGAAACTCCATTACAGGCATCTGCCTACCGCGCGGGCGACCGCAGCGGCTTCCTTCATCAGGGCATCGAAATTGGCGGGCGTAAGGGACTGCGCGCCATCCTTGAGGGCCTGCTCCGGGTGCGGGTGGACCTCGATCATGAGACCGTCCGCGCCCGCCGCGACCGCAGCCTTTGCAACGGGCGCAACGAGTTGATAGCGACCTGTCCCGTGGCTGGGGTCTGCTATGACGGGCAGGTGGCTTAGTTCGTGGACGGCAGGAATGGCGCTGACGTCGAACGTATTGCGCGTGTAGGTCTCGAACGTGCGCAGTCCGCGCTCGCAAAGGATGATTTCGTAGTTGCCGCGGTTCGCGATGTATTCGGCGGCCTGAAGCCACTCCTCAATGGTCGACGACATGCCGCGCTTGAGCATTACGGGCTTGCGTGACAAGCCGACTTCCTGGAGAAGTGAAAAGTTGGTCATATTGCGGGTTCCGACCTGCAGTATGTCTGCGTATTTTGAGACCAGCTCGACGTCGCGCGTGTCCATGACCTCGGTGATGACCGGCATGCCGGTAGCCTCGCGCGCCGCGGCAAGGATTTTTAGCGCGTCCTCTCCCAGGCCATGGAAGCTGTAAGGCGAGGTCGACGGCTTGAACGCGCCGCCGCGCAGAATCGACGCGCCGCTGGCTTTGACGGCCCTCGCGGTAGTCATCGTCTGCTCTTCGCTTTCGACAGAGCACGGGCCGGCCATGACGACGACTCTTTGACCGCCGATTTCCACCCCGCCGACTCTGATTATCGTCTTGTCGGGGTGAAACTCGCGGCTGACGACCTTGTAGGGCTTAAGGATCGGCACAACCCGCTCGACGTAGGCAAGTGAGCTTAGTTGCTCGGCGATGACGAGTTTTTCGTCGTCGTGCGCGCCGATAACGCCGACGACGGTCTTCTCGACGCCCTTTGAGACGTGTACGCCGTAGCCGCGCTCCTTGAGATTGTGCACGAGCTCGTCGAGGTCCGATTCGACCGCCTGCGGCGAGAGAATGATGATCATGATGCTATTGCCTTCGCCAATGCCTCGATAAAGCGGGCGTTTTGTTCATCGTTACCGGTGGTCACGCGAATGTGCGTCGGGCAGCCGAAGATGTCGCCTGTCCGCACGATCACCCCCAGCCTGAGCAGCTTTTCGAATACTTCCTTGCAGTCGCGTTGGGTGTCTATCCACAGAAAGTTGGCCTGCGTGGGCGTGTATGGGATGCCCAATCGATCGAGTTCACGGTACAGGTATTGCTTTGCCCGGCGGTTCATTTCGCGGGTGCGCGCGACCTGATCGGGATCGGACAGGCTCGCGAGCGCGCCGGCCTGCGCAACGCTGTTGACGTTGAACGGCGCGCGGACGCGCTCCAGAAGCTCGATTATGCGCTTTGGGGCGACGCCGTAACCGACGCGCGTCCCCGCGAGCGCGTAGATTTTGGAAAACGTGCGCAGAGCGATCACGTTGCGGTCCTGCCGAACCCATTCGATCGAACGGGTGTAGGCCAGGTCGTCCACATATTCGTAATAGGCCTCATCCAGCACCAGAAGGCAGCGGTCCGGCAGCCTATCCAAAACGCGCTCGATTTCGTCCGCGCCGACGATTGTGCCGGTCGGGTTGTTCGGGTTGGTCACAAAGAACATCTTGGTGCGGTCGTTCACGCGGGCGAGCATGGCGTCCAGGTCGTGCGTCCAGTTCTTTAGCGGCACCAGGTGCGCCGTGCAGTCCATCAGCGTGGACGCAGCCTTGTATTGGACGAAGCTGGGATCGCCCTGAACGATCTCGTCGCCCGGGCACAAAAGTGCGACACCGAGGTAGTGGATGACCTCGTCCGCGCCGCAGCCGAAGATGAGCATGTCGGGGTCAACGCTGAGGTGCTTCGACACCGCTTGCCGCAGTTCGAAACAGCTTCCTTCGGGGTACTGCGCGATGTTCTCCAGCGCAGCTTTCATGGCCTCTATCGCCTTAGGCGACGGGCCGAGCGGGTTTTCGTTCGACGCAAGCTTGACGACGTCCGTCAACCCGAGCTCGCGCTTGACCTCCTCAACCGGCTTGCCCGGAACGTAAGGAGTCAGATTCAATATGCACTTTCTGCAGAAACCAGCGTCGCTCATCCCGGCCTCCTAAGCCTAACAAAGGATAACACATAGGGGATTACTTTGGCAAAGGGGCGGGCGGTCGAATGGGGATCAGACAAGGGAGATTTGCGATTGACGGCTTGCTATTTGCGGCCACCGCCACTAAATCCCGAAACACCTGACCCGCAAACCCGTGTCGGAGCACGAACGCGTCCGGCACATGGATGTGCCGGACGAACCCGGGTCGAAAAGCCTCCCGAAGCATAGTACGTGGCCTGCGCCGGAATTGGGGATGGGCGGTCGCCGCAAGCGGAGGCTGTTAGCCGGGGTTTTCGTCCATCCAGAGCTTAGTATACCCGACCGGAGCCCAAGCCTTGCCGGTCTTCTTCCAGGAGGCGTGTCCGTCAACGTAGATGTACACAGTTCCCTTATTGTGGGGGTAGTCGGGGAATGTGGTATCCAGCCACGTCCCGGGGTTAATGTTTGTTTTCCCCCAACTGCCCATCGCATAGCAGGTCCAGAAAATCTTCTTGCACGGAGGCATATATCGCGACCCGCAGGCTGTTTCGCCCTTAAGGTCCAGAGCTTCGACCTCGGCGGGCGTCCGTCCCGCGCCGTAGCGGTCTTGAAACCCCCGATCTCCGTCAACAAAACCGTCGTATTTCTGGGCTTTGTCGTTCCACCCGTCGCTGTTCCTGGGCAGCCAGTTGCAGAGATATCCATAGGCGTAGCGCTTGCCATACAGGCCGACGGGGTTGGGGCATATCCAGATGTCGTCGTTTCTGACGTAGCCTTTGAGGACGACGAACTTGTAGACCGCCAGGCTCATGCTCCAGGGTCTGGTACTTTCGTCGCTGAACGGCGTACCCGGCCAATCGTAGCGGTTGTTGATCCTCAGGGTCAGGTCGTCGATGACGGACTGAGGCGGGGCGGACGGAAAGTGGTCACTGTGCTCGCCCATATACATCAGGCACGCCTGGGCAAGCTCTCTGCCGTGACACAGGCACTTACGAGTGCGCGCGCTGTCCTGCACCCGCATGAACACCGGAAATAGTATGGCGGCCAGAATCGCTACTATCACGATCACGACAAGCAGCTCAATGAGCGTGAATCCCTTGCGCATCGCAATTGCCACCTCCCCAAGGCCGCATCGCCATACGCGCATTATACCACAGGTTTGTGCCGAGGAATGGAGATTCTGCAAATACTGAAAGAGATTCGTCTTGCGGGAATCCCGTTATGCTGAACTCGATCCAGCAACTGCCCGGCGGCGCGGCGGATTCTGCATCAAGCTCAGGACGACGTGGGGCCGAACCATTTGCTCCCGCAAGGACTTAACAGACTCAGAGCCGCCGATTTAACGGCGCGCGACGCATAGGGGGGGCCGGATGGCCGCACGGGGGGAAATGCGGCCATCCAGCTTGTGCCGTGCTACTTGAGCACGATTGACCCGCTCTTGCCGTCCCAGGCAAGCGGTTTACCGTTGAGCGTGATCTTCTTGAGTCCGGGCACGGGCGGTACGTGCAGAACTACCTTGGCTGGCCGCTCCCGGCACCTGCCGGAAAACTGAACCTTTAGTTCACTGCCACGCGAGGCAAGCTTCACTCGCAGGCTCACCGGTCCGAATTCGGTCGGCATATTGTCGAAGATGGCCTCCCTCTCAGTCGTAAGCCACGCGAGCGGCACAAGCCTGAGAAGATGAAGTTCATTGTCGCGTATTTGGTCGTCGATGACTGCCAGGCGCGCAAAGTAGACCGTGGGCGTCCAGAATATGTTCGCACACTGCCCGCCTCGCGACTCGCATACCGTGTAGGTCTGCTGCGACAGCTCGCCCGCAAACTGGGAGTACATCCCCTCCAGGAAGTGCTGTCGATCGCCAAGCTGCCAACTGTGGAAAATGTTCCAGCTATAGCAGCACTCCCAGCTCGACATCTCGTGCCTCAGCGAGGCCACATGGCTCGACAGATCGGCGTATGGTCGATAGAGCTTCGTCGGCGGCCCCTCGCGGAACCAGGCGACGGCGTCCTTCATAAGCGGGTCGTCGGCGTCAAGCAGCCCGGAAAAGACCAGGTGCATCGGACCGGTGTCGAGGTAGGTGATCCACCGATACTGCCACACCAGGTCCGCGGAATAGGTATACGGAACGAGAACGTGTTCCCGGCCGGAGTCGTCTTTCCACTTCGGCATTTTGGCAGCCGTCGCTCGAAACGCCTTCTGGAAGGCCGCCTTGTAGGACTCGGCCTCGGCCTCAAACTCGGCGGCACGCGGGTTTCCGGTCTTCTTGAGAAACTTGACGGCCGTCGTGAGCCCCTTGTAGATCCAGCCGTCGCTCCAGCAGCTCTGCATCCGAGTCTCGTCGTCGGAAGCCCCCGCCGGGGGCATTACACCCGGAACCCCGCCGTGTCCCGTGATTCTCCGGGCATCTCGTATCCATTCGCACGCTTTCACGATCACCGGAGTGTACTCCTTGATGTACTCGGGATCGCCCGTAAGAAGACCGTGCTCGGCCATCACCCAGAGTAGGGCACCATGATCAGACAGCCAGTTGACTATAGCCACCTTTTTCGGCACACCCAGGTAGCCCTCGTGCGGCTTGAATGCCGCGCCGGGAGGGTTCACCGTCCCCTGTGCGTCCTTAAAAACCTTGAGGTACGTCGTCACGAGTTCGTGGTAGCCCATAGGGTCCAAGAGACAATTCAACGCTATTGAGATCGGCGTGGCCCAGGTCGCGATTCCGTAGCCCATTGCGCCGGTCACGACGTAGGTGTCGCCGGTGGCGGGGTCTTTGTCGGCTGTAATCTGGTCGAACTGAATGTTGCGCTTGATCGCCTGGTTGATGTAATCCTCGGGCACGTTGAATGTCGCGGCGGTGGGGGGAGTCTTTGACCAGAATGCCTCCGCTTCCTTCAGCGCCGCGTCGTAACCGACCGCCAGCTCCTTGTCGAACACCGATCTCTCCGTGGGCAACATCGGCACAAGAATGTCCACGTGCGCGCCCTGCTTGGGCTCTAGACGAACGTAGAGGGTGGAATCCTTTGCCGACGGCACGCCCGCCTTGAACACCGCGCCGCAGTCCGCGCCTGGTGCGACAGCAAGGCGCACCCTGCCGTCCGGTTCGACTATTCTGAACGCCTGGCCGGGGGTGTAGTTGTCCGATTCGGCGGCAAGAGGGCGTTCGTAAGTGGGATCGACAGCCGGTTTGATATTGTGCTTGAGTTCCATGGACGTGTTGAAGAACAGCCGATTGATCCTAATTCCGAACCCGACCGTCTTCTCCACAGGAATCGCGTCAGCGACATAGTGAACGGACAGCCTGACCCACGCAAAAAGCGGCTCGTCGCCCCTGTCCAGTTCCTTGCCGCCGGGCACATGCGCGAAGACATGCTCGCGCAGGAGATAGCCGCCCCACTGCCACTCGGTCCAAAGAACCGGAGCATCGCGATCCTCCCATCCCTGCCGCACGTCCCCAAGGTCCTGGTATATCTCGTTGCTCGACGGCGGCACTGCCTCGATACTCGCGGCTGGGACGAAAGTAAACTGAGCCCACGGCTCAGGAATAGGCGGCCTGATCGACACGGGGTTTTGAGGCCCCTTGTCAAACGGGAACGCGTTTATCAGCGTTCCATCGTAGAGCACATTGAACCTCGTGATGTGCGCCTTCCATCCCAGCATCGTCCACTTCTTGGGAAGATCGGTCCACCACTGCTTTGCAATCTCGATATTCGGCTCGGCCGAATGCAGCACTTTGCCGTCGGTCGTGTTCATCGGCTTCGTCACCTCTTGTGATTTACACGGGCAGGCGGTCATGCCGACTACAGTCGCCACCACCGCCGCGCAGACGCATATACGCGCCTTCATCAGGCTTTCCCCTCCTTTGGAACGTTCATATTTCCGGCCGTCGCGACACCATTGTCCACGCTCGGCCAATTGACCCTTAAGCAGCAACCGCGAGCACACCTCGTGGGTTCGTTACCATCCCAAAAATGTGTCGATTTTCGCCAAACCGCGGAGTAGGCGGGCGCCCGAGTCCACCTCGTCGTGAATCCCGGACGCCCGCCCTGGGGGACGAATCATTTAGAGGAGAGCGCGCGGTCAATCACGCCGCGGATCCATTCTTCGGATCGCGGAAAATGGGCATAGTCTTTAATATCAGAGAGCATCGGGTCGGACGGCTTGATGCCGGCCGACTGCAGAATGGCATAGTCCTGGAGTCCCTCGGCAAAGACTTCCCAGCGGATCGAATCAACCGGCCCGGCCGCGCCTGGGTACACCACATGAGCATCACCGAACGGCTCAACCGTGCTCCCGCAATAAGGATCGACATATTGCTGCGGCACCGGGTTGTTGCCAAGGTCCATCACATACCAGTAGTTGTAACCCCAGTGCAGGAAACCCAGAGCGCCCAGCTTGTAGCACAGCATGCCTATCATACGAGTCTTAGGCAGCGGCGTGTCGTAGAACCGATTGGTGTATAGTCCCAGCGGCCCGCAGCAGTAGTAGACCCAATGAGGGATGCCTTCCGCAACGTAGTTCGCGGCCGCCGCGACGTTCGGTACAGGATAGTCGATGAGTTTGAGGCGGCCGTAGCGGATGTCGCTCATCGCGTCCATTACTCTTCCGTCCGTCCAGGGCGCCAGTTCCCGCAGCTTCTCCCGCACCGCACGGTAGTTGTCTATGTCCCTCTGGCTGTCACCCGGCTCGTCGGAAACGTGATAGTAGGATATGTTCTCAAGCCCTTCTTGCTGGATGAACTTTCGGAACTCGGGTAGGAACTGCTTCAGGAATGTTATCCACTCGTCGCTTATGGCCGGGGCATCGGCGGGCACGATCAGGCGGTACTTACCGTCCTCGAACGTGTAGACCCGCGCCGGCTCATCGGCACCTATGATTGTATTGTCCGGCGTTATCTTCATATGCCAAAGGTGCGGCCATTCGAAGTACTCGAACCCCACTTTCTTCGCCAGCGCAACGAACCGCCGCACGCGCGACCAGTCGAACTCATAGACCCCCGGTTTCTTGACTTTGACTATCAGCAACTGGGCCGGGCGCTGCACGACCTCCCTGCGATGATGGAACAACGGCACAAACACGACGTTGGATCCGTGAGAGACCATGTCGGCGAGGTAGGCCTCCGCAAGACTGAACCAGCGGTCTCCAAACAATTCCACTTTGTGCGCGTCGGCGATGCCGTCGGCGTTCCACCAGTGAGTGACGGGAAAGTTCTTACGCGGCTTCAGGACCAGCGGCCGCACGTTGAGAGCTACCTTGAGTTCCGCGCTGTTGGGGCAACCATCCACGCTCATCCGCACCGTAAGCTCGTGCACGCCGGTGGGGGCATCGGGCGCGACGTAGAGAGTAACCCAGAAAGGCTGAATGGCAAACGAGTTGTTGAGGTAGGCGCGATTCTCCGGAAACAGCGGGTCGGGCACAAGGCCGGGCACGTGGCCGATCCCATCGAGGTCCTCCTTCGGCGTGCATTGTGTGAAACCGCGCATTGGGACGTATCCCACTCGGCGCACAACTGCCTGTATGCCGTTCTCCTGTTGGACCGAGCACTCGACGGAGATGGGATAGCAGCCGTCGTTATAGAAGCACGCCTGGAACGACACGCGGGAGTTCCGTGCCGCCGTAAGCTCCATGCGCGTGCAGCTCCCGGGGGCCGAGGTAGGATAAACGCGCTTCAGGCTGCTCTCGAGCCAGACCGCAACCGAATGCCCGCGCTCCTTGCTGACTTCGATCGTGACCGGTGACGACCCTGTCTGTTGGCCGCGTGCAGGGACAGCACACAACGCCGCGCACAGCGCGGCAACAACCACTGCAATATCAGTCATCGGATGACTCATCATCTATTTTTCCTCCGGCGCCCCCACCAGCTTCAGCAGCACACCCTGCCCCGGTGCGAGGTAGTAGTAGGGCAACGGATACACGCTGAGCTTGCCCGTGACGGGAGACAGATACTGCACCTCCTTGACCGGAATCGAGAACTCGACAGTGCCGCAATGCGATGACTTCAGGTCCTTGTTCACGATCATAACCCACTTGGAGCCGTCCTGGTGTGTAAACTCGCCGACTATCCACTCTGTACCGCCCGGCAGGGCTTTGACAAGCGATCGCTCGCCTGGCCCGTGGTTGCGCTCGGGCACGTCGCCGAAATGGTAGACGTCGTCCGAGCGCAACTTCAGCAGCGTCGGGGCAAGGTTGTGCACTTGGCGATTAAGATTGCGAAGCCAGTGCCAGGTTTGCGTGGGCTCGCCGAATTGGTCCAGCGGACCGTCCCGGAAGTTGCCCAGATCGGGCGCGTTCAGACAAGCCACCGAGCAAGAGCAGAACTTGTAGTATCCGATGCCCTTGGCACCGTAGACCAGAGAGCCGTAGATCTCCAGCCTAAGCTTGTCCTGCGTGACCTCCCCATAACCCCAATGCGTCGCCGTGAGCACAATTGTGTGAAACGGCAGCTTGTGCTTGAGGGCCACGCTGCGAACATCCGCGATGTTGGCCCAAAACCCCCACGAGAATGCACCGTCGGCGGTCAGGGGGTAGTTGTCGTAGCAGATAATCGTGGGCTTGACCCGCGTAACGTAGTCCTCGAGCAACTTGACATAGTCATCGCCAAAGCCCGGGTAGTTGCAGATGTACGGCCACTTGCCCGGATTGTGTTCCTTGATGAAGGCGACCGCCTTACCGAGCGCGTCGAACTGTTCCGGGCCGGGCTCGTCACGGAGATGATACCCGTAGAGCGCTGGATGCTTGCCGTATTTGCTGATAAGTTCCGGCAGCGCCGCGCACGCCCTGTCGCTGTTGAATAGCTCGCCAAACGCCGCGCCGACGCGGTTGTCGATGACGATGCCCTTGATCCCATGCCTCGCGCAGGCGTCGAGCATGTCAGGCCGCACGAATGCCACCGAGTTGATACCGCAATCGTGCATCGACTTGAGCGTCGCCTCGTTGTCGACGTAGTCCCACGCCATCAGGGCGAAAAAGTCGTCGGCACAGGCCGCCGGCCGCACGCCAGCCAGCACGACTACCAATACGAGCAGGCAGATCAGCATGCATTGCATCAGCATCAGCGCGCCTCCGTCAGAAGTTTCTTGACCCTCTCGGAAATCCACTTCTCATTTCTGGGAAAGTCCGCGTAGGTCTTGATGTCGGCCAGCATCGCATCGTCCGGCTTGACGCCGGCCGTCTGAAGTATCGCATAGTCCTGCAGCGACTCGGCAAATACCTCCCAGCGGATCGAGTCGACCGGCCTGCCGTCGTGACCTGGATAGACCTCGAACGGGTCGCCCGGAGGAATGCCCGGCCACCACTCGTTCGTGGATGTCTGGTATGGGTCGATCAGCTTTTCCTGCTCCATTGCGTGCCAGTAGTTGTAGCCCCAGTGCAAGAACCCCTGGGCCTGGAGCTTGTAGAACAGCCAGCCGGCCATACGTATCTTGGGCAGCGGCGTATCGAGCAATCGCTGAAGATAGGTCCCACGCGGTTCGCAGCAGAAGTAGACCCAGTGCGGTATCTTTGCGTCGATATATGCCTGGGCCGCGCTGATAATCACGATGGGATGGTCGTTGAGCTTTTGCTTGCCGTATTCGATGCTGCTTAGCGCGTCGATCACCTTGCCACTCATCCACGGCGCGTTCTCGCGGAGGAACTCCCTGGCTTTCTTGTAGTTCTCGAGGTGCTCGCCCTCGCCAGGCTCGTCGGAGATGTGGAAGAACGACTTCTCTAGAATCCCCTCGTCGACCAGGAACTTGTGGAACTGCGGCAGGAATTGCTTTAAGAAGCCGTGGAACATCGGGCCGTGGCCGTCGCTGTCCGGAGCCCAGAGCTGCACGGCCTTGCCGTCCTTCCAGGTGTATACCTGGATCGGATGCTTCGCGCCCCAATATATCCAGAATGCCGACCACTCGTAGTACTCCGCGCCGCATTCGCGCGCCAAATCAACGAAGCGATGCACATCGCTGAAGTCAAACTCGTACTTGCCCGGCTCCGGCTCCGTGACCTTGAGCAGCTGGCACGGGCGCTGGAACGTCTCGCGGCGGAAGCAGAAGATCGGAACGTAGACGGTGTTGGTGCCATGGTCGATCAGATCCTTGATGTAACCGCGGGTGATCGTCCACCACCGTTCGTCCTCGAACATGCCGGTCTTGTAGTAGTCCCAGATGCACTCGCCCCGCCACCAGTGCACGACCGGGAAGTTGCGTATGGGCTGAACGACAAAGCTCGACACCTGCACGCCGGCCACCATATCCGCGGATCTGCTGCCGTTGTCGAATGTAAAATGAATGCCGATTTTACGCTCCCCGGGCTTGGCGTCCTTGGCAGCCTTAACCGTTATCCAGAATGCAGTGCTTTCGAACGGCCCTACGTCGGCGACCTGATCGTTGAAAAGCGGATCCGGCACGAAGCCGGGGCCGCAGTCAAGATCAGACGCGGGCGTTCCGGTGGTGCCAAACCGCATCGGAACATACCCCACCCTGCGGACTATCACCTCAAGGCCGTCGCCACCGCCGGCTGTACAGTTGACATTGAGCGCACTCGGGCGGTCATTGCGCACGCACGCCTGGAACGACACCTGGCCGTTGCGCGGCACGATCAACTCGCAAGGCTCAGATGTCCCCGGCTGCGAGTCCAGGAACACGCGCTTCAGCGAGCTCTGGAGCCAGAACTTCACGCAGGCGCCCGTGGCGCTATCGGTCTGCACAACCACCGGCTCCGCCGCCAGCACACCCTGGCAGGAAAGAAGCGAAATAGCAATACCAACCATATTAACAACCTTCCAAAGGTTCATTGCCAAAACCTCGGCAGTACGTGCGCAAGCCGCGGACGTGGCTCGACGTACGGATATGAGTGCTTCGGAAATAAGATCACGGCATCGGTCCGACACCTTGCCGTGCACAAAATCAGCTTGCGCCGATGAAGTCATCAATAAATCTTGCCGTTGTATGTGCCATCACGACCGACATAGAGGTACCTTACCAGATTGGGATCGGAGTCCGAGGCAACGTTGACGACCTTCGTGTGGCCGTCGCAGTAAAGAATTGGATAGAGGTATGGGTTTCTTCCGAAGAACCGCATGTGACGTGAGGAAACTTCACAAAGCATCGGTTTCTTGGCCGGATACGACACGTCGCTGGCGGAAAATCCGCATAGGGCGGCTTTTCCACCATTGTAGCTGGTCACCCACCAGTTGTAGCCGGGAGGGAGTGCGCTGTGCGGGCAGTAGTACCAGTAGCTCCAGTTTCCATCCTGGTGCGTCGAGGCTGGCCATTCCGGACACCACATAATACCCTTGTTCTTGCAGTAGGGCAGCAGCGCGTCAGCACAGGTCTTGGAACCGCCTATGCCCAGCGGCGGACGCCGCGTGTCGTGCGGGCAGGTCAGATTCGAGCCGGCCCACGGATAGCGGCCGTTGTTGGAATCAAGATAGAGCGTCATAGCTACTCCAAGCTGTTTCAGGTTATTCTGACAGCCGCTCAGCCTTGCGGCCGTTTTTGCCCGCGCGAACACCGGAAACAGAATCGCGGCCATGATTGCAATGATCGCGATCACTACCAGCAGTTCAATCAAAGTAAATCCATTTCTACGCGGCACTGAAGGCACCTCCTCCCGAAAAGATAACAATCAATTTATTACCGATCAATGGGAGGGGCTGCGGAGGCAGCCCCTCCCCGCATGCATTACTCAGCAACGGTTGCGACCGTTACGGATCGCATCACCGGTATGACCGTGTCCCCGGGCTTCTCAGCCCCCAGCACACCTGTCACAGTGACGTAGTCGCCGACAGTCGCCGAGCCGTATACCTTCAGGCTCGGGCTGCTGCCGTCCGTTATCATGAAGAAGCCGCCGGCCGTGTTCACCGAAACGACTCTCCCCCATACGGTCAGCCGAAGCCCGACCGACGAGAGGCCCACATTGCACGAGCGGTTGTTGACACCGAGCGGCTTGAGCTCGGGGCCGGTCGACCGCTGGATGATGTTGGTGGCGTTGATCACACGCTCACCGCTGACGGTACCCATCCTGCCCAGCACATCGACACGGTCGCCAACGTCGGCATCGCCGGTCACGCGAATGCCACTCGACCTGTCCGGCTCTTCAATGTAGAAGTAGCCATTGAATCTGGCCGTGACGACCTTGCCGGTGACGCGCACGGACGCGTTGTCCGCCATCGTCTTGAGATCACCCACTGCGCTGCCGGACACACCGTCGCCCACGAGCGAGAAGTTGTCGAATATGGCGCGAGAGAGGTTCGCGTCATAGTTGTCAACCATGTGCGAGAACCCACCGACCCTGACGTACCTGGTGTTGCTCTGCGTTGCAGGGATAGTATACGTGAGTGTCTGCCACTGGTTGATGTTGTCGACGGTCACGGTAGCCCAGACGCGCTGTTCGGAGCCTACGTTAGCCTTGTTGGCATCCAGTTCCTGGACGTAGAGCGCCGCCGTCTGGTTGGGATCGGTACCCCACACCGTTCCATAGCGCGGATCTTTGGCAGGCATGAACTTCACGGAAGCCGTGTAGCTCTTGCCGGGCTGGACAAGCACGTCTTGATATATGCGAGAATCGATGTTAGGTCCGCGCATATAGACGGCTTGCGGCTCGGAGTAGAAGAACGCCTGTCCCCACTGAGCCGTGTTGGTTTCGGGCCACACGTTGCCGCTGTAGGCCCATCCACCGCTGCTCCAGCCGGCAGGATCGTCGAAGTTCGGGTTGAAGAGCAGATTGCCGTTAACCTCGAACAGATCGAAGTCAACCACCATCTCGCCCTGGATCGCCGTAGACTTCACCACAGGATAGTAGCCCGCCTTGCTGACGCGAATCGAGCAACTCGCGCCGTAAGGCACAGTCGCCACGTAGCGGCCGCTGCTGTTGGTGATGTAGTTGGTCGTCACGCCGCCTATTGTTACGGCGACCTTGGCACCGGACACAGGCACGCCTGCGCACCTGACCGTTCCGGACAGGCCCCAAGGTCCGAGTTGGCCGTTCAGCTCGACATCGTCAAACGAAGCCCGCTGCCAGCCGTAGGCAGGATAGCCGATACTGGAATCCTCGATCATATAGACATACGGACCAACCGCGATCGTTGCCGCGTTCGGCTGTGCATTGAAGGTGTAGGAGAGCTCCTCCCAGGTGGACAGTTCGTTTGACGCAACCAGCGGGTGCTCGAGAATCAGCTCGCCGGCCGCATTGTACTCCTTGATAAGAAGCCCGGCAACCTGATCGTCGCCAAGGGTGCCCCAAACACTCGCAACACCGGTCGGGACCCAGATCTTGGTCTTACACTTGGCAGTGTAGCTCGTACCACCAACAACCGGCACTCTCTGATAGATCCACTGCCCTGCCGGCACATTATAGGCGGCAAACAGCGCCATTGCGTTGTAGTTGGAGTAGACCTGCGCCGGAGCGACCCAGTTCATCTCGTCGCGAGCGTAGCCGTTGCCGGGGCCGATCGTCATCTCGCTCCACCCCTCCTTGGGGCTAGGCCCGTCGAAACCGGCGTTAGTCAGAATGTTATTGCCGATCGCGACCAGGCCGAAGTTGAGCGGGGTGCTCCTCGGAACGCTCGTGACGGCCCTAGCCGGGTAATAGCCTGCCTTGGTAGCATCCACGTAGAGCGTTCCCGATGGCGGGTTAAGTGACCACGTCCCGTCGGATGCCGTCGTGGTAGAACCACCATACGGCGGATCATAAGGTAGGGTGATGGTGGCGCCCGCGAGTGGCGCTCCTCCGCTGGTCACCATTCCGAACAGCGTGGGCAGCGGCGCGCCTGCCGGGCCGTTGAGTTCGAAGTCATCGAACACGGCGCGATCGAACGTACTATCGTAGTCGTTGATCAGATGCGCCCAACCCGAGATCCTGACCATAACCGTGCTCGGCAGGGTTGTGAAGCCATAGCTCAACTGCTGCCAATCGGCGAAGTTGGTCACATACTCCTTGTGCGAGTCGATCACGGCCCCGCCCAAGTTGAGCTGCTCGATGACAAGGGCCGCTTTCTGATCGCTTCCCTCGTACCAGCCTCCGCCCTCGTCGTAGACTCTCGCCCAGACCTTGGCCACGTAGAACGCTCCCGGCTGAACGCCGACGGTCTGGCTTATCGACGCGTCGGTAGGAATCGGAACCGAGGCCGCGGACGACGCCATCAGGCCGGCGGCTTCGGCACCACTGTGTATATACGCTTCGTAGCCCGGATACGGGTTGTCGGCCCAGAAGCTCTCCTTGCCGAAGACGCGCGCAGGAGCAACAGTCCAGTAGTCGGGCGTGGTCGTGTACGGCGTATGCACCGTGCACTCATCGAAGCCCGGGTTGCTCAGCAGGTTGTTGCCGACAGCCACCAAGTTGAAGTTCTGCACGAACGACGATGTCGGAATCGTACGCCACAGTTTCTGGGTGAAGTAGCCATCAGCCGCCACAAGGAATGACTGCGTGGTGCCCACCATACTGAAAGGAAGGTCGATGGAATAGGCCCCGTCACTGCCCGTGAACGTGACGTACTGGCCGACCATCACCACCGCGCCTTCGATCGGAACGCCATTGCACTTGACGGTTCCATTGACGGTAATGCCGCTCGGAGCGGGGCCGACAAGCTCCACATCGTCCCAGTTGATGTGGGCGTCGAAGAGATTGTCGTTCCAGGTCTGGAGCAGAGTGACCTTGATCTTGGCGGTAGAGGTGGTGGTGGCAAACGCCGGAATCGTCAACTGCGTCCAGGTGTTGGCGTTGGCCGGATCGAACACGGCCGTCCTGGCTTCTCCTATTGTCGAACCGCCGGCATCCAGCTCCTCGGCTTTCAGCATCACCTCAAAAGGCTCGCCGAAGGCCGGCTGCGCCCGCTAGGCGTAGACCCACGCCGACACGGTGTAGGTCCCACCCGGAACGATGGCCGCAGACTGGCTTAGAGAAGAGCTCCGCGGCCCGACCGGGTGACCGTAGAGACCGTTGTAAGCGAATACTCTTTGCGCATTCGTTCCGCTGTGTATCGTCGGTCCGCCGCCCCAGGTTGCAGTCGCGGTCCAGAAACCCGATCCATAGTTGCAGTCGGTAGAGGCCGTCCAGTCGACCTGCGTGTACGTGGCGCACATAGTGGTGTTGTCCAGCACCGCTCCGCCCTCGAAACCGCCGTTCGAGAGCAGCGAAGAAGTGCCCACGGGCGGACCCGACAGGCCGCAGTCGTCCCAGGTTATGTGGCCGACGTTGCAGTCCTCGTACCAGTGGGCGATCAGCATGAAGCTGACCTTGACGGTTGCAGCCGACGTATGGAAGCGTCCGCCAAGCAGTTTCCACTTGTTGACGTTCGCCGCGGAGCCGTCGATCGTGTAGACATGCGCGGCTCCGACCGGATTCCCGCCGGCATCAAGTTCCTGGACGCTGAGCGTGGCATAGAATCCGCTGGCCATGGTTGATGTATTGACGTTTGTGACGTACACCCAGGCGGTCGCGGTGTAGTCGCTGTCGCCCAGGACGTCGGGCGTCTGGCTCAGCGTGGCAGTGCGCCAACCAGCCTCCCACGGGTAGTACACCCCGCCGTAGTGGAAGACTCTAATGCTGTGCGAGCCGTTGTGGACCTTGGGGCCACCCGTCCAGGCGGTGACACCACCATCCCAACAGCCCGATCCCAACACAGGGTCAGGGGTGAAAGTCCATCCCGCACCTGTGCTGGGCGATGTGCTCTGATTCTCGAACACCTGTCCTGCCTCGAAACCGGGATTGACCAACACCTGAGCAGCGAAGCCCCCGGCCTGCAAGGTCAGAATGGCGATTCCGAGCAGCACACCTACGAATCCCAGTCTCCTGCAGTTCATCTCTCATTTTTCTCCTTTCAGTTTCCTAGCCGGCCCACAGCGACCGGCCGACTACTTGCGCCTATGCGGCGCGTCTCGACCTTTTCCGGCCACCGCGCGCGATGTGCCCCGCGCTTCTTGTTGCTATGGGTCGGAAACCGCATGGTCGGACTTCCTGCATCTTTTCCGGCCACTAGGATCGCGTCATTGACCACACGGTTTCCGACATCGCAAGCACCTGCCCGATGGCTCCCAACCTGTAATGTGCCACACAGGGGGGCGTCAGTCAATGGCATGGCACTTGCACTTTTCCACGATTAGTCACACAAACCCGCAACGGCCACCAAACAGGCCATCGCGGCAACGTATTTCCTAACTATCGGCCAACTTTCGCCGCAGCCCGCCGTATGCCCTCGATCGTGTCCGCGATCTCCTGTTCGGTCAGCCGCGGGTGCATCGGCAGGTTCATCTCCCGCCGGTAGAAGAACTTCTCGGCCCGGGGGCAGAGGTCCTGAGCATAGCCCATCTTCTTTAGGCCGGTGAAATGATAGG
>Ga0272448_1002557_pt1 | contig 22591 bp, 34 predicted proteins | sample YNPCB0191_FD_202220 | JGI IMG/M metagenome (GOLD analysis project Ga0272448, IMG submission 202220) | Hot spring sediment microbial communities from Yellowstone National Park, WY, United States - YNP-CB-019-1 | ecosystem: Environmental > Aquatic > Thermal springs > Hot (42-90C) > Sediment... | reverse complement strand
CGAACAGGTACGCAAGGACCTACTCAAACGCCTCAAACTCGTGGACGCCCTCGCTGCGTCCAAGTGCCGTCCCGAATGGATGGTTCTCGAAGTCATACCCGTCATCCCACCCGATCTCCGGCCCCTCGTCCTGCTCGAGAGCGGCAACTTCGCCACCTCGGACCTCAACGACCTGTACCGCCGCGTCATCAACCGGAACAACCGGTTGAAGAAACTCCTGGAGCTTCACGCCCCGGAAGTAATCATCCGCAACGAGAAGCGGATGCTACAACACTCCGTGGACGCCCTTTTCGACAACGAGCGTTGCCGGCGACCGGTCCTGGGGAACAACAACCGTCCGCTCAAGAGCCTGACCTCGATGATCAAAGGCAAGCAGGGCCGGTTCAGGGAGAACCTCCTCGGCAAACGCGTGGACTACTCGGGCCGATCCGTGATCGTCGTCGGCCCCTCCCTCCGCCTTCACCAGTGCGGGCTTCCGAAGGGAATGGCACTGGAACTCTTCCAGCCCTTCGTCATCCGCAAGCTCCGAGAGCTCGGCTACGTGGACACGATCAAGAGCGCGAAGATGATGATCGAACGACAGGACGAAGAGGTCTGGGACATCCTCGACAGCGTCATCCAAGGACATCCCGTCCTGCTCAACCGCGCCCCCACCCTTCACCGTATGGGCATCCAAGCCTTCCAACCCGTGCTGGTCGAGGGCGACGCCATTCAGATCCATCCGATGGTGTGCGAGGCATACAACGCGGACTTCGACGGCGACGCCATGGCCGTCCACATCCCGCTCTCGGTAGAGGCTCAAACCGAAGCACGCACACTTATGATGTCCACCAACAACATATTCTCGCCCGCCCATGGCGAGCCCATTGTCCGACCGACGCTGGACATGGTCTTCGGCTGCTACTACCTGACCCATCTTGGCGAGCACACGGACCAGAAGCCAAAGCTCTTCGGCTCCGTAGAGGAAGTGCTCATGGCGCTGGATATGGGCAAGGTGCAACTGCACACGCCCATACGATTCCAACTGCCAAAACGCTTCAGTGCCTCGGCCACGATCAGCGGGACTAAAGACAATCCCCATGTCATTCTGGAAGGCAACTGGCGGCAAGTGTACCCCAAGGTACTCTTCCTGCTCGACGCAAAGCATTCGGACGATGGCGGGACTGCGAAGAAACCCGATCACGGACGAAGCACAGCGAAGATTGACCTCGAAAAGCTGCACGCCCTCGTCGCGGCGGGCAAGATAAACGAAGACGACCTCGCAACGATGTCCGTCGTAATCGAGGACCTCGCTCACCCCACCTTCCGAATCAACCGCAAACTGACGGGAGAGGAAAAATTCGTCTTGACTACTCCCGGAAGGGTGATCTTCAACGACGCACTCCCAGAGGGACTCCCGTTCTACAACATCGTGTTCAAGGCCAGTGCCCTCACCGAGTTAGTGCAGGACTGCGAGAGGATACTCCAGCGAGCCGCGACCATCCAGCTCCTGGACGTGCTCAAGGAGTTAGGTTTCCGTTACGCAACGAGAAGCGGGCTGTCCGTATCCATCGAAGACCTCAAGTATTCGCCCCGGAAGCAGGAGGTCCTCCGTGAGGCCGAAAAGAAGGTCAAAGAGATCGAGCGCAACTACCGGCGCGGCGTATTGACTCCGAACGAGCGATACCACCAGATCATAGAGGTTTGGCACCATGCCAAAGAGGAGGTCACCAAGGACCTGATCGGTCAGCTCAAGGCCGATACCCGGGACGGGCGCCCCTATCTGAACCCCTTCTACATCATGTGGGACTCCGGTGCACGCGGCGGCTCCGTTCAGATCTCCCAGATGGCTGCGATGCGAGGCCTGATGACCAAGCCCTCCGGGCAGATCATGGAGACCCCTATTCGCGCCAACTTCCGCGAGGGGCTGCCAGTCCTGGAGTACTTCAGCTCCACGCACGGCGGCCGCAAGGGGTTAGCCGATACGGCGCTCAAGACCGCCGAAAGCGGCTACCTCACCCGCAAGCTCTCCGACGTTGCCCAGAGCGTCTTCATCACTGAACTGGACTGCGGCACTCCGCGTGGCGTCCTCAAGGGCCCCTTGTTGAAGGGCGAGGACGTGGTTATCCACTTCCACGAGGCCGTTCGCGGCCGCGTCAGCCTCGAAAAGGTCATTGACAGGAAGAAGAACGAGGTCATCGTCGAGGAGGGCCAACTTATCACGCCCGAGATCGCCCAGAAAATAGAGGACCTCGGCTACACGCAACTCCGGGTTCGCTCCCCCATGACGTGCGAATCGCGTTTCGGGATCTGCGCCAAGTGCTACGGAGCCGACCTTTCCACCGGCGAGCTTGCAGAGGAAGGGCTTGCCGTCGGCATCATCGCCGCTCAGTCCATCGGCGAACCCGGTACGCAGCTCACAATGAGGACGTTCCACTACGGCGGCACAGCCGTACAGACGATCGAGAAACCTGAACTGCGGGCCGACGCAGAATGTGTCGTCCGGTTCAACCGCGTCGAGACCGTCCAGCAGGAACACGACCTCGTCGTCCTGAACACCAACGCCGAGCTGGTCCTCGAGGATCTCAATGGCCGAGAGATCAAGCGATATCCCCTCAAGTCCGGGACTCGCCTGCGAGTCAAGGACGGGACGAAGGTCGGGCCCGGCAAGCTTATCGCCAACTGGGACCCGCACGTAACCTCTCTCCTCTCCAAGGTCAAGGGAAAAGTCAAGTTCCAGGACATCGAGGAAGGAGTCACACTCCGCGAGGAAGTAGACCCGGGCGGGATCAAAAGGAAGGTCATCGCGGAGCTGCGCGGAGACAAGCACCCCCAGGTCATCATCGTGGACGAGAAAGGCGCGACGCTCGACGTCTACTACATCCCCGAGCGTGCCACGCTGGAGGTCGAGGAAGGCGAGGACGTGGATCGCGGGTCGGTCATCGCGAAATCCCCTCGCGAGATTCAGCGAATCCAGGATATCACGGGCGGCCTCCCGCGCGTCATCGAACTCGTCGAGGCCAGGAAGCCGAAGGACCCAGCCATCATAAGCGAGATCTCAGGTGTCGTCCGGTTCGGCGAGCAGCAGCGAGGGAAGCGTACGATCATCGTCCGAAACGAGGAGGCCAAGATCGAGAAGGCCCACCCCATCCCCCACGGCAAACACATCATCGTTCACGCGAATGACCAGGTCCGCGAGGGCACGCCGCTCGTAGACGGCCCCCTCGTCCCGCAGGACCTCCTCCGCATCCAGGGCGAGGAGACCCTCATGAACTACCTGCTCACCGAGATCCAGAGCGTCTATCGCTCTCAAGGCCGGAAGATCGACGACAAGCACATCGCCATCATAATCCGGCGGATGTTGGGCAACGTTCGCATCGGCCAGGACGTCGGCGACACCGACTTCCTGCCCGGCAGCATCGTCTCCCGGGCCGAGCTGCGGCAGGAGAACGAACGGGTCATCCGCAGCGGCGGACGCCCGGCAGCCGCAACCCCGATCCTCATGGGAATCACCAAAGCATCGCTCCAGTCCGATAGCTGGATTGCCGCAGCCAGCTTCCAGGAAACCACCCGCGTGCTCACGGAAGCGAGTCTCTCGGGCCGTGTAGATACACTGCGAGGGATCAAGGAAAACGTCATCACCGGGAAGCTGATACCTGTCGGAACCGGCTACCACAAGTATCTAAAGGCCACAATGAAGAAACATCCGCTCGCGGCCCTCGACGAGGGCCTGAGCAAGCCTGCCGAGGAGGGATAGAACTGATGCCGACCATCAACCAACTAATACGCAGGGGCCGGCGCAAGATCCGCGCCAAGAGCAAGCGCCCCGACCTTCAGGGCTGCCCCCAGAAGCGCGGAGTCTGTCTCCGCATCATGACCCGGCAGCCCAAGAAGCCGAACTCCGCTCTGCGCAAGGTCGCCCGCGTCCGGCTTTCCAACGGACGCGAGATCACCGCCTACATCCCGGGCGAGGGCCACAACCTAGTCGAACACAGCATCGTGCTCGTCCGGGGTGGCCGGGTCCGCGACCTGCCAGGCGTACGGTACAAGATCATTCGCGGTTGCTACGACACTGCCGGTGTGGACGGTCGCAAGGTCAGCCGTTCCCGCTACGGCGTGAAGAAACCCCGATAGGAACTGTCATGGCAAAGAGATTCAAATCGCCCGAACGGTTTCTGAAACCCGATGCTCGGTACGGAAGTCTCCTGATTTCCAAGCTAATAAACCAGGTGATGCGACGCGGTAAGAGGTCCACGTCGGAAAAGCTCGTCTACGCCGCCATGGAAATCCTGAAGGAACGAGTCAAGGACAAGGATCCCCTGGAGGTTGTAAAGACTGCCGTGGACAACGTAAAGCCACGCGTCGAGGTTCGGTCCCGGCGGGTCGGCGGAGCTACGCTCCAGGTCCCGGTCGAGGTGCCCCAGCGGCGACAGCTCAGCCTCGCCTTCCGGTGGTTACTCGAGGCTGCTCGATCCAAGAAGGGCAAGCCCATGGCCAAGAAACTCGCCGACGAGCTTTACCAGGCCTACATGGGCGAAGGCGACGCAGTCACCAAGAGAGACAACACCCACAAGATGGCAGAGGCTAACCGAGCATTTGCACACTATGCATGGTAACTTCCTATGGACGTGCCGCTTGAGCGACTGCGCAACATCGGAATCATGGCCCATATTGATGCGGGCAAGACAACCACTACCGAGCGGGTGCTCTACTACAGCGGCAAAGAACACCGGATGGGCGAGGTGGACAACGGCACGGCCACGATGGATTACCTCGAGGAGGAAAAGCGGCGCGGAATCACAATCACATCAGCAGCCACGAGCTTCCAGTGGCGCGACTGCCTTATCAATCTCATTGATACCCCCGGCCACGTAGACTTCACCGCCGAGGTGGAGCGAAGCCTCCGTGTCCTCGACGGGGCGATCATAGTCTTCGACGCACAGGCGGGCGTCGAGGCTCAAAGCGAGACGGTCTGGCGCCAGGCGGATCGCTACCGCGTCCCTCGCCTGTGCTTCGTGAACAAAATGGACAAAGCAGGAGCAGACTTCTACTATTCGCTTCAGACGATGCGTGAACGGCTCGAGGCAAGAGTCCTGCCGCTCCAGATGCCTGTAGGCAGAGGCGAGGACTTCCGCGCGATCATTGATCTCATCGAGATGAAGCTCCTCACCTGGGACGAGAGCACTCTTGGAGCGAAGTATCACGCCTCGGAGGTCCCCGGCGACCTCCTCGGCGAGGCTCAGATGCGTCGGCACGAGATGCTCGACATCCTTTCCAATTACTCCGAGCCCATCTTGGCCCAACTCCTCGACAGCATAGAACCCTCCGCCCCGGAGATACGCAGTGCCATCCGCCAGGCCGCACTGCGACTCGAAGTATTCCCGGTCTTCTGTGGGTCAGCGCTCCGGTTCAAGGGTATCCAGAAACTCCTCGACGGCGTCTGCGACTATCTCCCCTCCCCCGTCGAGGTTCCGCCTGTCAAGGGTATTCACCCCAAGACCGAGAAAGAAATCGTCAGAGCCCCCTCCCCTTCGGAACCGTTCACCGCGCTCGCGTTCAAGGTCCTCGCTGACCGACACGGCGAGTTAGTCTTCCTCCGCATCTATTCCGGCACGCTCAAGCCCGGGCAACAGGTTCTCAACGCTACCCGCGATCGGCGTGAGCGAGTTCAGGCACTCTACCAGATGCACGCCGCCGAGCGGATCGCACTGAAGGAGGCGTCGGCCGGCAGCATCGTCGCCTGTGTCGGCCCCAAGTGGACGACCACCGGCGATACGCTCACAGACCCCCGACACCCCATCGTGCTCGAGAAGATGGCATTTCCGGAGACCGTCATTTCCATGGCGGTAGTGGTCCCGAACTCTGAGGAGCGGGACAAGCTCATAGACATCCTCTCGCTACTGGAGAAGGAGGACCCGACATTCGAGAAGCGCGTGGATGACGAAACGGGAGAGATCACCGTAAGCGGTATGGGCGAGCTGCACCTCGAAGTCATCAGGGAACGCCTGCTGCGCGAGTACAACATCGCGCCACGGCTGGGCCGCCCAAGCGTCAACTACCGGGAGAGCATCCGATCCCCTGCGGAGGCCGAGTGGGAACACAACGTCCAGATCGCCGGGCGGGGCCACTACGCGTGTGTCCGTCTCCGTCTGGAGCCCATCGACCCTGCCAAGGGCCTGGTGATAGAGAACCGAGCGCGAGACGAGGAAATTCCGCGAGCCTTCCTCCCTGCCGTCGAGGAGGGGATCCGGACGGGAGCCGCAGCCGGCCCCCTATCTGCCTACAAGGTAATCGGTGTCAAGGCGACAATACTCGGCGGCCGGTCTCACCCAACCGACTCCAGCGACGCGGCCTTCACGATGGCCGCCTGCCGCTGCTTCAGCCGCGCCATGGAGATGGGCCATCCGGTTCTACTCGAACCCTGGATGGCACTGGAGGTCATCATCCCAGAGCAGTATGTAGGCGACGTGCTCACCGACCTTAGCATGCGCCGCGGGACCATCCACGAGGTCAAGACCGCAGGCAAGCTGAAGGTCATCCGAGCCCGAGTGCCGCTTTCGGAGACGTTCGGCTACTCTACCACGGTCAGATCGCTGAGTCAAGGAAGAGCCTCGTATTCCATGGAGCCGCACTCGTATGCCGAGGTGCCGGCGCGAATTGCAGAAACGCTGCGAATTTGACGGACGATACGAATATTGTTATAATGTACTCTTTAGCTTAGATTCAATTGAGGAACACTAATGGAAGCAGTCGAACCGAAGCTGCGGATCAGAATGGAAGGGTACGACCATCGGATACTCGACCAGAGCGCGCGCCAGATCGCGGATGCGGCGCGCCATACTGGAGCGAAGGTCAAGGGGCCCATCCCGCTACCGACCAAAATAGAGCGTTACACGGTACTGCGCTCGCCACACATTGACAAGAAGTCGCGCGAACAGTTCGAGATGCGAATCCACAAGCGTCTGATAGAGATTGAAGAACCCACGACTCTCACGATCGAAGCTCTCAGCCGGTTGAGCATGCCCGCCGGCGTCGAGATCAGGATGAAGGCGCAGGGATGATCCACGGTCTGCTTGGCAAGAAAGTAGGGATGACTCAGCTCTTCGATGAGCAGGGATTGCTTGTCCCCGTAACGATCATCGAGGCGGGGCCGTGCGTGGTAACTGCCGTCCGCACCCGCGAGAAGGATGGGTACGCAGCCGTCCAGCTCGGGTTCGACGAAAAGCGGCCCAGGAGAACTACTCGAGCGCTCCAGGGGCACTTCAAAGCAGCGAAGACCACACCGAAGAGGTTCGTCCGGGAGGTACCCGCAGACGAAACCGCCGGAATCGAGATAGGTCAAAAAGTTGACCTGTCTGTACTGGACGGATGCAAGAAAGTCTTTGTCACTGGCGTATCGAAGGGAAAGGGCTTCCAGGGAGTCGTAAAACGCCATGGCTTCACCCGCGGCCCCGAGACTCACGGTTCCAAAAACGTCCGCCCTCCGGGTTCGATCGGCTCCTCGACGTTCCCTGCACGCGTGATCAAGGGGAAACGATTGCCTGGCCGCATGGGCGGCAAGCGTATCACGGTTCACGGGCTACGAGTCGTCCAAGTCGATAAAGATCGCAACCTCCTCGTCGTCCGGGGCGCCGTCCCGGGGCGCGACAGTGCCTACGTCATCATCAGGAGGGAAAAATGATCAAGCTGCCCGTGTACAACAGGGAAGGCCAGGTCGTCGAGTATGTCGAGCTCGACGAAGACCTCCTCGGCGGGCGAGTCCGGCTGAGACTGCTCAGGGACGTGATCCTGATGTACGAAGCCAATCAGCGTCAGGGAACGGCGTCGACCAAGACGCGCTCCGAGGTTGCAGGCTCCAACAAGAAGCCGTGGAGACAGAAGCACACTGGGCTCGCCCGAGCCGGGCATCGCCGGTCGCCGCTTTGGCGTGGCGGTGCCGCCGTGTTCGGCCCCAAGCCTCGCGATTACTCCTATTCCCTCCCGAAGAAAATGAAGCGGCTCGCCGCGATGTCCGCCTTCCTGTCGAAGTTCCTGGACCGGGAGGTCCGACTCGTAAACGAGCTGAAGCTGGACGCTCCGAAGACCGCCGAGGTCGCTGGGCTTCTCCGGAGCCTCAAGCTCAACGGAAGCTGTGTCATCGGCGTCCGCGACCACGACCCAGTCCTGCTCAAGTCGTCGCGCAATATCCCTCGCGTCGAGCTCATGCGGATTGCCGATATGTCCGCCTACGACGTCTTGCGGAGCAAGTATCTCTTGTTGACAAAAGATTCCTTCAACGCCCTTTTAGAGAGGTTCCGGGATGGCTCTTGAACCCCGTCAGATCATCCTTCGCCCCGTCGTAACCGAGCGAAGCTACGCCCTCGCCGACCGCGAGAAGAAAGCCTACACTTTCGAGGTGGCTCCCAGCGCCAACAAGATCGAGATTCGCGAGGCTGTGGAGAAGCTGTTCCCCTCGGCGAAAGTGGAGAAGGTACGTGTAATGCACGTACGGGGGAAAGCCAGGCGCGTCCGGTTCGCACGGGGGTACACGACCGGGTGGAAAAAGGCCATAGTCTATCTCAAGCAGGGAACAACGATTGACATCATATAAGCCATGGGTATCCGATACTACAAACCGACTACACCGTCCCGACGACACGCGAGCGTCCTCGACTTCTCGGTCCTAACGGACAAGGAACCGGAGAAGCGCCTGGTGGTCCGCCTACCCCGTACCGGCGGACGCAATAACCAGGGTACTATTACGAGCCGCTTCCGCGGCGGCGGCCATAAGCGCCTCTATCGGCTCATTGACTTCAAACGACAGAAAGACGACATTGACGCCCGCGTCGTGGCGCTCGAGTACGACCCCAACCGTACGGCCTTCATCGCCCTACTGTGTTACGCTGACGGCGAAAAGCGTTACATCCTCGCCCCGAAAGGACTCCAGGTCGGGGACCGCGTCAGATCGGGCCAGGTATGCGAGCCAAAGGTGGGGAACTGCATGCCGCTTCGAAGCATCCCCGTCGGCATGGCAATCCACAATATCGAATTGACACCCGGCCGCGGCGGCAAGATTGTAAGGAGCGCTGGAGCAGCCGCAACCCTCACCGCGAAAGAAGGAAACTATGCCCACGTCCTCCTCCCCTCCGGCGAGGTACGGATGATCCACGTCGCCTGCCGAGCAACGATCGGGCAGGTCAGCAACGTAGAACATGGTATGATCCGCCTTGGCAAGGCCGGCCGCAACCGTTGGCGTGGGCGGAGACCGCACAACCGGGGCAAGTCCATGAATCCTGTGGATCATCCCCTCGGTGGCGGCGAAGGCCGGACCGGAGAAGGCCGTCCGCCGAAGACTCCGTGGGGCAAGAACGCACGCGGTGGGCGAACCCGTGCGCCTCGAAAGCCAAGCAGCCGGTTCATCGTTCGCAACCGCAAGCATGGGAAGGGAGGTGCCTGATGACACGCTCCATCAAGAAAGGCCCTTACGTTGTCGCCAATGTGATGAACAAGGTATTGCAGCAGAAGCGTTCGGGGGACCGCGATCCGATCAAGACCTGGGCCAGAGCCTGCACAATTGTCCCCGAGTTCGTCGGTCACACCTTCCTCATCCACAACGGCAACAAGTTCATCCGCGTCTACGTGAGTGAGAACATGGTCGGACACCGTCTCGGCGAGTTTGCACCTACCCGGACCTTCCGAGGTCATCCGGGTCAGAAGAAGGAGGCATGATGGAGTCGCGCTCGGTACACAGGTATGCCCGAATCTCCGCTTCCAAGGTGAGGCCCGTCGCAGAACTTGTCCGAGGTCTCTCTGTGGACTCGGCTCAAGCAGTTCTCAAGGCATCGCCGCGGCGCGGAGCTCGCTTCCTCGAAAAGGTCATCAAAGCCGCCGCCGCTCATATCCTCGACCAGAACCAGGCGGCCTCGGTCCAGGACATGATTGTGGACAAGGTTTGGATTGACGGTGGCCCTTTGATGAAGCGCTTTCGTCCCCGTGCCTTCGGGCGCACAGCCAAGATTCTCAAACGGACTTGTCACATCTCCGTAGTTCTCACCACCAAGGAATAGGGAATGGGGCAGAAGGTACATCCGATCGGTCTCAGGCTCGGGATTGTGGAGGACTGGAGGAGCCGTTGGTACGCTGCCAAGGGGGCCTTCGGACCGTCGCTCGTACAGGACTTCAGAATCCGCCAGTACATCAAGCAACGCTACGGCTTCGCCGGTATTGCGCGGGTGGACATCGAGCGCATCCGGGGCAAGGTTCGCGTGATACTTCACTGCGCCCGGCCGGGTGTGATCATCGGCCGGAGGGGACAGGAGGTGATCCAACTGAGCTCCGATCTGGCCGAGATCGCCGGCACGGAAGTAGACGTGGACATCAAGGAGATCAACCGCCCGGAGCTCGAAGCACAACTCGTGGCAGAGAGCATCGCCGAACAGGTCGAGAAACGCGCCCCCTACCGCAGAACAATGAAGCGGTGTGCTGAACTGACCCGGCAGGCCGGAGCAAAGGGCATCAAGATCAAGATTGCCGGCCGCTTGGCGGGTGCCGAGATCGCACGATCCGAGAGACTCGTGGTCGGCCAGATCCCGCTGCACACGCTCAAGGTCCGGATAGATTACGGCTACGCCGTCGCGAAAACCATTTACGGCACGATCGGCGTGAAGGTCTGGATCAACCGGGGCACCGCTGAGGAGCAGAAGGAGACACAAGATGGCTCTCATGCCTAAGAGAGTCCTGTACCGGAAGGCCCAGCGTGGCAACCTGAAAGGAGAGGCACAGGAAGGGAACTGGGTGGCCTTCGGCGATTACGGCCTCCAGGCACTGCAATTGGCCTGGATCACCGCCCAGCAGATCGAGGCAGCCCGCGTCGCCTGCAGCCACTTCCTGGCGCGCGAAGGAAAGCTCTGGATCCGCATCTTCCCCGCCAAACCGGTGACAAAGAAGCCCCTCGAGACACGAATGGGGAAGGGAAAAGGAGAACCAGAATACTGGGTCGCTCCAGTGAAGCCCGGACGAATCCTGTTCGAGCTCGGCGGAATCCCCGAGGACGTTGCCCGCGAGGCTTTCAGCCGAATGGCTCGAAAGCTCTCGATCAAAGTCAGAATGGTGAAGAGGAAATGAAGGCTCGCGAGCTTAGAGGACTTTCGACAGAGGAGCTTCTCAGAGAGCTTGAGGAGCGAATGCAGGAGCTATTCAACCTGAGGATGCAGGCCCAAACCGAGCGAGGACAGGTTCCGCCCCAGGTCAGGCGTGTCAAGCGGGAAGTATCGCGTATTCGAACCGTGCTTGCGGAACGGGAGCTCGGAATCCGATGAAACAGCAGAAACCAAGACGGTCCTTGATTGGTGTAGTGACAAGCGACAAGATGCAGAAGACCATCACGGTCCGGGTGGATCGGCTGACCAAGCATCCTCGCTACAAGAAGTACATCCGGGCCAGTACCTTCTGCAAGGTTCACGACGAAAAACAGGAAGCACGCATTGGCGACAGAGTCAAGATCGTAGAGACGCGGCCGCTGAGCAAGACGAAGTGCTGGCGTCTGGTTCAGATCGTCTCGAAGGGAAGCGGAGAAGCCAGATGATCAAGATGCGCTCACGCCTCGTGGTTGCAGACAATACCGGAGCCAAGGAGATAAGGTGCATCACAGTCCTCGGGGGCCGGAAGAAATTTGCTCGCGTCGGCGACATCATCACGGCCAGTGTCCGAAAGGCAATCCCGACTGGAGCGGTGAAAGAGCACCAAGTCGTCAAGGCGGTGGTGGTCAGGACCCGGGGGCCGATAAAGAGGCGGGACGGGACGGTCGTCAGGTTTGACACCAATGCCGCAGTCATCATAGACGAAGACCAGAACCCGCGCGGCAGCCGTATCTTCGGTGCCGTCGCCCGGGAGCTGAGAGACAAGAACTTCATGAAAATCGTATCGTTGGCCAGTGAGGTGGTTTAGGTGGAGAGAATTCGCAAAGGTGATCGGGTCGTCCTCCGAAAGCGGATTACCTCGTCGCGGAATCCCGACGCAACCCCTATCGTAGCCAAGGGGGCGCAATCAGTCGTACTGGAGATCGACCGCGCGAAGGGGCGTGCGCGTGTCGAGAGGGTCAACCTCCGCTGGCATCATCAGCGCCCCAATCGCCTCTACCCGCAGGGCACCCGGCTGGAGCGAGAGGAGTGGGTACAGCTGTCCAACCTGATGCCCTATTGCGACCAGTGCAAGCGCGGCGTTCGGGTGACGTACCGCACCGACGCCTCCGGCACGAAGGAAAAGTGTTGCCGAAAGTGCGGTACAGTGCTAAGGTCAGGTGGCAAGTAATGGCCAGACTGCTCGATCGCTACAAAACCGAGATCGTTCCCGAGCTGATGAAGCGGCTCGGGCGCAAGAACCGCATGGCGGTCCCCCGGATCGAAAAGATCACGGTGAGTGCCGGCGTCGGCAACGCACGTGAAAACGAGGCCCGTCTGCAGGAGGCCATGAGGACGATCGGTATCATCACCGGCCAGAAGCCGATCGTCACAAAGGCACGGGTGAGCGTATCCGGCTTCAAGGTGCGCAAGGGTTTCCCGGTCGGTGCGAAGGTCACGATCAGAGGGCCGCGAATGTACGAATTCCTGGACCGGCTCATCAACACTGCCCTGCCCCGGATACGCGACTTCCGCGGCGTGTCCCCGGACGCTTTCGACGGACGGGGTAACTACACGCTCGGTATATCAGAGCAAGCGATCTTCCCAGAAATCACTCCGGACGACATAAAGCAGACTCAAGGATTCGACATCACAATAACCATACGGAACTCGTCTGACAAGGAATCCCTGGAGTTGCTGAGTCTCCTGGGGATCCCATTCAGGAGATAGCATGACGCGTGAGGCACTGATCCAGAAGTGGCGGAAGCCGAAGAAGTACAAGACGCGAGAGTACAACCGCTGCGAACTGTGCGGACGGGAGCGCGGCTATTACCGCAAGTTCCGAATCTGCCGAATCTGCTTCCGGGAGTTGGCCTCGCGAGGCGAAATCCCAGGTGTGCGCAAGGCCAGTTGGTGAGGCAAACATGCAAGTCACAGACCCTGTCGCCGATTTGTTGACCCGGCTTAGGAATGCCGTACTCGCTTCGAAGAAAGCCGTCAATGTGCTCGACTCGAACCTTGCCCGGTCCATCCTGGACGTCTTGAAGCGCGAAGGATACATCGAGGATTACCGGAGTTCAGGGGAAGGGGCAAAACGGTTCGTCCGCGTATATCCGAAGTACGGCCCCGACGGAGAGCGGGTGATCCGGGAGATTCGCCGGGTAAGCAAGCCCTCTCGGCGCGTCTATTCCCCGCTCAAGAAGCTGGGGCGCGTGAGCTCGGGTATGGGGATCAAGATCGTGTCTACCTCCAAAGGAGTCCTCTCGGACCGCGAGTGCCGAGCACAAAAGGTCTCCGGAGAGATCATCTGCGAGGTTGTGTAGAATGTCCCGAATAGGCAAGCTCCCGATCCTACTTCCCGAGAAGGTCAAGGTCAACATGGACGGTCGTACCCTCACCGTAGAAGGGCCGAAGGGAAGGGTGGTCAGGGCGATCCCCCCGGACATGAAGGTCATAGTGGACGAGGGCAAGCGGGAGATCCGTGTCGAACGCCCGTCCGATCTCAAGCCCCACCGTGCCCTGCACGGCCTGACCCGTGCCCTCATCGCTGGGATGGTGGAGGGCGTCTCCAAGGGATACGAGAAAAGTTTGGACATAGTCGGCGTCGGCTACGGCGCCGCAGTCGAGAAAAAGAAGCTTGTCCTCCGCTTGGGATTCGCCGTGCCCGTCGAGGTCGCTATCCCGGACGGGATTCAGATAGACAAGCCCGTGAGCGGGACACTGTTTATCACAGGGATCGGTAACGTCCCGATGGTCCGAGTCCGGATGACGGGTGCCGATAAGCAGGTCCTGGGCGATTTCGCCGCTCGGCTGAGAAAATTGCGCCCGCCCAACGTGTACGTCGGAAAAGGCATTCGGTACACGGGCGAAGAGATCAAGCTCAAACCCGGCAAGACATTTGTATCAGGCAGGTAGAGGATGAACCCGCAGAAGGTCTTGAACAGGAAACGAGAGCGAAGGCACGCGCGGGTGAGGAAGGTCGTCGTCGGGCTCCCTGAGAGGCCGCGCCTTTGCGTCAAGCGAAGTCTCAAACACATCTATTGCCAGATAGTCGAGGACCTACGCGGCGTGACCCTTTGCGCCGCCTCGACGCTCTCGCCGCAGCTCCGAGGCAAGCTCGCTCAGACCGGAAACGTGGCTGCTGCCAAGGAGGTCGGCAAGCTGATCGCCGAGTTGGCCAAGGCCAAGGGAATCCGCAAGGTGGTCTTCGACAGGGCCTCCTATAAGTTCCACGGCCGCGTCAAGGCCCTCGCCGATGCCGCCAGAGAAGGGGGATTGGAGTTCTGATGGAACCAGAAGGTCAGCAACCCGAGCTGGAGTCAAGGGTCGTCAAGATATTCCGGACGGCTACGGTGAAGCGCGGGGGGAAGCGCTTTGGATTCGCCGCGCTCGCCGTTGTCGGCGACCGACAGGGTCACGTCGGCTTCGGATACGAAAAGGCAAACGAAGTCCCTTACGCCGTCGAGAAGGCCGAAAAGAAGGCACGGAAATCCATGATCTCAGTGCCCATCGTCAAAGACACCCTCCCCCACGAGGTTCTCGGAAGGTTCTCGGCCTCGCGTGTCCTCATAAAGCCGGCGGTACCAGGGACAGGCGTCAAAGCGTGCGCTCCGGTCCGAGTCGTCCTCGAACTGGCCGGGGTGAAAAACGTCCTCAGCAAGTCCCTCGGCAACAACAACGTGAAGAACCTGGTCAAAGCGACGTTCCGTGCTCTCGAGAGCATGACCACCTTTGACCAGGTGGAGAAGTTGAGAGGAGTGAAGCTAACTTGGACCTCAACCAAATAAAGCAACTGGCATCCGAGCGTAAGAAGCGAAAGCGAGTCGGGCGGGGCGAAGGGTCGGGGCACGGGAAGACGTCCACAAAGGGACATCACGGCCAGAAGTCCCGCACCGGTGGCAGGCCCAAACCTCAGTACATCGGAGGCCAGACTCCGTTCGCACTCCGAATCCCCAAGCGGGGCTTCAACAATGCCCGCTTCCGCCGTGAGTACGCTATTGTGAACGTCCGAGACCTGGAAAAATTAGAAGAAGGGACCGAGATCACCCCCGAGGTCCTGCTGGCCAAGGGGCTGATCCGCGATCTCAAAGACGGCGTGAAGGTCCTCGGGGATGGAGAACTCTCCAAGAAGCTTGTCGTCAAAGCGCACAAGTTCAGCGAATTGGCTCGCGAGAAGATCCAGGCTCAAGGAGGCTCCGCTGTCGAGCTCTAACCGATGAGTCTCTTCTCGACTACGGCTAACCTCTTCAAAATCCCCGAACTGCGCAGGCGGATCCTCTTCACCGTTGCCTGCCTCATCGTCTATCGCGTGGGCGTCTATATCCCGATGCCCGATGTCAGGACCCAGGAGCTCCGGAAGGCCATCATAGCCCGGACCGGGAAGGAAGGAAACGTCCTCGCTCGCGTGGAGGAGCTGATAAACCTCTTCGCTGGAGGTGCTCTGGACAACTGCTCCCCGCTCGGACTCGGCATCATGCCGTACATCAGTGCGTCAATCATCTTTCAGTTGCTCGTCACTGTGATCAAACCCCTCGAAGAGATGCAAAAAGAAGGCGAGGCCGGACGCAGAAGAATCAACCAGTACACACGCTATGCCACTGTGGGCCTGTGCCTGGTTCAATCCTTCGTGATCGCACGGTGGCTGGAGTCCCCGGACCGTACAGGCATCCAACTGGTGGAACCCGAACGCGCCGGTCTCGGCTTCGAGCTCCAAGCCACGATCCTGTTGACAGCCGGGAGCATCTTCGTCATGTGGTTGGGCGAGCAGATCACAGAGGACGGGATCGGCAACGGCGCGTCCATCATCATCATGATCAGCATCGTCTCGCGGATGCCCATGGCTGCCTACGACATTTTCATCCGGAAGTTCGACTGGGTTCACCCCTTCACTCCGGAGTCCGGCTCCTACGGAATCGTTACAGTGCTCATCTTGGTCGCCATGTACATCGGCGTCGTCATCGGTGTTGTGATCATCACACAAGGACAGAGGCGCATCACGGTTCAGCAAGCGAAGCACACCCGCGGCCGGCGCGTCTACGGAGGCCAGCGGCACTATATGCCGCTCCGCGTCAATCAGGCCGGTGTCATCCCGATCATCTTTGCGCAGAGTCTCATTCAGTTCCCCTCCTGGCTCGCCATGGCCGTCGGAATCCCGATCCTCTATGAACTCCTCGGCTACGGCGGCTTCTTCTATACGGCAATGTACATCGCCTTGATCTTTTTCTTCTCGTTTTTCTGGACGGCAGTGGTTTTCAACCCCGTGAAAATGGCGGACGACATGAAGGAATACGGACATTTTATCCCGGGGATACGCCCGGGCCGTAGAACGGCCGAGTACCTCGAAAAGCTCATGACCAGGGTGACTCTGGCAGGTGCCGCATTCCTGGCGGTCATTGCGATCCTGCCGATGATGATGAACAATATCACCAATGTCGGGTGGCTGACGGCATCCCTTTACGGGGGCACCGGGCTCCTGATTGTCGTCGGCGTCGCACTCGATATGGTGCAGAAAGTTGAATCTTACATGATGATGCACCATTACGAAGGGTTCATGCGCGGCGCGCGCGTGAGGGGCAGGAGCGGATGAAGATCGTTTTCTTCGGGCCTCCGGGGGCCGGCAAAGGCACACAGGCACGGAGGCTTTCGGAACTTCTCCGGATACCCCAGATCGCAACGGGCGACATTTTCCGGGCCGCGATCGCACGCGCCGACGAGTTCGGACGGAAGATCAAAGGCTTTGTCGAGTCGGGAGCGCTCGTACCCGATGACCTCGTCATCCAAGCAGTCGAAATGCGCCTCAACGGAGCGGACTGTCGTAATGGATATGTGTTAGACGGTTTTCCTCGAACCATTGCCCAGGCAGATGCCCTTGCGGGTGTTCTGACGAGGGCCGGCAGCAACCTGGACGCGGTCATCTCGCTCGAGATCGCCGACAAGGAAATCGTACGTCGGCTATCCCGGAGACGAATATGCCCGGCCTGTGACCAGGTGTACCACCTCGATACCATGCCCCCTCGGAAGACCGGAGTTTGCGATAAGTGCGGCGCGAAGCTCGTCATCCGCCACGACGATCGTCCAGAGGTGATCGCTGAGAGACTCAGGGTCTATCACGCCCAAACCGACCCCCTCCGCGATTACTACCAGGCCCGTGGGCTTCTCAGACCTGTGGATGCAAGCCAGGGACCGGACGAGGTTTTCCGGTCTGTCGTGAGAGCCTTGGGGATCGAGACGAGTGATCGAACTTAAGACGGAAGAAGAGATCAAACTGATGCGGACCGCTGGCAGCATCGTCGCAGAGGCTCTGCAGCTCTGCCGTGAGATGATCCGACCGGGACTCGCCCCGATCGCTCTTGACCAGGCGGCCGAAGAGCTTATAATCGAGCGCGGCGGTAGGCCGGCCTTCAAGGGGTATGGCGGCAGCTCGACACGTCGGCCGTTCCCCGCGAGCATCTGCTGCTCGATAGATGACGAGGTGGTTCACGGTATACCTGGTGAGCGCCCGTTGCGGAACGGCCAGATCGTGAGTTTGGACATTGGTGTACAGTATCAGAGCATGTTCGCAGACGGTGCCATCACCGTCCCTGTGGGATCAGTCGGCCCGGAGGCCCAGAAACTGATGGAGGTCTGTTACGGCGCGCTCATGGAGGCCATAAAGCTCATGAGGCCCAACCGCAGGCTCCTGAGTGTCAGCAAAGCTATTCAAACCTACGTCGAGGAAGCCGGGTTCTCTGTCGTTCGTGATCTTGTCGGCCACGGGGTAGGACGCCGGCTCCACGAGGAACCCCAGGTCCCGAACTATTACAGCAAGAACTTCCCGGACGTAGTGCTGAAGCCGGGGATGACCATAGCGGTGGAACCGATGATCAACGCTGGCGGCTTCCAGGTCTCGGTCCAGGCAAACGGCTGGACCGTGGTCACCAGTGACTCCACGCTCTCCGCTCATTTCGAGCATACAATCTGTATTCGTCAGAACGGCGCTGAGATACTAACCAGGAACTGATGGGGAAAGAAGAACCGATCAAGGCCAAGGGAGTCGTGAGGGAGTCCTTGCCCAACGCGATGTTCCGAGTGGACCTCGAGGGCGGACACTCCGTGCTCTGCCACGTATCCGGGAAGATGAGGATGCACTTCATCCGCATTCTGCCCGGCGACAAGGTCACGATCGAGATGTCGCCCTATGATCTCACAAAGGGAAGGATCATCTACCGAGAGGGATAAGAGATGAAGGTCAGATCCTCCGTGAAGCGAATCTGTGAAGAGTGCAAGATCATCAAGCGAAAGGGTGTTGTGCGTGTGATCTGCTCCAACACCCGCCACAAGCAGCGCCAGGGGTAAAGGAGACCGTATGCCCAGAATTCTCGGTGTCGAGATTCCCGACAGCAAGCCGACCTGGGTTTCGCTGACCTACATTTTCGGGGTGGGGCGAACCACAGCGCTCCAGGCGATCAAGGAGGCAGGCGTCACCCCTACCAAACGAGCCAAGGAGCTGACTGAAGAGGAGATCACAAAGCTTGCCCAGGCAATCCAGCGGCTCTGCGTCGTGGAGGGTGAACTTCGCAGGCAAATATCGCAGAACATCTCCCGGCTTATCGAGATCGGCTGCTATCGCGGAAGCCGGCACAAGCGGGGGCTGCCTGTACGAGGGCAGCGAACGCGGACGAACGCGCGAACCCGCAAGGGACCTAAGAAGACCGTGGCTGGCAAGAAGAGCGTCAAGGAACGGAGGTAATCGTGGGAAAGGCAAAACGCAGAGCCCGCCAGGCCGTCGCCCAGGGCATTGCACATATTCAGTCAACCTACAACAACACCATTATCACAATCACGGATGCGAACGGGGACGTGCTTTGCTGGTCGTCTGCCGGCATCGTGGGTTTCAAGGGCACACGCAAGAAGACCCCCTTTGCAGCCCAGCGCGCCTCGGAGGATTGTGCGAACAAGGCGGTCCGGCTGGGTGTCCGACAAGTCGAGGTGAGGGTCAAGGGGCCTGGCCAGGGGCGCGAGTCCGCCATCCGAGCCTTGCAGGCCGCCGGCCTCGAAATCAAGGCCATAGAGGACGTCACCCCCATCCCCCATAATGGCTGCAGACCACCTAAGAAAAGGAGGGTATAGTGGCACGAGTCGTCCAGGCTGCTTGCAGGATTTGCCGAAGAGAGGGGCTGAAACTGTTCCTGAAAGGCGACCGCTGTGAGACTGCAAAATGTAGCCTCACCAAGCAACCCTACCCGCCGGGACAACGTACCTTCCGCCGTGGCAAGATTTCCGAGTACGGAATTCGGCTCCGTGAAAAACAGAAGCTGAAACGCTTCTATTGGGTCGGCGAAGCCCAGTTCAGACGCTATTTCGACATTGCCGGGCGCACCAAGGGGAACACGGCACTGACGCTCCTGCAACTGCTTGAACGAAGGCTGGACAACGTCGTCTTCCTCCTGAAATTCGCCCGCTCGCGCCGTGCGGCACGTCAGCTCGTCGTTCACGGCCACGTGACCGTAAACGGCCGCCTCGTGGACCGTCCCTCTTATCTCGTTAAACCGGGAGACGTGATCCGACCCGTGAAGCGGGAAGTCTCGGTGGCTATCGTTCGCGATTGTCTCCAGCAGTGCCAGGCCAAACCGCTCCCGAGCTGGCTGGAACTCCGCCCCGAAGCCCCCGAGGGAGTGATTCTGTCCGCTCCAACCCGGGATGATATCTCTGCCCCGGTCCAGGAGCAGCTTGTCATCGAGTTCTGCTCACGCTAAGCCCGGAGGATTACTATGCGCATCAGATGGAGAGGATTCGAGCTTCCAACCCGAGTTGTGGCGGAGAAGTCAACGCTCACACCCACCTACGGAAAGTTCGTAGCGGAGCCTTTCGAGCGCGGCTTCGGGACCACAATCGGGAACAGCCTCCGTCGCATTCTGCTCTCATGTCTCGAAGGGGCCGCAGTTACTGCCGTGAAGATTGACGGCGTCCTGCACGAATTCAGCTCGATCGAAGGCGTCTACGAGGATGTCGCCGAAATCCTGCTCAACATAAAGAAACTACGATTCCGTCTCTTCGCCGACCAGCCGAAGCGCTTGACACTCCAGGCAAGCGACAAGGGCGAGGTCCTCGCATCTGCCATTCAGCCGGACCCGGAGGTAGAGATCGTCACTCCGAACCTGCACATTGCCACCCTGACCGCGAAGGTGGACCTCAAGATCGAGATGCTTGTCCGGAAAGGCAGAGGCTATCAGACGGCCGAGGAGAATGCCCCCGCCGAGCAGGAGATCGGATTGATCCCGCTCGACTCGGTGTTCTCACCCGTTCAGAGGGTGCGCTACAGGGTCGAGGATACCCGCGTGGGACGGAAAACGAACTACGATCGACTCATCACCGAGGTGTGGACGGATGGATCCGTCTCACCCGAGATCGCTCTCGTCGAGGCGGCCAAGATCATGCGCCGGCATCTCGATCCCTTCGTCTACTACTTCGAGCTGGGCCAAGAGGTCATCGAGGAAAAACTCACCCCCATCGAGAAGAGGATGGAATGGGTGAAGGCGAAGGCCGCACAGGAACTCGGCGCCAAACTCAAGATGCCCATCGAGGAGCTCGAACTGTCCGCACGAGCCGTCAACTGCCTCAGAGGGGAGAACATCAGGACCATCGGCGATCTTGTTCAGAGAACGGAAGCCGACCTCCTGGAGCTCAAGAACCTCGGAAAGACATCCGTCGAGGACATCAAGGGCAAGCTTGCCGCCCTGGAGCTCAAGCTCGGCATGGACCTGAGCGAACCACTGACTGGAGAACAAGATGAAGCACAAGAAACGAGTTAGGAAGTTCTCCCTGAAGACCGGCCCGCGGGGCGCTCTAATCCGGAGCCTCGTTCGCGCAGTCCTTCGCTCCGGGGATCCGGCCAAAGGCCGGCCATCGAGGATCACGACCACTGTCACGCGAGCAAAGGAAGCCCAGGCTCATCTCGAGCACCTCATCACCCTCGCCAAGAAGGGGACACTCCACCACCGCCGACTTGCCTATCAGCAGCTCCAGGACTGGAGTCTTGTACGAAAGCTCTTCACGGACATTGCCCCACTCTTCGCCGACAGACGAGGCGGCTATACGCGCGTCCTCCGATTGGAGAAGCGGCGGCTCAACGACTCCGTACCTCTGGCTATCCTGGAGTTGGTCGAGACAGGGACTGCCGAGCCGAAAGCAGAACCCGGTAAAGCCGAGAAACCGCCTGCACCTCAGCAGACGCAGAAAACCGAGTCTTAGCGGCCTCCAGTGCGCCCCTCCCGAGCGAAGCGCGAAGCGCCTCATCACGCGCAAGCGTCACGATCGCACGCGCGAGGCTCGCCGGCTCCTCTTCGATCACCAGGCCGCTTGTCCCATCCTCGACTATGTGCGGCAACAGACCCCGCTTGGACACGATAACCGGTTTGCCCATCGCCATCGCCTGCCGCAGGGCACGGCACGTCCCATCCGTCCCCGGAACCAGAAATACCTTGACGTCCATCGCCTTCAAAGCGCCCACGTAGTCCTCACCCTCCAGATACCCCGCAAAGACCACCGCTGGCTCGAGTCCCATCCTCCGCACAGGCTCCACCACCAGGTCCTCCCGATGAGTCCCCCGGCCAACCACCAGGAGCCGGAGCCGAGGTTCCTCGCCGTACGCAGCACGGAACGCCTCCAGCAGAAGGCCGAACATCCGGTGCCGTTGCACCCTCGCTACGATCCCGACCACGATCTCGCAATCCGAGAACCCGAAGGCCGATCGCTTGTCCGGAACGGGGCGATCCGGATCGAATCGCTCCCGGTCGACACCGGGCATTGCTACGACAACCCGATCCTCTGGAATACCGCTCAGACGCTGCAACACCTCTTTCGCCCGCTCGACCGGAACAACGTACCCACGAGCCACGTTCCCCGACCGCCCGACCCGGACCCGCTCTCTCGGAATGTCGTACAGGCTCTCCACCAGCGGGACACCCAACTCCTCCGCCCATCGCTCACCCAGGGCGCGCCCCCATCGCAAATGGCAGTGGAGGAGGTCAGGCTTCAGCCCCTGGAGCACTCTGCCCATCTCTGGCCTCGCCCCGCTCAGCAAATCCACAAGCCACTGCAACATGACCCCGTGCTTGCGAATCTCCCGGTGGGCCATAATATCCAGTCCGAGAGCACGGGCAACATCCTCGATCCGATTCCCGCGAGCCCTCGCCTCGCCGCACATAATCGTGACATCAGTCCCGTGCCTCTTCAGCTCCCGACACAGACCGAGCACATTCTCCACCGGCCCGGTTACCTTCCAGTCGGAAACGATATGGACTACTCTCACGTGAGGTCTAAGGCCCAATCTCCGCAGTGCGGCGTCGAGACAGTCAAGATACCTGCCGCAAGCCGCGGGACATCAACTCTTGGCAGCAGGCGGTGAACCGGGGGCTGGCGACTCCCGGCGGATGACCATCCGGTCGCACTTCGTGCACTCGAGCAGGACGTGAACCCTCCCTCGTACATCGGTTTCCCGGCTGACTTCCTTCATCTCCTGGCCACAGGTCTTGCAC
>Ga0272448_1002556_pt1 | contig 22593 bp, 23 predicted proteins | sample YNPCB0191_FD_202220 | JGI IMG/M metagenome (GOLD analysis project Ga0272448, IMG submission 202220) | Hot spring sediment microbial communities from Yellowstone National Park, WY, United States - YNP-CB-019-1 | ecosystem: Environmental > Aquatic > Thermal springs > Hot (42-90C) > Sediment... | reverse complement strand
GGAATACATCTATAATACTGTTCGCCCTCATCAATCACTTGGTTATCTCACACCCAAAAAGTATCTGGAGCAGAACTTTAGTAAAATGATAAGGAGGAAAGTGTCCGACATCAACTGAACCAGTACATTTACTATGCGAATATGTCAAAAGAATAGTATAATTATCTACTGAGGATTTAACATAAAAAATGTATAATTTTATGTTTTTTATTTATAAAGTGAGGCTATTATATTATGGATTGGATATATTATGTTATTCTCGGTCTTGTTGCCGTTTTATTTCTACTCCTCGGATATTTTGCCAGGCAATTACTGGCTAATCAACAGATACGCAGTGCTCAGCATGAAGCCAGGAAGCTCCTTGAAAGTGCACAGTCAAGATATGAACAGATGTTGGCTGATGCTAAAGAGGAAGCTGTAAAGGTCAGAGCTGCAGCCGAAGCTGAAAGCAGAGAAAGACGGTTCGAGCTACAAAGGCTGGAAAGGAGATCCAGCCAGCGTGAAGAGCGTCTGGAGCGGAAACTCGAAGCTTTAGAGAGGCGTGAAAGAAGTCTTATCACACGCGAAAAAGAAATAGAAGCCCTCCGCACACAGATTGAAGAGATAAAGAATAAACAGCTTCAGCGGTTAGAAGATATTTCCGGAATGTCCAGCGAACAGGCCAAACAGGAACTCTTGCATGCGGTAGAGGACGAAATTAAGGAAGATGCCAGCCGGAGAGTTAGAGAATGGGAGATACGCATCAAGGAAGAAATCGAGAACAAAGCAAGAGACATATTAGCCACTACAATACAGAGATGTGCCACGGACGTTGTCTCTGAAACAACTGTATCGGTAGTCCCTTTGCCCAATGATGATATGAAGGGTCGTTTAATCGGGCGAGAGGGAAGGAATATCAGAGCGCTTGAACAGGCGACTGGAGTTGACCTGATTATCGATGACACACCGGAATCGGTAACCATTTCAAGTTTCGATCCAATCAGACGTGAAATAGCCCGTGTTGCTTTAAATAATCTGATTCTCGATGGCCGAATTCATCCGGCCCGTATTGAAGAAGTCGTTGAAAAGGCCAGGGCAGAAGTTGAGAATACCATAAAGATCGAGGGTGAACAGGCGGCCAGAAAAACCGGAGTTCAGGGCTTGCATCCGGAAATAATAAAGCTTCTGGGAAAGCTGAAATACAGAACAAGCTACGGGCAGAATGTGTTAACCCACAGCATGGAAGTAGCGCATATTGCCGGAATGCTGGCTGCCGAAATTGGTGCTAATGTCACTTTAGCCAAAAGGGCGGGCCTGTTGCACGATATCGGCAAGGCTGTTGACCATGAAGTCGAAGGACCGCATGCCTTAATCGGGGCCAACTTAGTAAAGCAGTGGGATAAATCATCCGAAGTTGTTCAGGCTATTTCTGAGCATCATGGCGAAGCTACTACGACAAGTGCCCTCGGTTTCATTCTGGCTACGGCCGATGCGATAAGCGGCTCAAGGCTGGGTGCAAGACGCGAATCTCTTGATCAGTATATAAAGCGTATAGAGGCTTTAGAGAATGTTGCCAGCAGTTTCCCCGGAGTAGAAAAGGCTTTTGCCATTCAGGCTGGTCGTGAAGTGAGAATAATAGTAAAACCCGATCAGGTTGATGATCTTGCGGCAATGAGATTGGCCCGCGATATAGTCAAGAAAATAGAGGAAAGCCTTGAATACCCGGGCCAGATTAAGGTAACGGTGATGCGAGAGGTGAGAGCTGTAGATTACGCAAAATAAATTAATCAGGTAAGCAATTGAAATTTCTGGTTTTAGGCGATGTAATAGGCAGGCCCGGTCGGAGAGCGGTTCAGCTTTTTTTACCGGGCTTGATTAGTGAATACGGCATTGACATGGTGATTGCCAACGGTGAAAATTCAGCCCATGGCATCGGTATCACATTATCCACGGCCACTGAACTGTTAAACAGCGGAGTTGATGTCATTACTACAGGCAACCATGTATGGGCGCAACGCGAAGTATTTCAGTTTATCGACAGCGATCTTCCGATAGTGAGGCCGTTGAACTTCCCGCCATCTGCACCCGGAAAGGGCTATTGTATTAAACAGGATGCAATGGTTGTTAATTTAATCGGCAGAGTTTTTGTCGGTCAGTATGATTGCCCGTTCAGGGCTGTCGATTCATTGCTGTCTTCGTTAAATCCGATCCCCAAGATAATCATCATCGATTTCCACGCTGAAGCTACTTCAGAGAAGGTGGCCCTCGGCAGATATCTGGACGGCAGAGTTACGGCAGTGCTGGGTACTCACACTCATATAGGAACCATAGATGCAGCGATTTTACCGAAGGGCACCGCATATGTTACCGACATTGGCATGGTAGGTCCTGTGGATTCTATTATCGGTGATGATGTGGATAACGTATTGAACAGCTTTCTTACCGGCTTACCGCATAAATTATCTGTGGGCAGCGGTAAAGCAGCCTTAGACGGCATATTGCTTGACGTTGATAGAAGCACCGGTAAAGCAACCGGTATAAAGCGCATCCGAAAAGTGGAGACGGAGCGTTGAAGGCCGACCTTCATTTGCATACTACTGCTTCCGATGGACGATTGACTCCTGAAGAGGTCGTGATGATGGCAGTTGATAGGGGCATAGAGATAATTGCTATCACAGATCATGATACCGTTGGGGGAGTAGATCGGGCATTGGTCCAAGCTCAAAAATGCCCGCAGATAACGTTGATTCCCGGTGTAGAAATTAATACCGATTTAAAATCCGGTGAGCTTCACGTACTGGGATATTTTATCGATCATAAGAATGAGTCTTTTATTTCGGCGCTTGAAGAAATACGGGAGTCGCGGATAGCACGTGCCCGGTCAATGATAGACAAATTAAGCCGGTTGGGGATAGATCTTGAATGGGACAGGGTGCAGGAACTGGCAAAAGGAGAATCCATCTGCCGTCCACATATTGCACAGGCCATGCTTGAAAAAGGCTATGTGGGTACCGAAAAGGAGGCATTTGATAACTATATCGGGCGTAATGGACCCGCCTATGTCGAGAGGGAAAAAGTGCAACCTGCAGATGCTGTCCGTCTCATTCGTAATGCCCGGGGTTTGCCGGTGCTTGCCCATCCGGCGGATATTGTAGATCTCGACGAAATTTTGGTTGAATTGATCGCCGCCGGTCTGGTGGGTATCGAAGCATACTACGGCCAGTATGATAAAAAGACCGTAGATGAGATCATTTCAATTGCCCATCGATATAACCTTATTATTACAGGCGGCACAGACTACCATCATTTCTGCGACGGCAGAGAGGTTCCTATGGGCTCGGTAAATATACCCCTGGATCAAATACAGAAATTGTTCGGTGCAGCAGGGAAGACCTTCAAGTCAGCCAACTCTAAAGCCTGATATCGAGCCGGTTTATCTGCTGTGTTTTTAGAGTCTTCAAATATATTCCGGTTCATAACTGCTGGAACTGTGAATGAAAAGTGGTATAATATAGCGATTTTTGAGTAAATAAACGCGGAAGGAGAAACATGGAAGCATCGCGTGAAATCTTTTGGCAGATCCCGTTTTTCGTCCAGATTCTTGTTTATTTAGCGGCTATAGGTGCGATCGGTTTAATCGCTTATGTGGTCTACAGACGCTATCAGATGTGGATGCTTGGCAGGCCTGAAAACCGCTTTGATAATCTCGGCCAACGCATATGGGAATTTATAAAAATCAGCATACTCGATGGAATATTTCACCGCCGCTTTTTTAGAGATCCTTATCCCGGAATAATGCATTTTCTCATCTTTTGGGGTTGTATTTTACTGTTTGTAGGTGCGGGATTGGATTTTCTCAATCATTATTTCTTCGAGCCTTTCCACGCTGCATTCATTCATGGACAGGTTTATATCTATCTTGGCGGTCTGTGGAATCTCGCCGGTTTGATGGTTCTGGTGGGGCTGTTGATGGCATTTATCCGCAGATACATCCAAAAACCGGACAGATTGAAGACCGTTTTAGATGATGGCATTGCGCTGCTGCTGATATTCATCGTAGTAGTAACAGGATTCTTTCTGCAGGGTTTCAGAATGATTGCAGCAACACCGGAAGCACTTGGTCTTCAACAGCCCGAGTACTACGTGCACCCTGAATGGGGCCAGGTCAGATTTGTGGGTTTCTGGATTGCCAGCCTGTTTGCCGGCTTACCTGAAGCCACCAGAGTGATGTGGTACCAGATTCTGTGGTATAGTCATGTTATAATCACCGTCGGTGCCGTTTTCTATGTGATACTGGCATGGGAAAAGCTTACCCACATTCTGATATCCCCGGTGAATGTCCTGTTCAAAACATCGCGTCCCAAGGGTGCTTTAACCAGAGTTGATCTGGAAAACGCTGAGACATATGGCGTTGGCAGGATTCAGGACTTTACCTGGAAGCAGTTGTTTGATCTTGATGCCTGTACAAACTGTGGCCGCTGCCAGGATAGATGCCCCGCCTATCTCACCCAAAAGCCGCTGTCGCCGCGTAAAATCGTCCAGGACTTAAAGGCACACTGGCTGGAGCAGGCTCCTGCTCTGGTGGCCGCTAAAAAGGCCGCTGCGAAAAAATCCGATAATGGAAGCTCTTCAGCTCCATCTGAAGAGACGTATTCACCTGCCAGAGCTATGGTGGGTGAAGTTATCACCGAAGACGAAATATGGTCATGCACTACCTGTCGTGCCTGTCAGGATGTATGCCCGGTATTTATCGAACATATAGATAAAATAGTAGATATGAGGCGCCATCTTGTACTCGATTTAGCTCAGATTCCCGAAACGGGCGAAGCCGTACTTAAATGCATTGAGGCAAGGGGACACAGCTGTAAAGGCACTACTTTGACCAGAACGGATTGGGCTGCCGGCCTTGATATTAAGCAGTTTTCTGAAGACAGCAATGTGGAATATCTGTTCTTTACCGGTTGTGCCGCCTCACTCGAAGAAAGGAGTACCAAGATAGCGATCGCCACGGCCAGAATATTAAAGGCTGCCGGTGTCAGCTTTGCTATACTTGGAGCCGAGGAAATGTGCTGTGGAGAGCCCGCTAGGAGGCTGGGCAATGAATACCTTTACCAGACGCTGGCAGCACAGAATATTGAAATTTTCAAGAACTACAAAGTTAAGAAGATTATCACAATGTGTCCTCACTGTTTCAATACTCTCAAGAACGAGTATCCGCAGTTTGGCGGCGATTTTGAAATTATCCATCACAGCACCTTCATTTCACAGCTTATAAATGACGGGAAGATAAAGCCCGCCGAAATGAAAGAATACAGAATTACATATCACGACTCCTGCTATCTCGGAAGGCACAACGATATTTATGATCCCCAGAGACATGTATTACAGGCGATCAACAAGTTGCCTCTGGTGGAGATGGAACGTTCTCGCAATAACGGGTTCTGCTGCGGTGCCGGAGGAGGTCGTTTCTGGATGGAGGAACGCATCGGCAAGCGCATCAGTGAAGCGCGCATCGAGCATGTTATGGAGACGGGCGCCGAGGTTGTAGCCTCAGCGTGCCCGTACTGCCTGCAGATGTTTGTGGATGCTATCAAGGCCAAAGGAGCCGAAGAGAAGCTGATAGCCAAGGACATCGCCGAACTGGTTGCCGAATCTATAGAAGCCGGCAGAAAGTAAATATAGCAGTTGGTTTTTAACCTGTATCGCCGGCTATGAGGTATTTACATCATAGCCGGTTTATTATTCGGCGATAATTTTTAAATCGCTTTTAAAAGAAAAATGGCTCCTCGGGTAGGATTCGAACCTACGACCTAGCGGTTAACAGCCGCCCGCTCTACCGTTGAGCTACCGAGGAATTCGATGATCGTTCTGTTAGCAGCAGAAACGCCGAATATTATAGCACTCAATTTTATTACTGTTCAAAAATTCTTATCAACCCCTGTTTTTACCCATCAACTGGTTATAGATTTGGAACACCTGTGCTCTGGTCGATTCGAGATCGCCGTTGTTGTTGACCACAAAGTCGGCAGATTTAATTTTATCATCGACTGGAATCTGATTCTTGATCCTGTTTCTGGCATCTTCCTCACTCATCCCTCTTTCTATCAACCGTTTAAGCTGTACTTCTGGTGATGCGTAGACAACGATGATAATATCTACGATCTTTCGGGCCAGTTCGGGGCCCAGCTCAAGAAGAAGCGGTATTTCTTTGACTATTAAACCATCCGGATTGACTGTCTTTATCTTCTCCACCAGCAGGGCATCCTCTTTCAGCACTTCGGGGTGAACGATCGAGTTGAGCTTTTCCAGCTTGGCTTTATCATTAAACACCACATCCGCCAGCCTGGAGCGATTTATTGTAAGATCGTCGTTGAGCACGTCTTTACCGAAATAATCGACGATCTTCTGCCATGCGGGTTTCCCCGGTTTAACGACTTCGCGTGAAAGCTGGTCAGCATCGATAATATTTGCGCCGAGGTCGGCAAACATTTGTGCCACGGTGCTTTTACCGGTACCTATTGAGCCTGTCAGTCCAGCAATTATCATGCCTTTACACTGTTTCCGAACCGAAAAACCTTCCGGCTTTAAGTTCATTTAACAGCTCCATTTCGGAATTAAAACTGCCATCAAATATGGTAACACATTTTCCCAGTTCTTTTTGGAAATGGGCATCGCTGCCTCCGGAAAATGTTTTGCCAAGCTTTGTTGCAAGCTGGCAGGCAAAAACGTTGTTCCCCTGCATATTGCGGCCGTTGAAGCCCTCAACAGCATCAACTTTGTCGAAAACAGGCCTTTTCAGGACAAGTTCCGCGGCCTTATCGAACTCCGTTATGGTGTTGCAGGGGAAACCCCTGAATGGATGTGCGGCTATCATATACCCGTTAGCCTGAAGAACCAGTTCCCTTAAGGTTTGAATATCGATAACCGTTTTAAAATTGATATTGAGACCATATACGAGTATCTCTCCTCCTTCTTTAACCATTACTTCTACACCCCGGAAGACCGGAAAGTTGTATTTTTTGCTGAGATATTCGATTTCTTCCAGGTCCCATGCTCGGTCGTGTTCTGTAAAACATATGCCATCAAGTCCGATTTTCTTTGCGGTCAGGATGGCTTCTTCAGGGCTCATCAGACTATCGGGCGACAGGCGGTTGGTATGAACATGAAGATCGATTTTCAACTGTAAAAACCTTTTGAGTTTAAATGAATGCCCGATTAAACCTTAAATATATCAACATCAATTATATCGAGAATAGCGGCATTCAACTTCTGTCGCAGTCAAATGAATTTCCGGGATGTTATATTAACATGAACAATAATCACGTACAAATCGACACTCGTTGACAATTTATAATGTATTAATTAACATTTACCTGTTAAATAGGAAAAATATAACCTTATTTGTACCGGCAGGCCGGGTCTGGTTGTTTTACCGTTATCGAACAGGATGCTTTTTTGTGGGCGGGCATATCGATTTAAGGCTGCATACAGGAGGATGAAATGTCTACTACCAAAGTTATTGTTACCTCTGCGCTTACCGGTTCGGTCCATTTCCCCAGTATGTCGCCGTATTTACCTGTAACGCCCGGGCAGATTATCGATGATGGGGCACGTTCGGCAGAGGCAGGTGCTGCCGTCCTGCACGTTCATGTTAGAAATCCCGAAAACGGTATGCCGACACCCGATATCGAGATATTCGGCGAAGTACTTGCGGGGATTAAGGCGCGTACCAATGCAGTTATATGCATTTCGACAGGTGGTGGAATGGGTATAAGCACCGAACAGCGGGCGGCTCCGATTATAGCCTATAAGCCGGAGATGGCGTCACTCCATTTCGGCTCGATGAATTTCTCGATTTTTCACATGGCAGACCGTATTAAGGAATGGAAATATCCGTGGGAGAAATTGTCCATACTGGCAAGCGAAGACTATATTTTCCCCAATACCTTTAAGACCCTGCGTGAATTTCTTTCCATATTTCAGGCAAACGATACCAAACCCGAAATTGAGATATATGATCTGGGAATGATAAATAATCTTTACTTTATGATGCAGCGGGGGCACATTAAATCGCCGGTACATCTGCAATTTATTACCGGCACGCTGGGTGGTGTACCTCCCACCGTTAACAGCTTGGTAACACTGTATAATGCCGCTAAGGATGCCATCGGCAGGGGCAATTTTACCTGGTCCGCTGCGGGTGCGGGCAGGTATCAAATGGCAATCGGTTGTGTTGCACTTGCACTCGGGGGAAATGTAAGGGTGGGACTGGAAGACAGCCTGTATTTAAGCAAAGGAGTTTTAGCTAAAAGCAGCGCAGAGCAGGTGGAAAAGATAATCCGTATAATGCGTGAATTAAGCCTGGAACCGGCTACGCCGGATGAAGCGCGGTCGATTCTGGGGCTGAAAGGCATCGACAAGGTAAATTATTGACGGAGCTAGTATAATAAAGTTTTTATATGGCCAAGAATATAAAGAAAGTTACATTCGATAAACCCTGCATAGTATCGGTCTGTTCCAGTAAAAACAAAGGGGAGAGTAAAGTACCGGTTGACCGTGGAGAGCTTATCGAAAATTTGGGCCTCAAAGGCGACGCACATGCTAACGCGGATAGTACCAGGCAGGTGAGTTTGCTCGCAATAGAGAGCATTGAGAAATTCAATGCTGGTGGCTTTTCCTTCGGGCCCGGTGATTTCGCCGAAAATTTCACGACAGGTGGGATAGACCTTGTATCGCTTCCCATCGGAACAAGATTGAAGATTGGGAGCAATGCTGTGGTTGAAATTACCCAGATCGGAAAGAAATGCCACTCGGATTGTGCCATTTTCAGGCAGATCGGCAAATGTGTAATGCCCCGGGAAGGCGTTTTCGCACGTGTAATAACCGGGGGTTCGGTAAAAAAAGGCGATCTGCTTGAGATTATTTAGAACGCATGGTTGCCCGCCTCGGACACCGAAACCCATGTTTACTTAATCTACGTCTTCCATTTCACCGAAGACTTTAAGTGGCACACCTACCCGGACACTGTTCCCACTCGGACCGGGATATCAGCCGGAATGCTTTTATGCTTGATCTTAAGAGGGCCTACGAAGGGGCCGACAACGTACGGTGCCATAACGAAACATTTGAAGAGCGGCGCTGTATGGCAGTCGATTTCAACGATCTCTACAAGGCACTTCGAGGTTTAAATCAGCTTGAAGGCAGGACTATACACCGGTCTATCTAATGAGAGACAGGATTGCTTGAACCCCATCTTCAGCCAATGATGAACCGGTTTATGGGAGCCTTCGGAATGTGAATGGTGCCGCGGCAACCACCGATGGGATAAGCAAGGGACTGGATGACGCGGTAGCGGTGTGCTTCATGCCCGGCATGATAACCGATAGCCGCTAGAGTGGCGATAGCCAACTGTAAAGTGGCATTGTGGGCGATGCTGAGCCGTGTATCAGGGCTGATTCCCTTGACCTCGGCGTCGGTGATAGCCCGGTCGGCAATAACCAGTAGCTCTCTGATTTCATGGCGGTCAGGTCGGTGCTGAACCAACCACCTCTTATCCAGCCAATCGCTTAAGACCATTTTTATCTCCAATCACTAATATCTTGGGACCGTTGATGGCATTCTGTATGAGATAATGCCCTACTGAAACTCTAGAACCAAATTCTGGCTCAGGATAGATTGCTTACAATTGGAAGCCTATATCCGGTCTAAGCCAATGGGCCTAAATTAAGTCTCGTGGCAGAAAGAATTTTTTTATCAAAAAACTTCTGGCCCTCAAAGGGAAGGATAAATCAATTGTTTTTCTAATATTACGAAAGTCTTTTTTGATGGATAACAGATAGAGCGAGTCTAACAGTGGAGTAAACCACAGTGCCAGACTATGCTGAATATACCACAGGCGTTAAGGGCTATCAGGGCGCCGGCAACGGCTTTCACCCTAACGGCTATGAACATCTTAATGGCGGCCGGGCGGTGTTCTATAAGGTAGTGAGAGGCTTTCTTCTCCGTGTCAAACTAAATGATAGGCAGTCCTTTCTCCACGATTTGTTTTCGAAGATAGCGAAGGTTTAGGTCGATAACTGGGAACATGAGAACAGACTGGCTGCCGAGCCAGGATTCGAACCTGGGCAAACGGATCCAAAGTCCGCTGTGCTACCACTACACAACTCGGCATCCGGCAGATTAGATTAGCATAGAGTAATTCACAGGTCAATCTGCATCATTATGCGACTAAACCTTTCTGTTTTTCAATTCGTTTTTAAGATTAAAAGATATTATGGAAGGAGAATGTCGATGACTTATAATGAAATAGTTAAGTTGATCAATAAGGACAACCGCCTTCTGGTATTATTCAGCGGTATGCTGTTTGATATAATCCTGCTGATTGCTCTGATTATTTTTGCCGTTAATTTTCTGTCCCTCTGATAAATCTGATAAAAAGGTAAGATCTTTTACAGCTTTTGTCATCTCCGGCCTGCTTAGCTATCAACTAAGTGCCGAAGGTCGGACTCGAACCGACACGAGAGTTGCCTCTCAACAGTTTTTGAGACTGCCGCGTCTACCATTCCGCCACTTCGGCCGGGTTAAATGAGTGGTGCCGAGGCCCAGAATCGAACTGGGGACACGTAGATTTTCAGTCTACTGCTCTACCGACTGAGCTACCTCGGCGCAAACGGTATTTTAGCTTTTAATTTGCTTAAGTGTCAACAAGCTAATTGAATCGAGATGTTAATTGTATAATTGCCATCGAAGCCTTAAAATATCTTCCTGAAAACTCAGGACGGGCGATTTTATATGAATGGCAAAATCGTTTGCGGCAGATGTGGTGCGCAAAATTTGGTAGGAGCGGCTTTCTGTTACAATTGCGGAATGAAGTTTGAATATGTCTGCCCGAACTGCCGCCAGCCTGTTAACGCCGGTACTCCTGTTTGCAACAGATGCGGTAATACTCTGGTCTGGTCAACTGACGGCACCACATCACAATCGTCATCGAAACCTTTTACAATTTACGGTGGAGGCAGTAAAAGAAGTAAATATGTTACCGTATCGATTGTTGTTATTCTTCTCGTGGCTGTAGTTGCAGGCGGTTTATACGCCTTTTACAGGTACGGCCAGAGTAATCTACCCGTCATACCCCAATCAACTGAAAATAAATCAGAGGAAAAAGGGGAGCCTGCAGCAGCCGATAATAAGCCGCCCATCATCAGTGATATCACGGTGAGAAAGCTATCGGGTACTGCGGTTGAGATTTTGTGGACTACCGATGAAGAGTCCACAACTCAGATTATATGGCATGTTAAAGATGGCAGCACAATTACAACTCCTCAGAAGGAAGCACTGGTAAAACAGCATAGCGTTGACTTAACCGGGCTCAATCCGGATAAAAAATATTATTTTGTGGTTAGATCGGTTGATAAATTTGGGAATGAATCTGTCTCACCGGAAAAATCATTCGATTTCAAGGTAAAATCGGAAGTTGCAACAATCGATGTTTTAATGCATACGCTTACTGCAGAGGAGAAGCCGGACGGAGTGCATACGTTTGTCAGAGGGCAGATTATAAATACCGGTGATGTGGCAGTTGAGGTCAAAAATATCCGGGTGACAGTATCGGTCAACGTTCCGGGTAAATCGGGTATGATAGATATATCTGCGGATCTCGATTACAATTCGGGCGTGCTCAGTCCCGGTGGAACATGCAGATTCGTGGCACCGGTTCCGAATGGAACCCAGCCCGGTTACCGGGTCCGGGTAGCAGTCGATTATCAGGAGTAGCTCAAAATCGAATTCAAGCTCTTTAAAACCGGGATTAAACTGCAGGTTATATTCATCTTCCCTATTTATTTCTGTTTTTTACCATGTCGATCAGAACTATGAGGGCGAGGACCGCTATTATAAATATGAAAAGCGGTATCATAACCAGCCTGATATCCGGGTACTCAGCTTTCCAGTATCTGAACCATACTTTACCGATGATATCTTCTGTAGGGACCAGCCATCCGTTATGCGAGTCGTTGCTGTGGTTCCGGTTGTCTCCAAGTACAAAGTACTCCCCCGGTGGGATTATCCGCGGCGGCATATAGTAGGTGGGCGGGTCGTAAATATAAGGTTCCGTTAGTGGTACACCGTTTACGATTACCTGTTTGTTCCGGACCTCAACCGTATCTCCCGGCAGGCCGATTACCCGTTTTATAAAGCAGGATGGGTGCTGGGTAAAAAAGAAATCAAAAGCCGGTTTAACACCGTTGCCCGGTGCGTAAAACACTATTTCATCCTGCCTTTGTGGCTGATTGCCGAAACTGTACGCAAGTTTATTGACGATTATCAGATCGCCTTCGCGGAATGTTGGAAGCATTGACACATTGAATACTTCGAAACTTTTAATGGAAACCTGCAGGCCTGCAAAAATGGCCGCCGCTATTATCAGTGTGATTAAAAATTCTCTAATTGCCTTCAAAAATTTCCCTCAAATATAAATTTGAGTAATTATATGATATTAAGTTATCTTTGTGCTAACTCTATTCGAAACCGGTAGTTGAATAATAATTAATTTTGCTAATTAAAATGGCCTGGTGTTAAAATGAATTCAAAAGCGGATTATAAAAACCGACTGGTATATAGTCAAAACACATCATGTAGACTGTATGCTGGGGTACATCGGTGGATTTTATATCTGTAATATCCGGCAGTTAGTTTGATATGTTGAATCGTCCACTTGATTACATGGCGTATTCTTTATCCCTGGCCGAGCTGGCACTCGGCTATACAAGCCCCAATCCGGCTGTCGGCGCTGTAATTGTAAGGGACGGGATTGTGGTCGGCCTGGGGCATACTCAGCAGCCGGGGATGGAGCACGCCGAGATAATGGCATTAAATCAAGCCGGCGATATGGCAAGGGGGGCTACCATGTATGTGACTCTGGAGCCATGCTGCCATTATGGTAAAACACCACCCTGTACCAATGCGATTATTAATGCTGGTATTTCCGAAGTCCACATTTCGGTAATTGACCCGAATCCGCTTGTAAACGGAAAAGGAATTGCAGCGCTTGAAAACGCAGGCATAAGGACATTTGTCGGTGAATATGAGCAGAAGGCAAGAGAAATCAATGAGGGCTATTTTAAATATATCACTGAGGGTATACCGTTTGTAATTGCCAAATTTGCTATGAGTCTGGACGGAAAAATCGCCACCAGAAGCGGCGACTCAAAATGGATTACCAGTGATGAGGCAAGGAACTACGCACACGGTCAGCGGCATATTGTAGACGCCATTATGGTGGGTGCAAATACGGTTTTAATCGATGACCCGATGCTGACCGCCAGAGGGTACAGTGGAAAGGGTGGACGGGCTAAATTGCAGCCCCTACGGGTTATTGTGGACGGAAAGGGAAGGGTGCCTACCACCGCGAGAGTGTTTTCAGAACCCGGAAGAACGCTGGTTGCGATGGCAGACAGTTACAGTAACCGGCAGAAACTTGATATCAAACGCGAAGGTACCGAATATATAATAGTAAAATCGGAAAACGGGCTTATCGATTTAAAAGAGTTACTCAAAGTACTCGGTCAAAGAGAAGTTACTACGGTTATGGTGGAGGGTGGGAGCAGACTTCTGGGTGAATTTTTCGATAGAAAACTGGTTGATAAGGTACTTGCCTTTATTGCGCCTATAATAATCGGGGGCGAAAACGCTAAAAGCGTTGTTGGCGGCCGGGGTGTGGCAAAAGTAACGGAAGCGTTAAGATTGAATAACGTAAAAGTTGATAGATTTGAAAATGAACTGTTGATCATCGGGTATATAGAAAAATAGTCACATGTTTACCGGCATTGTTGAAGAAACGGGTATTGTAAAAGAAATAAGTCCTTCTGGTCTGGTAATTCAGGGTAGGGCCGTCCTCGAAGGAACCAAACCCGGGGACAGTATGTCGGTCAATGGGGCATGCTTGACGGTTACGGGATTAAAAAAAGATTATTTTACTGTTGAAGTAATGCCGGAGACGAAGAGATTAACAAATTTGAATTTGGTAAGGGTCGGCAATCCGGTAAACCTCGAGCGGGCAATGTCCGCATCGGGCCGATTCGGCGGCCATTTTGTTCAGGGACATGTTGATGGGATGGGAAGGGTCAGAGCTTTTCGCAATGATATGGGCGCCAATATCGTTAGTGTTGGTGTGGGAGTAGAGATAACCAGATACCTTGTGAAGAAATGCTTTATTGCCGTAAACGGCGTTAGTCTGACGGTTATACAATGTTCAGATGATGAATTTTCCTTTTCATTGGTTGGTTATACAGGACAGCATACTAACCTGGGAAGATTAAAAATAGGAGATTTGGTTAATATTGAAGTCGATATTCTGGCAAAATACATAGAAAAACTTCATAATAAAGAAAAAAACGAAAATTTGATATACATGCTTGACCAGTACGGTTATGTGAAAGAGAGGTAATATTTATGCCATTATCATCTATTCCGGAGATTATCGAAGAAATTAAGGCGGGCAAATTTATCATCATAGTCGATGACGAAAATCGCGAAAATGAAGGCGATCTGGCTATTGCTGCCGAGAAGGTAACGCCTGAAAGCATCAACTTCATGCTCAAACATGCCAGGGGTCTGGTATGCATGCCGATTATAGGTAAAAGACTCGACGAGCTTCAAATTCCTCCTATGGTGCAGGAAAATACATCCAAGTTCACCACTGCCTTTGCAGTCTCAATCGAGGCGAAAAACAGGACTACAAGCGGTATATCCGCATATGATCGGGCGGCGACGGTTAAAGCGGTGCTGGATCCCAAAACCAGACCCGAGGATATCGCACGACCCGGACATATGTTTCCCCTGCGTGCTAAAGAAGGTGGTGTGCTAGTGCGTGCAGGCCATACTGAGGCTATTGTTGATCTTGCAAGGCTAGCTGGATTATATCCAGCGGGTGTTATATGTGAAATACTGAATGAAGATGGCAGTATGGCCAGATTACCGCAGCTGGAAGAGCTTGCAGTCCGATTAAATTTAAAAATCGTAAGCATTGCGGATTTAATAAAATACAGAAGGCGTTTTGAGAAACTGGTTCAGAAAGTAGCCGAGGCGAGATTCCCTACTAAATACGGTGATTTCACCATTATGGCTTATAAAAGTACGGTGGATCCCGATGAACATGTTGCCCTGGTGATGGGCGATATCAGTAACGGAAGCCCCGTACTTGTCAGAGTTCATAGTGAATGCGTAACCGGTGATGTCTTCGGAAGCCTGAGGTGCGACTGCGGCGAACAGGTAAATATGGCAATGAGAATGATTGCTAAAGAGGGCCGGGGTGTCTTTCTATATATGAGGCAGGAAGGACGGGGAATAGGTTTACATAATAAATTAAAGGCATATGAATTGCAGGATAAAGGGCTTGATACTGTTGAAGCAAATATCGCACTGGGCTTCGAACCCGATCTGAGGGATTACGGGATAGGTGCTCAAATTCTTGCGGATCTGGGACTACATGAAATTAAGCTACTGACCAACAATCCCAAGAAGATAATAGGACTGGAGAGTTATGGGCTGAAGGTTGTGGAAAGTATACGCCTGTGGGTTAAGCCCACCGAACACAATAAAAACTACCTGAAGACTAAACGCGAAAAGCTGGAGCACTTACTGGCTATAGAAGATTAATCCGCAAGATATTGGAACAGGAGGTTTATATGGCTAAAAAATATCAGGGAATGCTTGTAGGCAAAGGGTTAAAATTCGGAATTGTAATTTCCCGGTTTAATGAGATTATAACCAACAGATTACTTGAAGGTGCTAAGGATTCTCTGGCCCGTCACGGTGTGAATGAGCAGGATGTGGATATAGCATGGACGCCGGGAAGCATGGAAATACCTTTAATTGCGAAGAAAATGATCGAAACCGGAAGATATGATGCTGTTATTTGTCTGGGGTGTGTAATCAGAGGAGGTACTCCGCATTTTGAGTATGTGGCTTCAGAAGTGAACAGGGGCATTGCCAGGTTAAGCCTGGATACGGGCGTGCCGGTCATACAGGGTATTATCACCGCAGATAATCTCGAACAGGCTATTGAAAGAGCAGGTGCAAAAGAAGGCAACAGAGGATTTACCGCTGCAAACAGCGCTATTGAGATGGCTAACCTGATAAAAAGTATGGCAGGTTAGCCATCAATCTACTATTTTAAATACTTTGTCACCGTGCCTGACTTTATCCGGAACTTTGACGCCAACGGCATCCCCAGCTTTGGCGACAGTGACGTTTTGATTATGTATCTGCATGGAATTGACAATTAATTCCATATCGGTTGTGTGCCCTTTAATGTGGATTTTGTCGCCGACTTTAAGCTCTCCGGTCAATTGTATAGCCGCTACCACTGGTCGGGCGAAAAAATCTGTGATTGTTCCAATCTCCAATTCTGGCATATACACACCTCCCTTTTTGCTATATCGCAAATTATGTATTAATAGCATTTTTAGTATATTTTGATTAAGCTAATAAATCAAGATAGGTTTGTACATATAAGACAATTTATTCCATTTGACATCTATTAATTATTGAGTTAAATTATATTTTCGTTTGCACATTCAACTATTTACTGCATGAATAAGCCCAATTGATTGTGGAGGTATATGAATGAAAAATAGGTCCGTGATTATTTCAAGGTCCCTGATTTTAGCTTTTGTTGTTTGCCTTTGTTTGTTAATGTCCAACCCGGTGCTGGCGATGCAGGGATCTTATTTTTCGGGAAAGACCGTTCCAACAGATTACGATGAACAGCAGGCTGAAAAAATAGTTCTGACCTGCCAGTATCCCGTCTTAAGTAGCTACGCGGGTGTCAATTATTCATGGGATATAAGTGTTCAATATGTTGGCGGTAAGGAGCCCAAAACGTTTGATTTAAATGCGACTGCACCGCAGGGATTTAACTATACTATTGCACCGGGTTATGGCAGCGGACAGGAAATTAAAGCAATAAGGCTGGATCCGACCAAAAGTTATCCGGAATCCATTAAACTCAGCCTGACGCCGTATGTTTGGAAGGTGCCTGCTCCCGGTTCATATCCGGTTGTATTTGAAGTAAGCTCGGGTGATTTAAAGGCATCTATCAATCTTACTGCCATTGTTACGGTTAATTACGATTTAAAGATGACCACTCCCGATGGCAGGTTGAATACCGAAGCTACGGCCGGTCAGGATAACAAATTCACTGTTAAATTGATGAATACTGGCACAGGTGATATGCAAAACGTGACGATCGAATGCCAGGCGAAAGATCGTCCGAGCGGCTGGACTGTTAATTGTAACCCCGATAAAATCACTTCGTTTAAAGCAGGTGATTCCAAGGAGATTGAGGTAACAATAAGGCCTTCCGAAAAAACCATAGCCGGTGATTATATGATTACCGTTCAGGCGGAGCCGGAAGGCAAATATGCTTTTACTAATCTGCAGATCAGAGTGACCGTACTTACCCCCACGATATGGGGATGGGTGGGAGTTGGAATAGTCGTTCTGGTTATAGTTGTACTGGCAATTATTTTCATCCGCTTTGGACGAAGATGACTAAAATATGAGTAACGAATTTGTAATTGAAACAAAAGATCTGACCAAAGCTTACGGTAAATTCCTGGCTGTGGATAGGATAAACTTAAATATCGCACGGGGTGAGGTGTTCGGCCTTTTAGGACCAAACGGTGCGGGTAAAACAACTACTATACTTATGCTTATGGGTTTATGTGAGCCCACTTCCGGTACCGTCAAAATCAATGGTTTGGACCCTGCCAGAGAACCCATCAAAGTAAAAAGAGTAGTAGGATATATGCCCGAGAAAATCGGATTCTATGACGACCTCACGGCAAAGGAAAACCTGGAATATACTGCAAGGCTCAACGGTCTTGCAGGTAACCGGCTTAATGATAAAATCGATGGTCTGCTGGAATTGGTGGGTTTGAAAGATTCCAGAGATCAGCTTGTCGGAAAGTTTTCACATGGAATGAAACAGAGATTGGGTATTGCCGATGTTATGGTTAAAGACCCGCAAATAGCCATTTTCGACGAGCCTACCAGTGGCATAGACCCTGAGGGGACCGATCAGGTTTTAAATCTTATAAACAAAATGGCCGAGGAAAAAGTGACGGTTGTGATATCGTCACATCTTTTGCATCAGGTTCAAAAAATATGTACCGGTGTAGGTATTTTTTCTAAGGGCAAATTGGTGGCATCCGGATCGATCGATAAATTAGGCAGGGAAATATTGAGGAAGGGTCAGTTTAACATTATTATTCCGATTGCACAGCTGACTCCGCAGTTGCGTGAAGAAATACAAAAACTTCCTGAAGTGGTCGATATTATCAGCAGAGCAAATACTACTGTTGTTGTCTGCCAGGATAATATATGCAGTAAACTGGAAGAGGTTGTGTTAAAAATAACAGGATTGAAATTGCAAATGAAGGTCGAAGAATTCGAGCTCGAAGAAGTTTATATGAAATATTTTAAAGAGTCGTAATATGACAGGGTTATTTGAGGTTTTCTGGAAAGAGCTTTCCGACAACTTTAATAGCAGACGATTTGTAATTTTATTTCTGCTGGTATATTTGGCGGGAATAGCCAGCATATATATCGCTGCTCAGAATATACGCTCTGCAGTTGACGAAACGACAAGATATGTATTTCTAAATTTGTTTATAGTGGGCGGCAAGGATATTCCGTTTTCTTTCCCGCTTTTCATGTCTTTGTTTATTCCAATTATCGGAATTGCCCTCGGTTTTGATGCCATTAACAGTGAAAGGACGAGTGGTAACCTGAGCAGGCTGCTGGCGCAACCGATCTACAGAGATAATATCATTAACGGTAAGTTTCTGGCCGGCCTTGTCATGATAGCTATTCTAATTTTCAGCATTGTAACTCTTGTAGCGGGGCTGGGTTTGCGCTTGATAGGTGTGCCCCCCGAAGCGGAAGAAATATTGAGATTATTTACTTTTATTTTTGTAAGCGTTCTTTACGGTGCTTTCTGGATGTCGCTATCAATACTGTTCTCTGTCCTGTTTAAGAAAACATCCACATCGGCACTGGCTTCAATAGCATTATGGTTGTTTCTCTTCCTTTTTATGTCATTGATAGCGGGATTAATTGCGCAGGCAATAATCCCCGTAAACCAGAATTCAACAGTAGAAGAAGTAGCCCAATTTGATACTTTATACAGGATGATAAGCCGTATCAATCCCGGCACACTGTACGCTGAGAGCATTCAGGCCATACTGCTGCCCGTCCTGGGGACTACCAGCCCAACCATGATGATGATCGGCATATACAGCGGTCTTAAACCCACCCCACTACCTCTTACACAGAGCTTATTGATCGTCTGGCCGCAAATGGTCGGTCTTATTGCGCTAACTGCTGTTTGTTTTATTCTGGCTTATGTTAAATTTATGAGAGAAGAAATAAGATCCACATAGATAATTTATTTTAGCAGTTCATTAAGTTTAGACACGATTTTATTTTAACGCCCCATTTTTATATCATAAAAGCGGGGCGTTAATATTTATAAAATTTGATTAACGGAGATATAAAATGATATTTCAGGCCTTAACTGTCGGTTTTATAGCCACCAATTGTTATATTGTCGGTTCTGATCAAACCAGAAGGGGAATGGTCATCGATCCGGGTGCTGATGCCAGAGAGATACTAACAGCTATAAACAGGCTGAATCTAAAAATTGAATTAATAGTAATAACACATTCACATTTTGATCATATAGGCGCGGTTAAGGCTGTAAAGGTTGCTACAGGCGCAAAATTTGCGGCTGGCGGGAACGTTAAAACGGCTCCCGGTGCATTTGTCAGACTGGTCAGCGCAATGTCTGGAAGCAGTGCCTCTTTAGCCGAGCCCGACATCGTTTTGAAGGATGGGGATACGATTGATATTGATGATCTGCATTTTAAGGTATTATATACGCCCGGGCACTGTGCGGACGAGATATGTTTATACGGGCACGGTATTCTTTTCAGCGGCGATACATTATTTTATCAGGGAATTGGCCGTACCGATTTTCCCGGCTGCAGTTTTGAGCAGCTTGAATATAGCATAAAGAAAAAGCTATACACCTTGCCTGATGATACCATCGTATATCCCGGTCATGGTCCGCAAACTACCATTGGGGATGAAAAAAGGGGCAATCCCTTCGTCAGATGACTGCCCCTTTAAATACTTTATATTTTGTTAGACGAAAAGAGGACAAAGTACCAGAGTAATAGTGCTGAGCAGCTTAACCAGAACATGCAGTGAGGGACCGGCGGTGTCCTTCAGAGGATCGCCCACTGTATCGCCTACCACAGCAGCTTTATGAGCATCCGACCCTTTGCCAAGGATATTGCCTTTATCATCTTTAAGCTGCTCATCTTCAATCATCTTCTTGGCATTGTCCCAGGCGGCTCCGCCGTTGTTCATGAAGGAAGCCAGCATAATACCTGCAATAGTACCGATCATTAGAAGTCCGGCAACCACCTGTGCTGCATCGAAGTTTAGTGCGACATATTTGAAAATAAGGCCGATAACGACCGGTGCAAGTACAGGCAGTAATGCAGGAGCTATCATTTCCTTCAGTCCGGCTCTGGCGGTGATATCCACAATTTCGCCGTAGTTTGGTTTTTCAGTTCCTGCCATAATACCGGGATGCTCTTTAAACTGTTTGCGTACGGCAGCGATAATCTGGCTGGCCGTTTTACCAACGGATTTGATTGCCCATGAACTGAAAAGGTAGACAAGCATGGCCGCTAACAGCGCACCTACAAAAACATCAATACGGGCTATATTAACTACATCGAATTTGCCGGCTACTCCATATCTTAGGAATGAGACCCTATCAAGGTAAGCCTGGAAGAGCAAAAACGCGGCCAGACCCGCCGATACCATGGCATAGCCCTTGGTAAGTGCTTTGGTAGTATTGCCTACAGCATCCAGTCTGTCTGTGATCCTTCGGATTTCCTTGCCTGCTCCTGCCATTTCATTGATGCCATTGGCGTTATCTGTAATGGGACCAAAAGTGTCCATCGAGAGTACATACGGGCAGGTCATGAGCATTCCCATGGTTGCGACTGCGGTACCGAATGCACCTCCACCCTGCACGCCGCTCGCTTCACCGAACCAGTGTGCCAGGACCAGGGCTAAACCAATGGTAACCGCTGTTGCCAGAGTAGTCTCAAAACCTACAGCTAATCCGGTAACGATATTGGTAGCGGGACCGGTTTTAGAAGCTTCAGCTATGTCCTTAACCGGTTTATAGCGTGATTCGGTATAGTACTGAGTTATATAGATGGTTACAATGCTTGCCGCTATGCCTACAAGACCGGCACCGAATAGCCACCAGTTACCGAGCATAAAATATACAGTCAGGGCAAGACCGATTATCGAAAGACCGATTGCAAGGAAGTAACCCCTGTTGAGGGCATTCATGGCGTTTTCATTTTCTTTGGCTTTGACGATAAGTAAACCGATCATGCTGGCAAAAAGACCAAAGCCGCGGACAACCAGCGGAAAGAGAACCCAGGCGACATTGTGAGTAGCCACGTATGCAATGATACCCAGGATCATGGCACCTATGTTCTCAGCAGCAGTGGATTCGAAGAGATCTGCTCCACGGCCGGCACAGTCGCCAACATTATCACCGACAAGATCTGCTATCACGGCAGCATTGCGGGGATCATCTTCAGGTATACCTGCTTCTACTTTACCAACAAGGTCGGCTCCCATATCAGCAGCTTTGGTATAAATACCACCTCCAAGCTGTGCAAAGAGTGCAACAAAGCTGGCGCCGAAGCCAAACCCTACAATGAGATGCGGTGAAAGTTCGGGCGTGTTAGCACCATTGAATGCGAAAAATATCACGGTCACACCGATAAGGCTGAGTGCCGTGATAAGAAAACCAGAGACTGCACCACCATGAAGTGCAACTCTTACTGCTTCAGTAAGATTTTTCTGTGCGGCGGCAGCACAGCGAACGTTTGACTTTACGGCAATATACATGCCTATAAAGCCCGATAAACCGGAGCAGAAAGCACCGACCAGAAAAGCCAGAGCGGTACGCCAGCCGATTGAAAATGCATCGTAGCCTGCTTTCTGCAAAGCCTCTTCAGGTGGTAGCACAGCGACAATCACGCCGATTATGATTGCTACTGCCACGGCGTAGATGGCAATTGTGCTGTACTGCCTTTTAAGAAATGCCCACGCACCCTCAAAGATCATGTCACCAATTTCTTTCATCTTTGGTGTGCCTGTGGGCCGGCGCATAATATTTACCGCCAGCAATATGGCAAAAAGCAAGGTCAGTGCACCGGCAACAGGAACTATCCAAAAGATTGGGGGAATTTGTACCATAGTGCCTCCTTAAATGATAAATTATGGGCAGGTCAGCTTCTAATCTACGACATGCCCACCAAATTCGGAATTTTAACAGTGTGAACAATTAAAGTCAAGCTAAGCAGGATACGTCAAATTACTTAATTTTTCTTTCAAGCAGGCTTAATTTTTGCTGCAGTATGTTATTTTGTGAAAGTAACGTTATATCACCTCGAGTCCTTTCAATTATTCCTCTGGCATTGTCAGTATTTCTTCTCAAACCATAGGTAATTG
>Ga0272448_1002555_pt1 | contig 22596 bp, 20 predicted proteins | sample YNPCB0191_FD_202220 | JGI IMG/M metagenome (GOLD analysis project Ga0272448, IMG submission 202220) | Hot spring sediment microbial communities from Yellowstone National Park, WY, United States - YNP-CB-019-1 | ecosystem: Environmental > Aquatic > Thermal springs > Hot (42-90C) > Sediment... | reverse complement strand
CAGTGTCCGCAAGGGGCTGTTCTGCACTACACGGGCCTTTCCGTGATCTGCCACCAGCGTACCAGACACTTACGCTGCTTCCCCTGCCAAACTTTTCGCAATTTCACCCTCGACTGACGAACTTGGGCCGGAAAAGCGAGCCTGTATCCAGATGTTGAGGAATGAGATGATCACCACGAACACCACCAGCGCGACGATGACGCCGATGATCCCCAGCGCTGTGACAACCAATGATCCGATGCCTTCCATAACGATCTCCTTTGTTTGTTAGTTTGTGGTTTTTCGCACGATGATCCGATTCTCTTCCACCGCGACCACGCGAATCGGGCTGCCACGTTCAATCATACCCGACTCCGCCACGACATCCAACCGTTTCCCGCCCACCACCGCCACCCCCGACGGTCGCAACAGGCTTTGCGCCACACCCTCGCGGCCAATCAACTCCCGATTCCGCACGGCTTGTGCCCGCGCGTCCGCCTGATCCTTCGTCAGAATCATTTTCCGGCCAAGCCGCGTCTCGGGAAAATATTTCAAAGCCACCACGACCACCGCCACCCCCGACACGGCTTCCGCCGCCGCCACAATGACAGCAGCCGCCGCGCCAGCGGTTCGATACGTCCACCCAACCGCTGCGACGAACACCAGCACGCCGATGCTGCCCAGCACAAATCCCGGCACATACACCTCCAGAGCCAGCAACACCAGTCCCACCAAAACCAAACCGACGATGACAAACCAGGGATAGTCCATGGCCACCTCACTCGGCTCGCGTCACCACGACGCGGTTGCCGTTCCGTTCGATAATCCGAATCCGGCTGCCCGCCTCGATCATGTCGCCTTCCGTCACCACATCCACCAATTCGTCTCCGAAACGGCCTTTGCCCGACGGACGCAACACCGTTTCGGCCACCCCCACGGCATGGAGTTGCGCCGACTTTGGGCCGTGCGAAGCGACATAACCTTCCGCCGCGCTGGTGGTGGCGGACAGTTCCAGTTTCCGAAACAGAGGGGTCTCGGGCAAAAATCGCGCCAACACGGCCATCACCCCGGCAGCGCCGAGAAAGCCACCCATCACTTTGAGCAACGGCCATTGCAATTGTTGCCAGCTCGGCCAGAACGGGCTTCCCGGCATCCGCTGCAACATCGCCATGACCAAAGCGGCCAACACCAACGTGACGCCGATAATCCCCGTCCAACCGAAGCCCGGCAGCACGAAAATCTCCACCGCCAACAGCACCACGCCGAGGGCAAACACCACCATTTCTTCCCAACCCGCCAGCCCTGCAAGGAAATACCCGCCGAAATACAACGCAAAACAAATCAACGCCACCAAGGACGGCAGGCCAATGCCCGGCGTTTTCATCTCGATGTAAATCGCCACAAAACCGATAAGGATCAGCAACGGCGAAATCGCCGTCAGCCAGCGTCCCACAATCTCCAACCCATACGGTTCAATGCGGAGTTGGGTAGCCCGTTCCAGTCCCACTCGTTTCAACAACTCCTCTACGGAACCAACCGTGCCCGCCGACAGCAAGGGCCGCGGCGGGTTGCCGTATTCTTTTTGAGCCTCCACATTCGTCAACGTCAGTAATTTCCCTTTCTCCACAATGACTGTCCCGTCCACCGTCAAACCGCGTTCCCTGTCCACCATCGCCTCGAACACGTCCGGGTTGTGTCCCCGAGTCTGCGCGGTGGTTCGAATGAGTGCCCGCATGGCGGAACTGAGTTTTTCCTCGTAACTTTTCGGCAGCTCCTGCACTCCCTGCGAGGGAATCATCATCACGGGGGTTGCCGCGCCGATCACGCTGCCCGTTGTCATGTAGATGCGGTCGGTCGCTGCGGCAAGGAAAGCGCCTGCCGAGTAGGCCTTGGGATTGACAAGCGTGTAGGTGGGGCACGACGCGCGTTCTACTAGCCGGATGATTTCCTCGGTGGCATCCACGCGACCACCGTTCGTGTCGAGGTCCAACACCAGCGCAGCGGCGCGGACGGCAATGGCTTCGCGCATGGCACGCCGCACCAGATAGAGTGTATTCTGCGTGATTTCCTCGTGGATCGTCACGATGCAGACCGTTTCCGTGGCAGCGAACGCTATCGGCCTCATCGTGGCAAGGAGCACGGCGCTCAGCAGCAGCATGCGCCAGAGGTTCATGGTTCAGGGCGCCTGGGTTTTGATTTTGATATTGCGGAAATAAATAGGCGCACCGCCGTGTTTGCCTTGCAGGCCGATGTGGCCTTTCGTTTCCAGTTCGGCCAGCGGACGGCTCAACCACGGCGGAATGTCGCTGCCGTCAGGATTTTTCTTGGCGGAGGTCCAGTTTTGGAGATTCGCGTCGGTGACCAACTCGCCGTTGAGCAGGACGCGGATTCGGGGTCCCTGACAGGTGACGGTCATGCGGTTCCATTCACCGGCTTTTCGGGCGACAAGTTTTTGAGGCGCGCAATGTCCGAACAAGCCGCCGCAGCGCCAAGTCGGAGCGACCTGCGCCCATTTGGAGGAGTGATCATCGAGAATTTGGATCTCGACGGAATTCGGAATCCAGTTTTTCGTGTCGCTGCAATAGACAATCACGCCGCTGTTGGCGGCTTCGCCCATTTTGAATTCGAGGTCGAGCACGAAGTTTTCGTACACCGCTTTGGTCCAGATGCACTGGTCTTCGGAAGCGGTCAACAAACCGTTCTCGATATACCACACTCCTTTCGGGAAAATGGCGTTGGACAAATCCGCCGCAAACAGCGGCATCCAGCGCCCGGAAACGGGATGCGCGATCTGCGATGGCGAACCGCTCTGGCACCCGCTCAGGGCAATCCATGCAAAAGCGAGGAGCAAGGAGGTTTTCATATCAGTGTCCATCCCTTCCGATACGGACGACGAATCAACGGCTCTGCTTCCGGGCAATTCTTTGCTTGCAGCGCGGCGCTGTCCCATTCGATTTTGCGGCCGAGACGGTACGCCACATTGCCGAGGTGATTCGCCTCGGTGAGTGCGCCGGAGTACTCGAAGTTGCAGGTCGTCGGTTTCCCCGTTTTGCAAGCCTCAATCCATTCGGCATGGTGGCCGGGCGATCGGGGGATGAACGGTTCTGGTCGCTTGAAATCCTGGAATTGCGCCTCTGGCAGCAGCACGTGTTTGTTGTAATCGGCCAGCAACATCCCTTTCTCGCCGATGAACAGCACACCATTTTTCCAAGGTGGGATTTTTCCTTCGGTGAAGTAGCGCGGTTTCATCTGCCCCTGATACCAGGTCAGCGTCACCGGCGGCAAAGAGCCGCGCGCGCCGTAAGTGTAGGTGGCACGCATCGTGGCCGGCGCAATTTCGGGGTGTGGCGGCGGCCCGGCTGCCTCGACGGTCAACGGCGCATCGAGTTTCAGCGCCCAGAACGGCAGGTCGTTCCAGTGGCTGCCGAGGTCGGACATGGTGCCGTTGCCGAAATCCCACCAGCGATACCATTTGGACCCCGGCCAATACACCGAATGGAACGGACGGAACGGCGCCGGCCCGATCCAGAGCTCCCAGTTCAATCCCTCCGGCACCGGCTCGGATTCGGCGGGACGCTCCTGAGTGCTGACGCGGTCGCCGTATTTTTTGGCGTCCTCTGGACTCTGCCATCCCCAGGTCCGATCCACCCAGACATGCACTTCCCGCACCGGACCGATGGCGCCGGTCTGGATCAACTCGACCACGCGACGATAATTGTCGCCGGCGTGAATCTGGGTGCCCATTTGCGTGGCGACCTTCAGCCCGCGCAAGGTTTGTCGGATCTGGCGACATTCATACACGTCGTGCGTGAGGGGTTTTTCACAATAGACGTGTTTGTTGTGTTTCAACGCCCGCATCACGGCCATTGCGTGCGTGTGTTCGGTGGTGCTGACCACCACCGCATCGAAACTGCTGGCGTCGTCAAACAACTTGCGGAAATCGGCGTAGCGTTTCGCCCTGGGAAACTTTTCGGCCGCCTTCGCCAGATTCGGCTCAAACACGTCGCAGAGCGCAACGATGTTCTCGGTCTTGGCGACCTCGCTCATGTTGGCCGCGCCGCGCCCCCCGACGCCGATGATGGCGACATTGAGTTTGTCGTTGAGGTTCTGCCCGCGCAGCAGCGAGGGCGCCGTCGAGAGCGCGGTCATTGCGGTGAAAGTGCTGGCACGAAGGAATTGACGGCGACTGATTCGCGTGCTCATGTGGACTGTTTACGCTTTCGCGGCGCTTGCGACAAGTTGTTTTTGCGGTACTACTCGTCGAAACTCGGGTTCCGGATACGCAGACCTTCCGGCGGCACGGGTCCGTCGGGACGAACGAACGCCAGATGCGGGAAACCGTAACTGCTACCCTGTTTGCCGGAATGACCGGGAATCATGACCACGCCGGCAGGGAACCGCCGACGATACATCACGTCCGGCCCCAATTCCCACTGCAGCAGGACATCGGTTTTCTCCCATTCGGGCGGCAGAATTACCTCGCCGCGTTGGTGCACGGCTATCCAGACCTCAACCGGTGCGTTGACGGTAAACCGGTAACCGGGCGCGGGCTTGGAAGCGCTCCCGCGAGAGGGAATCAGACGGAGCGCATCGCGGACAACCGGCGGCGGCGCGAGAATTTCGTAGGAATTGCGGACCCGATACAGGGCGTCACCGGGCGCGTGAACTGCAATCTGATTGCGCAGCGGACTCTCCACGCTCTCGGTGGCGGACGACGACGGGTCGGGGATCACCAGCCGAAGAAGCTCGTCGAGGTGTTTTTCGTAAACGCCGCGCGGGGTGGTGTTGTATTTCTTGACGAGCGATGCGGCAAAGCCCGTGGCCGCGCCCATCTGGCCGCAGGTGTTCATCACGCGCGGTCCGCCCAGTCCCACGTGGGAACAACTGAAACACCGACCCGCCATCATCAGGTTCTCAATATTCTTGGAGTACAGACAGCGAAACGGAATGTAGTAACGCGGCACCTTCTTGAAGAGCGCGGTGGAGAGGAAATCATACGGATACGAAGCGTCCTTGTATTGGCGTTGGAAATGCAGGTCAACGTCCCGCGTCTCCGTGACAACCGCGTCGGGGAACGAGCGCCCTTCTACCATGTCGTTGAGCGTGTAGATGTAGTCGCCGATCAGCCTACGCGACTCGCGTTTGCCGCTGATGTAGCCGACGAACTTCAGCCGGTGGTTCGCGTATTGAGGTTTCTTTTTGGCGTTGGCAAACGAGCCGTAAATGGCGCGCAACAAATGGTCGCGGATTTCCTCGACATCCTTGAACATGTCCAAATCATCGCGGGAGTATTCCCAATACCACTCCCCTTTGACCGCCGCATAATCTTTCGCCACCGGCTCGGCCCACGGAACCGCCGGGAAATCCACCGGCTGCGACGCCACATCCGAGTTCCACAGCAACGAAACTCCCATGACCCGTTTGTCGGGCTTGGCGGGCGACCACCAATCGCCGTGCTGTTCCCAGCCCTCGCCGAATTCATCGCGCCCTTCGCGTCCGTAGCGGTAGTCCGCGCCGGCCCAGTAGCCAATCCAACCGTCGCCCGTGCAGTCAATAAACACGGGCGCCTCAAAGGATCGCGCCTCGCCGCTCTCGATGTGCCGCGCCTTGACACGCACGATCCGGTTTCCCTTCGTGTCCACCCCGTAGGCGCGCCAGCACAAGAACTGGCGAACCCCGCGCGCGCCGTCCATCGTCGCGTGTCGTTTGCGGTCGTCCTGCAACGCCAGCTCGGACCCGTTGGGCCAGTGCTCGGAATTGATGCGCCGCAGAATTCGATCGGAATACCCGGTGATGCCAATCGTGTGCACCCGCACTTCTCCGCTGGCGTTTCCGCCCAGCACGGGTCGGTCGTGCACGAGCGCCACGCTCAGCCCCTGCTCCGCAGCCGCCAGCGCCGCAGCGCAGCCCGCAATGCCACCGCCGACGACCACGACATCAAACCGGCCCGCCGAGGGCGGCACGGCTGGAATGCCGTGCAGTTGGTCTCGCCAGGCGCGCAGTTCCTTCAGTTCGTTGGGTGGATGTTCCGAAGGATCCGTGGTCAAATAGATCGCGTCACAGCGCCCGTCGAAACCGGTCAGGTCCTCCAACTCCAAGCGCGCTTCGCCACCGCTCAGTTCGACGACACCGCCATCGTGCCACTGCCAGCCCGGCAGCGTACCGAACTCCGTCGGCAATGACCGCCCATTGATCCGCACACGGAAACGACCGGGCGGCTGCCAGTTGCCCGGCGCCCAGTTTTTGGTGCGGACCCACACACGATACGATCCGCTGTGCGAAATCTTCACGATGGTCGAGGCATTCTTCACCGGCTGGCCGAGTCCGTGCGCGAGCAGGTAGGGCGACCCCATTTGCTCGACAAACTGCTGATCCACTGACCAGCCTCCCTTGTCCGCAAACGATTCCGCTTCCACCAACACATGCCCGTGCGTCGCCGCACCGAGCGCGCCGGTTCCCAACCCTGTGGCCAGCGCCAGTATCCTTACGACTGTCCTTGCCATAAGCGTCCTTGTTCTGTTGAGCATGGGCCACGCTACAAACCAAATGTCACCCTGTCAACCACATCGGCTCCGCATCTGCGCGGTTGACCGACCGGTCTTCCCCCGCGAGAATCCAGTGGCCCGAACCAGCGACCTGTTGAAGAAAGTCTTCGGTTCTTCGCGCAAGTAACCTTGCCCAACCGCGCGCGGCCCGCTATCTTCGCGCCATGTTTGTTGACAAAGTGAAAATCTTCGCTCGCGCTGGCGACGGCGGTAACGGCTGCGTCTCGTTCCGCCGGGAGAAATACGTTCAATACGGCGGCCCCGACGGCGGCGACGGCGGCAAGGGCGGCGACGTGATACTGGTAGCCGACAACAATTGCTCCGACCTTTCCGACCTGTTTTACTCTCCGCGCATCGTCGCCCGAAACGGGGAACACGGACGCGGGAAAAACTGCGCCGGCCGCAGCGCGCAAAACGTGATCGTGAAGGTTCCCGTCGGCACACAGGTGTTTCTGCTCACCGAACCAACGCGCCTGCGAAAAGCCTCGCGCTATCATCCTGCGGCAGCCACCGAGCAGTTTCGAGCCGACGCTGTCGTCGGCCTGCCGTATGGCTCGGCCCACGGGGCTGCCCGCACCGTCGCCCACGGCTGTGGCCGGGACGGTGTGCACGCCAGCTCCGCTCGGCAACTGATCGCCGACCTCATCGAACACGGCCAACAACTTGTGCTGGCGCGCGGCGGGCGCGGCGGGCGCGGGAACGCCGCCTTCAAAAGCGCAACCCACCAGGTGCCACGCGAATTTGAATACGGTGAACCCGGAGAAGAATTGGTGGCGGAACTGGAACTGAAAACCATCGCCGACGTCGGACTGGTGGGCTTCCCCAACGCCGGCAAGTCCACGTTGATCTCGAAGATCACCCATGCCCACCCCAAAATCGCCGCGTATCCGTTCACCACGCTGACCCCGAATGTGGGCATCCTCCACTTTGAGGACTATGGTCGCGTTCGGATTGCCGACATCCCCGGTCTGATCGAAGGCGCCCACGCGGGCAAGGGACTTGGCCACGAGTTTCTGCGTCACATCGAGCGGTGCCGATTGTTAGTGCTGCTGCTGGATATGGCCGGAGTGGACGGACGAAAACCGTGGAACGATTACGAGCAGTTACTGGCCGAGCTGGAGCTGCACAATCCGGCCTTGCTCGACAAACCGCGCCTGGTGGTCGCCAACAAAATGGACCTACCGCAGGCAATGAAAAACCTGACCGTCTTCAAACGGAAACACCGTCTGCGGGTTCATGAGATTTCGGCCCGCGAAGGCATTGGGTTGGAAAAAATAAAGCTGGCGATTCGGAAGGCGCTGGGGTAATCTGGCTCACCTCTTTTGGAGGGCAGCCATGTACACAATTATTGGTAGTGATGGCAAACAGTACGGACCTGTCACCGCAGAACAACTGCGGCAGTGGATCAAGGAAGGGCGGGCCAGCGCCCACACCCAGACCAGAGCGGAAGGGGCCGCCACGTGGCAACCGCTGGGAAGCATTCCCGAATTGGCATCCTGCTTCGGCGCCGTCCCTGCGCCTTCAGCACCCCCTGCTGCTCCCACGGCGCCGACGTCGGGGGGTCCTGTCAGAATTCCAAGCTATTTACCACAGGCTATTCTGGTCACGCTTTGTTGTTGTCCGCTGTTTGGCATTCTTGCGATGTTCTACGCGGCGCAGGTCAACGGCAAACTTTTGGCCGGCAACGTTGCGGGCGCGATGGAAAGCTCTCACACTGCGAAGACATGGTGTTGGATCGCGTTTGGCTTCGGCTTGGCTTTCTACATCATGATCGTTGTGATTTGGCCTCTTCTCTCGCTGTTCCTAGGGAAGGCATGTATTTTTAGATTCTGAGTCTCCTTTACGATGACCCGCAACCAACAGATCGGCGTCGGCGTGACGCTGGGGGTGATGGCGCTGCTGGGAATGGTGTTTGTCATCAACCCGGTGAACAACCCGCTTCTGCCGCCCTGTTTGTTTCACCGGCTCACGGGTCTGTATTGTCCGGGTTGCGGTTCGACCCGCGCGATTCACCATCTGTTACACGGCCAATGGCAAGAGGCGCTGCGTCTGAACGCGCTGGTGACAATTCTGGGGCCTTTATTGGTCGGCGGACTGGCGTGGGAACGATTGTCGCGCCGTAGTGTCCGACCGTGGAGTTTCAACCAACTTTCCCCGACCCTTGTGTGGGCGCTCGTCGGTGTTGTTTTGCTATTCGGCATTGTTCGAAACATCCCGTGCTATCCGTTCACTTTGCTCGTACCTTAAACCAACAACCACAAGGAGAAACATCATGAGCAACGTCAGCAAACCCGCAGGCGCAGAAAAGAAAGTCGTCGCCGGCATCCTCGGCATCCTTCTCGGCGGCCTGGGTGTTCACAAGTTCTACCTCGGCTACACCAAGGAAGGCATCATTCAGATCGTCATCACGGTGGTGACTTGCGGTCTCGGCAGCCTCATCGGCTTGATCGAGGGAATCCTCTACCTCACCAAGTCCGACGAAGAGTTTGTCGCCACCTACATCACTGGGAAAAAAGGCTGGTTCTAACAGAATCCGTCCCGCAAGAATCTTGAGGCACACTTCACCCGCACAATGGAATTTGTGCTCGTGTGCGGGATGACGTCGTGCTAAAAACTTGTCGTGAGGTGCGTGATGTATCGAATCATCGGAGCCGATAACCGAATCTATGGCCCGGTCTCCCCCGAGCAGTTGCGCCAATGGATACGCGAGCGCCGGGCCAATGCGCAGACACAAGCTCAGTCCGAAGGCAGCACGGAGTGGAAACCGCTCGGCTCGTTCCCTGAGTTTGCGGATTTGCTCGGCGTGACCCCTCCGCCGGTAGCTGCGCCCCCGCCTGTCATGGTCCCCGCGGATGTGCTGGCTGCGCAATTCCTGGCGCGTGATTATCAGGTTCGCGCTGGCGACTGGATTGCTCAGGGCTGGCAATTGGTGATGTCGGATTTCTGGATTTTTCTGGGGGCGACATTCGTTGCCAGCCTCATCGCCTCAATGGGAATTATCGGGATGGTGCTCGGCGGCCCAATGCTGGGCGGCCTCTACGCGATGTTCCTGAAAAAGAAACGCGGCCAGCCCATCACCTTCGGGGATGTCTTTGTCGGCTTCAACACGTTCCTGCCGCTGATGTTGGCCTATCTTGTGATGGGGTTGCTCGGCGGACTCGGTTTGTTGTTCTGTTTGTTGCCGGGCATTTACCTGTTTGTGGCGTGGCATTTCACGCTGCTGCTGGTCATTGATCAACGGATGGACTTCTGGCCTGCGATGGAGTTGAGCCGCAAAATGATCAGTAAACACTGGTGGAGATTCTTCGGATTTCTCCTGCTGTGTGCCCTGATCCAGCTTGGCGGCCTGCTGTTGTGCTGTGTCGGAGTCTTCCTCACCGCCCCGATCGCGTACGCGGCTTCCGTCTGTGCCTACGAGGAGATCTTTGGCGCCACCGCGTGATTATCTGCTGAGCAATTTGGTAGCGTTGCCCGGTATCGGGACGTTCCTCGCGGGGCGGCGCGTGACGGGCACCGCGCAAATGTTCACCGCTGCGGTGGGGTTTGCGCTGACGGTGTTTTGGTTGGGCAGTTTTATCCGCGAGTGGGTCCGCTTGCGGGCGTTTCCCGCCGACGGCGGTGCTCAGTTTCGCTGGGGATTGATCGGCGTTGGAGTTTTTGCTTTCGCCTGGTTCTGGGGATTGATCAGCGGCTTGCAGATTCAGCGGGCGGCGCGTACAAAGAGTTCGTGACCGCTCCGAATCTTCAACCGGGTCAGCGTCTGGAATTGGACATCAGCACGGTCGCCTTCGGCGGCGACGGTGTCGGGCGCGTGGACCATTTCGTCGTTTTTGTGCCCTTTGTGGTGGGAGGCGAGCGCGTGGAGGCGGAGATTGTCGAAGTGAAACGCCGTTACGCCACTGCCGACTTGGTGCGCGTGATTGCGCCATCGCCCCATCGAGTCGCGCCGCGTTGCCCCTATTACACCCGCTGTGCGGGCTGCCAGTATCAGCACATGGATTATGCGCATCAGCTCGAACTGAAACGCGCTCAGATCCGAGAAGTTCTGGAACGCATCGGCAAGATCGCGGACCCGCCCGTTGCGCCCGTGGTCGCCTCGCCGCGTCCGTATCACTATCGCAACAAGCTCGTCGTTCATGGCCCCGGCGTGCCGGGTTTTTGGTCGGTGCGCGGACGCGAGATCATCCCGATTACGCAATGTCCGATTGCCCGCGAACCGATCCACGCGCGTCTGACGGAACCACTGGCAGTGAATACGCATCTCACGTTGCGCTGCGATTCGGACGGCAAGGTATACGTCTTTGCCGAACCGGCGCCGGAGGAACTCATCGTCGAAGAATTGATCGGCCGCCGACTCGAGGTGCCGTTGGGTTCCTTCTTCCAGGTCAATCCCGAAGTGATCGCTCTGGCCATCGAACAGGTGCGCGCTGCGTTTCGCGACGGCGGCTGCCGCACGTTGGTGGACGCCTACTGCGGCGTGGGAGTCTTTGCGTTGTATCTGGCGGACCTGGCCGATCATGTCTACGGCGTGGAACGAGACGAGCGCGCCATTGCCGCCGCCAACGTCAACGCCGTGCGCCTCGGCCTGACGCGCTACGATTTTTATGCCGGCTCAACCGACCGACTGCTTTTCTACGTCCTGCGACAATGCCAACTGGATCAGACCTGCTTGATTCTGGACCCGCCGCGCAGCGGCTGCGGCAAACAGGTGCTCAAGACGCTCGCGCGCCAACACCCGCGTCAGGTGCTCTACATCTCCTGCGCCCCTCCGATGCTGGCGCGCGATCTGCAGGAACTGTTGCGCTGTGGCTACCGGCTGGAACGTGTCACCCCGCTGGACATGTTTCCACAAACTCAACATTGCGAGGTCATCGCCGAGTTGCGATCCGAAGCATGAGCGAATCCTCCGACATTCTGGAAGGCACCGTGGAGCGAATCCTCTACTGGAATGAGCAAACCCATTACACCGTCGCGGTGCTTTTGCCCGAAGGACGCGGCCGACAGCAGCCGGTGACCATCGTTGGCAACCTGGCCGCCCTCAACGTCGGCGAATCGGTGAAAGCACACGGTCGCTGGATCACCCACAAACAATTCGGACGCCAGTTTGCCGTCGAAAAATTCGAGTCGGTGCTGCCGCGCTCGGTGGTGGGCATCAAGAAATACCTCGGCAGCGGGCTGGTCAAGGGCATCGGCGAGAAATTCGCCGAACGCATCGTCGAGAAGTTCGGCGAGAAAACCTTCGAGGTCATTGACCAGTTTTCCGCCCGACTCCGCGAGGTGGAGGGAATCGGCCCGGAACGCGCCCGCCGAATCCGGGAGGCTTGGCTCCAGCAAAAAGCGGTGCGCGACATCATGATTTTTCTGCAAGGTCACGGCATCGGCAGCGCGCACGCGGCGAAGATTTACCGCTGCTACGGCGAACGGGCCATCGAAATGGTTCGGGAGAATCCCTACCGGTTGGCCAGAGACATCAGCGGCATCGGGTTCAAAACTGCCGACGGGATCGCCGCGAAACTGGGCATTGCCGCCCATTCGATTCATCGGCTCAAGGCCGGCGTGATTCACACGTTGGAAAGCGCCGCTGACGACGGGCACTGTTATCTGCCGCGCGACAGTCTGGTCCGCGCGGCGGCGGAGATGCTGGGTGTGGAGTTGTCGTTGGTCGAAAACGCCATCGAGTTGCTCGCCGTGACGGAAGACGTGGTCATCGAGGGGGAGACGGTGTATCTGGCGGGAATGCATCGGGCGGAGTGCGGTGTGGCGGCCAAGTTGCGCGCGTTGCTGGCCGCTGCCAATGCCTTGCCGCCGATCGCACTGGACAAGGCGCTCCGGTGGGTCCAACAAAAAACGGGAATCACGCTGGCGGAAACACAACAACAAGCCGTCCGAATGGCATTGACCTCCAAACTCTCCGTCATCACCGGTGGCCCCGGTGTCGGCAAAACCACGATTGTCAACTGTCTGGTGAAAATCTTGCAGGCCAAAGGATGCACCGTGCTGCTGGCGGCTCCGACCGGACGCGCGGCAAAACGCATGAGCGAAACAACCGGGCTTGTCGCACAGACCATTCATCGGCTGCTTCGTTACGATCCGCGCGAGGGCGGCTTTGCCATGAACGAGCGACAGCCCTTGAAAGCCGACCTCATCGTCATTGACGAAACTTCGATGCTGGACGTCCCGCTGGCCTATCACCTGTTGAAAGCGGTTCCGTTGACGGCGTCGGTGGTATTTGTGGGCGATGTGGACCAACTGCCGTCGGTGGGACCGGGCAATTTTCTTGCCGACATGATCGCTTCCGGGGTGGTGCCTGTCACTCGCCTGACGGAGATCTTTCGACAGGCCCGAAGAAGCTTCATCATTACCAACGCTCACCGGATCAACGAAGGCCAGATGCCGGTCTTCGAGACGCCGCAGGATGGCGATTTCTTTTTCATTGAGCAGGATGATCCGCAGAAGGTGCTGACCACCGTGCGGACCTTGTGCGCAGAACGGGTGCCTCAGAAGTTCGGCTTCGATCCGATGCGGGACATTCAGGTGTTGACGCCAATGCACAAGGGTCTTTGCGGCGCGGAGAATCTGAATCGGGAACTGGCGGCGGCGCTGAATCCGAGCGGTCCGCAGGTGCAACGCTATGGTCGCACATTGCGTGTGGGCGACCGCGTGCTTCAAACCCGCAACAACTACGACAAAGACGTCTTCAACGGCGATCTGGGCTGGGTGAAACGCATTGATCTGCTCGATCAACAGGTGGTGGTTCAGATGGAGGAACGGGAGGTGACCTATGAGTTGGAAGAGTTGGACGAGCTTCAGCCTGCTTACGCCATCAGCGTCCACAAGTCGCAGGGCAACGAATACCCGTGCGTGATCATCCCGCTGTTGACCCAGCATTTTGTGTTGCTGCAACGGAACCTGCTCTACACCGCCATCACACGAGGCCGGAAACTGGTGATTCTGGTCGGATCAAAGAAGGCCGTGGCCATCGCCGTCCGCAACCACCGCACCGCATCGCGTCACAGCCGCCTGTGCGATCGGCTGCGGTCGCCGCCGCAAGTTTAGAAGATTATCAGTTGGAGGGGAAACGGGGAATCAAAAGGCTCAACCCAAATCATCAAGAAAACAGTTGAGCCGTCATGTCAGAGACCATGTCCGTCCTTCCCGATGAGGTTACCCGTAGCCCGATTCCCCACTCCCACGCGGCGTTGCTCGATTCATTGTCTCCATACCCGCAATCTACCCGCAATCAATTCGTATTGTAGAATTTTGAGACGATCGTCTCAAAATTGTACAACGCTTGCCGGTGGGTGGAAGAGCAGGGAGTGGGCGGGTAGTTGCGGTGGAGGCGGCGCAGGACGGTAGCGGGGGCGGCTCGGCTGACGCCGTTGCGGTGATTGCGCAGCGAGGGGGCAACTGGCTATAGAAGCGCGAGAAGCGGTCTGAGCACAACGAAAGTAAACCCAGGTTGGGCCGCAAACGGAACAATTGGCAAACACTACCGTCGGCTCCGAATGGAGCCTTCCTGTCTTGACTTTTCCGCAACAACAGGCAAGCTAGTTCTCCAGAAAGATCATTCGCTATGAAACTGACTGCGTTTCTACTGGCGTTGGGAGTGGCCGCCTCGGTTCACGCCGACCGGATCCGGCTGGCCGACGGCAAGGAAATCACGGGCACCGTGACCGGTTACGCGAACATGGCCTTCGAGATCACTTTGGAAAACGGCTCGGAGGTGCGCCAGGCCGCCAGCGCCATCAAATCCATCGAGTTCTCCAGCCGCCCCGCGCGCTTCGAGTTGCGTGGGAAGAAACCGGTCGAAGGGAACCTCTCCTCTTTCGCCAACGGCGCCTTTACCTTGCAAACCGAGGACGGGAAAACCGAAACGGTGCCTGCGATGTTGATTGTAGGCTCCAGCTTCAGCGGCAGCACGAAAAAATACATGGTCGTTCTGGGCGGCGGCGCGCTTGACTTGAAGAAAATTCTCGCTCCCGGCAAAATCACTCTTGTGTTGTTTACTCTCGAATCCAGCGGTCCCTGCAAGGCGGTCTTTGCCGAACTGGATAAACTCATCAAAGAAGACCCCGACTTGGTCCTGCGAAAGGTGGATGTCGTGAAGCTGAGCACGACCCCCGTCTGCAAACAGTTCGACATCAAGTCGGTGCCCCGCACTCACATTTACGACCGCAACGGCAAACTCACCGGCTTCGTCACCGGCCCCGGCAAAGACGCCATCCTCGCCTACATCCGCGCCGCCAAGGAAGCCAACTAACCCCCGCACATGAAAGACCCACGAATCGAGAAGCTCGCGCAGCTTCTGGTGGATTATTCCGTCAGGCTCAAACCCCGCGACATCCTCGCCATCAACGGCGAAGCCATCGCGGCTCCTTTGATTCGCGAAGTGTATCGCGCCGCCATCCGGCGCGGCGCGTTCGTTATCTCCGACATTGTGCTCGACGGCATGGCCGAAATTTTCTACTCCGAGGCCAACAAGGAACAACTCCAATGGCTCTCCCCATTCGCCTTCTACAAAATCCGCAAAATTGACGCTTCCATCGGCATCTGGGCCGACGAAAACACCAAGGCCCTGACCAACGTGGATCCCAAGCGGCTTGCGCTCGCCTCCGCCGCACGAAAACCTCTCAGCAAACTGTTCATGGATCGCGCCGCCGCCGGCCAACTGCGCTGGTGCGGCACCCAGTGGCCCTGTCATGCCAGCGCGCAGGACGCCGAAATGTCCCTCGAAGAATACGAGGACTTCGTCTTCGGCGCGGGGCACCTCGACGACCCCAATCCCATCGCCACTTGGAAACGCATCTCCAAACAACAACAGTCGCTCACCGATTTCCTGAATCGCTGCCGCTGGATTCGGATCGTCGCGGAGGACACCGACATCCAGTTCTCTGTGAAAGGCCACAAATGGATCAACTGCGACGGCCACTACAATTTCCCCGATGGCGAAATCTTCACCGGCCCCGTCGCGGACAGCGTCGAAGGCCACATCACCTTCAGTTTCCCCGCTGTTCACGGCGGTCGCGAAGTGGACGGCATTCGCCTGCGTTTTGAAAAGGGCAAGGTCGTCAAGGCCGAGGCCAGCAAGGGACAAGATTTTCTCCGCGCGATGATTGCGATGGACAAAGGCTCCTGCTATCTCGGCGAGGCCGCTTTCGGCGTGAACTACAGAGTCAAGCGATACACCAAGAATACGCTTTTCGACGAGAAAATCGGCGGCACGATCCATCTGGCCCTCGGCGCCGCTTACCCCGAAACCGGCAACAAAAACCGCAGCGGCCTCCATTGGGACATGGTCTGCGACCTCCGCAAAGGCGGCGAGATTTACGCCGATGGCGAACTCATTCAGAAGAATGGTCGTTTCCTAAACCGCAAGTTCCCACAACCCTGATCAACGCCGCAGCCGCTTCATCACAGGCCTTCGCGGCCTCGCGGCCGCCGCGATTCGTGCAGACCAACACGGCAAACCCGCGTTTTGGCGCGACCCAGGCCACGGAATAGTTCATGGTGTTGCTGCCGGCGTGCGTGAGCACCTTGCCGCCGCCCCATTTCCGCTCGGTAACAATCCAGCCCAGCGCATAATTCCCGCCGAACGGCGGCGACAACTCCAGCTGGCTGCGCAACAGGTGCGCGATGAACTTCGACCAGTCCGCCAACGTACAATGAACACGCCCCGCTGGTCCGAGCACCGGCGGATTGTCCGGCTTTCCGCCGACACCACCGAATCCTACGCTCTTCATTCCCAGCGGCTCAAAAATGTACTCCCGCATCAACTCCTCCCAACTGCCGTTCATCGTTTGCTCCGCCATCGCACCCGCGATCACGTAACCCAAGTTCGAGTAACGATACTGCTCGCCCGGCGTTCCTTCCGCTCTCGCCCTCAGCGCCACCTGACGACGCTGCTCTCGGACCGGCAATTTTGAGTTCGTCCACTTGTCGTTCGCCGGCAACCCGGCACGATGCGAGAGCAGATGCAGAAGCGTGACTCTTCGGAGAGACTCGTGCGCTTCGGGAAACACCTCGGTCACCGTCGTTTCCCATTTCAATTTCCCCTGCTCGACCAGCTTCCCGATCAGCGTGGCCGTCATCGCCTTCGTGTTTGAGCCGAGATGCCAGAGCGCGTTTGTCGGCGCGCCCACTGCGCCGACCGCGACCATTCCTTGTTCGGCTACAATCGCGCCGCCCAGCGCCGGTAGTTTGTGTTTCTCACGAATCGGCGCCAACACCTGCGTCGGGTCGGCGCCCAGCGTTGTCGCTGCGAAAAACAAGGAGAACAACCACCATTTCACAGCTCGGCGTATTCCTTCCAGGCATCACGGAACCAGAGAATCGCTTGCCACGGCGCGGTGTAGGGCGTGTTGCAACTGGCGGAGAACACAAACCGATGCGCAAACGGTTTCATCCTAGCAAAAAGATCGCGCACATAATCGAAAACGGCCTCGCGCGTTGTCAATCGCCGAAACTCCGCGGCGCTGATGCCGCCGGTGATGATGAGCCGGTCGCCACTGAGCCGCATCGCTTCCTCCATCGCCACATCGCCCAGCGGCGGCGGCGTGACGCCTTCCAAGCCGTCCACGCCGAGCGAGCCGATCAACGGCAGCAACACCCGCTGCTGGCCGCAGGCGTGAATGAAAAACGCCGCGCCGCGTTCGTGACAGAGCCGCGCCGCCTTCTCGTAGAAGCTGGCCGAGTATTGCTCGACGTAGTGCGGCGGATGGAACATCGTATCGAGATTGTCCATGGACATCATGACCCGCACACCGTCGGCGATCATCTGTCGGACAAGATCGAGTTGCGCGGCCTCGTGCGCGGTCATTGCCTCGCGGCAAAGCTCCGGATAATCGGCCAGCAAATAGACCGCTTTGTCTGCCCCGGCCGCAAGATGCAACAGTTTCAGCGGACTGAACAACTCGCCAGCGATGACCACGCCATCGGGATCGGCCTCACGTTGGACGGCATCAAACCGCTCCCGCTGAAACCGCCAGCGACGAGCGCGAACCAGCTCGACGAACACTTCCGGCGAAGCCTCCTCCAGCAGAAACTTCTCCTGCAGGAGCGTTGACTCCGTAAAAACGTAGCGGAGGCGCTCGGTGAGCGTTCCGCTTTTGAGCCGATACCGTTTTTCCGTGACGATGTCGCGTCCGTCGTTGCGCCGGCGTTCCTCGACCTCGACGCCGTCCCAGATTTCGTCCGCCAGACCGCCGAACCAACGCTCGGTCTGCGGGCAATAGATGTTGCGGCTGAACACGTCCAGCCCAAGCCAGCGGATCAAGTCCAACTGGCTTTTGCAGTGGGCAATCTCCGACGGCAGCGACCTGTGATGTTGGTGGTGAGTAAACCACTGCCAGTAGTTCGGCGCATAAACAAGCCGCGACGGGCGGCGACGCTGAAGGATGTCGTGAACACTCATTCCAGCTTCATTGGCTCCAAGCGTGGCGTCAGGGCGTGCATGATGCCGAGTGCCAGCAGATACACAACCGACGCGAGCGCAAACGGAACAAAGTAGTTGTTGTTGGTGAAATGCAGCACGTGCCCAATCAGTTGCGCCGAGAACATTCCCGCGATGGCCCCGGCCATGCCGCCGATGCCGACGATGGAACTGACCGCCTTGCGCGGCGCGGTGTCGCTGACCAGCGTGAACAGGTTCGCTGCGAACCCACAGTGTGCCGATGCTGCCAGCGCCACCAGTGCGACCGATACCCAGAGGTTCCCCACCAGCGGTGTCAGGAACACTGGTGCGACGCAGAGCGCGCAGATGAGCAGCGTCGTCTTGCGCGCGGCATTGACTGTCCAGCCGCGTTTGATGAGGCGCGAAGACAACCAGCCGCCCGCGATGCCGCCCACATCGGCCACCAGAAAAATCGTGATCAGCGGCAGGCTGGTTTGCGTCAGTTTCAAGTGGTATTGCTTGTTGAGAAAATCGGGAATCCAGTAAATGTAAAACCACCAGACCGGCGCGGAGGCCACCATCCCAACCACGAATGCCCACGTCTGGCGGTAGCGCAGCAAGACCAGCCACGGCACTTTCGCCGGCGGATCCGACGGGTCTTTCTGGATATGCGCCAGTTCCTCTTTGGAAAGCCACGGATGCTGCTGGGGTCGCCGGTAAGCAACCGCCCACAACACCACCCACGCAAATCCAATCGCCCCGGTCGCGATAAACGCTGCCTGCCAACCCCATCGCTCCGCCAGCCACGGCACGACCAGCGGGCACACCACCGCGCCAATGTTGCTGCCCGCATTGAACAGGCCCGTCGCGAAGGCTCGTTCCTCTCGGGGAAACCATTCGGCCACGGTCTTCACTGCCGCCGGGAAATTGCCGCCCTCGGCCAGACCAAGTCCGCCGCGTGCCACGCAAAAGCCAACCACCGACCGCGCCACCGCGTGGGCGACCGCTGCCAGGCTCCACAGGCTCACGGACAAAAAGTATCCCAGCCGAACGCCGATCAGGTCGAACAACCTGCCCGCTCCAACGTAACCGAGCGCGTAAGTGATCTGGAACGCCGTCACGATCCAGCCGTAATCCACTTGTGTCCACCCAAGTTCCTTCTCCAGCGTCGGCTTCAACACGCCCAGCACGGCGCGATCAATGTAATTGATCGTCGTCGCCAAAAAAAGCAACGCGCAGATGATCCAGCGGACACGCCCGACTCGTTGTGGATTTGTCATTGGTGAGGCTCCAGAATCGCCCCGAACAGTTGCACTTGACCGGCGACGGGCGTGATCGTCACTTCCACTGCGCCCGGTTTCGTTAGTTTTACGGGATACGCCAGTTCCATGTACTGTGTTTGTTTCACTCGATGGACATCGCCTGCCACCTTCACGTCAAAGGCATTCGCGCTGCCCGCGAACAATCGCAACCGGTAGTCCCCCGCCGGAAGCACCGTTTTCTGCATGATCGGATGCAACGTGAAACTCAGCGGCCTGTCCATTTCGATGCCGGTGCGCGCAAGCTCGTCGCGCGCATCCGGGTTTGTGAACGTCCGCGCGCCGGTTTCCTCCTCGCCCCACACCTCCCAGACATTACGGTCGGCGTCGAAGTGGAACGTGAATTTGCCCCGGCTCTGCGCGAGCTTGTCGTGTTGCGTCGGGCCGAACTTGATCCGCACCGGCTCCATGCCAAGCGCTTGGCGGTGTCGGACGATGTGCGTGAGCCAGCGCAGGTTCATCGAGACCACCAATCCCTGTTCGCCGCGCGTGATGCCGCCGATGGAACTGAACTTCGCAAACTGCTCGATCACCGGTTCCGGCCGGCACTGCGTCATCAGGTGACGAGCCAGCGCGATGTCGTTGCTTTTGAGCGCCGCCTGCGAACGCTGAAACAAGTCGTGCGTTTCGTGAAACGCCGCGATGAACTTCTCCAGTCCCCGAAAGTAATCGGCTTGGTCGCCGGTCGCCTTGGCGAGCAATGCCTCACGCTGACGGCAACCGGCGACAACAGCGCTGATATTCGTCAAGGGACGGTCAATAAACCGGTCGCTCGTCTCGCGGGCAAATTGCGGGGCTTCCGTGATCCAGCGGTACAGATACTCGCCAAGTGCGCGGCCTCCCACCTGCTCGCAGGTCGCGCGCAACGGCTCGTCCTTCGTGCGCTCGAACACCTGGCGGATATGACTGGCAAAGAACAGATCGAGCGGTCGCGTTGTCCAGTGGATGACGCCGAAACCGCTGGCGTTCGCTTCGTTGAGCTTGGAGTAAAAATTGGCAAACGGTGTGTACGGTCGCCCGATGTAATGGCCGTCGTCGTGCTGCGCCCAGATCACCGGAATCAACGGACGATGCGCGCCGACCGCAGCCAACTGCCGGCGGTTCTCGGCGGTGGCGAGCTTCGAGTTCTCGTGAAGCACATCGTAATCAAGGCCGATGAGCGCGATGTTCGACGGCAAAAACAAATCCGCCGCCGGCAGAAAATCGAATCGCCACGTGCCGACAGCAAGGCGGACGCGCTTGTGGCCCAGTTCCTTCAATGCGCGGTCGTAGGCGCGCGCGATCTTGCCGATGGCAAACAGGTTGTGCGAACGCCAGAACTTCGCCGCTTCGGGCTTGCGGGCAATGGCGGCCTGATATTCTTTCTGCCATGCTGCCGGCATTTCAGAAATCTTCAAATCCATCCACGGCGTGCCGCCATTGCGGAACCAGACCACCAAACAGGTGATCTGCGGATAATCCGACATCAACGCCGCAACCTGCGTCCGGTAGTAACGGTAGCCTTCCTTCGTGTCCGGGTTGGCGAGCCAAAACTTCTGTTCACCATCGCCGGCGACGCCGGTCATGCCCCGGGCCTTCGTCTGGACAGCGAAGCGGTCGCTGGACGGAAGCGTCAGGATCAACTCTTGCGGATTGGCCGAACCGGTGTCCACGTCATTGGCGAAAAAGACGTTCATTCCCCGTTCCGCCGCGTGGGCGAACACGCTCTGCATCAACTGGCGCGCCGCTTCCACACGGTGATCATCGGACACTTGGGCTGCGTCCGCGCCGAACACCGGCTGATCGAACACCGCGCCGCCGAAGAGTCGCCGCACATCGTTCACATGCATCGTGGACCAGTCGCGCCCTTTCACTGTGGTCGAGAGATATCCGACGGGTTTGATCTTTCCGTTGAACGCGAACCTGACCATTGGATTGTTGCCGTAGGCGTGGACCATGATCGCGTTGTAACCGAGCTTCTGCGCGTCCTCCGTCCAACGCTTCCAGTCGGACAAGTTCCACGTCGAGCAACCGCTAAGGAAATTGTGCCAGTTGAACACGATGCGGTCGGCAATCAGCGGTTTGTCCGCCACCTCTGCGCCTGCGGCAAACGCCGACACCAATACGATCAGGCTTACTATTCGTTTCATCGCGTTGGAGAGTAACAAAGACGGCCTCATTGTGGTAGCTTTTCCCGTCGAGTGTTTTGGCGTTGATCAGTGCTCGCGGATGACTAAAATGCCGCCACGAACATTGTTGAGTTCAACGGCAGCCATCACAAACCCGGATCGAGAGGCGGAACGCGGGTTTGGTCTCGTTCGCACTCGGCTGATTGCCACCAAGAAGGAAACCAACGTCCTCGTTGCACGCGGCCCAAATGAAGATTCCAACCCTATGAAAACCAGCAACTACTCAAGACGTGAATTCATCAAACAGCACTCGTTGACCGGCCTCGGCGCCGTTCTCGCGACAGGCATTGCGCCGACGCTGTGCGTCAATGCCGCGGGCGTGTCGGAGACGCCGGCGATTCTCGGCGGACGACCGGTTCGGACCAAAGGCTGGCCGCAGTGGCCCATCTGGGATCCGGCAACGGACGAGAAACAGGTGCTTGCTGTTCTTCGCAGCGGCGTTTGGTCGCGTGCGGCAGTGGTTGCCGAATTCGAAAAACAGTGGGCCGCGACCATTGGCACAAAACGTTGCTTGGCCGTGGTGAATGGCACGAACGCTTTGATCACGGCACTCAAGCAACTGGACATCGGCGGCGGCGATGAAGTCATTGTGACACCGTACACTTGGATAGCCACTGTCCAAGCGATATTGCAAACAGGGGCGATGCCGGTCTTCGCTGACGTGGATCCAGAAACGTTCCAAATGGATCCTGAGCAAGTGGCAGCGAGAATCACTCCACGCACAAGAGCAATACTTCCGGTGCATATCCTCGGTTTGCCCACGGATATGGTTCGGATCATGCAGATTGCCAAGAAGCACAACCTTATTGTGGTGGAAGACTGTTGCCAAGCATGGCTGGCGGAGATCGATCACAAGAAAGTGGGAACATTCGGCAACGCGGGATGTTTCAGCTTTCAGAATAGCAAGAACATCGCCATCGGCGAAGGCGGCGCCATCGTCAGCAATGATGAGGCGTTCATGGATCGATGTTACTCATATCACGACTTTGGACGGCAGCATGGGGCAACCATAGGCGGAGTTGTGGGATCTCCAGATTTATCAGGCTGGGAACGAAGTCCCGTTTCACGGAATATCAAGCTGCCATCGGATTGGCTCAGTTAACCCAAGTTCGTCAGTCGAGGGTGAAATTGCGAAAAGTTTGGCAGGGGAAGCAGCGTAAGTGTCTGGTACGCTGGTGGCAGATCACGGAAAGGCC
>Ga0272448_1002554_pt1 | contig 22596 bp, 19 predicted proteins | sample YNPCB0191_FD_202220 | JGI IMG/M metagenome (GOLD analysis project Ga0272448, IMG submission 202220) | Hot spring sediment microbial communities from Yellowstone National Park, WY, United States - YNP-CB-019-1 | ecosystem: Environmental > Aquatic > Thermal springs > Hot (42-90C) > Sediment... | reverse complement strand
GCTTGGATATATAAGTCCAGAAGAGTTTGAAGAAAAATATGAAAGTCAACATATGAAGTCAGCGGCATAATCTCTACAACTTTTGGGCATAAAAAATGTCTTGAAAAATGGGGTGCAGTACAATTGGCTTTAGGAGAATTAGCACAAGCCGTTAAATTAGGAGTTTGTTCTATGGATAAGAAAATGATTATAAGGGCGAGGTCCCCTGTCAGGATTGATTTCAGTGGGGGCTGGACTGATGTTCCACTTTTCACAGAAGAATATAAGGGATTTGTCGTTAACGCTGCTATAAACATATATTCATACGTGTCAATAAAAGAACTGTCAGCCGATGTGATTTCAGACTATACTAAATCAAATAACACTTCAGTAAGAATATATTCAGCAGATTTTGATATATATGAGGAGGCAGAGGAAGTTAAAAAACTCGAATACAACGGCAACATTGATCTAGCAAAAGCGGCGATCCATCAAGTAGGCATTCAAGGCGGTATAGATATTATAACAAGGTCAGATGCACCAGCAGGATCAGGACTAGGGACTTCTGCTTCTATGGGAGTGGCACTTATAGGGGCATTAAGTGCGTTCAAAGGTAAAATCTATCTTCCTTATGAATTGGCTGATCAAGCAAGCCTTATTGAACGAGAAAGACTTAAAATTCTTGGAGGAAAGCAAGATCATTACGCATCTGCTTTAGGTGGAATCAATTTTATGGAATTTATGGGCGAGGAAGTGAAAGTATCAAGACTTCAATTGTCTAAATCTACAATTTGCGAGTTAGAGAAAAATCTCGTTCTTTGCTACACAGGCAAATCAAGGTTGAGTGGGAACATTCATCATAAAGTAAAAGATGCTTATGAGAAAAAGGATTCCGAAACTAGACAAGCTTTGAAAAATCTAAGATCTATTGCACAGGAGATGAAAAGTGCACTTTTATGTGGAGATCTCAGAGCTTTTGGTGAACTACTTAATGAAAATTGGGAAAATCAAAAAGCATTGCATCCATCAGTTACCAACTCCCAGATTAATGAGATTATGCAATTAGCCAAAGGTAATGGAGCCATTGGTGGAAAAGCCTGCGGTGCAGGCGGAGGAGGTTGTCTTCTCTTTTATGCAAAGCCTGATCAAGAGCATATTATTAGGCGGAAACTCGAAGAAAGAAAAGTTAGATTGATTAATTTCAACTTCGAGTTTGATGGTCTACAAATATGGCGAATCGTATGACATTTTATCATGCAAATTACTATAAGTGTTCTGACGTGAAAAAGGGTTAAAGCAAGAATATATGAGTTGTGATACACCTTATATTTCCATTATTATTCCTTGTCGCAATGAAGAAGAGTTTATTGCTAAATGTCTTGATTCCATCGTTAATAATGATTATTCGAAAGAAAATTTGGAGATATTAGTTGTTGACGGAATGAGCCAAGATAGAACGAGGCAAGTAGTGGATGAGTATATAAAGCAATTTCCATTTATCAAACTCATTGATAATCCTAAAAAAATTATCCCTTCTGCATTAAATTTGGGTATAAAAAATGCAAAAGGCGAAGTTATTATGAGAATGGATGCCCACGCCACTTACGAGAAAGACTATATTTCCAAGTGTGTTAATTATATGAAAAAATATGAAGCCGATAATGTAGGCGGAAAGATGATAACGATCTCAGGGAATGATGGTCTTGTTAGCAAAGCCATAGTCCTTGTTCTATCCCATCGTTTTGGTGTGGGCGACTCCTATTTCAGGATAGGCACAAAAGAACCGAAATTTGTGGATACCGTGCCTTTCGGCTGCTACAAAAAAGAAGTGTTTGAAAAAATAGGGCTTTTCAATGAAAGTTTAGTCAGGAATCAGGATATAGAGTTCAACCTGAGATTGAAAAAAGCCGGTGGAAAAATACTTTTAGTCCCCGATATTGTCAGCTATTACTATGCACGTTCCAATTTGAAAAGCTTATTTATGCAGAATTTTGGAAATGGTCTTTGGGTGATATACAGCAACAGATTTGCAAAAGCTCCATTTTCGTGGAGGCATCTTATACCATTTATATTTGTATTATCTCTTTTAGGTAGTCTTTTTCTTTCTATATTTTGGAAGCCTTTTTTATATCTTTTTTTGATAATAATATTAACTTATCTTACGGCTAATGTCTTCTTTAGTCTGAGTATATCAATAAAAAATGGCATAAAACTGTTTCCATTTATTGTTATTTCGTTTTTCGTTTTGCATTTTTCTTATGGATTGGGTTCTTTGTGTGGATTGATGAAGCTTATAGCACTATCTAGTAAAATTAGGATATGATAAAAATGACCTATGTTGATTATTTGCGACAGACAGGGCAACAATTATTCTATGGTGCTGGTATATACTGGCGAATATATCAAAAAGCACTTATTCCTGCTTCACCGATTCCGACGTTCGTTGATGTAGATAATAGGACAAGCAAACGTCTTTTAGCTGAATCTGGAGCTTTTTTAATACGTTGGAGCAGTGACCCAACAAATCAGGAAACTTCGTGGTGGTGGATGGTTTGTGATAATTATGATCTGGTTCATCTGACTTCCAAAATGCGAAATCAGATTAGACGTGGTCATAAGGATTGCACAGTTCGACGTATCTCTACTGAATGGCTGGCTGAATATGGCTATGAATGTTACAAAAAGGCTTTTAATCGCTATTCTTATACAATTCCTGCAGATGAAAATGAATTCAGATCTTGTATTTTGTCAAAAATCGGATATGAAACACTTTTCGAAAACTGGGGTGTGTTTGTTGAGGATCGGTTAGTTGGGTATGTTGAATGTGTTGTTGAAGGAGGAGAAGTAAATACAAGTGTAATCAAATATGACCCGGATTACTTGAAATATTATTCAGCTTATGCTATGATGGATACATTGCTAACACATTATGTTGCTGAACGAAAATTACCAATGAGCAATGGCACTCGTGCTATATCACATGATACTGACATACAAGATTTCTTGCTGAAGTTTGGGTATAGGCGTCAATACTGCAAGTTGAATGTGATGTATCAACCTTATCTGAAATTGATTGTTTCATACCTATATCCTATTCGTAAGTTCTTGCCCAACAAAGCACACAAAATAAGGGCGTTATTATTTCAAGAGGAATTGAAAAGAAAATGTCAACAAATATAAAACGCTTACCGCTTTCAGAGCCATTTATAAACGGAAACGAATGGAAATATGTCAAAGAGTGCCTTGATACTGGGTGGGTTTCTTCTGCGGGGAAATTCGTTGATTTGTTTGCAGAAAAATTTAGCCAATACGTAAATGCTAAACATGCTATACCAACAAGTTGTGGCACTTCTGCACTCCACGTTTCTCTGGTAGCACTTGGACTTCAGCCTGATGAGGAAGTTCTCGTTCCGTCACTGACGTTTATAGCGACTGCTAACGTAGTGAGATATTGTAATGCTTATCCTGTCTTCATAGATGTAGATGATAAAACGTTATGCATGGACGTAGGGAAAGTGAAGGATTTTCTGGAAAAAGAATGTATCTGGTCTAATGGTTTGCTTGTAAATAAATCAACCAGAAGAACGGTTAGAGGTATGATCCCAGTCCATATTTATGGTCATCCTGTGGATATGGATCCTTTGTTGGAATTGGCACAGAAATATAACATGTTCATATTGGAAGATGCGACAGAGGCACTCGGATCAAAATATAAAGGTAAAATGACAGGCACGTTTGGCAATTTATCAGCTTTTAGCTTTAATGGTAACAAGATTATCACTACTGGCGGTGGGGGTATGGTGGTTACCGATAATTCTGCACTTGCTGAGCGTATCAAAAGTCTTACTACACAGTCAAGGGCAGATAGTATAGAATATTATCATAACGAGATAGGATATAACTACCGTCTCACTAACATTCAATCTGCATTAGGATTAGCCCAACTTGAAAGGATAGATGAATTTATTCAATTAAAGCGTCATATAGCAGAATTCTATCAACGAGAGCTTGGGAAAGTTGTAAGAGTATGTGGAGAGGAAGAATGGGCATTTAGCACCTATTGGCTTTGCTGGATTATTATACAAGGCAAATCCAGAAAGCAAATAATAGAAAGTCTTAATGCTAAAAATATACAAGCACGTCCATTATTCTTTCCCCTTCATCTTTTGCCTCCGTATAGGGATTGTCAAGCTTATCATACGGAACGGTCAGAGTATTTATATGAACATGGAATAAATATCCCTAGTCACATAGGTTTAGCTGATGATGATCTGGAATTTATTGTGCGAGAATTAGAAGAGCTTTTAGATAAACCATAGAGGATACGAATATCTTATTAAAGGGGTAAAAAATTCACTTTGCGGGAAAGAGAAAATGAGGGGTGATAAATGAAACGGATATTTGATTTTATCATGGCATTCTTTGGGCTAATCTTAATTTTTTTGCCTGTGCTTGTTGTCGTAGCCTCGATTAATAAGTTCACAGGCAACGACGTATTTTTCATTCAGGAAAGGCTTGGCAAGGACTTAAAACCTTTTTTGCTTATTAAGTTTGCAACAATGGATAAAGATGCACACATAAATGGAGATACCATAACTTGCAAGAACGACTCACGTGTAACAAAAATTGGCGCGTTGCTTCGTAAGAGCAAAATTAATGAACTTCCACAATTAATAAATGTCTTAAAGGGGGATATGAGTTTAGTGGGTCCTCGTCCTCTTCCGTCTAATGAGGTAAGCATCTATCCGCCAGATGTGGCAAAAAAGATATACTCCATAAAACCCGGTATTACAGGATTAGCTTCATTATATTTTCATAATGAGGAAATGCTTTTATCTGGTGATAAGGAATTCGCGGAAAGTATCTTTAGAAATGTAATTATGCCAAAAAAAGCGAAGTTTGAGCTATGGTATGTTGATAACGGAAAATTTTTGCTTGATTTAAAGATAATCTTTGCTACTTTATTGGTTATCGGTGTTCCTCGTAAAAACATATTGTCATTTATAAGCAAGCGACTTGGTGGATCGGAAGTTCAGCAGAATGCCGAAAAGATTTTTGGAATACAATATGAGTTAAACAATGAAGATGTCTCAATATTGAAAAAATAGAAGGAGTGATAATGGATTGGAAAGAAAAGAAAGTTCTTGTTACTGGCGCAGGTGGCTTTATAGGTAGCCATTTGGTTGAAAAGCTAGTAGGATTAGGTGCAAAAGTGCGTGCTTTTGTGAGATATAACTCACGAAATGATTGGGGATTATTGGAAATTCTTCCAGAGCATACTCAAAGACAAATTGAAGTTGTAACAGGGGATCTGAGGGATTCAGAATCGGTAAGAACCGTTGTTAAGGACGTTCAGATTGTTTTCCATCTTGGAGCAAGCATTGCTATTCCTTACTCGTATGGCAACCCTCGTGATGCGGTAGAGACAAATATTATAGGGACATTAAATGTGTTAAATGCAGTCAAGGAATATGAAGTGGAGAAAATGATCCAGACATCTTCCAGTGAAGTTTATGGAACAGCAATTTACGTTCCGATAGATGAAAAGCATCCATTGCAGGCACAGTCGCCTTACGCTGCCAGTAAGATTGCAGCTGATAAGCTTGCAGAAAGCTTCCACTTATCTTATGATTTGCCAGTTGCTACAATCAGACCATTTAACACTTATGGTCCTCGTCAATCAGCGAGAGCCGTTATTCCATCAATAATTACACAAGTGCTCAGTTCTGATATTGTATCTTTAGGGTCATTATTCCCAACTCGCGATTTCTTGTTTGTAGAAGATACTGTTGATGGATTTATCAAAATGGCTGAATCGCCTCTTACTGTTGGAGAGGTAGTTAATGTTGGCACAGGAATTGAAATATCTATAAACGATTTGGCTAAAAAGATTATGTCTATAATTGGCAGAGAAGCAAAGATAGTGTCAAAAGATGAACGCATACGCCCGTTAGCAAGTGAGGTTAAAAGATTGGTTGCCGATAATACCAAAGCAAAAAGACTAATGGAATGGGAACCTAAAATATCGTTGGATAATGGTTTAGGTAGGACCATTGAATGGATCTCAAAATCACTCAATAGATATAAGGTGGGGATTTATAATGTATGAGTGGAGAAAAAATGTACTGATAACTGGTGCTACTCATTTTTTAGCCGTCAATTTAGCAGAACGATTAGTCAAATTGGGTGCTAATGTAAGGGCATTTATACGATATGATTATTATAATGACATAGGGTTACTGGATAAACTGCCCATATATGTTAAAAATAAAATTCAGGTAATTCATGGAAGCCTGACAAATCCAGAAGCTATTGATTATGCTGTTAAAGATACAGACATAGTGTTCCATTTTGGCATGATAGATATGGTACCATCAGACACAAACGCACGTGAGTATTTGGAAACAACCGTTATCGGCACATTTAACATGTTAAACTCCGCTAGAAAGTACAAAGTGAAAAAGCTTGTTCATATTTCCACTGCGGAAGTATATGGTAAAGTAAAAAATATACCAACTGATGAAGAGTGTCCACTTAAAGCACTATCTCCATATGTTAGCATTGATATATCTGCTGAAAAACTTGTTGAGGGATATTATTCAGCTTTCAGGTTACCAGTTACGATAGTAAGACTATTTAATGTTTATGGACCTATGCAATCAAAAAACGCTATCATTCCAACAATTATCATACAAGGTCTTATTGAGCCAGAATTGCTCCTTGGGGATATGCACGCGATAAGAGATTTTATCTATGTTGATGACGTTGTTACAGGTCTCATAAAAATTGTTGAAATCCCCGAATCAACAGGAGAGGTAATAAATCTTGGTTCTGGACAAGGGATTTCTATAGGAGAATTATCAGATAAAATAATAAAATTAATTGGTAGTGATGCAAAAGTAACATTTGACGCAACGCGTGTCCGCTTACAAGATCATCATATAGGACAATTGGTAGCCGATATAACGAAAGCAAAGAATTTGCTTGGATGGAAGCCTGAGGTTTCTCTGGATAATGGTTTAGAACAAACAATCAAATTTTTCCGAATATACCTAAACATTTGAGGGGGAATATATAGTGAAAGCTGTTATCCTTGCTGGCGGTAAGGGAACAAGATTGGGAATTATAAGTAGTGTAATACCTAAACCCCTTCTTCCTGTTGGCACAAAACCGATCCTTGAAATAATAATAGAACGACTGCGAGATCACGGTTTTACAGATATTATCTTGAATACTGGATATAAAGCGGAAATTATAGAAGCGTATTTCCGTGATGGAAACGGTTTGAACGTAAACATCACTTATTATCAGGAAGATAAACCTATGGGAACTGCTGCCCCTGTAAAATTAGTTGAGCATTTACTCGGTGATCAACCGTTTATTACGATGAATGGCGATTTGCTAACTGATATGGATTTTGGGGCAATGTATCAAATGCACCTTGATAAATCAGCAGAGCTAACAGTTGCAGTTACCAGTTATAGTTATAAAGTGCCGTATGGAGTTATAAACATGCAGGACAATGTTATCAAGTCAATAAATGAAAAACCTGAGTTGAAGTTTCTTATAAATGCTGGAATATACGTCGTTTCTCCTTCTGCTTTAGATATAATTCCCAAAGATACATTCTTTAATATGACAGACCTTATACAAACACTTATAGACCAGAACCGAAAAGTTGAAACCTGCTATATAGACGGTGAATGGCAGGATATCGGGACTATAGAAGCTTATGAAAAGGCAAATGCCGAATATTTTAGAAGAAACGTAGGCTCGAGGTTACCTCGCTATTAGTATCCATGATTTAGAACTTTTTAATATACTTTCTCGTAAAGTTTAATAAGAAACAACATATAAAAAATTCATTAATAATAACTAAAGTTTATGGCTTGTGCTAATTCTCCTAAAGCCAATATTTATAAGGTTCTAAATTTATAGGTTTTTGAATATTCTAAAAAATAGTGCCCATTTTCATTGGGTTTACAAAAACAACTATCACAAGCCGTAAAGATCAGAATATAAAGTAGTTGACATCTAAATTAATTTATTGTATAGTAGAAATTAAGATTACTGAGAATTCTGAAAACTAGTTAAATCCAATTATCATAAGGATTAGAAAGCCATATAAAAATGAAAATGCTCCATATTTGTCATTCCCGTGAAAACGGGAATCCAGAAAAATCATAACAAAGAAATGGATTCCTGCTTCCGCAGGAATGACAGAAAGATGGTATGGATTCCTTATGCAGTTTACCCCTGCGAAACTTGTCCTCGCGAAAGTGAGGAATAGGGGCGGGAATGACAAACTTTTTCATAGGTGGCATTTTGCTTTATCTAATGAGCATTTTCATATAAACATTTAATTCAAACTTTGATAAATACTGGTTTTGGTTAGCATCTTAGAATTACCAGGATTATTATTTTCTCTGTAGGCAAGATTGTACGTTCCTCTGATTTGCCTAATATTAAACATAGCCGATTTCTGATTTAAGTAAGGGCAACGTTAGATTTGTCTTTTCACCTCTGAGGATATGAAACAATATGCAAGAAGCAAACGAAACTGATAAACAATCTGCTTTAGAAAGCAGTATTGAAATATCACTTCAGGACATTATGCAAATTATGCTTGTCCGTAAATGGATCATTCTTCTGGTTTTTCTATCAGCTTTTGGATCCACGGTTTACTATATTAAAACCACCCCATATATATATGAGTCCAAAGTTCTTCTAATGCGTGAGACTGCAACAGAGAAATTACCAGCTAATATCATAGGTATTGACGTTGAGCCAGAAAAGCTTGATAAGGGACAGGAGATGCTCTTGAAAAGCATTCCCTTGTTACAAGAAGTTCAAAGAAAGCTTTCCGATCAAAATATCAATGTTGATATAAAGCAACTTTCCAAATGGTTGTCTTTATCTACTCCCAAGAACAGCACAAATGTCGTTCAATTGATTGCAAAAGCAAATACACCAGAACAAGCACAAGCAATAGCGAATATCTCTGCGGAAACATATATAACTAAGTTGTCAGAGATGAAGAGATCAGAATTGAGCCAGGGATTAGAATTCCTAAAACAACAAATGGAACAGATTGAAGCAAAAAATAGGGAGACTGAAAGGGCATTAAGCAATTTCAGAGACAGAGAAGGCATTATCGCAGTGACGTCAGAAGCAGAATCAGGTGGATTACTAGGGAAGTTAGGGGCTATGCAAAGCGATCTTCTACAAGCGGAAAATGACGTTGAGCTTACCAAGACACAATTGCAAGCTATTGAAAAGCTCATTGAGGAAAAAAAGAAACTTGCTCAAACATCATCCGCCAGCGGGATTTCCGCCCAAATGGATAAGCTTCGTGAGACGATAATAAACCTTCAGATTGAATTAAGCAACAAGTTAGAAACTCAAACGGATAAACATCCAGACGTTATAGCCATTAAGAAAAAAATAGAAGCAGCACAAGCACAATTGGATTCAGAATTTAATAAAATGCTTACTGGAACTTCCGCAACAAGCATTGATCCGATAACCGAATTACAGGATTTGATGAAACAATATGTTACGTTGACTGTTCAGTTGAATAGCATGGAAAAAAGAGCGGCGCTGATGAAGGACAGACTAAACCGATTCAGGTCAGAACACCCAGAGATCGCATCAAAACAAGTAGAGTTGATGCAATTAGAACGGCAATCAAGGATTTACGAGCAGGCTTATTCAACGTTGACGAGCAAATACGAGGATATGCGATTGATGGAGCAGATGAAAGTTGCTGGTCTTAAAGTGATTGACCCTGCGCCACTTCCAGATTCCCCTATATCTCCTAACATAAGATTGTCTTTAGCTATGGGGGCGCTTTTGGGGCTATTGTTAGGAGTAATGCTTGCCTTTTTCCTGTATTACATAGACGACACCATAAACACAGAAGAGGACGCTCAACGTTATCTGAATTTTCCTGTTTTAGGGACAATACCTAAGATAACCCCATATCAAGTTCCAGAAACTGCAATTAACTGGCGAAGCAGTAATGGGGCAGTCCGTAATAGAGATACCTCAAAAAATGACGGGAATTTAAGTAAAAAATCCAGAATAAAAATGCAAAATCTTTTAGGGCATTGCATATTATATGCACCCGAAGACTCCCATAAATCCAACGCAAAGGAAAGCTATCGTAATCTGGCGGTAAACATACAATTTTCTTTGATAGACGAGCCGATCAAGTTTTTGTTAGTAACAAGTTCTGCTCCGGGTGAAGGCAAGACTACCACAGCTTGCAATTTGGCAATAACTATGGCAAGACCTGATATGAAGGTTCTTCTAATTGACGCTGATATTCGCAGACCAAGATTGCATCGGATATTGAGGCAAAATCGCCTACCAGGGCTGACGGATATACTCGTATCAGGTGTTGAAGACAACGGACATCTTTTATCTGATTGTATTCATACAACGACCGTTAATAACCTTTATCTGCTTCCATGCGGTTCGCATATATCAAATATGGAATCTCTGCTTGCATCGCAGAAAATGGCACAACTAATTGATACCATGAAACAGCAATATGACATGATTATATTGGATTCTGCTCCAATCCTGTCTGTTGCAGATTCAGTAGCTATTAGCAACAAGGTGGACGGCGTTTTATTGGTCTTATTCTCTGGCAAGACAGATAGCAGGACCGCTAATAGAAGTATAGATGTGCTAAAAAGGGTAAATGCTAAAATAGTCGGCACAGTTGTAACAGATGTGGACTATGCAAAGCATTACGGCTACTATCGCTATTACCGCTATTACTATCACTATTACCATCATTACGGAGCAGAAAGCGAAAAAGATGAAGGGTAGCAATACTCTAATGGGAGGGGGTTATTTTTGATGGCAAAATATCTCGTAACTGGTGGAGCGGGGTTTATCGGATCGCATATCGTTGAAGAACTGCTCAATAGAGGGGAATTCGTTAGAGTTCTTGACAATTTCTCTACAGGCAGACGACAGAATATCCTACCATTCATTGATAATCCAAACTTTGAGTCTATAGATTGGAAAAGAAGTCCTTTGTTATTGCCATTTAACATAAGATAGTTCTATGTGTTCCTTTCAACCATTGGGCTTTAGATACTAATCTGATTGCACAAATAATACAATCGCATTGGTTACGCCTTTATATTTACTAAGCTTTTCTGCACTCCTTGTTGCGCTATCTTTATTATCAAATTTACCAACTTGCACTCTGTAAAGTGCTGGATTCTCATTCGGTAATGGCGAAATAACGCTGACAGAATATCCCTTTTCTTTCAACTGTTTCGTTAATTCCTCAGCGCTACTGATTTCTGCAAAAACCCCGACCTGGACAGTATAATAGCCAGTATTTTCAGATTCGGTGTCTTTCTTACTTTTCTCAGAACTTGCAATTTGGGTTTGATTTGAATTTTGGACTGGTTTTTCTTGTCCAAGATCATTCATTTGAGTTTTAGGTGTTTGATTTTGTAACCCCTGTAAACCTGAACTTAATTTTTCAGTTTTGGCAGGTTTCGGTTGTGATGAGTCTATTATCTTATTAGAATCTGCTATAGTTCCAGAACTAAATGTGAATAATTGTGGTCGGACAACTAAAAGTGTCACAGTAGTTATAGAACCGAAGACCCCAATAATGATCAACCACATAATCAATGTTTTCCACAGCAAACCATGATCGCTTTCTATGAAAATCTTATCGTCTGCATAAGCATCTATCATACCTGTCAGCCACATAAGTATCAGCATGAAAATGAGCAACAGCTGTGCTAATTGTGAAGAGGGAGCTATGAAGATCAGGGACAGTATAAGGGCGGTATAGATTATGACAAAATTAACGCCTTTCCACACTTCGCCTTTATATATCTGCCCAAAACCGCAGTAGATTAATGATAATATCAATGCTAATTTACGATTCATTTGTGATCGCTTTAATATCGCTTGCCTGTAAGAATAAGAAAGGCTATAGCGATAGTTGAAATGTCTGATGCCATTTTAACGATATATCCCCAAGTTGTCCTATCAGGCTTTCTTGGGATAAATATTGTATCTCCATCACTAAGTTTCGGCAGTAAAGAAAATTCTCCTTTTGTCAAAACTTTTTCTAAGTTTACCTTTTGCTGCTGTTTATTTTCCGATCCATCTATTTCATGTATTAAAGTCACTTTTGCTAAATCAGCTTGAGATGAGTGTCCCCCTGCTAACTTTAAGATGTCAAGCATACTTACATTAGCGGAAACTTGATATATATCGGGTTTAGCTACTTCTCCGATTATGCTCACACGTATAGTAGGAAAGAAGGCGGAATGGACTGACGGGATCCTCTTAGCTCCTTCCATCATAGGGACAAATATCGTATCACCTTTTGTTAATAAAGGATTATTGTCTTCATTACCAGAGATCAAATATTGTTTGACGTCAATTTTTATTTCCTCAGGTGTTCCAGAACTAATGCGTATGATCGTAACTTTATCAATGGCAGATTCGTCAGCAAACCCACCAGCCATATAGATAGCATCAACAAGCCTTGATTCTTCTGTAACTGGATAAGCACCGGGCTTGATTACTTGTCCGATAACGTTTACATAGAATGGCTTTTTTTCCTTAGGTTCTGCGGGGACAAATACCGTATTTCCTAATCCGATTATCGGATTAGCATCTGGGTTCTCTCCCTTCAAAAAACTTGTAAAATCTATACGTTCCCGTTTATAATCTCCGTCTCCAGAAGCGCTAAACACTACTATTTCTTCAGGGACAGCATTATTAGACAGTCCACCAGCTTGGGTAATCGCATCCATTAAAGATAATGGTTTTTCTGTCTCAAATGTACCAGGCTTCACCACTGCTCCAACTACGTTTACATATTTTATACGTTCTGATTCTGACAATCTTGGGACAATTATAATATCGCCTGATTTTAGGGGTGGATTGGCAGAACGATCTGCCTTTTCAATAAATAGATCAAGATTTAATATTTGCTCGGTAACCTCGTTTCCTTGAGGTGTCCCGATCTCTTCTTTCTTACGAATTAGGACTATACGCTTCTTATCAGCTAGCGGTGTAAAGCCATTCATCATTCCAATAGCTTCTTGGACAGTAGTGCCTTCTGGAACTCTTATGAATCCTGGTCTCTGCACCTCACCTAATACGTGCACCATAAAGCCCTCAGCGGGAATTATATAAACATAAGCTGTTGGATTGACAAGATAATCTTTTAGTTTTCCAGAGATTATATCGGATATTTGTTTAGCTGTTAATCCCGCAACATAAAAAGAGCCAATAGGCATTGGTAACGTCACATTACCGTTAAGGTCGACAGTTACATTTCCTGATAGCGACTGCTGTTCTACAACAGTAACAACAAGAGAATCGCCCGGTTTGGCAACATAATCGTTTACTGGAACCCCCATTAGATATTAGCACTACAAAACATACCATTAATGTTAATGCGTTCGCCACTTGACCTTCCTATCTAGTTATGAAACTGTTATATAACGATAACAAAAAAGTTTTATAGAACTACAATAGCTATCCCCCTTCCAATCATGTTAGAGTAACATTAGAGATTATTGATGATTATAAGACAGAGTATTGGAAAAGTCAAAAGAAAAAATTTCTACTTAATATTGAAATTGCCATAGTTCGTTTTAGATGTTGCTTTTCTTTCCAAACCATTTTTATGTCATGGTTATCTATGTGCTTTTAACATCTTTTGCGTTTGTTTAATTTGCCTTGTCATTTGCATAATGATAGTATCATGCCTCTCTGACATCTCTTGTATTTACATTTGCGGCTTATTTTACCCTTATCAAGTTGGCACTTGAAAATTCCTCCCACAGAAGAATAACAAATATTACCTACTAAAATCAATGGGAAAACGTAGATTAAGAAGCAGGGTAGATCTTATATCTCTATGAAAATCGAAAATAAAAGGATAAAGTCTTTGGCGTTTTTAATCTCAATAATTTTCTGTTGACTCAACAAAATAGGTTTTATAAAATACCAATGTTTGATTTATAAAGTAAACAACGAAAGCTATGATGATTGGTCGTCGGCATTAGCGACAGAAAAGATAGTTCCTATGGAAAAATCTGTGAAGGCAAGACTTCGGATAGATTTTATCTTTTATGGGATCTAATCGCAGCTATTTGTTGACCATCCTATTTTATAGAAGTTATCTTTTAACACTGAACTATGAAAACATTGATGCCATAGATTTGAGCTATCAGTGGAAGCTTGTTACAGCAGTGAAAATAATGTGGGTCTCGCTAAAAAGTATTGGCATTCTAAGGAAGATAGTGGCACTGCAATGAAAAAATAGTGGCATTTAGACAAAAACGTGGCACTGCAGTAAAGAAATAACAATTCTTGAAATTTGGCTAAACCCTTTATTTATAAGGTTCTGGCAGTTATTATCTTTGTGGAAAACTTCGGATCTAACTATTTTAAACCTAAATTTCGTCCAATGATGAGTTCCAATGATGAGTTATTTTTGGTAATTTCACATCAAGCAAAATAAAAGAAAATACAAGCCATTGTGACCTTTTTAAGGTATCATAAAGATAACACAAACCTTTAACCTTAAGGAGGATCAACAATGGCAAAAAAGATATTATCAAAAAATCATAAAAAACACAAGCAAAAAATCTTCTTTCCATTAGTGGGAGAGTATGCAAAGTAGTTTTCAACCCTTTATATCCATTGATAAAACGCATCATTATTGCGTTTAGAACACTTTTAAAACCTTATGGAATTATGGTCTCATTGGACAAAACTTAGGTTTAACATTCTTTGTTGACAATTCTCTTCCATAAATGGTATCTTTTAACGAGGTGATTTTATGGAAGAATGGATAACGGTCAAGGAAGCCGCAAAAATTCGGAATTGCACAGAACGAAATATTCTTCGTCTTATCGACAATAAAAAATTAGAGGCTAAGAAAAACGGGAACAAATGGCTTATACTTAGAAAATCACTAGAAGCCAGTTCCGAAGGAAGTCCGAATTATTCCGAACTTATTTCCGTATTTAAAGTACAACTTGAGGAGAAAGATAGACAAATTGAACGGCTCCAGAAACAACTCGAAGATAAAGATAAGATATTAGAAGACGCTAGTCAGCGACACGATACTATTATAATGCAACTTACCCGGCAATTAGAACAGAGCCAGAGAATGCTAGAAGCACATAGGGACCCATGGTATCGGAGATGGTTTAGAAAAAGCCAGCAGTCCCAGAATAGGTAGGTTTTTGTGGAAAAATATAATTGCTAATTATGAGTTTTTTGTCCTGCGAGGGCAGATTTACACCGATTTCACAATTATTATTAGAATGGTTTTTTATTTCTGAAAACTGAATCTATTTGTGGATTTTCATACTTGAGCTGTAATTTGTGGTCCTTACTTTCTGAATTTGTGCTCTTTATTTTGTAGGGTGGTTTACAAAATGTTTAGGTTAAAAACATAAACGGAGTCTATTTTAGCTTGGATGCGGTTTTACACAAAGAGCTGCTGTGTTCTATGTAGCTAATTAAATAACAACTTAAACAACAACAACATAACGTTTTGATTGGATCTGAAACTTAAGGAAATAAAAAACACATTTACTCACTATGTTGTTGTTGTATTAATAACGTTTTAAAACAGTACTAGAAAAAACTTGATTTTTTGTGTGATCGCATAAAGCCTTTATTCATAAGGGTTTTTACTATTTTTTTATATTGCGTTTTTTCAATTTTCTTGTGTCAGAAGCACCTATTTCTTGTGTCAGAAGCACCTATTTCTTGTGTCAGAAGCACCTATTTCTTGTGTCAGAAGCACCTATTTCTTGTGTCAGAAGCACCTATTTCTTGTGTCAGAAGCACCTATTTCTTGTCCTTAGGATTAGGAGAATGGCAATGTATGGTAAAAGAAAGTCTGATACTGATGTAAATATTGATAAAACAGTCCCTATTTGTATAAGAGTAGGTAAAGATGAAATGAATCTTATAGAGCTGCCCTTTACCCTTTTAAGCTCTCGGAACCCTAATAGCTGTTCTGTTATAGAACGTCATTGGCAGGGAGTAGGAGAAGATGGAAAGGTTAGAGAGTTCTATAAAATTGTTACTGGTCATCCACAGTTTGGGTTGCCTACCTTTCAGGCTGAGGAAGTATATATTGCCTTAATGGAAGTAACCAATAGACAAGGCTTTACCAGTAGGAGGGTCCATACTACTCAATATGAAATCTTGAAGATAATGCGCTGGAAAGGCGGAAACAGATATAAAGCTCTTATAAGATCGCTCGATCAGATGGGAGCAGTTTGGATTTCCACTAATGCTTTTTGGAATAATGAAACGAGCTCATATGAAAAAGTGGGGTTTGGTATTATTGATGACTATCGCTTTTTTGAGCAGGAACGTAGAGGAAAAAGGAAAGAATACGAAAGCAGTTTGCCTTTGGGTTTCGTTGATTGGAACCAGATTTTGTTTGACAGCTTCAAGAGAGGCTTTATTAAGACTTTAGACTCCGATATATATTTCGGTCTTACTACTAATACAGCAAAGCGATTGTTCCGATACATCGATAAGCATCTTTACAGAGGAGAGGTTCAAGAGATTGATCTTTTTAGGCTGGCGTTTGATAAGTTAGAAATGAGTGGCAATTATAGATTTTCTTCTCAAATAATTAGAGAGCTTAAAGATGCTATTACCGAGCTTAAAGAAAAGGAAATTGCTGTAGTTGAAATTGTCGAGAGTAAGACCACTACCAGTGGCTACAAAGTAGTATTTAGTCCCATTACAAAACCCCAGGTGATGGTACATCAGCTTAGTTTTAAAGAGAATTTATCTTCTGGGAGTGAAGAAGCAAAAGAAAGCGAAGCAGATTCACTTGAGGAGTCTAATGCGGTTGGGCAGTTAACGCAGAGAGGGATGACAATAGCTACTGCCAGAAGATTGGCCAAGGTTTACCCTGCTGAACAGATACAGAAGCAAGTAGAGGTATTTGATTGGTTAATAGGAAGTAAGAGCTCGTTAGTAGGGAAAAATCCAGCAGGATTTTTGCGTAAAGCCATTGAAGAGGATTATCAGCCACCGAAGGAATATCTTGAACAAAAGGACAAGAGGGACAAAGAACAGAAAAAAGAAGACAGACGGGAACGCTGGCAGAGATACAGGGAGGAACTTATAAGACAGAATACAAATAATTGGGATAAAGTATCGCCAGAGAGGAGGATAGAGGGCAGATTAAGTTTTTGGATAGCGAGTGAGACGATGAAGGGGAAGAAGCCAACACCAAAACAGATAGAGGCTAAAAAGCAGGAGTTGATAGATGGCTTACCTCAGACTGATGAGGAGAGGTGGGAGTATCTGTCACAGAATTATCCGGAGGATCCACCGGAGGATTTTGAGTGATCAGAGGCTATACATAGGAATATACATAAAACTTTTGGTATACCAATAATAAGTGATATGCGGTCTTTTATCCGTCGGTTCGGCGGGATGCCTCCCGACCCATCTCTTTTTCCACACCCACTCCTCCGCCAACGGGTATTTATAGAGGAGTGGGTGTGGCGTAGCCCAAAAGGGATTTTGGGCTACGGGTTCGCTTGAGGCATCACCAAAAAGAGATGGGTCGGTAGCACGATCCCACGAGCCAATCAGTCGTCGTCAGAGACTCGCCTTCTTGGGTGGGATCGGCGCCCGACGGATAAAAGACCGCATATATTGAAAGATCGCATGCAAAAGACCACATGTATTGGGAGATTGGATAGGAGGGAGGACCTTTGAGGAGGTCTCCGAGGTATACAAGGGACCCCAAGAGCATAGGGGGGATTGTAATACAGCCGAGGGATGAGGAGATCATAGATTTGGTCTGGCGATACAGGTTTCTGAACTCGGAGCAGATACAGGCATTAGTTAGTGGTTCGGATCAGACCATATTGAGGCGATTACAGAAGCTCTATCATCACGGGTATCTTGACAGACCGATCAGCCAGATAGTGTTTTCCAACCCGTTGTTTGGACTGAAGAAGATGGTCTATGGGTTAGGCGACAGAGGGGCAGACCTTTTAGCAGAGAGATATGGGATTGACAGGGGGAAGATATCTTGGCATGAGAAGAACAGGGAGGTAGGCGAGAGATACATCCAGCACACCTTGATGGTGTCAGATTTTAGGGCATGTCTGACATTGGCTTTGAGGGACAAGCCTGAGATCAGGTTGCAGTGGTTAAATGATGGCGGGAAGGAGATAAAGCAGGAAGTCCATTTCATAGAGGGAGGCAGGAATAGGCGTCTGCCAGTGGTGCCAGATGGGTTTTTTCAGATAGAGGACTCTGGCGGTAAGATGTATTTCTTTTTGGAGGCGGACAGGTCAACGATGACGAATGCCCGGTTTTTGAACAAGATGCGTGCATATTGGCTATGGTGGAGGCAGGGCGGTCAGAGGGAGTTAGGCATAGAGAACTTCCGGGTCTTGACCATCACGAAGAGCAAGGAGCGGATGAGGAATCTTGTTGAGGTGACAAAGGGAGCAGATGATAGTGGGAAAGGCTCTTATATGTTCTGGTTTAGTTGTATAGACAACTATCATTTATCTCAGCCGGAGAGCATTCTGGAAGGGATATGGCTAACCCCGAGGGATAATATCCCGCACCATCTTTTAGAATAAAAAAAGAATAAAAAAGAAGCTCAAACTCTAAAAGGTTTGAGCATAATATTAAAGGGTCCGATTCACCCGTTTTGGGTCTGCCCTTTTCCCGTTTTTGTGCTCAGCGTTATTATAGTCAGCCAAGCACCCGTTTAGCGTCTAAAAAGTCAGTGTAACAACTCTTGGGGGGTTGAGATGGAACTTGAGCGCGTTATAAGGATAGTAGTTTCTGCTGTTTTGACTGCTTTAGTTCTGTGTCTCGTTTATTCCATGTGCACTACATGGGATTATCGGAATACCTGTCCCCCTTTTTTGGGGTTGTTTGTAAAGCTTTTGGGACAATGGGGTTGGCATCCGACCCATATCGGATTTTTGAACTTTTTAATTGGCGTGGTTCATGTTTTTGCGTATGTTATCTTGGGCTTGTTAGGAATAGGTCTTGATATTGTTCTGATCCTGCTTCCTTTCGTTACAGGTTGTATTATAGGGTTGCTGTTTCTTATTTTTTCTTGGGGCAGTGGCAAAGCATTTGAGGTCGGGGTTTATCTTACTTCGATAGTTTGGGATAGTTTCGTGGTTTTTTGTGTTTTATATTTTTGGATTCTGCCCTTTATATTGTCCTCTCTCGGTAGTTTTTTTGAGTATTTGGTTGGTTTTTTAGGTTCCAGATCTAATAAATATCAGGTCTTAAAAGGAACCAGTAAATCATCATGGGATATCGCAAAGAAGAGGGAGGTGATGGTGTTGAACAAGAAGAGGAGAGAGTTGGAAGACAAACAAGATACGATTTTATCTCAGATAGCTAATTATCAGGTATTGTATCCCGAGATACTTGATGAGGGAGAGATTAGCGATGGGGTTCTGGGTTTATTAACAGATCCGAATCTTAAACCTGTCTATGATGGTTATATTGCTGAGGCGAGCAAGCGTTTTGCTATGAAGCAACAGATCAAGACGATGAAGGTGCGGAGTGAAGCGCTAAGTGAGCTAAAGAGGCTTTGTGAGGAGTTGACAGAGGTTCATAGGGCGATCGCAAAGCTTTCCGAAGCTGCTTATGAAAGTGAGGTAGCGAGGATAAGGAACGAGATAAGGGGAAGACGGTTGAGAAGTGGTCAAGTGGAGAAGGAGATAGAGAGGGAAGAGGAATTAAGAAGCAAGAGGATAGACAAGGAGATAGAATTGACTGATCTGGAGAGAAAGGCGCGAATTGAGGAGTTAGAAACGAGGATTGCCAAAGCCAGGATTGCGAGGGAGAATATTGAGAGGAAGAAGGATGAGAGAGAGGATACAATAGAGGACATCGTCAATAAGGTAAAGATGCAGGCTATATCCATTGTCAAGGCTAAAGAGGAGATACGGGAGATGTTTGCGGATAATCCTGAGCTTGTTGAGGCTATGTTAGACCGATTTGAACGGGAGTTAGTGGAGAAGGGCATTTCAGGAGGCGATTGAGGATGGATATTCTGCTTGGTAAAAATGCTTTGAATGGCAAGGACGTATTTCTAAAGCAAAAGGGGAAAGAGGTCCACATGCACATCATCGGTTCATCGGGAGCCGGAAAAAGCAAGTTTATGGAGCATTTGATGCGTGAAGACATAAAAGCAGGGAGAGGTTTTTGTCTTGTGGACCCTCATGGTGACCTATATCAGAATATATTGAAGTATGTAGTCAGACGGCGTATGGAGAAGAGAGTGATATTGATCGATCCTAATGATGAGGAATGGTCTGTGGGTCTCAATTATCTTGAATACAACAAGGAGATCATGAGTTCAGCATCACATGCTTCATCAGTTATGTCGGGGATATCAAAAGTGTTCGGCGGAGAGAATACAGACATCGCTCCTCGGTTGCAGAGATGGGAGAGAAATACGTTAGTGCCTTTGATAGAGAGGCAATTGACGCTTATTGAGATGACGGGCTTTGTCAACCCGCAGAGTCCTGAGTTGAGGGCGGTGGTCTTGAAAGAGGTTCGGAACGAGGCGATATTGCAAGAATGGGACATCTTTGATAAATCCAATGTGAGAGATAGGACGACCTACATTGAGCCTGTTCTGAACAGAGCCAATAAATTTGCTGCAAGCCCTGTGATAAGGCGGATATTCGGCCAGGAGAAGTCCACAATAGATTTCAGACAAGCTATGGATGAGGGTAAGATAATCCTTTGCAATTTGGCTTGCACTAAGATGTCAGATGAAGAGCAGAGGCTTTTAGGTATCGTGATATTAGATAAGTTAGTGCAAGCGGGGAAATCGAGGGTGAATATCCCAGAGGTAAAGAGAAAGCCATATTATGTCTATCTTGACGAGTTTGGTCTTTTTGTCTCAAAGGATATTGCCAGAGCCTTGCAGGAGTTAAGGAAGTTTAGAGTTTTCTTTATCCTTGCGCATCAGGAGTTGGAGCAATTGCGAGAGGATGACAGGTCTGTTTATAGCGCTGTTATGTCAGAGCCACAGATACGAGTTTCTTTCAGGATAAGCCGAGAGGACGCTGAGATCATGGCAAAGGAGATGTTCACTGGCAAGATAAAGCCATATGAGAAGAGGCGTATAGAGCAGACCAAGTTCAGACCTGTTGAAACTACGAGGAGTGTCTCAAGTAGTTCATATAGCACTTTTGAGGGTGAGAGCTATGGTCAGAGCGAGAGTTCTGGGGAAAGTGAGACTAGGTTGCCGCCGGAGTTCGATTTTTTCAATATTCCACTTGGCACTGATGATGACATAATTTATATAAGCAGTTCGTCGTCATCTACGACCTCTTCGAGCAGGTCAAGGTCAAGCGGTAGCTCCTATGGTGAGACGACCGTTCCCTTCTATGAGTTTGAGGAGTTTAAGGAGGTATCCAGCATAGAGGATTTCTCTGTGGAAGAGCTAATAGAGAAGTTTATATCTTGGATAAAGACGCAGCCAGACAGGCATGCGCAGTTGAAGATAAAGCAGAATCCACCGATTCCGATTATCACCCCTTGGGTAAAGGATCTGCCTGTGAGGGAAAAGGATATTAGAGAGCTCAAAGAGTCGGTATATTCGGTTTATGCTTTGCCTGCCCATGAGGCGGACTTGATGATAGAGCAGAGGCGGACACGGATGATAGGCGAGGCGGAGTCTATGGGCATGATCCCACAGAGGAAGGAGCAACCAGCGCTAACACCAGAGAGCATGCGTCATAAATAGTTAGGGGTCAGATCATATTCTAACTCCCCACGACGGAGAATTCGCACTCTCTTCGATTCATGATATTGACAAGTCGCCACAATGTGATATGTTTGATTTAGGACGATAACAATCAGGCGGATATATTGAAGGACAAAAAGGTTTTTCATTTATCCGCCTTTCTTTTTGCCCTTTCACAATTTAATTGGCATAAGAGAGGAGAGAGCAATCATGCTAAATGTGGAGACTTGTGATTCAATAGAGGCTTTGTTAAAGGCTCAGGAGTTAGCTGAAAAGGCAGCGGATCAGAGAGTCCAAGGCTGGCAGGCACAGGTGAAGGAAGGAGATTGCTTCATTCAGAGAACACCTGATGATTTGGAGATATTCGGTGAAGTGTTAGGTCCTGGATTAGGTGGCAAGAACTGGAGAAGGTGTCGTTGCTATTCCCTTGTCTGTCCAGAAGGCGAAGTAGGCTCTGTGCATGTGTCGCAGATGAATGATCTGATAAACAGAGAGAGATTTGAATCGGTGAGAGATAAGCTGACAGAGGCATACAAAATTGCTGTAAGTCGGTTAAGAGAGGAAAGGCTGTTCGCTGTTAACGTGCGGTAATTTGCCAAAAACATAGGCGTCAGAGTATATACCTGACGCTTTTTGTTTTACACTATTGGATGACCAATAGTTAGGGTGGAGTGTTAGTAAAATATTAATAATGGAACAAAAGCCTGCCAAGCCCATGCTTGTTTATATTTGACCTGGCAGGCTATCTTTATGATACTCCGTTATATTCTCACAGTCAATAGTTGAGCATCGCTAATTTGAGCATCCCACTG
>Ga0272448_1002553_pt1 | contig 22598 bp, 13 predicted proteins | sample YNPCB0191_FD_202220 | JGI IMG/M metagenome (GOLD analysis project Ga0272448, IMG submission 202220) | Hot spring sediment microbial communities from Yellowstone National Park, WY, United States - YNP-CB-019-1 | ecosystem: Environmental > Aquatic > Thermal springs > Hot (42-90C) > Sediment... | reverse complement strand
GTGGCAAGATCGCATCGGGAACTGTTCCACCTCTCGCGCAAATATGTCCGAAAGGCCGCAATCGGATGGCGCAGGGTCTGCTTCGTGATGCCCTTTGAGACCCAGCCTGAGTCAACAGGCCCGGCAATCCTCGGAAAGGGCATGGACCGCGTGTCAATGCCGGTCTCCCTGAAACTGCCGGCCGTGACAATCGAGGTCAGCCATATTTCCTCCCTGCCGCCCGGCGCCTTCAGCAGCCATGACTGTGTCCCGCCTGCCGAACCCAGCTCAATCAGCTCCACCTTGTAGCCCTTCAGCCTCATGCAGTCCGGCATGTTGTACCCGTGCACAAGCCGGGCCATGACCCGGCTGCCGCCGCAGGCGCGCCGTTGAGACTCCGGCCCGGTCTTGCGCGCCAGCTCGAAGGCCAGAATGTTTGGCTCGGTCCTGTCGGATCCCACCGGCAGTTTTCTCACGGTCCATCCTTCTCCGACAGGGACAAAACCTTTGAAATCCTCCGCAGTCAGCTCGAAATCTGCGAAAGGCTTCCGGCTCCTGTTGGCCATCGTCTCCCAGAAAATGACGGTGCCCAGCGCCGCAATGACAAGGGCGCCGGCAACAGTCTCCGCCCGTTTGGAAAACGCCACTGCGGGAAAATTATTTCTTCGGTCGTTCGCTCTCATGTCTTCTTCAGCAGCCTCATGTCCCATAGAACGCCCTGTTCAGCAGAACTATCGAAAAATAGATGTAAAATACGCTCGCAACCGCGCCCAATGTCCCCCATCCGAGCAGGTCGCGCTCCGGACGATACGGCACAGGATCCGGTCCGTCCGTCCGCATTTTCCGGGCGAGAACAGGAATCGCACCGAGTATCGCGAACAGGAAGAAAACCGGGTAGACGAAATCCCTGGTGAGAAAATAAGCGGACGCAGCGTAACCGCCCATGGCCGCCATGGCCAGGCCTGCGAACCTCCGCAGCCACCGCTCCTCGGCCGAGACAGCCCCTGTCAGGGCAACGCGGGTCCGCCATGCCTGCATGATGCCGTACTGAAGAAGTCCGAACCAGAACCAGTATCCGAAAAGCCCGAGCGTCGTGTAGCAGGAGACAAAGGCATTGTGCGCCGCGCGTTCCTCGGCAACCTGCCAGAACATGCCGTACCCGATCCCGAAAACCGGGTTCGCCTTGAAATACTGGTTGGCGATCCCCCAGAAGACCACCCTGTCATGCGCTGACACATCGAGCAGGGCGGCCGAGAGAGGGCACAGAAGCAGGGCACCGCCGAGGATTCCAAGAAGAACCGCCGGCGTCATGCGGGGCGGCAATGCGAGCGCGACGAGTGAAGACCACATTACCGCCATTCCGATGTATCCGCCGCGCGAATGCGTGGAAAAAGCGGCCTCGGTCAACAGCCATGCGAAGCCGGCGCCTACCGCAAAGGTAAAGATGTTGTTCCGCCGGAACAGCGCGAAACAGAACGGGATCGCAGTCACGAGTATCTGCGCCATGTCGTTCGGGTCGTTGAAAATCCCGAAAAAAAGAGTCCGCTCCTGCATCTCGGTCCCGCCCGCGGGAATAACACGCATCGGCTCCTGTCCGGCAAACCCGTAGCCGCGTTTGACCTGAAGCAACGCATGGACGGCCATGACCGATGTCATGAGCACAAAAAGCCAGGACATCACCCTCAGTCTCCGGGGCCTGTCCAGGACAAGGAAAAGCAGAAGCGTGAAATAGCAATACTTGAACGCCTCCGGAATCGTCATCATCATTCCGTCCCAGTAGGTGTTTGCAATGTGCGACACGACAGCAGCGAACCACAGGCCGGCAAGAAGCCACATGACCGGTGTACCCGATGGAGGCCTGAGCGTGCCCGTGTGCAATTCCATGATGCACGCGATCGAGGCGATTACGACCACCGCGTCCAGCACAGGCCATCCGTACAGGGCCGGCACGAGCCACTCCTGCGGCCTCCAGAACACCAGAGCGACAAACACCATTGTCAGAAAAAAAGTCATTCCAGACCCTGCATTGCGGCGTCGGCCGATCCGTCACGGCTTGAGAAATGGCCTCTTCTTCTCATTGTTCGTGTTCACTTTGCTGCGTCTGATGGCGCAAGGCGTGTTGTGCCTGAACACCGCTTTGTCCGGCAGGTGTCATGCAGGCCGGCCATTGCTCGAACGCAAATCCGGGCTCATTCTCCGTTGGCAGGAACCCCAAGAAAAATAATCCTCAACGTGCTCAACACAATCTGCAGGTCCAGCGCCAGCGACATGTGCTTGATATAATACAGATCGTACTCAAGCTTCCTGACGGCATCCTCGACCGTGCGGCCGTACGGATACCGTATCTGGGCCCAGCCGGTGAGCCCCGGCATCACGTTCTCGCGCTCCCGAAAATACGGTATGACCTTTTCCAGCTCGCACGCGATTTCAGGGCGCTCGGGACGCGGGCCCACAATGCTCATTTCCCCGACCAGCACGTTCAGGAACTGCGGAATCTCGTCGAGCCTGAATCTCCTCAGGAACCGGCCAAGCGGTGTCACGCGAGGGTCGTCCGGTCCGGCCCATACAGGGCCGGTATCGGCCTCCGCGTCCTGCCGCATGGTCCTGAACTTGCGGATCCGGAACGGCTGGCCGAATCTCCCAACGCGCTCCTGAACATACAGAACGGGCGCGCCAGGCTCGGCCAGCTTTATCGCCAGAGCGATAACGGCAGACACCGGCGCAAATGCGGCAAGCGCCAGCAGAGAGAACACGATGTCGGCCAGCCTCTTCCAGTGCGCGACACCGGGGCCCTCCGAGATCAGCGCGATATCCGTAAGATAGGCCTCGTTGACCAGATCGAGCGGCGTTCTGCCGCAATAAATCTCAACCACAGCGGGGGCGGTGAGCACCTCCACGCCCCGAAATCTCAGCCTGCGCAGATTGGCGTCAGACGCCCGCGCATCCGGAGAATCCTCGCAGCCCGCAACAACAAGGTCAACCCCCAGCCCCCGCAGCAATTCCTCGGTTTCCTCCGCCCTGAAAAGAAGAACCGGCACGCCATCCATGATGCCGCCAGGCTCTGCCCGCTGCGCTTCGGGGCGAATCTCGGAAAGAAACGCCACCACCCTGTGCGCCGGCATCACCCACTTCGATTCCAGAATTGCCCGAACCTCCCTTGCGCGCCGGCCGGTTCCCATGATCGCGCATCTGCACACAAACCACTCGCTTCTGAAAAGCGCCCTGTAAACGAACAGCTTCAGGGCAAGCGAAACGATGCTGTAGGAAGCCAGGGAAAGGAAAAGCACGCCGCGGCCCAGCAGAAGCCGAAACCAGCCGTACGAAGTCACGCTCAGAATCACTGTGGCAAAGATGAGGGAGAAAAGCCATGTCACCACAAGGTTGAAGCGAGAGTAGGTGGCCTGCAGCCTGTATCCGCCCGCCAGATAATTGGCCACGACCACTCCGGAAATGAGAATCAGCCATCCGTCCATGTGCGAGACGACATAATCTCCCCATTCCTCGGGCGCAAATCTGGTGATGGAACCGATGGCGCAGCCGGCTGCAAGGCAGGCTACGTCGAGGGCGGCAAGCCATGCAACCTGGCCGTGGATGTGAGACCGGTAAGGAGGCATGCCTACTCCATGGGAAGGAACGTCCGGCGGAACCACCGTCCCGCCGCTTCGAGCGCACGTCCGAAGGAAGTGCGCCTGCGGCGCCGCATCCTTACGTCGCGGCGGCCCTCGCCATAATAGTAGTAGTCGTAACCGTAAGCGTAAGCGTTGCTGTAATAGGCGTAGTTCGGATAATGGTACGTGTAGTACAGACTGCTGATCTTGTGCATCTCAATGCTGTTCAGAATCATGCCCAGAATGTGAGCGTCCCTCAGCATGTCCAGCGAATATCGCACAAGCGGCTTTGGCGTGTGATTCACGCGCGCAACGTACAGCACGACGCCCACCCCTTGATTGGCGACAATAACCGTGTCCGTAACCCTCAATACCGGCGAGGAATCCAGAAAGATGTAGTCGTAATCGTCCTGGATCTGCACGAAAAGCCCCGGAATGTCAGACGACTGAAGCAGTTCCGCCGCGTTCTCCTCAGAGCTCCCCGTCGGAGCAAGCCACAGGTTCTCTATCCGGGTGGGCTGTATCACCTCCCTGAGCGACTTGCCGCCTCTCAGACAGTCGGTCACCCCCGGTTCCCTCTCGATGCCCAGAGACCTGTGCAGCCGCCCTCGCCGCAGGTCCATGTCAACCAGAAGGACCCGCTTGCCCATCTGCGCCACCATGATCGCAAGATTGAGCGTGGTGAGGGTCTTGCCCTCCTTGGAATCCGCGCTGGTCACCAGCACGATTTTCTCGTTCGCCTTCGCAAGGGCGGTCAGAACCGTAGTTCTCAGCGCCCGGTAAGCCTCCACTGCGCCGCTGGAATGCTCCTCGGTGACAATCGGCCTGATCGTCTTCTCGAGGCCGCTGTGCACCCAGTACGGCACGCCTCCAAGGAACGGAACGCCGAGCACCTTCTCAACATCGTTGATGGTCTGAATCTTGTTGTCCAGGGCCTGTGCCACCACAGCCAGCCCGAACCCGGACCCCAGCCCCAGCACAAGAGCCATCATGAGCACCTTGAATGGGTCCGGCCAGACGGGGTTCTCGTCGGTCTGCACAGGCTCAACAACCCGAAAATGCTCCGCCTTCAGTTCCTCGGAAACTCTCATGTCGTGAAGCCGGGAATAGAGGGTGTTGTAATTGGACTCGAACCGTGCCACCACCGCGGCCAGTCTGTTGAGTTCCGCGCGTCTCTGGCTGGCAAGCAGGTTGCGCGCCTGCCATTTGTACTCCGCAGCCTCGATCGCATCCAATTGGATCTGCAGAGCCTTGTGCCTGTCCTGAAGCATCCCCAGTTCGATCTCAGCGGCCAGATCGAGCTGCTTGCGGAGATTCTCGATCTGCTGCCGGATGGCTCTCATCTCGGGATGTTCCGGCCTGAGATTCTCCGCCATCTCCTTCTCCCGCTGCTCGGCCGTGGCAAGTTTCACCCTCAACTCCCGCCATCCTGAAAGGGTGTCTTTCAACTCCTCTCCCGCGGCCTCGGCCTTGAGCGGTTCAGGGAGGGAAGGCTTCGGATATTCAGCGGCGGTCCCTTCCTCCTTCCCCTGCGCAGCACCGCTGCCGGTCTCCGGCCTGAGAGGTTCGATGGCGCCGGTCTCCCGCGTGAGCCTGTGAACGTTGCCGATGACGACGGCATTGGCGTCTTTCAGCGCGGGAAACTGCGCCTCCAGCAGCATGAGTTCGGTAGTGAGCTGATTCCGCCGCTCCATGAGCGCCGCCAGATACGCGCTTTCCATGGAGCCTTTCGTCTCGACGCGCGCTATGTCGTGCAGGCGCTGATACTCGATGAGATCATCCTCCGCCTTGCGGATTTTGTCCTCGAGCTTCGCCAGTTCGTCCTCGAGCGTGCGGGCCGCGCTGTCGGCGGCCATGCGCTGTATGCTCGTCCACTCCGCCTCGTGCTCCTCGAGCAGCGTCCTCAGATACTCTTCTGCATACGCGGGCCGGTCGCTCTTCACATTTATGTGCATTGTGGCCGGAATGCGGCGGTCCTGCTCCACCTCGACCGGAAGCATCATTCGCTTCTCCCCCCGCATGGTGTCCGCCCACGCCGGCAGAAGCCGCCGAACGGCCTGTCGCCTGAGCCTCTCGCTCTCGATCAGATATGCGTGCGCGGAAAACGACCGCCATGGAGAACTCCCGGAGGCGACCTCGAGATTCGGGTCCCTGTAGATCATTATCTTGCAGTGTGTAAGAAAAGACTTCGGCGCAAGGTTTATGAAGAGCACCCCGCCAAGAAGCGCGTAGAGAAAACACAGCGCTATGATCTGCCACCGGAAGAGAATGATCCCCAGATACAGCCTGAAATCAACCTTGCCCTGTTCGGTCTCGGCCATTCAACCACCTCTGCCGCTCCGCCATACGCAGACATCTTCCGCGTCCCCGTTCGGCTAGAACAGGCTTATCCTTCGCGCCGGCACAACAACGCGGTCGCCGTTTTCAAGCGGAAAATCATGCGCAGGACTGCCGTCCTTCAGAACCTTCTCGACGTCAACCCGTATCTCGCGTTCCACGCCGTCCTTGTCCCGCCGAAGCACCTTCACCGCCTTCTTGTTCGCGTACATGGGGAATCCGCCCAGTTTCAGCGCGAGGTGAAGCATGGTGCATGGCTCGGCCGCGGAGAATCTGTAAACACCCGGCTTCTGAACCTCGCCCAGCACCAATATCTCCTTCTCGCCGCCGTCCGCCACGCCGGCCTGCGCGCCGGTCGAGTAAACAAAAACCACGTCGTTGTTCCTCAAGTCCACATCCGGAACGGCCGGCTTGCCGTCCTCCGAAACCAGAGCATACTCCTCGCCCTCGAGCGACGCCGCCACCGCGGACAACAGGCCGTTGCGCACGATCTTCACCCGCGCGCCGGTCGCGGACGGCTTCAGGCCGCCCGCCCTCAGCAACGCGTCGTTCAGGGCTATCGTGTCGCCGGCTCCGATCTTTATGACGCCGGGCTTGTTCACTGCCCCGGAAACCATCACGCTGTCGTAGGAGGCCCTGACGATCCGCACCTTCACGGTCGCGTTCTTGAAATCACGGCCCTTGAGCACATCGCGTATTTTTTTCTCCGCCTCTTTCTCTGTCTTGTTGAACAGAATTACCGGCCCCACATACCCGAGCTCCACCGCGCCGATTTCGTTCACGTGATAGCTTCCGTCAAGACTCGGATCCTCCTGAACGCTGATCTGCAGTATGGAATCCGGCTGAATCCTCAGGGACCCGCCCTTCGCTTCGGAATGACCCTGCTCATCCTGCGCCTCGGCCGAGGCCTGCTCGGACAGGGGCGGCAGCGACGATACCGGCGTGTCGGGCGTGTCGTGAGCCGGAGGCGCCTCCGCCGAGGGCCCCGGCGGATTTTCATGGATATCCTTCAGGATCTCGGAGAGAACCTCTTCCCGCGTCGGCGCCGTGGAGCAGCCGGCCGCCGCAAGCGCCGCAGCCATAACCATCCTCAGCATCACGGCTCTGATCTTCAGACGATCCATCCCTTCCCGCATCCCTCCGGCTCTGATGGCCATAAAGCTCATCAGACCTTATGAATACCAAACTGAGACAGTCAACGCCAATTCTTGCGCGACGCCCGCGGGCGCTCAGCGCTTCCGGAGCTCGGATTCCCGCTCGACCGCGAGCAGCAGTTCCCGCGCCCGCGCCTCAATGGCGGCGGGCGCCGCAGGGTTCTTCGCCACGGTTTTTATCCTCTCCCGCGCCTGGTCATATTCCCCCAGCGTGGCAAGAACCTCGGCGGAGTTGAGCAGTATCTCCGCCCACGCGTAATCGTCCGCCGACACCCCTTTCACCGCCCTGTCAGCGTACTCGCGCGCCCTGACAAAATCCCCGCTCTTCAGATGAACGGCCGCCGCCGTGTCAAGAACCGCCGGATTGTCTCCGCCGGCCTCCAGCAGCCTGGGCAGCAGTTCCCGCGCGCGCGGCAGCGTCTTTGAATCCTGAGCCAAAGTGTACACAAGATTGTTGAACACGCTGAGCTTGTCAGGATACATCCTGTGCGCAGCTTCCAGAATCGCGACAGCCTTGCCGATCCTGCCCTCGAGCCGCGCAGCCTCCGCGGCAAGCACGAGGGACCGGCCGCCCACCCTGCTCATGTCGTCCTCGACCACAGGCAGAAGGACAGCCATTGCGCGATGGGTGTCGCCTCTTATGAAATACGCCTCGCCGAGCCTCTCAGACCAGACAGGGTTTTCCTTGAATCGCTCCTGCAGATGCTCCAGAGCCGCGATCGCGTCCATGTCCCTGCCAGAGCCGGCGGACTTGACCTCGACAAGCACCCTGTAGAACGGCGAAGGATCTTTCACCATCGCCGCACCCCTGAGAGCACATGTCTCTGCCCACTTCGCGTCCCTGGCGGCAAGCGCGCATTGAAGGCTGAGAACCGTGGAGGACAGCAATCCCCGGCTTCTGGACTCGGCATCGCGCGCCGCTGCAACGGCGGCGTCAATCGCCCCGCGCCTCAGCATGAAATCCCCGGCGGCAACCATGGTCCCGGGAGCAAACCGGCCGCGCGCCGTCTCTATTTCCTTCAGCGCCCATTCGCCCGGCCCTTCTTCCCGCATCCTGGACACGAGAGACGCAAGCCATATGTCCGGATCGTCCGGGCACGCCTCCCGCGCCCGACGCACGGTCTCGCGCTCGCCCTCGGTCACAGCCACAAGCATCCGCCACAGAACAGCTGATTTCGGAAGCTCCTCAAGCGCCGCCCGCATCGCGGTTTCAGCCTTCTGATACCTGCCCGCGCAGGCTTCCAGCGTGGCCAGCCATATCAGGAGTCCCCCGCGCTCAAGCTCGTCGCGCCCGGCCGACCGCCACGTTGCCGGATCTCCCGCCTTGCCGGCGCCGTCCGACGCGTACCATTGCGCGCCGAGCCGCCCAAGAGTCCGCCGGAACTCTCCGCGCGCCTCGTCCCGCATTTTCTCGAACATGGCGCGCTGCCGGCCGCGCGCGGCCTCAGACGTGCAATCGGGCCATCGCCGCGTGACAGAAAGTTCCGCTGAAGGCTCGAGATAGGGCGGGTCGGCCGGGGCCATGCTCTCCGCCAACACCACTCCGGCCACGCGCGCGGCCTTTGCCGCCTCTTCCCTGCGGCCGGTGGCAGCGAGCAGATAGGCCATTGCCGCCTGATCGGCCTGGTCGCCCATGCGCTCCAGAAGAAACAGGGCGTGCTCGTTGTATCCGAAAGTCCGCCAGATTGCTGCCTCCATCTCCTCGAGCGATCTGGCGCCCGGATACATCCTGCGCGCCCGCTGAAGCCATTCCATCGCGCAGGCAGCCATGTTCAGATTCATGAGCGCCTTCGCCATGAGCTGGGCCGCGGTTATGCCTGGCGAACGCGATATTCCATAGTATTCCCGCAGTGTCTCGTATGACTCGTCCCAACGCCCCTCCCTGTCGTAAAGCAGGGCGTGCTGATAGAGCATGTCATCCTTCTTTTCCGGAAACTCCGCGGCAAGCCGGTCGAGGGCCCTGTGCGCCTCTTCGTAACGGCCGGCGAGCGCCATGGCCGTGGGGCTGAGCAGTTTGACCCGCTCCGCCGCGCGGCCCTCGGCCTCGCGTTTGGCTATCTCCGCCATGCACTCGTTCAGAAACCGTTTACGAACAAGCGCAGCGGATTCACCGAGCAGTTCGTCTGCAAGCGGCACCATGTCCCACAACGCGCGCAGGGGCGGAAGGTTCCGGGTCGTCATGATAAACGGCCGCAAGTCAATTGTTTCGCCGGGCGTTGCTGCAGCCAGGCCCATGTGGCGCCGCTTGAAAACGAACCATATATCCCCGTACCTGGCCGGAGCGATCAGAACGGCGGGATCCCGCGAATCGAGTTGCGCCAGTCTCCGATACGCCAGCCAGCCAAGGTCCGGCCTGTTCATCTGAAACGCGTGGTTGAGGCACGACGCCAGCCGGTCCGCGTCCAGCGTCATGAGATTGGCGACAAAAACGCGCTCGAACATCGCGCTCCACTCGCCGTCGGGCCGGGCCATCGCAAGCTGGTGCAGGCTGCCGAGAAGCCGGGCGTCGCTCGGCCATGCCTTCAACACGCGCCTCATCACATCCGCGGCCCTGGCTATGTTCTGAATGCGCAGGTTGGCCTCCACGGCTATCAGGGCCGGGGCAAAGTCGCTGAATGGCACATCAGGGTTATCCGCCGCGGAAATCGCCTTCCACTGTTCGCGCGCGGCAAGATACGGGAAAAGAGACCTGGCGCGCTGGACGGTCAGATGGGACCTGGCGGCAATCGCGACATTTCGTGCGACCACGTCCGGCCTGTCCTGCTGCGCCGCAAATTCCGCCCTGACCGCGGCCACCATCGGGTGGTCTCTGGCGCCCTCCGGCAGTCCGTCAATCAGAGCCATTGCCTCTGCAGCCCGGCCGAGCCCCATGAGAGCCCAGCTCTTCATGATCGTCTCTATCAGCGACAGCGGAGGGGGCAAAGCCTGAATCTGCTTGAGCGCCTGGTCATGCTGGCCGCGCATGATCAGTATCTGAGCCCTGCGCGAGAGCATCTCCCTGTTGGATGGATCCAGCGCGAGAGCCTCCTCCACGGCGCTCGCCGCCAGTTCCGTGTCCTTCATGATGAGTCCCTCGACCGTCCCGGCTATCATTTCCGCCCGGTGTTGCGGCGAGCTTCTGCGAGCCGCGACAATTCCGATTAACGCCGCCGCCGCGGCCAGACCGACCAGCCACCCCCAGCGGGCAAGAAATGCCCAGAACCTCGGCAGCATCGTGGCCCTGTCCGGCGCTTCCGCCTCGCCGCGGGCAATTGCTTCCTGCCGCTGACGCCTGGCGGTTTGAGCCGCCTTCCACCAGCCCATTTCCAGAACGGAAAGCGCCAGCGCAGCCAGCACGAGCAGTCCGAGAGTATCGTGAAGGAACGTGCCGCCCCATTCAGGAGGACGCCTCGCCGACCATACGACCATGAATACGATCCGCGCCACATTCAATACGAGCACATGGACGATCCCGGCAGCCAGGAAAACCAAAGTTTCCAGCGCGGTCAGCCTGAGCAGCGCGCCCATCGCGAAAACCGTCATGATCACGCTGATCGCTGCGCGCAGGCCGCTGCACGATGGGTCCACATCGAAAGACCGGAAACCCGTGTCGAGCGTGACGCCGTGCGCCCACACATGAATGTTCAGCCAATGCAGAATCCACTCGGAAATCCGCACGGAGAAGACGGGAATCCGGGCCTGAAGATAACCCGTGATGTTCCCGGGCATGGGATGGATCCAGAAAATCACGAAAAGCGCCAGCGCAGTGTCCCGGGAGAATCGCGGCGGAAGTCCCCACCTCAACGCAGCATATACCACAAACAGCAGGCCGACCCATTCGGCAAGCCGCACCGGCCCCACCAACCCGATCACAACCAGCAGCGCGCCCGCAACCGCGCAGACAGGCGCCGTCCAGGCAGGCAGAACCTTCGTCCCGTTCACCCCCTTCCACCGCAGCATTATCAGCGACGAGAATACCGCCCCGAGAATGAACCTCAGTGTCCCATCGCTGTCGCCGGTCAGGCGCGACCAGTTGAAAGCCGACCAAAGGACGAGCAGAAGCGACGCACTCAGCACGGCAAGCCACCGGATCATTTTCATCCCCGATTTTGTGTTTGAGAAATTGCCGGCTTGCATAACCTATCGGAAAAATACGGTGTTCAGGCACAACAGGCCTTGCGCAATCAGCCGCAAGAAGCAGCGTGCTTCGCGCCTCGCATCCGCCAACGCAAGATCCGGGGCGCCCCAGGATTTTGCGTTTTTGACCGGACCACGCGCAAAAATCTCGCTCATCTAAGGCACATTTTGCAAATTCGCCTGGACAAAACAACACCAAAAAAAACGCGCTTTCTATCGAGTCTTCTGCGCAGCAGCCCACTGTTTGAACCGTTCGGCAAGGAGCGCAGCGCGCTCCGGATTCGGCGTCGCCACGGCCGCGTTCGAGACATTGTCCGGTTCCGCTCCTGATGCCATGCGGGCGGCGCCGAGCAGGCTGTCGCCGCAGGCCCGCTCCACAGGCATGTTGAGAGCATCCGCAATGAGCTGGCGCCAGAAACCGCTCTGAGCCCCGCCGCCGGCCACAAGCACGCGGCCCGGATTCCGGCATTGCAGATCCTCAAACACAAGCTGCCTGACGCTGAAGGTTATCCCTTCAACCGCAGCATAGGGAAGCAGCCTCCTCTCCCCGTCACCGATCCATGGATCGCCGCTCCTGATCCTGCCGGGAATAAACAGCCAGCCGCAGTCTCCGACTGGCGGTTGTTCGCGTTCCGCGGCTTCGAGAAATTCCGAGGCGCCCGCGTCCGGCATCGTTTTTCGCCGCGCAAAATCCAGGGCCAGACATCCTTCGTCCCGATATGCCAGCTCGTAGAATCTTCCGCCGGGATAAGGCCCCCAACATCCTGTGGCGCTGTACGGTCCGGGCCGGTCTCCCGCCACTCTGTAGGCCACAAGCGCGGTGCCAAGAGTTACAAGCACATTGGCAGCTCCGCACCCGGCTCCATAGGCGCCGGCTGTCTGGTCGTTCCCGGCCGAAACAAGGCGCAGGGGTCTTCCGACGCCCAATGCCGCGCAACAGGAACGGGCTTCGAAGCCGCCGCCTGCTTCGAGCCACCCGGGCAGCGCTTCGCGGGGGATGCCGCAAAAATCCAGAATATCGTCCCACCAATCCCGCCGCTCCAGCGAGAACAGACCGCTCATGGCCGCAAGATTCGAGTCGGTCACGCGGACAGCCGCCAATCTGTGAAACACAAAGCATGGCAGAGGCGCGACTGCTCCGCGCCCGGCCAGAAGCGATCCATCAAGTTTCAGCAGCCTGCGGATCTGGCAAACCTGAAGCTGCCCGCTGGCCGCAGGAAAACTGCAATGTTGGTGAAAAACCGGACCGAACCGCGCCTGTATCTCCGCTGCCTCCGCTGCTGCGCGGCCATCGAGCCAGCTGATGAAAGGCGTCATGGGCCTGCCGCCGGCATCCATCACGCAGAAGGTCTGGGCCTGGCTCGCCACCGCGACAGTTCCAATGTTTGAGGGACGGACGCCTGCCTTTTCCGCGACCTTTCGAATAAGGCCCTCTGCAGCGGACCAAACATCCTCAGGATCCAGTTCAACGGACAGTCCTTCCTGTCTCATGTATGGCGTCGGCGCCGCCTGCTCAGCCAGACGGTTCAAACCGGAATCGAACAACGCCGCCTTGAAGGCGGTTGAGCCGAGATCAAGAGCCAGAATCATGGCCTGTTTGCGCATCCGACCGGCCTTTCGGCGAAAAGAGAGATTCGAGAAGCGCGCCTGCTGTTTCGACCATGACATCGCCGGTCCTCCAGTCGAAAACAGCTCCTGCCGCCTCATACCCGCCCTTTTTTGAGGCTTCGGCGGTCGTGATGTAGCCCTGCATGTGTCCGTTGGCCAGAGACACCGCGAACGCCCTGCCTCCCGCCGCCTGCCTGATTCGCAACCCGTATTCGCAGAAGATCTCCGCAGGCAAACCTGCCAATGCGCAGTCGCCGATCCGGATCGCCTGAATTTCGAACGGCGCATATTCATTCAGCAACCGGTCCAGTGTGCCGCTTTTCGCAGCCCGTGCGAGGCGGACAGCGGCCTCAGCTCCGAACACCGCGCATTCGGCTGTCCTCACCGCGGCCCTGTCCGCGCCCGCAAGCCTCAGTCTGTGGAGCGCGCTGCTGTACTCAGCCAGCATCCGCTCCGCTTCGGCCGGTTCGGGCAGCCTGCGCCTTACCGGATCGAACGCCGCCAGCCGGCACTCGATCAATGGTTCCGAGCGGTATGAGCCTGCGGGAATCGCGGCAACTGCGTTGGCGACCGCAGCCCCGAGTCTGCGCCCGAGTCGCTCCGCCTCGGCGAAGGTCTGGCTTTTCACATGATACCGCGGACTCTGGTCTCCGGCAGGGCCGGTGTGATACAGCGCCACCATGCTTCCGCCGAAGCGCTCCTCCAGTTCGATCCGCGCGTAATGCGGAAAATCCGAAGATACAAGCGTGGAATCCTCGTGCAGAACAGTGGGATGCATGCCGTAAACCATCACGATCGAAATTATCCCGCCCTCCTGACCGCGCACAGCAAGCGTTCCGACTTCAGGATCCGACGGACCGGTCGGATCGCACCGGTTGCAGCCCACGCCCTCGACCCTGGCTGCGGTCCATGCCAGACTCGCAGGACGCATTGATGACGAGGCTTCGCATGCGCTGTGCACCACCGCCTCCGACACTCGCTCGAGGAACTCCGGATCCGGCGCCGGCATGGCGATATCACCAGCCCACCCTGCGAGGAAAGATGTCACAGGACCCGAGTGAGTGTGGCTGCAGCTTATGAACACCGCGCTATCCTGCACGCCGAGCGCGGCTGCAACGCGCCGCCGGATCCGACGCGCGGTCGGCGGGTCGAGAAACAGCAGATCCAGCGCAACCAGCGCGCATTGAGCCCCTCCGCTCTTCAAGACGAGGGCGGAGGCCCACAGAGGATCATGAACACCGGTGGAAATGCGCCTCGCGTGCGGGTAGCCGAAAAGCTGAACCCCAATCGGCGGAGAAATGTCAATCCTTGCCGCTCCGGCTCTCAGCGCCACTGCCGGCCCCTCCATCACTCACGCGCCCTTCCCCCACCGAGCGGAACAGGCTTGAGCCCGGGCACATATCTGCATGCCTCGATGAGAGCGTCTGCGCAGCGAGCGTAACCCATGGCGACATGGTGTATGAACGGCCCTTCGATCAGAACGCGCTCCCACGCCGGCCAGTCGTCAACTTTCATCCAGACATAATTGTTCAGCGTGAACGGGCCGGGCATGGACCGTCCCTCGCCGGCGGCAAGGCGGTAATCGCCTGAGTCGCCGTCGAACCTCGCGACGGTGAGCGGTCCGTCCTTCAGAGCGAAGTGCGGCATGCCTGCCAGCGGACTGGGCAGTATCCAGTGGCGTCCCAGCCTTATCCGTTCGCCCTGCCTTCTCAGGGAGGCCGGCGCGCCCGCGTGCCACAGCAGAACGCCGTTGTCGTCTTCAGGATGCCTCACCGTCACATCGGCAAGAAAAACCGGCTCCGGCGTTCCCATGGCGCGCTGAAGCAGCACAAGACTCACAGCGCCGTGAATGTCGGACTCCAGCGCCACAGGGCACACGTCGCCCACAAGACTGTTGGCGAAGAATGCGTATGTCCCCAGGGAATCAACGAGCGATGGAAAATCCTGAACCGCAAGCGCGTCCAGACCGTGCTGTTCCACGCACTCAAGCATCTCATCCCGGGCAGCCAGAATGTTCGCCAGAGGCGTGTCATCGCTGAACCCCTCCACCGTCACTTCCCTCTTCAAACGCGCGGCTTGCCGGCGATATTTGGAGCGATCCTTCTTCGTCCGACGTTTGACCCGCTCTATGAACAGGACCATGTCAATCGGCTGAACCTGGACGCGGAATCGCTCGAGCAGCTCGCTCTCGTTGACGATCGTGGTCCAGAAGAAATCTATCCTCTGACCGATATGGCCGATCCTGATTCCCTCCCGCAGCGCCCTCGCGGCGTTGACGGCCCGCAGGAACCTTTCAAGCCCCTCCCGAAACGCTGCGTCATCCGGCGCGCAGTTTTCGATGTACGTGAACGCAACGCCGAGTTTTCTCAGCACCTTGCTCGAGGCGAACAGGCCGCAAAGGGTGTCCCTCAGCCTGGTTCCATCCGGCAGCGGAGCTCCATCGCGCGGCCCCCACAGAAGAACCGGCACGCCCAGCCGACGGCCTATCTCCCCGACCGCTCCCTCGGTGCCGAAATTGCAATGAGGCATGAAGACCGCGTCAATCCCCCTGCGTCGGAAGAAATCCACCGCGGGCCCCACATGAGCCTGATCGCGCACCATTCCGTCCGGAAGCGCGCGGTCAAGGTCCACATACCGGACACGCCACTCCTTCAGTTTGCTCTGGATGATCCTTTTCTGCCGGCAGGCATCCTCATGGCTGAATACAAATTTTCCAATGGGGCACAGTCCCAGAAGCGGAACGTTCTTCTTCATTTCGCATTCCTCAGCGCCGGCGCAACCTTCCGCCGCAGGCACAGTTCGATCCGATGGGTATGGCCCTGTTCCTGAAATGGTTGTCGGCAATCTCGCATGGAGTGGAGATTTCCAGGAGCAGGGCCGGCCCCTGCCCGGTGAAGCTGTGATAGACGCCGGGCGGAACGGCAAGAACCGCTCCGGCCTTCATGAGCAGCCTTCTGCCGCCGATCTTCATGCGCGCCCGGCCTTTCACCATGAAGAATGTCTCGTGTTTCACCGCGTGCCTGTGCTCCGGACATGTCTGCCCGTCGAAGACAAAGAGCCACTTGCCGCAGTATCCGGCTGCCGCATCATTGGCGATCCAGCACTCGATCAAACCAGTCTTCTCGAACTCTCCAAGCCCAAAGTCCAGAACCAGCGGCTCGACCGACGGCGGCGTCAAACCCCACCGCCTCATCTGCCCGCGAAATCTGCGCAGCGCATCTGCCGCATGCGGCCCCTTCAAGCCGATATCGAGGGCTTTTTTCAGTTCCTTCATGCCGGATCCAGCCTCACTGTGCCCGGGCTGACTCCTGTGTACCCCGAGCGAGCTTTCCGGTAAAGCCAAGACTTTCGCCTATGCCGCGTCGGCACGCGAACAGCCGCAAATGGCCTGTTCTTTTCTTGTCTAAACCGGGCAGATCGTTGATTGTACGAGTCAGCCGGTCGAAAAGTAAGCCTGGATTTTGAGTTCACGAAATGGCCGGATTGCGTAAGGGTACTGGAAAAATGTCTTCGTATCGCAGCCAGAGACCTCCGGACGGGCCGCGAACCGATCTTTCCGCCGCTCCGGGGGCAAATCGCAAAATCCGGCGCAATATGAAAGGAGCCGCAAAATGGCCGCCATGACGCACAAGGAAAGGTTCCTCGCCGCGCTCGATCGCAAACCTGTGGACCGTCTCGCGTACGGGGATGGGCTGTGGGGAGAAACAGCCCGCAAGTACATTGCTCAGGGCAAGATGAAGGAAGGCGAGGACCACTGCATTCACTTCGACATGAGCTGGCGCGGCGGCGGATGGATCAACAGCTGCGCCAAACTGGATTTCCAACCGGTTGTCATCGAGGAAACAGAGGAAACCATTCTCCGCCTCGACGGCAACGGCGCCAAACTCCGCTACTGGAAGAACAAGTCCGGCACTCCCGAACACGTGGATTTCACCGTGAAAGACCGCGAGGGGTGGGAAAAGGAGATCAAGCCGTACCTTCTGGATGTTGACCGCCGCCGCATTCCGTTCGAGGGATACAGGAACGCGAAAAAAATGGCAGCGCAGGAAAATCGGGCGTTCTGCTGGGGCGGAGTCGCTCCATTCGAACAAATGCACCCTGTCTGCGGCCACGAATACATGCTCATGGGCATGGCGCTTGACCCGGACTGGGTCAAGGACATGGTCATCACATACGCCCGGTTCACCATCATGCATCTGGAAGTTCTGTTCAAAGAGGAGGGCCTTCCCGACGCCTTCTGGTTTTACGAGGACATGGGCTTCAAGGAAAAACCCTTCATGTCGCCTGCAATGTACGAGGAAATCATGCTCCCGGGCCATAAAATGCTCTTCGGCTACGCCCACGACCACGGGAAAAAAGTCATCGTCCACTCGTGCGGTTATGTGGAGCCTCTCGTGCCGGGCCTGATAAGGGCAGGCATGGACTGCCTCCAGGCCATGGAAGTAAAGGCCGGCATGGACCTGCCGCGGCTCGCGAAAAATTTCGGCGACAAAATTGCATTCTGCGGCGGCATTGACATACGCGTCATCGCAAGCAATGACTTTCAGAAGATCAACCAGGAGCTCGACCGCAAGATCCTTCCTGTCCTGCGCTCCGGCGGCGGATACATTCTCCATTCCGATCATTCCATTCCTCCTGAGGTCGAACACGACACGCTGGTATATTTCTTCCAGCATGGAAGCCGGATAACCGAGCGCCTCTAGCGCCATGCCATCCGGCGGTTTCTCCAACGCAAAATCCGGCATGAATCCGCGAAACATTGCTGCTATCCACAGGATCCTCGCCTCCGAGTATCGCCGGCATGAAGCGCCAGTCGTGGAACTTGAGAAAGCACGCGGCAATTCTCCATTCCGCATCCTCGTCGCCGCGGCTCTCAGCGCCAGAACCCGCGACGAAACCACATCCGCCGCGTGCAGCCGCCTGTTCGCGCGAGCCGGAACGCCGGCCAAACTGGCCTCGCTCGACACGCGCGAAATCGAGCGCCTGATCTTTCCTGTCGGCTTCTACCACACCAAGGCGCGCCACATGAAACGCCTCGCCGAGCAGCTCATCTCACGACACCGCGGAAGGGTTCCTGACTCCCTCGAAGAGCTCGTGCGACTGCCCGGCGTGGGCCGGAAGACCGCCAACCTCGTGCTCATTGCCGCGTTCGACAAGCCGGCCATCTGCGTTGACGTGCATGTACACCGGATAAGCAATCGCCTTGGCCTTGTGCGGACGCGCTCCCCCATTGAAACCGAAACAGCGCTGCGCCGCATCCTGCCGCCCAAGTACTGGAAAACCTGGAACTCATATCTGGTGTCGTTCGGACAACGAATCTGCCTGCCCTTGCGGCCCCGGTGCAGGGAATGCCCGCTCGCCCGGTTCTGCGCCCGCAGAGGAGTCCGGCAGACCGGAATTTTGCGTTTGAGAAATGCCTCGGCCGCGTAACCTGTCGAAAAGGCACGATTTTCAGGCAAAACAGGGGTTGTTCGGTCAGGCACAAAGAAGCGAATGATGCCATTTCTCAAACCGCGAGGGATGATCGGCAAGGAGGAGTTGCGATGCGTTCGTACGATCTTTCAACCTTCAAATGGGTTTTGCGGGGTTACACTCCGTACCAATGGGCATGGGGCCGCTCCATGGAGACAGGCGTTGCCCAGGTTTCCGAAATTCCCGAAATCCCGGCATGCGTGCCAGGGTCAGTCCAGGCCGCTCTGCGCAAAGCCGGCCTTCTGCCGGATTGGAATATGGGCCTGAACGCCAGGGCCTGTGAATGGATCGAAAACCGCCACTGGATGTTCGAGACCGCGCTGCCCGAGGATCTTTCGGCTCCGGCGACCAGCAGGACCGGAAAAGATGACGCCACAGCCGCGGTGCGGTTGCGCTGCGAAGGACTCGATGGAAGCGGCTGGGTGCTTGTCAATGGCCGCGAAGTGGGAACTTTTGCAAACACCTTCGTTCCCCATGTCTTCGATCTGACGCACGCCATGCGCGAGCACAGCAACCGGCTTCAGATCCTCTTCGATTGCCCTCCGCGCTGGCTCGGGCAATTCGGTTATACCTCGCGGATCACGGACTGGAAACCCCGTTTCAATTATACGTGGGACTGGTGCCCTCGCATGGTGCAGACAGGCATCTGGGATGCGGTGATCCTAGAGGTCGGCCCGCCCCGCTCGCTGGCAGACGCCCGGTGCCAGGCTGCAGGAACCGCCCTGCGCGTCTGGACATGCGGGCAACACGCCCGCCTGACGCTCGCAGACAGCGAAGGACGTGTGCTGAGGACAGGCGAATTCCGGGGCGAAGTCGTCTGGGAGAATCTTCCGGTCCAGCCCTGGTGGCCGAACGGCTCCGGCCCACAACCCCTCTACACGGTCCGATGCGAGTGCCCTGACAGCGGTGAATCGCGTTGCTGGCGCGTCGGGTTCAAGATCGTAGAATGGCGCCCCTGCCACGGAGCGCCGGCCGGGGCTGACCCATGGCTCTGCGTCATCAACGGCAAGCCGATCTTTCTTCAGGGAGTCAACTGGACTCCGATACGGCCCAATTTCGCAGACGTGACAGTATCGGAAATGCGCAAACGCCTGCTCGCCTACCGCGACATGGGATGCAATGTGCTGCGCGTGTGGGGCGGCGCCGTGCTGGAGAAAGAAAGTTTCTACGATATTTGCGACGAACTGGGTCTCATGGTCTGGCAGGAATTTCCGCTCTCGTCCTCAGGACTGGACAACTGGCCGCCGGAATCTCCTCAAGCCGTCGAGGATATGGCCCGCATCGCCGCCTCCTATATTGCCCGCAGACAGCACCACGCCTGCCTTCTCTGCTGGTGCGGAGGCAATGAACTGCAGGGGTCGCTCGATGGCGGCAAGGTCGGCACCGGCAAGCCGGTCGGGAAGGACCACCCGATGATGGCGCGGCTCCGGCAGGTTGTCGCTGACATGGATCCGGGCCGCCGTTTTCTGGAGACCTCGCCATGCGGCCCGCGTTTCGTGGCCTCCTCTGACGATTTCGGCAAGGGACTTCACTGGGAGGTCCACGGTCCATGGACGCCGGAATCGGAGCAATATTGGAGCAGAGACGATGCCCTCTTCCGGTCAGAAGTCGGGGCGCCTGGTCCAAGCTCCGCTCCGCTGATCCGCGAGTTCTCGGCCGGCCTCTCATGTTTGCCGGCCTCTCTCGACAATCCCCTGTGGCGACGGACTGCCTGGTGGATTCAGTGGCCGCAATTCATCGCGGAGAACGGACGAGAACCGCTCAGCCTTGAGGAGTTCGTGGCATGGGGCCAGCGGCGCCAGGCCGAGGCTTTGACCATTGCCTTGAGCCGATGCAAGGCCCGCTTTCCTGCCTGCGGCGGTGTTATAATCTGGATGGCACATGACGCGTTCCCATGCGCCGCAAACACATCGCTCCTGGATTTCAACGGCGATCGAAAGCCGGCCGCTGAGGCCGTTGCGCGGCTGTTCCTCGCTCCAGCGGCCGAACTTGGACAGAAACCTGACGCGCCACCTCAGCGATGAACCCGGATCCTGCTTTCCCCGGTCAGTGCAGCATATCCGAGGCGCGGGGCCGCGCAACTTTGCACTGATACGACACGCGCCTCCCGATCACGACGCAAGAGCATCGAACACAGCCTTCCAGGCCGGTTTCGGCCTGTACGAAGAGTCGAAAAGGAGCGGTTCGTCATATTCTCCCTTTGTGAACGACGGCACCCACGAATACTTGTCCGTGAAGCCCCAGAACACCAGAGCGCTCACCCCGGCGTCGAGAGCTATGCCGACCCGGTTCGCATACTCAGACGCCTGTTGACTCCTCAGTTCGTCTGTGATGGGCTTCCTTATCCCCATGTCCATCTCGGTGAAGTGGACAGCCAGGCCGAGCTCTCTGAACCGCCGCACGTTCGCCGCGCACGCGGAACGATCGAGATGGTTCTCCACGCCCAGGTGATACTGAAATCCCACACCGTCAATCGGCACGCCCTTGTCGAGAAAATCGCGAACCATCCGATAGCATTCATCCGCCTTGGACCCGGGTTGATCCATGCCGTAATCGTTGTAGAAAAGCAGAACGTCCGGATCAGCCTCCCGCGCGAACCGGAAAGCCGCCTCGACATAGTCCGGCCCGATCATCTGGAACCAGGGACTCTTCGTCCTCCATCCCCCGCCGTCCGCCAGCGCTTCGTTCACCACATCCCAGCAAAACACCCGGCCTTTGAAATGAGCAAGAACGCCCCGGATGTGATCGCGCATGACGCCGAGCGCTTCTTCACGCGAAAAACCGGCCGTCTTCATCCACTCCGGCATCTGATTGTGCCAAACCAGCGTATGCCCCCTGACCCTCATGCGGTTCTCCTCCGCAAACGCCACCAGCCTGTCGGCCGGCCCGAAATCAAATCTGCCCCGCTCAGGCTGAACATAGGCAGCCTTCATGCAGTTCTCCGCCACCAGGCAGTTGAACTCTCTCGCAAGAGTTTGCACATATTCCGGCTCGCGGGCAATCAGGTGGGGACTGCACGCTGCGCCCACAAGCAGATTTCTTCTGTCGGCCGCCATCCTCAGCGTCTGATCCGCTATCATTCCCTTTCCACCCCTCTTTTTTTCCGCGGGCCGGCATCCTGCCCGCTTTTTCCCCTCAGCCCTCGTCCAGACATGGACGTATTCGTCTGCAGCACCATGATTTTCAAGCTCAAACCGCGGCTTTCCCGGCCGCTCGTGCAACCCGCCCCCACAGCGCCTTACCCTAATCATCAGCGAAGCGAAGGATTCAGGCGTTTTGGGTGAAAAAAAGCGTGAAGTGCGAGTGGGGGATGTACAAGATAGGGGCATGAGCAAACACTACACGATGCGTGAGGGGAAGTTCTCTCTTCGATTTGAACCCTCCGACAAACACTGGAAATACGGCGTGCCGCCCGCCGTGCAACAGCCAACCTGACACACCATGGACACTTCACAACTAACCTGGATCGCCAATTTCATCTGGGGCATCGCCGATGACGTGCTCCGCGACCTTTACGTCCGCGGCAAGTATCGCGACGTCATCCTGCCCATGACCGTTCTGCGCCGGCTCGACGCTGTGCTCGAGCCGACCAAGCAGGCCGTGCTCGCCATGAAGGCGCGCCTCGATGGCGCGGGCGTCACCAATCAGGACGCTGCCCTGCGCAAGGCCGCCGGACAGGCGTTTTACAACACCTCGAAGTTCACCCTGCGCGACCTCAAGTCTCGCGCAAGCCGCCAGCAACTGGAGACCGATTTTCGCGCCTACCTCGACGGCTTCTCCCCCAACGTCCAGGAGATCATCGACAACTTCGAGTTCCGCAACCAAACCTCCCGCTTAGCCAAAGCCGACGCGCTGGGTGCACTCATCGAGAAGTTCCTCGACCCATCCATCAACCTGAGCCCGTATCCCGTGCTCAACAGCGACGGCAGCGTGCGCCTGCCGGGCATGGACAACCACGCCATGGGCACCATATTCGAAGAACTGGTGCGCCGCTTCAACGAGGAAAACAACGAGGAGGCCGGCGAGCACTGGACCCCGCGCGATGCCGTCCGGCTCATGGCCCGGCTCATTTTCGAGCCGATCGCCGACCAGATTACCGATGGCACCTATCTCCTCTACGACGGCGCCTGCGGCACGGGCGGGATGCTCACGGTGGCCGAGCAGACCCTGCTGCAACTGGCGCAAGAACGCGGCAAACAGGTCTCCGTGCACCTCTTCGGCCAGGAGATTAACCCGGAGACGTACGCCATCTGCAAGGCCGACCTGCTGCTCAAGGGCGAGGGCGACGCCGCCGACAACATCGTCGGCGGTCCCGAGCACTCGA